>VOFG01003007.1_pt1 | contig 81282 bp, 81 predicted proteins | sample 5384171 | NCBI WGS metagenome assembly VOFG01 (sample SAMN12384726, study PRJNA508395) | human gut metagenome | isolation source: healthy gut F | host: Homo sapiens
GTGTGTGGCTGCTTATTTTTTTTGTGAAAGGAGCAGATGCAAATGAAATTAGTTTTGGCTGAAAAGCCTTCGGTTGCACAGAGTATTGCCAAAGTGTTAGGTGCTGCCAAGCGTGAGGATGGCTACTTAGAGGGAAACGGATATGTGGTCAGCTGGTGTGTAGGGCATTTGGTGGAGCTGGCACAGCCGGAAGTCTATGATGCGAAGTACAGCAAATGGGCTTATGCAGACCTTCCTATCTTCCCGATGGACTGGCAGTATGAGGTTTCTGCCGGTACGAAAAAACAGTTTGGGATTCTGAAAAAGCTCATGGCCAGAGAAGATGTTGCGAGTCTTGTGTGTGCAACAGATGCCGGTCGTGAGGGCGAGCTGATCTTTCGGTTGGTGTACCACAAAGCCGGGTGCAGAAAGCCGTTTGAGCGGCTTTGGATTTCCTCGATGGAAGATGTAGCAATCAAGGAGGGCTTTGAAAATCTCAGGTCTGGAACGGAATATGATGCTTTGTATGAAGCAGCACTGTGTCGAGAACGAGCCGACTGGATTGTTGGTATTAACGCTACTCGACTTTTTTCGACCCTTTACGGGCAGACCCTGAATGTTGGTCGTGTTATGACCCCTACCCTTGCTATGGCTGTTATGCGAGAAGCTGCCATTTCCGCATTCAAGCCTGAACTGTTCTACACAGTTCAGATTGGACTGGATGGTTTTACGGCTGCAAGCGAACGCTTCAAAACCAAGGCAGCAGCCGAAGCTGTCAAACAAAGCTGTTCGGTGGCAATCGTTCAGAAAGCTGAATGTAAGGAGAAAACAGAAAAGCCGCCTGCGCTCTATGACCTGACCAGTTTACAGAGAGAAGCCAACCGTGTGCTTGGCTACACGGCACAGCAGACCTTGGACTACACGCAGAACCTCTATGAAAAGAAACTGGTCACTTATCCCCGTACCGACAGCAGGTTTCTGACGGAAGATATGGCACATAGCCTGACCGACCTCGTAAAGCTGGCTTTCCACACATTCCCCGTGGAGGATGTGGATAACATACCAGTTCATGCAGAGCAGGTTGTGAATAACAAAAAGGTCACAGATCACCATGCCATCATTCCGACCAGAGAATTGCAGAAATGCAATCTGAGCGAACTTCCCAAGGGTGAACTTGCAATTTTGCAACTGATCTCGAATCGGTTGTGCGTAGCTGTTGGCGATCCGCACCGATACGCAGAGACAGTTATTGAGCTGGACTGTGGCGGTACCGTGTTTTCCACCAAAGGCAAAACTGTTGTGCAGGATGGATGGAAAGCTCTGGTTCAGAAAAATGATTCGACAAAATCCGACGAAAACGTGCAGACACTCCCTTCTGTTTCCGTTGGTGACGAAATGACCGTCAGCGGCACGGAAATCAAGGAAGGGAAAACATCTCCCCCTAAACACTTTACCGAGGATACTCTGCTTTCTGCTATGGAAACTGCCGGTGCGGACGAAATGCCTGATGAGGTGGAGCGCAAAGGTTTGGGAACGCCTGCGACCCGTGCCGGTATCATTGAGAAGCTGGTTCGCATCGGTTTTCTGGAGCGTAAGGGTGATAAGAAAACCAAACACCTGATTCCGACCCACAAGGGTACGGCTCTGGTAACAGTCATGCCGGAACAGATTCAGTCCCCCTCCATGACGGCGGATTGGGAAGAAAAATTGTTGCTCATTGAGAAAGGCGAATATGCCAGCGAGGATTTTATGGACGAGATCAAAGATGTGATTGCCGGTCTGATTCAGAACTATGAAGTAATCCGTGATTCCGAGGTTATGATGTCGAAAGAAGCCAATTCTATCGGCAAATGCCCGCTCTGCGGCAGTGCTGTAGAGGACAAAGCCAAGGCATTTTTCTGTTCCAACAGAGCTTGCAAATTTGCCCTCTGGAAAAACAATCGCTACTTTGCGAGCATCGGCAAGAGCATGACTTCTGCCACGGCGCAGAAATTGCTTGGTTCCGGCAAGGTAAAGCTCAAGAATTGCAAGTCCGAAAGGACGGGCAACACCTTTGATGCCACCGTTTTTATGGAGGTATCGGAGGATGGCAGGACGAAGTTCAGCATGGAATTTGATAATGGAGGAAAAAGCAAATGACGAATGAGTACAACCCGGATGGTAAGGAAATCCGATTTATCGACAGCCACTATAAGGATTTGTTTCATATCCCCGATGGCAGCTGTGTGCAGATTCACTACCCAGATGAAACGGTTGTAAAGCCCTGCACGTTCATTGACGAGTACCATACGCAGATCGGATACAATGTGTTTCATATCTGCCAGTTTGCAGAAATTATGGAGCGCAACGGCGCAAGCTATATGCCGGAGCCTGAAATTATGGGCGATGAAGCCGCATGGAAGGTCGGAAAGGATAGAATCCTTGCGGTGCAGACCTGCGAAGATGGTTATGACTACACCCTGTTAGATGAAAACTACAACGAGATTGATGGCGGTCAGGTTGATAACCCTGAACTGTCCATGCTCGAAGTCCGCCGGGATATTCTGGAATCCTTCGGGCTGGAGCGCCGGGAACTGCGGGCAATGTTCTATGAGGATGTCATGGAGCAGGCTTTTGAAGTCGGCAGACAGGCGGTGGTGGTCAATGACCCTATCGCTGAGCTTGCTTTTAAGCTCGACCGTTTTGCAGAGAACTTCGACCCCTATGAATATATGGATCAGGTCGATGATGTGCAGACGCATATCCAAGAAATCAAGGCGGATCTTACCGCTGGTAATACGGCTCCGTATCGTGAGTTCCTGAATACAGCCATTGAAGAAGCCCGTGAGGAAACTGCGGTTGAGGTTGCCAAAGTGCTGAAAAGTCAGCTGGATAAGCTCGACTCTCCGAAGCGTGAGTCGGTCATGGAAAAACTGGCACAGGCCGCAGAAAAAGCTGCGCCTGCCAGTCCCTCTCCCAAACGCAAAGAGCCTGAACGATAAGGAGGACACGGATATGAAAAACGAAAAATGGGATGATGTTCACGGAAATACCACCCCGGATGACAGAATGGTTGCTTTTCTGGAAAGCCCCACGGATTCCTATGCGATTCTTCAGCTGCGGGAAGATGTAGACGATAATATCCCGCTCATGTTTGCAAATTACAGCTACCTTCAAAAGAAAGAAATGGAGCCTGAGATTGACCGTTACGAGGTGGTCTATCATGGCTCCATTTCTATGTCCGAGGATGTGAATCGGCAGCTGGAAGATTTGTATGTAAAGTTCAATATTGACCACCCGGATGATTTCCGTGGTCACAGTATGTCGGTCAGCGACATCGTAGCCTTAAAGGTAGTCGGTGAGGTATCCTTTCACTATGTAGATTCTGTTGGGTTTCAGAAGCTGGAAAACTTTATGAAGTCCGAAAACTACCTGAAAAACGCAGAGATGGCAATGGAAGATGATTATGGGATGATTGACGGTATCATCAATAACGGAAAAGCGTCCGGATTAGAGGAACGTCCTTCGGTGTTGGAGCAGTTAAAGGAAAAGCCCGTGCCGGATGTTTCCCATAAGCCGCCCAAGAGCCACCCGGAAAGGGAGATTGAATGATGGATTTCACACAGGATGAGCGGAACATGATGATGCTTTACAGCCCTGGCACAAGGTCAGGGCTGTGTGAAGCACTGACACTGATGAAGGAACAGCTTTCGGAGGACGAGTCAGAGCTTTTTGCTTTGGCAGACTCGGTTCTCCGTAAAGTTTCAGCCATGGACGATGCCGCCTTTGAGAAGCTGAACCTTTATCCGGATTGATAGGATTGGAGGGATACAATGAACGCAAAAGAGCGATTTTATTCCGGATTAGCAAAAGAAACGATTGGGAAAATCACCTCGAACACAGATAACTGGACTTCGTTTTTGAGAACGATGTCCCGCAACTATGAGTTCACCTATCCGGAACAGGTGATGATTTATGCTCAGCGCCCCAATGCGACCTTTTGCAAGCCCTATGAGGACTGGAACGCTGAAAATTACCGCAGATATGTAAAGCGTGGCTCTACCGGCATTGCTCTGTTTGTGATGAACAGGGATAAACCGTATCTGCGCTATGTGTTTGATGTGGCGGATACCGGCGTTCGCCGTTCTTCCCCGGAACTGAAACCGTGGGAGGTGACGCCTGAAAACCGCTCCTATGTCATGGAAGCGATGGAGCGTACCTTCGGTGTTGCCGCTGACGGGGTACTGGAAGCACAGCTTGAAGATATTGCATCCGCACTGGCGGCTGAGTATTGGGACGATTACAAAAAGCAGTTCCTCGACATCGTTGCCAACAGCTTCCTTGAGGAGTATGATGAACTCAACATCGAAGTAGCTTTCAAAAATGCGGTGGCAAACAGCGTATCCTATACGATGTATTGCCGGTTCGTGGAGAGTCCCGATAACTACTTCGAGCATGAGGATTTCCAGAAGGTGTTTGATTTTAACACCAGACAGACGGTAAATGCCCTTGGTACTGCGGTGAATGCCATCAGCACAAGGATGTTTCAGGAAATCGAAAAAGCGATTGGAGAACATGAGCAGATTAAAGCTACCGAAAGGAGTGCAGATTATGAGCGAGATGACTTACAGACAGGCCGGAGATTATCAGATTCCGAACCTTCAGTTGGAGAACGAGGGAGAGAAACCTCTGGGCAAGTACGGCAGGATGCGTCGAGCATTTTTGGAACAGAACAATCCGATGCTCCTGAACGACATGATTCTGACGGAGAGCCTGTTCCCGCACCTGTGGGAGATCGAGGAAACAGCGAAAGCCAGAGTGGAGTTTCTGATGGAGCAGTACCTGAAGGACAGCCCCGCACCGGACAAGGAAACGCAGCAGATGGCGTGGGTGCAGCACATGAACAGCCTGAAAGCACAGGCGGAGGAAGTCGTGATGACGGAGCTTATCAACAGCTGAGTCTGAACCTTTTCCTCTCCGAAAATGAACAAATCAGTTTTATCGACCGAGCAGAGAGCTTTACGCCCTCTGCTTTTTCTTGCCCAGGAAGAAATCGACCACTTCCTTCTGCTTGGTAGCAATACCGATGAAGCCCGAAAAGTCGTAGCGCTGGAATATATGAAGCAGAAGCCGTTGGAAGAAATCGTTCAGACCTTAAAGCAGGTCTATCACGGCGGCTATGGTCTGAAAGAAGATAGCGGGAATATCTGTGCGTGGTATGCCGAGGACGGTATCCACCTTGCCAAAGGTTCCTCTGCCATTGACAGCCCCAGAGCGCAGATCGTTTCTTGGGAAACGGTTGCCGAGCGCATTGGAGAACTGCTTGAAAATGGTCGGTTCGCAACTAATGTGGAACTGGTAGAAGCATCCGGATATGAGCGTCAGAAGTTGGCAGAATCCCTGTGGCATCTTTATCACGATTTGAGTGAAGAAGCCCGTTCCAGCAACTATCTGGCAATTCTTCATCAGGAACCGTTTCGTGGTTTCCCTGACGAAACCGCAGACTTGGCTGAAAAGTTGGATGACCCTCGTTTCCACGCAACCTTGGTACAGCAGTATTCGGAATTTAGAAAAACCCTTGCGGAAAATCCCGATCTGCTTCGTTTTCACTATCACAAGCTGAATCTCATTCAGAAACAGCTGTATGAGTTGAATATGCCTTTGCGTGAGTATCAGACCGATATGATGCAGATGCCCCTTGTCCGCCAGTTCATTACGGATGATGAAGTCAATGCAGACTTGACCCGTGGAAGCGGCTTTTCCGGTGGTAAAGCCCGTATTTATAACTACTGGCAGGAGAATCATTCTGCCAAGGAAAAGATGGACTTCCTGAAGCATGAATACGGAACCGGTGGTCATTCCCATGCCTGCTCTGGTGCAACGCACAGCGGTCAGGATCACGATGCCAAGGGTGTTGCTTACACCAAGAGCGGTTGCGATAAATTGCAGATGTCCTGGGCGCAGGTGGTGCAGAGAATCGACGGTCTGATACGAAAGGGACGCTACCTCAGCCCGGAGGAAGAAGCGGAACGACAGGCTATCGAAGAAGCTAAAACTGATCCGTTGGAAGATGTTTATGACCGTTTCGCAGTGATTGATACCGAGGATGGCGAGTATGCGATCTGGGATAATCAGACCGATGACTACTATGTAGACCCGGAAGGCGTTACGGAATACTTCACGGACGAATGGCTTGCCAATGACTATTTGGAGGAAGTTCGTCAGTCCGTAGCTGCGATGGAGTCGGTTCAGCCAGAAGCGCCTGTGGCAGAGCCTGCCGAAGTTGTGGAAGCATCTGCTTCCGAGGAACCGAAATGGAATTATCAGGTCGGTGACACGGTATATCTGGACGATACAGCTTTCCGTGTGGAGCAGATCACGGACAGAGAAGTTCAGCTGCGTGACCCTACGCTTGCTTATCCCATCTTCCGTGCCGAGAATCGTGAGAATTTCGAGCGTATGCTCTCTCAGGACGAAAGAAACCATGCGGTAAGGGTTGATGCCCAAACCGAAGAAAAGCCCGTTACAGAGGATTTTCTGGGCAAAACCGAACCGAGGGACTACACCCCTGAGTATCAGCTGTTAGACCGTCTGCGTATGGACTGCGAATACTTCCTTGGTGCAGGACAGCACAGCGAAAAGCATCTGTGGGCAGGCAACCGCCATGCACAGATTGCCAAGATGCGTGAGCTGTATGAAATGATTCCCGACAAACCAGAATGGCTGACACCTGAGATGATTAACAGCTACGAGGAGCGCATGGCTCCCCGCTATCTGGTTGCCGCCTACCATCACTTTGAAAACGGCTTCGATGATAAACTGGACTACTACACTCTGGAAGAAGCGGAAAAAGCTGCCCAGGGCTATGTGGACGGAACCATGGAGGATGACGGATTCAAGTACGATGGTGCTGCCGTTTACGATCAGCAGGAGCATAAGTGCATCCGTATCTATGGGGACTACCCTGACGAAAAGGCACACGCACAGGTCAGAGCCAGTGCGGAACCCGAACAGCAGGAACCGGAACACTTCATCGATCATTTTTATGTTGCCGAGGACATTCAGAAGCGGGGTGCGCTGGACATCAAGGAATACAGTTCCTTTGATGATGCCCTGCGAGCCTACTATGCACTTCCTGACACGCAGAGAAAAGCCCTGGGTGCAATGAATACCAGAGATCTGCCGGGTAGTCTGGACTTCGTACAGTGCGTAGATGGAAAGGACACCATCATTCAGGATTATGCCCAGGTGGACGGATGGCAGAATGCCGAAGTCATGGACATTATCGCTCAGCTTGAGCAGTCCATCACCACCAGAGAAATCCCACCTGTTCCTGCGGTGAACTTCCACATCACGGATGACAACATCGGTGAAGGTGGACCGAAGCAGAAATTCGCAAGAAACATCGCAGCCATTGAAACTCTGTTCAAACTGGAAAGCGAGAACAGGAACGCCACTACCGAAGAACAGGAGATTTTGTCGAATTATGTCGGTTGGGGCGGTCTGGCAGATGCCTTTGACCCGGACAAGGGAAATTGGGCGAAGGAGTATCAGACACTGAAAAACCTGCTTTCCGAAGATGAATATGCTGCGGCAAGAGCTTCCACCCTGAACGCACATTACACCAGCCCTACGGTCATTCGCTCCATCTACGATGCGGTGGGACAGATGGGCTTTGAAACAGGAAATATTCTGGAGCCTGCTATGGGTATCGGCAACTTCTTTGGTATGCTCCCTCCTGAAATGCAGAGCAGCCGTTTGTATGGTGTGGAACTGGATTCCATCACCGGCAGAATTGCTCAGAAGCTCTATCCCAACGCAGAAATCAAAGTAGCCGGTTTTGAAACGACAGACCGCCGAGACTTTTACGATCTGGCTGTGGGTAATGTCCCTTTCGGCAACTACAAAGTGTCCGACAAGCCGTATGACAAGCTGGGATTCTCCATTCACAACTATTTCTTTGCCAAGGCATTGGATCAGGTTCGTCCCGGTGGTGTGGTCGCTTTTTGTGACAAGCCGTTACACCATGGATTCCAAGAACTCTGACGCAAGGCGATATATGGCGCAGAGGGCGGAACTGCTTGGTGCAATCCGTCTGCCAAACGATGCCTTTAAGAAAAACGCAGGCACGGAAGTCGTGTCCGACATCCTGTTCCTGCAAAAGCGTGACCACCCGATTGACATTGTTCCGGAATGGGTAAATCTTGACCGCACCGAAGAAGGACACACCATGAACAGCTACTTTGTCGCTCATCCTGAAATGGTTCTGGGCGATACGGTGGAAGAAAGTACCGCCTACGGCATGGACATTACAGTGCGTCCCATTGAGGGCATGGAACTGTCCGAACTTCTGAAAGAAGCAGTTTCCCACATCCAAGGAACCTATCAGGCTGTGGAGCTTCCCGAAGCTGACAAGGGTAAGGAAATCGAAACCATTCCTGCAACCCCGGATGTAAAGAATTTCTCTTATACCGTGGTGGATGGCGATGTGTACTTCCGTGAAAACTCCCTGATGCGCCGTGTAGACCTGAATGAGAAAGCAAAAGACCGTGTGATGGGCATGGTGGAACTTCGTGGTATCGTCAACGAGCTGATCGAATATCAGCTTGAGGATTACCCGGATGAAATGATTACTCAGAAACAGGCAGAACTGAATGATGCCTACGATGCGTTTGCCGCAAAGAACGGGCTTATCAATAATCGAGCCAATGGTCAGGCATTTGCTGACGATTCCTCCTACTATCTCCTGTGTTCTCTGGAAAATGTGGATGAGGACGGCAATCTGAAAAGCAAGGCGGATATGTTCACCAAGCGAACCATCAAGCCGGAACGCAGAGTGACGAGCGTGGATACGCCGTCCGAAGCTCTGGCAATCTCTATCGGTGAGCGTGGCAAGGTGGATTTGCCGTTTATGGCACAGCTGCTTGGAACACCCGAAGAATACGATGCGATTCAGGCAGAGCTTCGAGGGGTGATCTTCAAAGACCCGATGGCTCCCGATGCTGTGGAAGTTGGATGGCAGACTGCCGATGATTACCTTTCCGGTGATGTAAGAAGCAAGCTGCGTGTCGCACAGATGGCGGCAGACAGGGATTCTTCCTTCCACATCAATGTGGAAGCCTTGCAGAAAGCACAGCCGAAGGACTTGGATGCGTCCGAGATTGATGTGCGTTTGGGTGCAACATGGATTGATGCCGATTATATTCAGCAGTTCATGGAGGAAACCTTTGAAACGCCGTATTACTTGCGCCGTTCCATTGAGGTCAAGTTCTCCGAGCTGACCGCAGAGTGGCGCATCAACGGTAAGAGTTCTCCCAACTACAACGATGTGGCGGCGTATGTCACCTACGGTACAGAGCGAGCCAACGCATATCGGATTCTGGAGGAAACGCTGAATCTGAAGGATATTCGTATCTATGATACGATTGAAGATGCAGATGGTAAGCAGAAGCGTGTCCTCAATAAAAAAGAAACTACCCTGGCACAGCAGAAACAGCAGGCAATCAAGGATGCGTTCCGAGATTGGATTTGGAGAGATCCCCACAGACGAGAAACCCTTTCCACCAAGTACAACGAACTTTTTAACTCCACCAGACCTCGTGAGTATGATGGCTCTCATATCCGTTTCGGCGGCATGAACCCGGATATTACCCTCCGTGAACACCAGAGAAATGCTATCGCTCATGTGCTATATGGTGGAAATACGCTGCTTGCACACGAAGTTGGTGCGGGCAAGACCTTCGAGATGGCTGCATCGGCTATGGAGAGTAAACGGCTTGGATTGAGCCAGAAATCCCTGTTCGTTGTGCCGAATCACTTGACCTTACAGTGGGCAAACGAGTTCCTGCACCTCTATCCGAGTGCCAAGCTCCTTGTTGCCACCAAGAAGGATTTTGAAACAGCAAACCGTAAGAAGTTCTGCGCTCGTATCGCAACGGGTGACTATGATGCAGTCATCATCGGTCACAGCCAGTTTGAAAAAATCCCGCTTTCTGCCGAACGACAGGAACGGCAGCTGCGGGAGCAGATTGATGAGATCGAGGGTGCGATTGCGGAGCTGAAATGGCAGCGTGGCGAAAACTTCACGATCAAGCAGATGGAGAAAACACGAAAATCATTGGAAGCCAGACTGGACAAGCTCCTTGCCGCTGACAAGAAAGATGATGTCATTACCTTTGAGCAGTTGGGTGTAGACCGGCTGTTTGTGGACGAAAGCCATGCGTTCAAGAATTTGTTCCTCTACACAAAAATGCGAAATGTGGCAGGTCTGTCCACCTCCGAAGCCCAGAAATCTTCGGATATGTTTATGAAGTGCCGCTATATGGATGAGCTGACCGGCGGGCGTGGTGTGATCTTTGCAACCGGTACTCCAGTAAGTAACTCGATGACCGAGCTTTATACGGTCATGCGCTATCTCCAGTACAGTACGCTCCAGCAAAAGAACCTGACCCATTTTGATTCCTGGGCATCGACCTTCGGAGAAACAACAACTGCGATTGAGCTTGCACCGGAGGGAACCGGCTATCGTGCCAGAACCCGATTTGCGAAGTTCTTCAACCTGCCTGAACTGATGAATATGTTCAAGGAGGTTGCCGACATCAAGACCTCTGACCAGTTGCATCTCCCTGTTCCCGAAGCAAAGTTTGAAACGGTTGTGGTTCAGCCCTCTGAGTACCAGAAGGATATGGTGGCTTCCCTTTCAGAGAGAGCAGCAGATGTTCATGCCGGTATTGTAGACCCGTCCGTCGATAATATGCTCAAGATTACCAGCGACGGACGAAAATTGGGACTGGATCAGCGGCTAATGAACACCCTGTTACCCGATGACCCTGACAGCAAGCTCAATGCCTGCGTGGGAAATATCCTGCGTATCTGGCAGGACGGTCAGGCTGACAAATTGACCCAGTTGGTGTTCTGCGACCTTAGCACACCGAAAAATGATGGAACCTTCAATGTCTATGATGATGTCAAAACCAAGCTGATTGCAAACGGTGTGCCTGCGGAAGAAGTTGCCTTTATCCATGATGCAGATACCGAGGCAAAGAAAAAAGACCTCTTTGCCAAGGTTCGTACCGGGCAGGTGCGAGTGCTTCTTGGCAGTACGCAAAAGATGGGTGCAGGAACCAACGTCCAGGACAAATTGGTGGCAGTTCACCACTTGGATGTGGGTTGGCGTCCGTCTGATATGACCCAGAGAAACGGTCGTATCATCCGTCAGGGCAACCGGAACAAAGAGGTTCAGGTGTATCAGTATGTGACCGAGGGAACCTTCGATGCCTACCTGTATCAGACCTTGGAAAACAAGCAGAAGTTTATTTCTCAGATTATGACCTCCAAATCACCGGTTCGCTCCTGTGACGATGTGGATGAGCAGGCGCTGTCCTATGCGGAGATCAAGGCGCTGTGTGCCGGCAATCCGCTTATCAAGGAAAAGATGGACTTGGACATTGATGTGGCAAGGCTGAAGGTGCTGAAAGCTGACCACCAGAGCCAGCAGTACCGTATGGAAGATAAGCTTCTGAAATACTTCCCGGCTGAGATTGAAAAGCAGACAGGCTATATTCATGGCTTTGAAGCTGATATTAAAACCGTGGAAGCACACCCGCAGATTGCCGATGGCTTTTGCGGCATGGAAATCATGGGCAAAGCCTACACCGAAAAGGCAGATGCCGGTGAAATCCTCCTTGCGGCTTGTAAGGACACGAAAAGTGCCGATCCGGTTCCTCTTGGCAGTTACCGTGGCTTTCAGATGGAGCTTTCGTTTGACAGTTTCCGGAACGAGTTCGATGTGACCCTGAAGGGCGCTGTGAGCCACAGAGTAGCCCTTGGAACGGACGCACGAGGAAATATCACCCGACTGGACAATGCCCTTGCAGGCATCCCTGAGCGCTTAGAACGAGCCAATGAGCAGTTGAATAACCTCTACAATCAGCAGGAAGCAGCCAAGGCGGAGGTTGGAAAACCGTTCCCGCAGGAAGCGGAGCTGACAGCCAAAAAGTCAGCGACTGGCAGAACTGGATGCAGCTCTGAATATGGAGGACTCTGCGGAAAATCGTGACGAAAGAAGCGAGTCAGAGCGTCCTTCTGTGTTGGCTGATCTGAAATCCAAAGCGGAGCATATCCCGCCTGCAAAATACTCTGAAACCCGTGAGGAGGTGTTGTAATGGCAAAGCGAGATCAGGATGTTCATTTCCTTGCATCCAAGGAGGAGGTCGAGCGAATCCATGAGAAGATGGACGAGCTTGGCATCCGCAGCATGGGAGCCTATCTGCGGAAAATGGCTCTGGATGGTTACTGTATCAGACTGGATTTGCAGGATGTGAAAGCTCTGGTTTCCCTTTTGCGAATCTGCTCCAACAATCTGAACCAGTACGCAAAGCGAGCGAATGAAACGGGGAGCATCTATCATGCTGACATTGAGGATTTGCAAAAACGGCTGGAGGAGATCTGGACGGACATGAGAGAAGTTCTTGTTCGCCTGTCTTCAATCCAGTAATCCGACAACTTGTTGGGAAGTCGCAGTTTCGGCTGCGGCTTTTACATAAGGGTTGACATCATTGCGTTATGGCAGATACCCTTGTACAATATAATTAAAAGAAAGGGGTTGAGCCTATGAAGCTGGTATTGAAGATATTGGCACTGCCGGTGCTGTTCGTTGTAAAAGTGATTTGCGTTCTTGGAAATCTGCTTACAAATGTTGTGTCCTATGTAATTGGTTTATTGCTCTTGGTCATTGGCGGATCTGCGATTTACTGCATTGTAAAGGCTTTGTGGCAGTCCCTGCTTATTCTTGTGGTTCTTGGAATTGCGACAATAGCAGCGGTGTTCCTGCTCGTCTGGGCTGTTATGAAAGCTGAGAATATTGGAGAAAGTCTGGGAGCATTTATCAGGTCATAAGATAATATCAGAGAAAAGTCACCGACCGGTGGCTTTTTCTTTTTGGGAAGGAAGTGATGGGAATGGCAGCGACAAGATTGATTGCACTTCATGTGAATAAGGGAAAGACGGTCGCTCAATGTTTGGCAGACAGAACCGACTACTCACAAAATGCCGCAAAAACCAATGATGGCGAATTTATCAGTTCCTATGAGTGTGATCCAAAGACAGCGGATGAAGAATTTCTGCTTTCCAAACGGCAGTATCAGCACATCACGGGTAGACAGCAGAAGAACAATATCATCGCATACCAGATACGCCAGTCTTTTAAGCCGGGAGAAATCACCCCGGAAGAAGCAAACCAGGTCGGCTATGAAACAGCGATGCGATGGACAAAGGGAAAACACGCTTTCATCGTTGCGACCCATATCGACAAATCCCACATTCACAATCATATCATTTATAATTCCACCTCGCTGGATGCCACACGGAAATTCAAAAACTTCTTTCTTTCTGGTCTGGCGGTGCAAAGACTTAGTGATATGGTTTGCCTGGAACACGGGCTGTCCATTATTACACCGAAGCCGTATCGGGAGCGCCAGAAAAGAACTGTTTATCCTAAGAAGCGTACCCAGCGTGACGAATTATGTGATGCGATTGATGCGGTGCTGAAGCAGAAACCAAAGAGCTTTGATGGCTTTGTTCAGGCTCTGGCTGACATGGGATTTGAGTTCAAGGATGGAAAGCAGCCTGCGTTCAAGGGTAAGAATCAGAAGCGTTTCATTCGGCTGCGTTCCCTGGGCGAAGGATATAGCAAAGAGGAAATTCAAGCGGTTATCTCCGGCAAGAACCTGCACAAATCAAAAGGCGGCTCTGCCAAGGCTCCTGCCCCGAAGCAGTTCCAGATGCTGATTGATATTCAGGCAAAGATGGCCGAGGGCAAGACGGTCGGTTATGAAAAGTGGGCGAAGAAGTTCAACCGAAAAGAAGCTGCCCGAACGGTAATCCTACTGAAAAAAAAAGGCTTGGGCAACTACGACGATCTGACCGCTCATATCGAAAATCTGTCTGCCCGGTTCGATGCGCTTTCTGATTCTATCAAGGTCGCAGAGAAACGTATGGTTGAGGTTCAGGCGTTGCAGCAGCACATCAAAAATTATCGCAACACAAGGCAAATTTATATCGAGTACCGCAAGTCTGGATATAGCAAAAAATTCTTTGAAGAACACCGTCAGGAAATCACAATTCATAAAGCGGCGAAGCAAGCCTTTGATGAATTGCAGATTACAAAGCTCCCGTCCATGCAATCATTGTATGAGGAGTTTCATCAGCTGGCAGTCCAGAAAAAGCAGGACTACGCTGAGTACCGTCAGATCAGAAAAGAGAAAGAAGAACTGCTGATTGCCAAACGGACGGTTGAAACGATTTTGAATATCGACAGGCAGAAAGAGCAGGAAAAAGAGAAAGAGAAAGAGGAAAAGAAGAACTTCCGTTAAAGCAAAAAGCCACGGTCTGCACTCCCCAAAGGGTGCGGATCGTGGCTGCTTTTTTGCTTTTCGATTTCGGTGCTTTCAACCATGGGCAAATTTTTATTCTACTGTTCTTTGAGAAACGATTGAAAATCGTGTAGCCATCATCGGCAGATGATGTTCAAAGGGGATTGGGGATGCTTCCCCAACAAGCAAATTTGCGAAGATTGCACCGAAGGGAAAATCGAGAAAATGAGTGAACCTGTACAGGTTTACACTGCTTGCCAATTTGTGAGATTATGAATTTAGTATCGAGAATAGGGTACACCTAAATTTTGCAATGCTGCAACCCTATCATCGTTGCATGGATGAGTTGAGTATATTGCACTGAGAAAACCATCATGCGGAACATCTGAGATATGTTGGTCTAATACCGTCGCTAATTCAAGACCAAAACCAATTTTATAAGCAAATTCATCAGCCAGATACTCATTTTGTCTCATAGACCACATCAGAAAAAGCATACAGAACTTTACCCATAACCAAGAAAGTGCTGTTGATATTCCTGCGAAAACTGCGGTAATTATACCCATTACACCACTACGAGAGCATATTGCGAACAGCCCCATGATTGCAGAAAAAATCCAGTAGGATATTTTGATTAACAGGAGGCACCCGGATATAAATATATTGCCCCCGCCAATCAATAATTGGATAACAGTATGTCCGTATGAGAGATGTCCGATCTCATGGGCGAGAATTCCAAGTATCATATCATCGGAGAGTAAAAGCAATCCGTCAGTTATGCATAGTGTTTGCCTACCTAGAGCAAATGCATTTGGAGCAGGATCATGGATAATCTTCACTTTCACTTTTTTAGGACAGTATGATGTGTTCTCTTTTGCTTTATCTAAAACATATTGAACCAGCGGGACAACTCGAAGTTTTATATCTACTCTTTTTATATCGCTTGCTCCTGCGAAGGCAGCCAGGCACATTTCGCCTAATGGGGATAAGCTGATAGCTACTGTGAAAAAGTAAATACAAATCAGTTCAACAATGCTTCCTGACGAACCGAACACAGCAACAATCAGCAGAATATTAAGAGTAAAGAACAGAAGAGTTCCTAAGTTTGAGAAGCGAACAATTCTGCCTACACGATGCCAAATATCCATAATGCACCCCCCTTTTATCGTGTTGTTGGTTTGAGCTTGCATTGTTTAATTACTCAAATGTAAAGAAATCTTTGTTTCGCTCTTTGAACAGAGCAAAGACAGTCTCTAACACAAATTCGTTTTCAACACCAACATATTCTTCTGTTTCATCGTCAATTTCTTTCAGCTGCAAAATAACAACTTGCCCATCCGAATCTCCAATAGGAAGCAGGACAACATATTCGTTCTGGCGATACGGTATTAAGTCAAGAAATTCAAATTCAACTTCGTTCCCATTCTCATCATTCAAAGTTATAATGTTGTCTTCATCCATGTCGTCGTTCCTTTTCTTAATATAAATAATTATCGTTGATAATGATGCCTAATAGTTCAAAGAGATTATCCTTTTTGGAAAGAATGCATTTTTTCATGGCTTGTTTAATTTGTTCCGTTGAAATGCTATCAGGCAACATTTCCCTTGGGACACCATGACCGAATTGCCGAAAATACTGTTCTTCGATTTCATAATACTCATTATCAATTTTCGGTTCAGGTGTATTAAGGAAGCTATTCATAAAATCTGCAACGCTCTTGTTTTTGTCCATTGTATGCACCTACCTTTCTCTGCTCAAGACCCTAACATGATTATCTGGTCTAATAGAATCAATCATTGAAGAAAAAATACCAAACGCTGTAGGAAAGAAATTTGCTAATAGCTCTAATTTGCCTTGGTCTCCCATAGACGCGTCAAAAAAGTGGGCAAAGGCTTCTGCTTGTAGATTGCCCGGTCTCGTCCAATAGTTCCTTGAGTGACCATAATTTCCGTGCAATTGACCATTTGTTGTCGCATCAATTAAGTCCGAGAAGGAGTGAGCTGAATCCTGCCTAATACGGGTCAGAAAAGCAGTTTGCTTTTCCACTGGAAGATTGTTATATAAGCTCAGGATTCTTTGTCCGTCCTCAACCAGTGCCTCAGCAAATTCTGGAGTATTGGATAGATTGCTCCGATAGTTGCACGAAGCATGGTCGATCATGTGAGCAAGCTCGTGGAAATAAGTTGTTCCTGCACCTCTTGGATTTGTCATATCAGAAGCTGCATTGTAGTAGACTCCTCGTGAATGCCCTATATAATTTCCCGGTGAGTAATGTGCTGTCTGATCCGGTGGATATTCAGAATCTTGTATCATCAGTTTACCAGCGAAATGGTCAAACACTTCTCTGACATTCTGCTCTGCATTTTCATGGCGTTGTGATATAACAGCGATATATCCGTCTGGTGTGCTACCTTGGGTTAGCACGCCAAGGCAATACTGATAAGACGAATTACCAACATTAGGTGTTTGCAGACCCTGGAGGAAAGAATTTCGTGCAGAAGGAGTGTCCAAATTAACATTATCATATTCTTGTACACTTTTGGCAAGTGAAGCAACGTATTTTTCGGCCTGAAGCATAATCTGTAAAATATCATTCAGGGCTTTGTTGCAATCTTTTACGATAGTTCCCAGCTCATCGTACTTCTTGTCATTCCATCCAATTCCCAATTGCTGATATTTCATCTTCACAGAACTTCTTGTAGTTTCGATAGAAGAAATGGAGGTCCGCATATTTTTCAGTATTGTCAGTAATTGAGTTGCATCAGCATTTACGTTGCTCAAACACTCACCTCCTCATTTGTTAATCATTTCGAGTGTAGCTACCTGTTACTAAAACCGGGATATATGTATCAAGCGATTGAGCTGCAAGTGTTCGATGTCGCCCATCACTCTGAAATACATAATAAGAACCTACCTGCGCAACCTGGACAGGATTATTGTAATAGCTACGAATGGTATCATCTAACACTGGGTTTTGTGAAAGCTCATCCAAAGACATTCCTGACTCAGTATTTTGACGAACATCTTGGATGTGCGAAGCTCGCCTTAGAATGTTTTCTCTCGACCATCCCTCTCGACCATTCCGTGTCCAAAATCCTTCCGGGTTCCCAAGTTCTCGGTCACTGAGATAAACTCCTTCAATATCCCTTGCTCTAACGTATACGAGTTCTGGATTTTCATTTCGAGAAAAGGTATAGTTCCCGTTCTCCCAATAATCTCGATATTCTTCATAGTGATTTCCACGGGAAAAATATCGTTCAGCTGATAGTATGTCTTGAACAAATGCAAGATTAGAACCAAAGGTATTTGACTCAAAGGTGGTTGTATCTGCACTTGATGGTGTAACAGCAAAACTACTGGTCTGAGGTGTGCTTGCAGATATTCCATTTGTAGATCCTAGTTGAACACTTTCGTATTCACTAAGGCTCTTGGCGAGTAAAGCCACATATTTTTCTGCTTGAAGCATAATTACCAATATGTCATTGAGAGCCTTGTTGCAGTCTCTTACAACCACGCCCAACTCGTTGTATTTTTTATCTTGCCATCCAGCACCTAACTGTTCATATTTCATCTTTACAGATTTTTTGGTAGTTTCGATGGAGGAAATGGAATCCTGCATTTTTTTCAGCATTGCGAATAGCTGAACGGAGTCAGCATTTACCATACTCATTTCATCACCTCCTGGCAGCGGATTTTGTGAAGTGCAAAGCGGCGATGTGTCAGGAAAGTCTGACACATCACTGCTTCGGCAAGATTTAATTTAGAGAGGAAAGAAATTGTTCCAACTCAGCAGCGGTCGGTGCAATGTACGGTTTCATCTGGTAAGTATCCTTAACACCGTCTGTGAAGTATACGCTCCTTTCTTTTTTCGTTTTGTTGGTTCATTTTCGCCAGTGTGTTCGTGTCGTTTGCTGTGACGAGAACGCAACATAGACACAAAGAAAACACAAGGGCGAGCTTGCTCGTTTATATACCCTTGTGTTTTCGACTGGATATGTTAAGGTAACAAACAGTAAATGACACGTTACAGACTGCAAAATGTACCAACTGAAAAAAGAAAGAATACCGTTGTGTGCTTTATTTCTCGATCAGCTTTTCAAACATGAGGAAAGGTTTTTATAAAAAAAGAGTAGTTACCGTTTTTTGGTAACTACTCTTTTCCTTTTTTAAGGTTTAAAGTCCTGGAAGTTTAGGTGTTTTGGGTATTGGTGGTGTAGGTAGCTGCAAGCTTTCCAATTTTTGTTGAATTGCTTTAAATTCAGGGGTTTCTTGGTGTTGATTTTGAACCATTTTTTGCTCTATTCTCTCCAAAGTCGGTTGAATTTCTTTCCCTGATACTTTACGATTTAATTCTCTTTCTAAGGTCTCTTTCGGACTAATGGAAGGCGTTTCTAAACTTGAATAGAAGTTTCACTCCTTCTCTATTATAAAGCCTTATATCGCTAAATAAGCCCGTTTTATGAAGGGTTTCTAAGCTGAAATGAACGGGTTTACACCCGGCCTTGACCTCCGCCCGCTGTCCCGCTGAATGGGTGGACAAGGCGGCCAATCCCTCAAAGTGCTTGGACGCTCTCTTTCTGATTTTGGAGCGTTTCTTTTCTAAAAATTGAAATGGGCGGGAAGCCATTTTAGGGCTTTCCCGCCTTGATTACTTTTTAGCAAAGACGGGCGTGACTGTCAACGGCGGCGCATGAAATGCGCCGTTCATCTTGACCGTTGACTGGCTCGGCTGGCTTTGCTATCTTCCTGACAAATGGGAATGTCTAAGATAGTAAAGACGTCCCACATGCAACTCTTTCTTTTATTGCGGAAACCGTATCTTTAATTGTGAATGTAGTTGTGTCTATGACATTTGATTCATATATCCCCAAACCGGAAAATTGCTCCCACATTGTTTCCACTAATTCAATATTTGTTTTTCTATCTAATTTTGAGCGTTCCACAGCTCGCTTCATAGTTTCTTTTTTACTCGCTCTTAATACAATATAGTGTACCTCGTAATCTTCTTGGGCAAGAGCTTTCCATGGCTCCAAAAACCATGGCCCGACAATCCCATCTACAATTACATCATATCCGCCACGAGCATATCGCTTTGCAGCTTCTAAAAAGGCTTCAATGACAACCAGATTTTGCTTGTTGGATTCTGGCAAATGTGGTGGTATTGCGCCTTTGCTTAAGTAATGAAAAAAGTCATCGGTGTGCATATGCACTGATTTATCCATATCTGATTCCTTTGCGACAATTGACGCAGTTGTTGTTTTTCCTGTCCCCGGTGAGCCTGTAATCACAATAATTCTTCCTTGATTCATCTGTATTTTCCCTCACAATTTGAATTTATCACTTTGTTCCTGCCTGCTCAATCATCTTCTTCGCAAACTGGTTTTCCCTGACCCTGATTGCCCACCAAGTAAAAAAGCGGTTGGCGATTCAACCGCTTTTTTACTTGAACCAATTCTTCTAAATTATCATTTAAGCGATTCTCAAACTGTTTGTCAGTAAAATTGACTATATTTGCCATATTAAGCCACTTTCTCTTTATTCAAAACTTGTTTTGAGTAACGATTCATTGACCGCCAATACTCATGAACGGCTTGTAATTCTTCTAAAGAATAATCAAAAAGATTTACACGTTTTGCAAGCTTTAATTGGTTTAATAAATTGACTTCCAATAATTGAGAGTCATTTTTATTTAATTCATGGTTCAAAACATAGTTTAATTATTTCCTCCCGTTAAATAATAGATAACTATTAAAAATAGACAATACTTGCTCATAAGTAACGGTACTTAAATTGTTTACTTTGGCGTGTTTCATTGCTTGATGAAACTCATTTTTAGTAAACAGTTGACGATATTCTCGATTGACCCATTTTGAAACAAAGTACGTATATAGCTTCCAATATTTATCTGGAACATCTGTGGTATGGCGGGTAAGTTTTATTAAGACACTGTTTACTTTTGGTTTAGGATGAAAGCATTCCGCTGGCAGCTTAAGCAATTGCTGAATCGAGACTTGAGTGTGCAAGAGCAACCCTAGTGTTCGGTGAATATCCAAGGTACGCTTGTAGAATCCTTCTTCAACAATCAGATAGATGTCAGACGCATGGCTTTCAAAAACCACTTTTTTAATAATTTGTGTGCTTAAATGGTAAGGAATACTCCCAACAATTTTATACCTCTGTTTGTTAGGGAATTGAAACTGTAGAATATCTTGGTGAATTAAAGTGACACGAGTATTCAGTTTTAATTTTTCTGACGATAAGTTGAATAGATGACTGTCTAATTCAATAGACGTTACCTGTTTACTTATTTTAGCCAGTTTCGTCGTTAAATGCCCTTTACCTGTTCCAATTTCGTAAACGGTATCGGTTTCTTTTAAATTCAATTGTTTTATTATTTGGTTGAGTACTTTTTCACTCGTTAAAAAGTTTTGAGAATATTTTATATTTTTGTTCATGTAATATCCCTTTTTATTTGCTGTGAATATTCGCTCATTTTTCTTCCTCAATAAAAACTCTACCAGCTAACCAACATTCGTCTAATTCATTTGGGAATAATTCAAGCTGGCGAATCATATAATGTGTACTTGGAATGTAATCAAAATAAAACAATAGTGCTAGATATAAACTCCATGGAATTGGGCGTGTCCGATTTTCGTAGGCACTATAAGTTTGTCGTGAAATACCAACAGCCGAAGCAATTTCTTCTTGTGATGCACCAACTTTTCCTCTGAGTGCGGGTAACTCAATCGCCAATTGAGTGGCCAAGTTCTCGTTCTCATCTTTACTAAAATTCCAAAACTGCTTATAAGCATCTCGCCCTACAAATTGAATCAATAAATCTCCTCCTGGGTATACTCTTTCGTAGAGTACATTACTCTACGAAAAAACACCGCCAAACACTGAAAACTCAGCATTATTTGACGGTGTTGACAATTTATTTGACGGCTAATAAATCAGAAAGCCGTTGCATATTTTCTCTTTTTAAATCCATGGATGGGTGTACATAGCGATTCATTGTAATATTCACGCTGGCATGACCCAATATTTCGCTGAGACTTTTTACATCGAATCCAAGCTCTATGCACCTTGTAGCAAATGTATGACGTAACGAGTGATAATTTGCGGAGGTGATTCCGCTGTTTTTCAATACCTTCTTAAAATGATTTTGCATGGTTCTTGGTTCTAATGGATTCTGATCGCTATTGGTTAGGATGTAGCCAGTAGAAGAAGCTTTGTGTGCTGTAAGAATAGTCATTAAGCCATGGGGTACTGGAATAGTACGGATGGAGCAAGCACTTTTTGGTGTGGTAACAACAATCCTTGTCTTGTATTCACTGTTGGTTCTATCTTGGATTCTCTGGAGCGTTTGATGCACGTGGATTGTGTAATCTGAGAATGAAACATCTTCCCATCGTAACGCACAAATTTCACCTACTCTGAGACCAGTGAATAAACATACTAATATACCAATATTGCAGGAATCAAGATTAGAATACAAGTATTGGCATAATTTTTCCTGTTCAGCACGACTCAAAACTCTCATTTCCTTCGTTTGACGTTTTATCTGTATAGATCGTGCGTCACAAGAAATGGCTTTCCCGTTTCGGGTGGCAAATTGTAAGACATTTCGAATTAGAGATAAAATATCTGAAACAGTTTTAGAGGAAAGTCCATTCTCCTTTAATCCACCAGAAACAAGGAAAAAATTACACTGCGTTTCAATAAACTCGTGTGTTATATCACGCAATTGTTTGCTTCCGAACACAGGAAGTATATACGAGCTGAGAAGATTCCTATATTTGTTGCTTGTAGATTCCTTCACTTTAGGACATATAGCTTGAAACCATTCCATAGCAACCTGTTCAAATTGATCTGAGCTAATTTCTGGATCGACAGTGACAGAATTACTCGTGCACGAACTTTGACTGATAAGTTTTGCCTTGACTTCTCGATATGACTTTGCATAAACATAACCGTAATTGGCTTTGCCTGTAGAAGATCGGGACTTAATGTATCTTCCTTCCCATCTGCCGTCTTTCCTTTTGTAAATATTTTCTCCTTTTCGTGCCATAAGGTACACCTCCTTCAATATGACTATAATTCTGACGGCAAATTGTGACTTTGGAACTTTCTAAGATGGATTTTTGTGCAAAACCTCGTGTTTTATGTCCCTAACATATTGACAAACAGTGCGACAATTTGTAAAATAAAGATATAAACTAAAAAAACAGAGAAGAATGCGATTCGTGGAGTAATGTACTCTACGAATTTTTTATTTTAAAGAACCTCAAGATAGCTCATATTGTCGTCTTGGGGTTCTTTTTCATTCTATCATTTAATGCAATCTGCCTATAAAATTTTATCATATTGCATTTATAAATGCAACTTGCACCCGATGTTGGTTGTTGAGATTTTTGGTACATTTTATAATGTATAGCAGAATCATACACAGCATGGAGGTGATTGAAACGCAACCGGAAATTGATTACGTTAAGATTGGTCAGCGCATTAGAGCTGCCCGACTGGAAAAGGGTTATAGTCAGGCTGATTTGGGTGCGTTGGTTGGTTGCTCGAACAATCATATGAGCCATGTTGAAGTTGGACAGACGAAAGTTTCTTTGGCAATGCTTCTAAAACTGGCATTCGTCTTGGAAAAGAACTTTGACTATTTTTTACTGGATACCCCATATGCAAAATGCGACAGCATCATTGATAATGAGATTGCTGCAAAACTGAAAAAGTGTAATGTAACAACATTGATAACCGTAGGAAAGTTGATTGATGTCTTGATTGACCAGCAAGAGATGATAAAAAAAGCGGAGCTTGATTGATATAATGAAAAAGAAGCCCATTGACGGTACAGAGTGAACTGCTATGGGGTTCTTTTTTGCAGCACAATATACTGATTCTTTAAGAAGCAAAAAGTCCACCAGTCATGATGCACTACGCATCGTACTGGTGGACTTTTTCTGTAAAGATATAAAAATAGATATTCATATATCGCCATAACCAATGTCGTTATCGTAGGCATGAAGATCTTCTTTCAGGAAATCTGCTTTACGAATATACATCGAATTTACCAGCTCTCCTTTTTCGTGGAGCAGGCTGAATTTGTAGTCTAATAATGCTGCCGGTACATAGAGCATTTTAGCCGTTTCAAAAAATGTGTGTTCCGAAAGGCATTCCAGGACTTTCCCATCTTCTAACAGAAGCTCCGCCGCAAAGAAGTTTGCTTCATTTTCTTCGATTGATCTATCATCAAAAACTTCCATTTCTTGAAAGCCGTGCATCATAGCGATTTTTGTATGCAGGACAGCGTGTCCTAATTCATGTGCGACTAATATACGCTCCAGGATACCGTTCACATTGTGATCTATCACGATATTCTTTTGTCTGGACTGGTAATAGAAGAAGCCCTTCAATTTCTTCTGTAAATCGTAATAGTGGATTTTGATACCTAACAGCTGACATAGCTCGTAAGGGTCTCTGGTGTGATATTTTCGCACAAGCTTATCGACAGTTTCAATGATATGCTCTGCCGTTTTCATTTGCTTCACCTCCGAATCGCACACAGAAAACATATTCTGTGCTTGAGGATTTTACTCTTTATCTTTATGCTTTCTGTATTTCTTCGGAGTGTACTTTTCCCGTGCTGTTTTCTTAGAGTCCATATAAACTGACATAATCGCCTGGAAGAATACATCTTTTGCGTCCTCGTCCAATTCTCCACCGGCAAACAGAGAATTTACACGACCCAACACTTCCTGAGCTTCTTTTGCTCCTTTTGAACCGAAGTTTTCCTTTGCCTCTAAAATAAACATATCCTGATCTATATGGCTCTGGCTATCCGTTTCAGATTCGTCCAAAAGATAGGACACAGAGATATGCAGCGCTTCAGCAAGTTTTCTGATGTTGCTTTTTCTGGGGAGTGTTCCGAGCTGCTCATAGGTGTAAAGGGATCTTTCGGAAATGCCGGTCATCTGGGCAAGCTCCGTTTGAGATAGGTTCATAGCCAAACGAGCTTCTTTAATTTTTTCTCCAAATGTCATGGTAGTATCCTTCCTTTCAAAAAATATTTATTCGTAACTTCCGATTATTTGTTGACAAACTTCTGGAAAATGCTATAATAAGAATCATAACAGAAGTTTTAATTCCACTTAATTATATATCGGAACTTTTATAAAGTCAAGAACTTCCGATTTCACTTCTGTTATTTTAATCAAATATCGGAAGTTATAGTCATTCTTGTCCCATGGTATTTGTTTCCCTTTAGCCAAGTGACAGGAGTTAGAAAGGAATTCTTATTTTATGGATTAGGCTGAAAGGAGATTCTGAATGAGCAGATATAATACACAGGTATTAAGCAGTATTCGAATGCTTTGCCGGATGCAGAACATTGACGAGAAGGTTCTGTATGAAAGAGCAAAGCTGATTTTATCCATATATCGAGAGGTGTGCTGGTCTACCATTGATCGTGCGAATGATGTATGTGATACCCTTATTTGTACTTACGGTGACAGCTTAGATGGTGCATTGATTTATCTGGAGAACTTTGCTCCGGATGAAGCGAGAGAACGATTTGAAGAACGCATTCGCAGCTTATTTGAGACAAAGTGGATCATTGAACTGGTAGATATGGCTATGTTGAAAATCAGAGAATATCCAGATAAAGGCGCTCTGTACTGTGAGATTATCTCAAAGGCATATCTCAACCGCTTCAAGTACAGGGAATCAGAAATGCTGGAGGTTTTGAATATGGAACGCAGCACCTACTATGACCGAAAGAAAGAAGCGATACTGTTATTTGGTCTGTCACTTTGGGGAACAGCCATTCCTAAATTGAAAGATTTCCTGGAAAGTGCCCGGGAGGAAGAAGCATTGTGTTATTGTGAATGCTAAGACAGGATTTTAGTCCGACTAAAATCCGATGAAAATACGACGGTTCCCCTACTGAAAGTCCGACTTGTCCAGTGTTAAAATGGCTATGCTGGGAGATAGCGGCATAAAATTGAATAGAGAGAGTTACGCCTCGTGCCTGTAATGGGTACGGGGCTTTTTTTATACCTGCCTATTTTCCCCCATAATTAACACAAAGGCATGAACGAGAGCTTGGAGTAATTTACTCCGGCTCTTTTTTTATGCCTGCAAGGAGGACAGGCAGATGGCAAAGGGTATTGAGAATCGGGCACGATCTCCTCCCGCTGTTTTTGATTTTGCAACTTCACAAATTCAAAAACACGGAGGAACGAAAATGTATTACGACTTGGTTGAAAGCGGAAAAAGAATTAAAGCCTTGAGAAAGGAACATGGGCTTACACAGGAACAGCTTGCGGAGCAGTTAGGTGTTGCCGCAAACACCATTGCACGAATTGAAACCGGCAACAGAGGTATCTCTATTGATTTGGCAATCGAACTGGTTGTGCGCTTTGAGACAACCCTTGATTACATATTTTTAGGTCGTGAATAACCTCAAAACTATACCTACGAGGCAATAAAAACTTGCATGAGGAACAGGTACAATTTAGATACAGCCAAAGAAAATCGGCTGCTTGATCCTTGAAAACTGAATACACAGTCATCGAATACGTTCCTGTTGCCGGTGCGAGAGCATCAGCCACATCAGCGGTACGCCGAGACGTATCGGATAGAGAAACAGAACGACTTTCTTCTATAAATTAAGCGCTTGTCTCTCTCCCGATGCCAGCGATCAATACTGGCTTGTAAATATTGGGTTGCTCCCAATACGGCCATGAAAGCAACAGGATTAAAGATACTTCTCTACGGAGCTGGCGGAGAACCCGGCAGAGGTTAGATTCCTATGGAACTGATTCGCAATCAGTCGTTCGGTGATTCCCTGAGGGCGTAAGCCCTCTTTCCCAGGGGTGCGTGGCAAATATGGGACACATAGACTTTTGGACTGACTGCCTGATTCCTTTCTGGCAGTCAGTTATTACATAGCCAACGAAAGGAGGTCATGGCACATGATGAAAGAAAATTGGGTATATTGCCGTGGTGATATTTATTGCGCCAAGCTGGACCCGGTAGTTGGGTCGGAACAAGGCGGCATCCGTCCGGTTATCGTCATTCAGAACGATACCGGTAATAAACACGCTCCCACATTGATTGTGGCAACGGTCACCACCAGAATCCATAAGAAAGCGAATATGCCGACGCACTTTGTTATTTACGACAATCCTGCATTCAAAGAAGCGTCCGTTGTTCAGCTGGAACAGATTCGTACCATTGATAAAAGCAGGATTGATAATTACTTAGGTAAGGTAACGCCCCGTGAAATGGTAGCGATTGAGAAAGCCTTATCTGTCAGCCTGGCAATGGAACAGCTGAAAAAGCGTTCCCCAAAACATAAAGCAAAGAGAGCGAAGGAGTGAACATAAATGTTTGAAGAAAGAATCGCTGCCATGAATCAGCGCACCGAAGAAGCGATGGCTGCTAACGCAGTTCAGTTTGATAAGAGAACCTATACGGTTGATGAGATTCAGGATATTCTGGGCATCAGCAGAACCAGCGCATACAACCTTGTGAAAAAGAAAGTTTTCCATAGCGTCCGCATCGGTGGCAGTATCAGAATCTCCAAAAAGAGTTTTGATGAGTGGTTGGATCATCAAATGTAAGATTTGTCAAGGGCGTCGTACAACCCGGCGACAAACTTCAAAACATATTGAGAGTTCGATAAAATGTAGCCATGACAAGAAACACATGGCTACATTTTTTACATAGGAGGTTGTACGATGGCGGAAATGAGAAAACGCACGAGTATGTCTGTTCTGGAAATGGGCAGGATGCTCGGTCTTGGTAAAACGGAGTCATACTGGCTCATTAAGAAGAATTACTTCAAAACCATTCTTGTCGGCAACACCATGAGGGTGATGATCGACAGCTTTGAAGAATGGTATGCCAATCAGTTCAAATACCAGAAGGTCGATGGAACCCCTCCCGGCGAGGAATTGAAGAAAACTACATATTCAATGGAGGAGCTTGGACAGCGCCTTGGGCTGAAAGAAGCGACTGCTTACGAACTGGTTGCCAAAGGGCATTTTGATGTGGTCGATGTCCTGGGCAAGCGCAGAGTGACAAAGGAGAGCTTTGAAAGATGGTATGCTTCTCAAACCGATTACCGCACGGTAGAGGATCAGGAACTGGATGCAGATATTATGGCATCCACCTACGGTCTGCCGGAAATGGCAAGAATGCTTGGGGTACATCGTCAGACCATTTACTATATCGTTGCCAATGAAGATTTTGAGCTTATCAAGGTTGGCAGGTATAAGCGAGCTACCAAAGAGAGCTTTGAAAAATGGTATCACAATCAGACCCGCTACCAGTTAGCGGAAGATAGACAGGAAAGGAGCTGATTACATGGCATCTATCGTTAAGAGAAAAAAGAAGTATTCTGTGGTTTATACATACACCGATGAGAACGGCAACAAGCGTCAGAAGTGGGAAACCTTTGAAACGAATGCCGAAGCAAAGAAAAGGAAGTTGCAGGTTGAATATGAGCAGGAGTCCGGAACCTTTATTCCCCTTCTGCTAAAACCGTCAATGATCTTTTGGATGAGTATATGTCAATCTATGGTGTGAACACCTGGGCGATGTCTACCTATGAAAGCAGAAAGAGCCTGATTGCAAACTATATTCGTCCCCTCATCGGTGATATGAAGCTGGAGGATGTCACGCCGAGAATCATGGACAAGTATTACCGAGATTTGCTTTCTGTCAAAGCGGTTTCTTCTAAGTATGTAAAAGCCCGTACAGAATATCTGACTCCGCATACTGTCCGAGAGGTTCACAAGACATTGCGAAATGCTTTCAATCAGGCGGTCAAGTGGGAATTGATGACCAGAAACCCTGTGGAGCACGCTACGCTGCCGAAAGAAGAACACAAGACCAGGGATATCTGGACAGCAGAAGTGCTCCAGAAGGCTCTGGAAGCCTGTGACGATGATATTCTTCGTCTGGCTATCAACCTTGCCTTCTCTTGTTCCCTGCGAATGGGCGAGCTTCTGGGGCTTACCTGGGACTGTATTGACATTTCCCCACCAGTATTGAACTTGGTCAGGCAAGCATCTTCGTTGAAAAGGAGTTGCAGAGAGTAAATCGTGAAGCGATGGCAGATCTGGACGGTAAGGACATCATGTTCAAGTTCCCACCGACCTTCGCCAGTACGCATACCGCATTGGTTCTCAAAACTCCTAAGACCAAAACAAGTGTCCGCAAGGTGTTCTTACCGAAAACCGTAGCGGAAATGTTGGTACAGCGAAAGGCTGACATCGAAGAACTGAAAGACCTTTTCGGTGACGAGTTCGTAGACTTCAATCTGGTTTTCTGTTCTTCCAATGGCAAGCCGATTGAGGGGCAGGTTATCAACCGTGCTTTCAATAAGCTGATTGAGGAGAAGGGACTGCCGAAAGTGGTTTTCCATAGTCTCCGACATTCCAGTATCACTTACAAGCTGAAGCTGAACGGCGGCGATATGAAATCCGTTCAAGGCGATTCCGGTCATGCACAGGTCAAGATGGTAGCGGATGTTTACTCCCATATCATCGACGATGACCGCAGACTGAACGCTGAAAGAATGGAAGCTGCGTTCTACTCAGGCAGACAGGCAACGCCTGAGCCAGTTCAACCAGCCGCAACGGAAAGCTCCGCTGATGATAAAGAACTTCTTCTGAAGCTTCTGCAAAATCCGGAAATGGCAGCACTCCTGAAGTCGCTGGCAAAAACATTATAGTAACTGCAAGGGCAGATCCTTTTACATAGCTACAATAGCTGTAAAAGGGTCTGCCCTTATTTTTTTGTTATGGAGGTCAACGAGTATGGATAGAATCTTTATGGACGAGTATTACGAGCATCTGAGAGCTGACAATATCGAGGCATTTTCCAAGGAAAGGAACGACGAATATGTTGGCAGAGCTGAGGAATACAAAGCAGCAAAGTCGGCATTGCTTGAAGGATTGGGACTTGAGCATTTGTTTGACCATAGCCATGAACTGACTCCGAAAGAGAAAGAAATATGGATGCTGTTCGATAGGGTTGATGTAGCAGAGCTTCTTGCAAGGGATGCTTTTGCCAAGGGTGCTTATATGCTCGGCGCTGAGGATAGAGAGATTATGCTGAAATAAAAAAAGACCTGCTTCGGCGGGTCTAAATTACATAGAATCATTGAGTCTGAAAAACCTTTGAAATTCTTAATAATTCTGGTTGAAAAATTCATTTTGAAATGATATATAAAACAGACTGAAATCTGTGTCTAAGGACACCCGCACCCTCACACGAGAATGAATAGGATTTCCTATCATTTCGCATCACGAGAAGTTACATAGTGACATTTACTTGCACTTGCAACGTCCACCAAAAATCGAAAGACTTGCTAATTTCGAGCCAATCGGACGGTGTAAAATCCCTCTGAATTAGCTATCACAGCGTAGTATCAGATGGGATTTGAAATGCTGAAAAACCTTGTATTTCCAAGCATTTTTAAGCATTAGATGCCACTTCCCGATGTCGTATCGGGTCTACTCCTAAGCGGCAGGCCACTGGTTCCGGCCTTGTGTCAGGCTCATCGCGCATATAGTCATAATCCAGAGCGCCATAATATTTCTTTATGATCGGGATAGCGGCTTTTACGTTCTGGATACATAGTGTTTTCCGCATGTGTCGGATCAAGTAGTTCTCTGCCCAATAGGATTCGGAATCGCCCTTGCGGTACGAAAATTTTTCACATCCCACAAGTGTGATGATCAGGCACGCTCCTCTGCCAAGCTGTGCATGTCCGATCTGAGAAATTTGTTCCCATGCCACAAAGCGAACCGGAATGCCGCAACGCCGTTTTGTAATACCGGAAAAATCAACCCGATATGTCACCGGACAACTCCACAGAAAGTAAACCACGCCAACAGCCGATGCAGCGCCCATACTGATGCCATATTCACTAAGCTCGTCTCGATGAAACACAAATACGACAACGAGAATGACCATTCCAACGATTGCCGTGATCACCCCCGCCCATCCGCTAAAACCGGGCGCAAGGCCGATGATATCGCAGTTTGCTTTATTCCGCCGCAAAATACGCACTCCCCACGGCATCCGGCTGCCGATCATGTCGTGTAAACATTATACGCGGCGGTGTGCCGCCTGTCAAACGCGCCGCTGCAGTATCTGCGGACACACGGGCAATATGCAAAAAAGCACCCTTTCGGGTGCTTTTTTGCATGTTCGTTCCAGCTCACGCGCCGAGCTTTGCGAGCATGGCCTCGCAGACCTCGTCCATGTCGCCGACGATGCCGTAGGTGCAGTAGTTGAAGATTGCCGCCTCGGGATCGGTGTTCACGGCGACGACCACGTCTGCATCCGAGAAGCCCGTGACGTGGTTGACCGCGCCCGACACACCGAACGACAGCAGCAGCTTCGGCTTGACCACGGCGCCGGACTGCCCGATGACGAGCTTGAACGGCAGCACGCCGCGGTCGAACACCGGGCGCGTGCAGGCAAGCTTGCCGCCGAGGCGCTCGGCCAGGCGGCGGTAGCGCGGCAGGGCATCCGCCCTCTTGATCGCGTTGCCGACGCAGACGATCACGTCCGCGTCCGCGATGTTCAGGCTCTCGTCGAGATCGTCAGCGCGGAAGTCAAGGATCTCGGTGCGGATGTCCGCGACCGGGAAGTCGATGTGCTCCTCGATGACCTCGTGCGCACGTGCGCCGCAGGGCACGCACTTGAACGTGCCCGGGCGGATGGTGCCGACCTGCGGGCGCGCGACCGGCACGGTGATGACGGCCATCATCTTGCCGCCGACGGCGGGCTCAACGAACTCGATGTCCGTCGTCCCGGGATCCCAGACGAGCTCGGTCGCGTCCGAGGTGCAGCCGGTGCCGAGACGCGCGGCGAAGCGCGGTGCAAAGTCGCGCCCGTTGATCGTGCCGCCGACCATGACCGCCGTGGGCCGGTATTTCCGGCACAGGACGGTGAAGAGGTTGGTGTACGCATCGTTATTGAAGTAGTCATAGCCCGTGCCGGTCACGTGGATGATTTTGTCCACGCCGCAGTCGAGCACGCGCTGCAGCTCGCCGTCCGAGATGCTGCCGACGATGACCGCGACGAGTTTCTCGCCGCTCGCGTCGCAGAGCCTGCGCGTTTCCGAGCACAGCTCGAGCGAGACCGGCAGCACGCTGTCGCCGTCGCGCTCGATGAAGACCCACATATCTTTATAATCTGTTTTATTCACTGCCTGCACCTCCTCAAAGCACATCCGCGATCAGCCCGAAGAGCCGGTCCACGTTCTTTTCCGTGCTGCCCTCATCGATCATGCTGCCCTTCGCACCGACCTCCGGCGGATAGGTGCGCGGCACCTTCGTCGGGGAGCCGGGGTCGCCGATCTGCGCGGGGTCGAGCCCCGGGATGGTGGCCGCGCTGTAGACCGCGATATCCGCGATGCGCGAGGCCTTCCAGCGCTTCAGGTTCGGGATGCGGGGGCGGAAGTTCGCCTTCTCGACCGTGAGCAGACAGGGATACTTGGCGCGCAGCACCTCCGTGCCGCGCTCGAGGTCGCGCTCGGCCGTGATGGTGTGCGCGGCCGTGTCCACCTCAACGATCTTCGCCGTCGAGGAGATCTGGCTGGCACCGAAGCGCTCGGCCAGCTGCGAGCCCATCTGCCCGGTCGCGCCGTCGAGCGACTCCTTGCCGCAGAAGATGAGGTCAAAATCGCCGAGCTGCTTTGCCGCGCTCGCGATGACGTAGCTCGTGGCGAGGGTGTCGGCGTTGGCAAACGCGCGGTCGGACAGCAGCACGGCGCGGTCCGCGCCCGCGGCGAGACACTCGCGCAGCGCCTCCTTGGCCATGTCCGGCCCCATCGTGATGACGGTGACCGTGCCGCCGTGCGCCTCCTTGACGCGCACGGCCGCTTCGAGCGCATTGGCGTCCAGCGGATTGAGGATCGCCGGCACGCCCGCGCGGATCAGACTGCCCGTGACGGGGTCCATCTTCACGAGGTTAATGTCGGGCACCTGCTTGACGCAAACAAGAATATTCAGCATGCTTCAGCCCTCCTCGACGTTGGTGCAGACCTTGCCGGGGTTGAGGATGCCCTTGGGGTCAAACACCTGCTTGATCGCCTGCATGAGCCCGAACGCCGTCTCGCCGGCGGACTCCACCAGGTACTGCTTCTTTGCGTGGCCGATGGCGTGTTCGCCGGAGACCTGCCCGCCGAACTCGATGCACTTGGCATAGCATTTGTCCATGACGGCCTTGCTGCGGCGCTTGAACTCGTCGAGCTCCATGTCGTTGGCGCAGCAGTAGATGTGCAGGTTGCCGTCGCCCGCGTGGCCGAAGCTGCGGATGGTGATGCCCTCCGCCTTGCCGGTGGCGCGGGTGTAGACGAGAAACTCCGCGATGCGGTCGACCGGCACGACGACGTCCATCTCGTCGAGCAGCTTCGTGTCCGCCTCGATGACGGTCAGGAACGCGCTGCGCGCGGCCCAGACGTCCTTTTTCAGGCCGTCGGTCCAGACGACGAGCGTGTCGTACGCACCGCGCTGCTCGGCAAGCGCGCCGAGGCGGTCCATCTTCGCGGTCAGTTCGGCCTCGCTGTCACCGACGAGGGTGACGAGGATGTATGCACCGGCCTCTTTGCCGTCCACGACCGTGGGGAAGATGGTGTTGCCGGTGAACGCCGCCGAGGAATCGACGATGTCGCGCTCCATGAACTCGATCGACTGCGGGTCGAGGTTGACCAGCTTGATCTGCGGTACGGAGGCGATGGCGGTCTCCACATCGGCAAACGGGAGAATGAGGCTCACGTTCATTTCCGGCTTGGGGATGAGCTTGAGCGTCAGCTCCGTGATGACGCCGAGCGTGCCCTCCGAGCCGATCATCAGGTGCAGCAGGCTGTAGCCGGAGCTGGTCTTGCACACGGTCTTGCCGAGCTCCATGACTCTGCCGTCGGGCAGCACCACGGTCATGGCCAGCACATAGTCGCGCGTCACGCCGTACTTCACGGCGCGCATGCCGCCCGCGTTCGTGGACACATTGCCGCCCACGGTCGCGGTCTTCTCGCCCGGATCGGGCGGGTACATCAGGCCGCGCGTGAGCGCGTCGGCCGCAAGATCGCACAGCAGCACGCCGGGCTGGATGTGCACGACGAGGTTGTTCATATCGTAGGAGAGGATCTTGTTCATGCGCGTCGTGCACAGCACTACGCCGCCGCACAGCGGCACGCACCCGCCGACGAGGCCCGTGCCCGCACCGCGCGGCGTGACGGGGATGTCATTTTCGTAGCACACACGCAAAATCGCGGACACTTCCTCCGTGCTCTCGGCCTCACAGACCACCTCGGGATAATACTTGCCGTAGATAGGCATTTCGTCGTGGCTGAAGTCGTCCTTCACCGCATCGCCTGCGAAAAAGCGCTTCGCGCCCACGATGGCCTGAAGCTGCGCGGCAATTTCAGGTGTGACTTTCTTGTATTTCGTCATTTCTGACCTCCTAACTTGTTCTGAACTTATAAAGTAACACAATACAGGGGATAGTTGTCAAGTATCCCCTGTGTGAAAAAATCATATTTTTGCGCAAAAAAAGCTTCCGGCCCGAGATACGGGCCGGAAGCCCGGAATTATTGTTCTGCCTTCCCGAGTTTGGGAAGCGCAAGTGTGACGAGGATGCCGACAATGGCAATTACGCCGGCCAGGATGAAGGCCATGGAGGTGTTGACGGCCTTGGCGAGGAAGCTTGTTCCGACTGAGGCAACGCCGAAGCCGATCATAACAAGTGAGCAGACAAGACCAGCGTTCTCGGAGCCGAGATAGTCGGTCGTGAGCGAGGGCATGGTCGCCGCCGTACCGCCGTAAGTGAAGCTGAGCAGCCAGAAGCACACGACATATACAATTCCCTTGGAGAACGTGAGCAGCACGATGGCAAGGATCGTGATTGCAAAGCAGAGGAGCATAGCGCCTTTGCGGCCAATCTTATCACTGCCTGTGGAAATCAGGAAGCGGCCGGCGACCTGCATGAGCGACGCGACGGAAACACCCGTCACGAGCAGTGTCTTGTCCAGACCTCTGGATGTGCCGTAGCTGACGAAGATCGCACTGAGAAGCACAAACGCCGGGATCGCGCAGAAATAGACAAGGCTGAGGAGATAATATTCTCTGCACCGGAAGCAATCGCGTGCAGTCGTGCAGGTATTTTTGGAAACGGCGACCACGCCCGACGGCTTGTAGTCGGCCATATATCCCGCAGGGGGTGCCTTGATGGTCAGCATGCCGAACACTGCGACGACAGCAAAGATGACTGCGAGTATCCGGAACGTTCCCGTAAAGCCATAGTTTGTGAGCCATGTGCTGCTGAGCGGAGAAAGGATCGTCGCCGAAATGCCGAGAACAGCAAGGGTGATGCCGGTCGCAAGCCCCTTCTTGTCGGGAAACCATTTCTGCATCATTGCAATAATGACATTGTATACCATGCCGTCGCCGATTCCAAGGAGGGTGCCATAGGTGAACCACATGCCGGCGGGTGCACTGCTCGGCAGAAGGGATGTGGAAAACAGGCCGGCGGCCATCAGAAGATAGCCGATAAGCATGATCATCTTGACACTGTGCTTTTTCTGCATCACGCCGCCAACATAGTTGCCGACAACGAACAGCGCGAGGAAGATCGTATAAGGAAGGCTTGCCATGTACGACGCGATCGAGAAATAGTCCATGATGTAGGGCTGCACAATACTATAGGTATAGGCAAAACCCATGATCAGACTGCAGATAATGCCGCAGGCAAGAATGAAGATTCTGCTGTTTTTCATCTCATTTCTCTCCGTTTCCCATCAATGATTCGCGCTCGCGTCGATTGCTCTCAGCTTTCCGTAGGCGAGGCACTTGAAAATGTCATTGAACCGCTGGAATTCGCTCTCCCCGATGCAGTAGCAGTTCGGCATGTGCGCCTTTCTGTTTCTTGCACATTCCATCTTCAGATAGCCGTTGTCGAAGTCCGGGTGATTGCAGATGGGAACATCGCAGTGATATTTTGCCGTCTCCTTGGCAAAATGCTCGATCGAGGAAAGGTACTGCACATTCCCCTCGATCGTCGCCGGAGGATTCGTTCCGCCCCACATACCGGCCATGTGCTCGACACCGTTGTCATGCACGGGGAAGATAAAGCTCAGGCCGCCGGGCGTGTGTCCGGGTGTGAACAGAACGCGGATCCAGTGGTCGCCGAGCGTGATCACATCGCCATCGTCGATGTAGTGGTCGATCCGGAAATTCTTCCAGGTATCCGGCCTGTCCGGGAAGAACGGGTGCTGCTCCCAGAAATCATCGTCGATCTTGCTCAGATACGTTTCGCAGCCGAAGCTGTCAACCAGCCACTTTCCGCAGCCGCAGTGGTCAAAGTGTCCATGCGTGATCACGAACTTGCGGATCTCATGCGGATCCCAGCCGATATCCTCAATCGCAGAGACGATCGCGTGGAACATCGTCTCCTTGGGATAGATTGCGTCGATCACGATGAGGCCCTCGGAGGTCTTCAGAACAAACGAGGCGGTGCTCTTGTTGGCAACGCAGAGCAGATCATCGAAGATCTGGGCGTGGGTAAACCACGAGTCGTCCGGCATACCTGCAAGCAGTTTCTGGATGTCGATTTGATACATTGGCAGATTCATTTTTCTTCTCTCCTTTTCTTTTTGTCATAATGACTAAAATTAAGGTAGCACACGCGCATTTGTTTGTAAATATGAACCAATAAATAGCAACCAACATTTTTCTGTTCGGGAAGTATCCAGTATATAATGCAATCCGGATTGCGTATTGCGCAATCCGGATCGAGTTGAATTTTTTGTGCGGCTCATATATAATTTAGGGGGAAAGACAATGGCGGAGAACGCTTCCGATCGGAGATGCAGAAAACATGAGCGAAGCGAACGATTATTCCTACAACATCGCATCGGTAGAGAAAACAATCCGGCTGATCGAACTGCTGGCCGAAACCAACGGCGAACTCTCGGTGCTTCAGATCGCGAAGCGGCTCGATACGCATGCTTCGAGCGCGGACAGGTTTCTAATCACGCTGCAAAATCTTGGATATGTAGATAAGCGCGAGCAAATCGGAAAATACCGGCTCACAGATCGGCTACTGAAAATCGCGTCAAATCTGATCGTCAGCCATCCGCTGACCGTCCGCTATCTGGATGTGATGCACACGCTGGCCTATAACCTGAACGCGACGACGCACATCATGGCCTTTTACGGGCTCAGTACGATCACCCTGCACAAGGATCTTCAGACACAGAACATCTCCTATAACAACGCCTTTTTTGACCCCAAGCGGCAGCACTACTGCTCCGCGCCGGGAAAGCTCCTGCTGTCCACGCTGCCTGAGGAGCAGCTTTCGGAGTATCTGTCCGGTCTGAAGTTCATCAAGTATACGAGCACAACCATTACCAGTGAGAAAGAGCTCCGGGAAAACCTGGAGCTGATCCGCCGCGTCGGCTACTCCGTGCACAATGAGGAATGGCTCAGCGGCTGCCTGACCGTGTCCTTTCCGCTGCGGGTGTACGGAGAGATCCGGGGCGCAATGTCCATCATGTGCTCCATTGAGCGGAAAGACGAGGTCCTCAGCCCGGAAACGCTTTCGGAGATCAAGCGCATGCTCGCAGAGCCGGATGTATGAAAATCCATATGGGCGCGTCCGCTCTGGAAAGGCAGAAACAGCCCGGAAATATGCATTGAAGTGAACCCCAAAAGCTAGACAAAAAAGATCAAGCGACCTGAACGGTCTGAACCCTGTATTGCACGGGGCTCAGACTGTTTCGTTTTCATTGAATCCGGAAATAATAGTAAATGTACTCGATAATCGCCTTCGAGCAGATAAAATCTGCCCGCTGCGCAAAAACATGTCCGCCGCAGGGAAAACCCTGCGGCGGGACCGTGAATTTTTACGTTTTGCAAAGAAGCAGCAGGTACAGCAGCCCGCCCAGCGTTATAACGGCATAAACACCCAGCAGGACGCTGTCCGTCACGCGGGAGCGGCACACATCTGCCACCCATTCGGACACCGGCAGAAATGTTTCCTGTTCCGCACGTACCCCGACGACCTGCTGTTCACCGCTGTGCATATCCAGAAAGGAAAACCGGTGGCCGGAGACCGTCAGCTCCAGCTCCGTCCCACCTGCTGCCAACGCCTGCAGGCGCGCAGTATCTTCCCGCGCTGCGTCATAGCCGCGCCAATCTCTGCGCAGGAAGAATCGCTCTCCGTCCGGCGTTGTAAACGCGATCCACTGCGCCCACCGCACGGCCTCATAGTGCACATCCGTGATTTTTGTGCGGACGGTGCGGACATCCCGCACATTCGGAATCGCAAAAATGCAGCCGTACAGGCTGCCGACCAGAAGCAAGTTACACAGCAGGTACACCGGCAGATGACGGCGCGTGCTCTGCTTGTCCCAGCGCTTGGTCATCGCCTGCCGCCGTTTGAGCAGCCGTTTTTTCAGCCTGTTTTTTGAACTCTGTTTTCCGTGCATGTCATCACCGCGGCTTTCTGTCATCGCTGCGGTCGGGGGGAAAAGTGCTTGACCGTCCACGCGGGCATGCGGCGATCCTCTGGCCTGCCCCTTGTGCAGTAAAAAATACATAATACGCAACCAGAATCAATTCTGAAGATATGAGAATAATCGCCGGCCATTTCCGCAGCGGATCGAGCGGTACGCCGAGCAGCCACATCAGCACATAGAACGCGAGTGCCGCAATCGGATATTTGAGCAGTTCACAATAGTACCAAATTTGGATCGGAAGCGGAATTGCCGATGCGACGCCACGGTAGGTCAGCCAGTTCCAGAATCCAGGGTGCGCCTTTCGCTGTTTCCGAATCATCGTCTTGCTCATGGCCGCTCTCAAAACACCTTCGATTGCGACGCGCACAAACGCAACATGGAGCGGCCAAGCCACCAGCATCACAATCGGCAAAACATACTTCTCCGGCACGCGCGTCCCCTCCGTTCTGCTGACAGAATATCCCGCGCCGGAGGCCCTGTCAAGCGCAAAAAACCCGCCCGCTGCCATGCCTGCGCAAAATTAAAATCTGAATTCACATCTGAATTTTGCACCCCAGGGGGGTATTTCTGCGAATTTTGATGTAAAATGTCTGCGAAAACACCGAAAACACCATTACTAAGGAGGAAACACTCATGACCCACCGCAAACACGCGGCCGCGCTGCTGACCGCCGTGCTCCTGCTGGCGCTGACTGCCTGCGGCAGGCAGACCGCCGCCGCATCCGACCCCGCACAGACGCCTGCGGCCCCGGCCGTTGAGACGCCCGTCATCGCCGCCCCGTCTGCGGCACCGACGCCCGCTGCCGGAAAAGACACCGGCAGAGACGGCTGGAAGGCCGAGTTTGAACGGAGCCTGCTCGAAAACTACGGCGTCACGCCCGACCACTACGAGGATCTCGGAAACGGCATCTATCAGGTCTATGTGAAGATCGACGGCAAAGTCGTGCCCTACGTCACGGTCGATTCCGCGACCGGCGACTACCACGGCTGAGCACCGGCAGCAAAACGAAAACCACGCCCCTGCGCGCCATTCCGGCGCGCAGGGGCGTGGCGGTTTTCTGCCTGCAAATTATCCGCGCAGGCCGACGGCCTCAAGGATGGCCTCAACGCGGTCGGACGCCTGCACCGGCCAGTCACCCTTGACGTTCTGGCAGCCGGCGGAATCGAGCAGGTCGCGCGCGCCGCTGCCCATGAGCGCCTGGCAGGTCGTGTCGATCAGGTCCATCTGCTGGCTGAAGGAGACCTGCGCATCGTTGCCCTTGTCGCTGAGCCACGCGACGACGGCGGACTTGATCTCGCTCTGGGTCATCGTGCTCGCCGCGCCCCAGTCGAGCAGCTTCACGGCGTAGCACTGCCTTGAGCGAGCTGCCGGTCACGCCGAGCTGCACGTTCTTTTCAATGTCGTCGAGCACCGTGGTCAGCTGGTCCGTCTCCGTGCCGGCCGGGCGGGCCGGGTCGGAGGCCGGGTCTGCGGGCGTCTGCACCGGCGGCGTCACGACCGTGGGGGTGGAGGACGTCTCCGGCGTCTGCGTCTTGCTGCCGCAGGCGGCCAGCGCCAGCACGAGCACCAGCGCGAGGGTGAGCGCCGCGAAGCGCTTTGCATTGCGGGATAACCATACCTTCATATGGAAACACTCCTTTCGTTGTGTCCTTATGATAAGCAAGCGCGCGCCCACTGTCAAGAAAATGCACGCGCCCTCTTGACAAATACCCTTGGGGGGTATATATTCGAATATACCCCCAAGGGGTATATGGGAAACAATGAGGTACAAATACATGGACGATGAGAAAAAAACCGGCTGCTGCGGCTGCTCGCAGCGCAAGAAGGAGCGCACGCCGGAGGAATACAAGCGGCTCATCCACCGGCTCAACCGCATCGAGGGCCAGATCCGCGGCATCCGCGGCATGGTCGAGAACGACGCCTACTGCCCGGACATTCTCGTGCAGTCGGCGGCGGCGGGCGCGGCGCTCAATGCATTCAATAAGGAGCTGCTGGCCAGCCACATCCGCACCTGCGTCGTCGAGGACATCCGCGACGGCAAGGACGAGGTGATCGACGAGCTGGTGGCGACGCTGCAGAAACTCATGAAATGAGCCGCACTGCAAAGGAGGAACCACTTTGAAGCAATACCATGTCACCGGCATGAGCTGCGCGGCCTGCTCGGCGCGCGTGGAAAAGGCGGTGTCGGGCGTGCCGGGCGTGACGGCATGCTCGGTCAGCCTGCTGACCAACTCCATGGGGGTGGAGGGCACGGCAGCGGACCAGGCCGTCATCGACGCGGTGCAGGCCGCGGGCTACGGGGCGTCGGTCAAGGGCGCGCAGCAGAGCGCGAACCCTGCCGCCGGCGCCGATGCGCTCGCTGACCACGAGACGCCGAAGCTGCGGCGCAGACTGTTCTGGTCGCTGGGCTTTCTGCTCATTCTGATGTATTTTTCCATGGGCCACATGATGTGGGGCTGGCCGCTGCCGAAGTTTTATGACGGCAACCATGTCGCTATGGGCCTGACGCAGCTGCTTCTGACGGTGATCATCATGGTCATCAACCAGAAGTTTTTCATCAGCGGCTTCCAGGCGCTCTGGCACCGCGCGCCGAACATGGACACGCTCGTGGCCCCTCGGGGCGACGGCGGCGTTCGTGTACAGTACCTATGCGCTCTTTGCCATGACGGGCGCGCAGGTGCGCGGCGACGATCAGGCCGTCATGGGCTATATGCACGACTTTTACTTTGAGTCCGCCGCCATGATCCTCACGCTCATCACGGTGGGCAAGACGCTCGAGGCCCGCTCGAAGGGCAAGACGACCGACGCGCTGCGCAGCCTCATGGAACTCGCGCCGAAGACCGCCACCGTCGAGCGCGACGGCGCGGAGGTGACCGTCCCGGTCGAGCAGGTGCAGAAGGGCGATGTCTTCGTCGTCCGCCCGGGTGAGCGCATCCCGGTCGACGGTGTGGTGCTCGCCGGCATGAGCGCGGTCAACGAGGCGGCGCTCACGGGCGAGAGCATCCCGGCCGACAAGGCGCCGGGCGCGTCCGTCTCGGCCGCGACGGTGAACCAGTCGGGCTTTCTCAAGTGCCGCGCCACGCGCGTCGGCGAGGACACGACCCTCTCGCAGATCATCCAGATGGTCAGCGACGCGGCGGCTACGAAGGCGCCGATCGCGAAGATCGCCGACAAGGTGTCCGGCGTGTTCGTGCCGTCGGTCATGGGCATCGCGCTCGTGACGTTCGTTGTCTGGCTGCTGCTCGGCCGCACCGTGGGCTATGCGCTCGCGCGCGGCATCTCCGTGCTCGTCATCAGCTGCCCGTGCGCGCTCGGCCTCGCCACACCGGTGGCGATCATGGTCGGCAGCGGCATGGGCGCGAAAAACGGCATTCTCTTCAAGACGGCCGCCTCCCTCGAGGAGACCGGCCGCATCCAGATCGTCGCGCTCGACAAGACTGGCACCATCACCTCCGGCAACCCGACCGTGACGGACATCTGTCCGGCCCCCGGCGTGACGGAGGGCGAGCTGCTGCGCCTGGCCTGCGCGCTCGAGCGCAGGAGCGAGCATCCGCTGGCCAAGGCGGTGCTGCGCCGCGCGGAGGCCGACGGGCTGACCGCCGCCGAGGTCGCGGACTTTCAGGCCCTGCCGGGCAACGGCCTGCGCGCCGTGCTCGACGGACAGCCGCTCTGCGGCGGCAACGCGGACTTCCTCCGCACCGTGGCCGAGATCTCCGCGCCCATGCAGACGCAGGCGGAAGCGCTCTCGGAGGCCGGCAAGACGCCGCTGTTTTTTGCCCGCGGCGGGAAGCTGCTCGGCATCATCGCCGTGGCCGACGTGCTCAAGCCCGACAGCCCGCAGGCCATCCGCGAGCTGCGCAACATGGGCATCCGCGTCGTCATGATCACGGGCGACAATGCGCGCACGGCGAAAGCCATCGGCGCGCAGGCCGGCGTGGACGAGGTGATCGCGGGTGTGCTGCCCGACGGTAAGGAGCGCGAGATCCGCCGCCTGAGCGCGCGCGGCAAGGTCGCCATGGTCGGCGACGGTATCAACGACGCGCCGGCGCTCACGCGCGCGGACATCGGCATCGCCATCGGCGCGGGCACGGATGTGGCCATCGACGCGGCCGACGTCGTGCTCGTCAACAGCCGTCTGAGCGACGTGCCGGCGGCCATCCGGCTCAGCCGCGCAACGCTGCGCAACATCCACGAGAACCTGTTCTGGGCGTTTTTCTACAACACCATCGGCATCCCCATCGCGGCGGGCGTGTTCGTTCCGCTCGGCCTGACGCTCAACCCCATGTTCGGCGCGGCAGCCATGAGCCTGTCGAGCTTCTGCGTGGTCACGAACGCCCTGCGCCTGAATCTGTTCAAGCTGCGCGATACGCGCCACGATTATAAACGCGCAAACCATCTCAAAAAAGTACCCGAAATCAAGGAGGAAACAGCTATGAAAAAGACCATTACCATCGAAGGCATGATGTGCGGTCACTGTGAGGCGACCGTGAAGAAGGCGCTCGAGGCGCTGCCCGAGGTCACGGAGGCCGAAGTCAGCCACACGGCGGGCACCGCCGTCGTGACGCTCAGCGCGCCGGTGGACGACGCCGTGCTCAAAAGCACGGTCGAGGCCAAGGACTACACCGTCACCGGCATCGCGTAAAGTTACCGAAAAACCGCGGCAAAGGCGCCCCTTTCAGGGGGGCGCCTTTGCCGTCCTTTTTTCACGTTTTGCGCGTGTCGATCGGCTGCGCGAACAGGCCGTGCTGCGTGCAGTACCACAGCAGCGTGCCGTGCGCAAAGTACGGCAGGCGCGTCTGCGCGCCCCACTCGGGGTAGAGCCGGCGCAGCACGACCGTGTCCTCGTTGACCAGCGCCGCGAACGACAGGTAGTGCTCCCGGCGCATGGGGTGGTCAGACGTGAGATACCACTCACCGTCGCTCAGCTCCGCCGTCAGGCGGTGGGCGGCGTCCGGCGTCTGCGGCGTCAGTGGCTGCAGCGTCTGGCCGCAGCAGGTCACGTCCGCCGCGTCGCTCGCCAGCAGCAGATTGCCGCAGTGCGGGCAGACGCAAAAGCGCACGCGCTTCATGTTTCCGTTTGTCAAATCATTTTCCTCCAGATCGCCCCGGAGCAGCGCCTCGGCGCTCGTGCCCAGAGCCTGTGACAGTCGCGGAAGGAGGGAAATGTCCGGCGCGCCGCAGCCGCGCTCCCATTTGGAGACGGCCTTGTCGCCCACGCCGATCGCGTCGGCAAGCTGCCGCTGTGTCAGGTTTTTCTGCTGCCGCAGGGCGCGGATGAGCGCCCCTGTGCGTGTCTGATCCATGTTTCGCACCTCCCGTGCAGATATATTGTACGGATTTCCGCCCGGAATGCAACCGACGCTCCGTAGAGTCCGCCGTCAGGATAGCGCCGGGACGCGCCCCATGTCAAGACACGTGTAAAAAATGTGCGGATTTTGGTTACCGGGACGGAAAAAATTCGCTATACTGAAAAAACGCCCTGTAAGGAGGTGCCCGGATGAACCACCGTGCGCGTATCCCCGCGCTGCTGCTTGTCCTCGCGCTGCTGCTCGGCTGCGCTGGCTGCGGCGGCGGACGCGAACCCGTGACCGTGACGATCTGGCACGTCTACGGCGGCGAGACCGAGTCCCCGCTCAACGACCGCATCGACACGTTCAACGACACCGTCGGCCGCGAGCAGAACATCCGCGTGCAGGTCGGCAGCGTCACGAATACGAACACCATCCACGAGGCGGTGCTCGCCTCGGCTTACGGCGAGCCCGGCGCCACGGCGCTGCCGGGCGCGGCGACCTCGCGCGCGGGGCTGTACCTGCGCTATTCGGCGCTGCGCGCCATCGGTGCGACGGACCAGCACGTCACGTGCTTTCGCGGCACGGCGGAGACGGCGCGCAGCGCGCAGGTACAGATGCACAACCGCTGGAATCCGGAGCTGAACGTGCAGGCCGTCCCCGGCTACACGCAGCTGCTGCGCGGATCGGACGGCCGTCTCGCCGAGCGCTGCCTGTGGATGGGGCGCATCGCCCTGCCCGACACATGGGAGTCGGTGACGCTGCTGTGCGTGCCGATGCTCGACAGCGCCTACGGCAGCATGGTCACAGTGCTCGCCCCCATAGACGGCGACCGGCTGCTGCTCGGACAGGCCATGATCGGCAGCCCCGGCGGGTCGTATCTCACGGCCGACGGCACGCTCACGTGCAAGACCGGCCGGTATTATAATACGTATTCCGACGGCAGCCGCACCTATCTCGGTCTGCACGAACCGATCGGCGCGACCGACGCCGCAGGGCGGAAGCTCGCCGCCGTGGTGCTCGTGCCGGAGATCGGGCTGCGCACGCTCGAGGCGCGCAGCCGCATGGTGTGGATCGCGGGCTCGCTCGTGTTCCTCGCGGCGCGCGCGTACATCAGCGTGGCCACCGCCAAAAAGCACAACACGAACATCAACCGCAAGCTCGGCGTGACCTCACGTGAGGAGCTCATGCTGTATATCGACCTCTTCCACCGCTGCGGCCGTCTCGATGAGATCGCCGCGCCGCGGGCAGAGGATACTGCAAGGTGCACAACCTGACCGCCGTCAGGTTGTGCACCTTGTCTACTACTCAGTCGTATTTTGCGGTTTCGGCGGGGTTTTTGCGCCGCAAACGTAGCATTTTCGGCCCCGATGCCTTATACTATCAGCATAGCTGAAAAATCATCAGAAACAGTTAGATATGATGAAAAACATCTGTGTAAAGGAGTATGCTTATGGGACTTATCAAAGCGATCGCCGGAGCCGCCGGCGGTGTCATGGCCGACCAGTGGAAAGAATTTTTCACCTGCGAGGCGCTGCCTGCCGATGTGCTGGCAGTCAAGGGACAGAAGAAAACCACCCGCCGTTCGAGCAACACGCACGGCGACGAGAACATCATCACCAGCGGTTCGCGCATTGCTGTTGCCGATGGGCAGTGTATGCTCATCGTCGAGCAGGGCAAGGTCGTGGAGGTCTGCGCCGAGCCGGGCGAGTACACCTATGACGCGTCCACCGAGCCGTCGATCTTCGCCGGGAACCTCGGCGAGAGCATCGGCCAGGTGTTCCAGAACATCGGCAAGCGCTTCACCTTCGGTGGCGAGGCCCCGAAGGACCAGCGTATCTACTACTTCAACACCAAGGAGCTGACCGGCAACAAGTACGGCACGCCGAGCCCGGTGCCGTTCCGCGTGGTGGACCAGCGCGCCGGCATCGACATCGACATCGGCATCCGCTGCTTCGGCGAGTACAGCTACCACATCGCAAACCCGCTGCTGTTTTACACCAACGTCTGCGGCAACGTGACCGAGGACTACACGCGCGACACGCTCGACAGCCAGCTCAAGAGCGAGCTGCTCACGGCGCTGCAGCCGGCGTTTGCGCGCATCAGCGGCATGGGCATCCGCTACTCGGCACTGCCCGGCCACACGCAGGAGATCGCCGCGGCGCTCAACGAGGAGCTCTCGGCGCAGTGGCGCGACCGCCGCGGTCTTGAGATCGTGGCCTTCGGCGTCTCGTCCGTGAAGGCGGACGAGGCCGACGAGCAGATGATCAAGGATATGCAGCGCGACGCGGCCTATATGGACCCGACGCGCGCGGCGGCAATGCTCTCGCGCTCGCAGGGCGAGGCGATGAAGGCGGCCGCGTCCAACACGGCCACCGGCCCGGCCATGGCGTTCATGGGCATGGGCATGGCCGGGCAGATGGGCGGCGTCCGCGCGCAGGATCTCTACGCCATGGGTCAGCGGCAGGCCGCGCAGCAGCCCACCGCCCCGGCGGCAGCGCCCGCGGCGGACACCTGGACGTGCGCCTGCGGCCAGACGGGCAACACCGGAAAATTCTGCGGCAACTGCGGCCAGCCGAAGCCGGCCCCCGCGGCCGACGGCTGGACGTGCAGCTGCGGCGCGGTGAACAAGGGCAAGTTCTGCGCCGAGTGCGGCAGACCGCGCCCGGCCGGCACGCCGAAGTACAAATGCGACAAGTGCGGCTGGGAGCCGGACGATCCGACCCACCCGCCGAAATTCTGTCCCGAGTGCGGCGACCCGTTTGACGACGGGGACATCCAGCCGTAACGCCATCCGGACGAAAGGAGGCATCTGACCATGCCCACCCAGGTAACGAATTATCAGTGCCCCGCGTGCACCGGCCCGCTGCACTATTCGGCCAAGAGCGGGAAGCTGGAGTGCGACTACTGCGGCTCATCGTTCGACGTTGCGGACATCGAGGCGCTCTACGCACACAAGGAGGCCGAGGCTGCCGCCGCCAAGCAGGCGGCCGACGCAAAAGCGGACGCGGCCGCCGCAGCCGAGACCGAAGCCGCGCAAGCCGCCGCACAGTCCGGCAACGTCGGCGGCTGGGACACCTCCGGCCTCAGCAGCGACTGGGGCGCGGACGCCGACGGCCTGCGGGTCTACAGCTGCCCGTCGTGCGGCGCGGAGCTGATCTGCGACGAGACCACCGCGGCCACGTCCTGCCCCTACTGCGGCAACCCGACGGTCGTGCCGGGCCAGTTTTCCGGCGCGCTCCGGCCCGACTTTATCCTCCCCTTCCGCCTGACGAAGGACGACGCCGTGCAGGCGCTCCGGGCGCACTACAAGGGCAAGCCCTTCCTGCCGAAATCGTTCACGTCCGCCAACCACATCGAGCAGATTCAGGGCGTGTACGTCCCGTTCTGGCTGTTTGACGGCGGGGCAGAGGGCTCGGCCAGCTACCGGGCCAGCAACACGAGCGTATATGAGACCGGCGACTATGAGGTCACCGAGACCATGCACTACGACGTATTCCGCGCCGGGTCGATCGCGTTTGAGAAGATCCCGGTGGACGCATCCTCCAAGATGCCCGACGACCACATGGACTCCATCGAACCGTTTGACTATGCGCAGATGCAGCCGTTTTCCACGGCGTACCTGCCGGGTTATCTGGCCGATAAATACGACGTGCCCGTTGACGACAGCCGCGACCGGGCCGACGCCCGCTGCCGCGAGACGCTCGCGCAGGCCCTGCGCGACACCGTTACCGGCTACGGCACGTGCGTGACCGACCACACGGACATCCGCCTGCACCGCGGCAAGGTGCACTACGCCCTGCTGCCGGTGTGGATGCTGAGCACGAAGTGGAACGGCGAAAGCTTCCTCTTCGCCATGAACGGACAGACCGGCAAGCTTGTCGGCGACCTGCCGACCGACCGCGGCCGCTATTGGGGCACGTTTGGAGCGATCGCAGGCGTGGTCACAGTCGCGCTGACGGTCATCCTGCAGTTTATGTAAGGAGGCGGACACCATGAAACAAAAACTGACCGCGCTGCTGCTCGTGCTGCTGCTGGCTGTCACGCTCGTGCTGCCCGTCATGGCAGCAGCGCCCTATGTCGACGATGAAGCCGCGATCCTCACGCTCTCGGAGGTCGAAACGCTCGAGGCGCGCGCCGCCGAGATCTCGGAGCACTACGGTGTCGGCGTGTACATCTGCATAGTCGATGACTTCGGCGACTATGGCTATCCCGACGCCGCGACCGCGTCCTATTCGATCTACCATGCGCAGTCGCTCGGCTATGGCAGCGGGCGCGACGGCATCCTCCTGCTGCTGAGTATGTCGAACCGCAAGTACGCCACCTTTGTCTACGGCGACAAGGCAGAGCCCATCTTCCCGGACGGCAAGCTTATCAAGCTCGAGAACGCCTTTCTCGACGACTTCGCGGACGACGACTGGTACGACGGTTTCTCGGACTATCTTGAGGGCTGCGCCAGGATCCTCAGCGTCGACTCCGGCGAATTCACGTGGCCGCAGTTTTTCCGCCACCTCGGCATCTCGTTCGGCATCGGGCTCTTGCTCGCGCTGATCGTGTGCCAGTTGCTGAAGATGAAGATGCGCTCCGTCTACCGCCAGGCTGAGGCCTCGGCCTACGTCACGGCCGATGGGCTGCAGCTGACCCGGCGCGAGGACGTCTTCACCCACACGACCACGGTGCGCCACAAGATCGAGCGCCAGAGCGACTCGAGCAGCTCAAGCGATTCGAGCAGCTTTTCCGGCGGCGGCGGCCACGGACGCAGCGGCTCGTTCTGATACAAAAGCCCCCCACATATTCCAAACTAAGGAGGCGGAAACAGATGAAAAAACGCGTTCTCAGCATCGTCCCGGATGCGGACAGCGTGTCCGATTGGGCGAAGGATGCCATGGCGGACGCCGTGGCACTCGGCCTGATCTCCGGCGCGAGCAACGGCGGCCAGACTCTCCTTGAGCCGCAGGGAAGTGCGACGCGCGAACAGGTCGCGACGATCCTGATGGAGTTTTGCAAGAACGTAAAGAAGTGACCCACGCGGCACAAAGCGTGCGCGGGCGGCGCGGCAGCGCCGCCCGCATTTTTTATCCAGCAAAATGCGCCTGGTGGTTTGAAATCCGATACCCGCACCTGAGCAAGCGCCCCAATGTAAAAACAGCCTTTTTGCCTCCTTACCATTTTTTCGCGTGCAAATTCTGCAGAAAAGTGTGCCAAAAATGTCGTTCACTTGAAAAAACGGACAAAATATGTTATTTTGATTGCAGATTTTGCTTGCCGATATTGCGGGTGTACCGGCCGCCGGAAATGAAGCACACTGCGTGGACGGCGACGGCCGCGAATCGGCGGGCAGCAAAAAAATTGAGGGAGGAAACACATGAGAAAACGACTTTTGAGCGAAAGGTTGTGCTAGCACTAGTGCAGGTTCATCGCTTGCTTTCTAATCCAACTCATCGAATTTTTAAATGTTTGCGTTTGAGGTAAGTTTAATGCCTTGAAGTGCAGCGGAAAGGTGTGGTCAGAAACGTGAAACGTGTTATTTCGATTATCTTAATTTTTTGCCTAATAGCAAGCTCTTCAATTACGGGAGCTTTTGCGGCTGGAGAAGACTATCGCGGATGGGCGCAGTCAGACTCGCGGTGGGGTAATCTCCCGATGGGGTCATCAGGTTCAACAGTATCAAGTATTGGCTGCTGCGTCACATCTGTGACAAAACTAATTATTCAGGCAGGACTGCGCAATTCAAATGATTTCAATGTTGGAACACTTGTCCGTTGGCTTAATAATAATGGCGGGTTCACTTCTGACGGAGGTTTGTACTGGGGCAAGCCGGGGGAATGTGTTTCCGGTTGGTCGAACTACGGTGATGTTTTGGGGTATGGTTCGTATTCATCATCTGGCTATAATGATCAAATAATTGCTTGGATCCGAAAAGGATTGCACATGACGGTCAATGTCAACGGCGGAAGCCATTGGGTTGCCGTTGATGAAGCAAAGTCGCTGGCAACTGGGCAAGTATATATTATGGATTCCCTTGGTGGTGCGCAAAATACAGATTTAACACTTGCGAGTAGATACGCATCCTTTAATGCCATCCATGCATACACTGGTGGTTCCACGCCTAGCGGCGGCACTGTGACGCCGGATCCAGATCCGGGTCTGTCTGTGAAAGAAACGATCACCTGCAAGCGTACGATCAAGCTCCCGGAGCGCGTGGTCAATCTGTACAGCAATCCGACGGATACAACACGCCTGACGTATTTTGATTATGGCCCGACCGTGTATTCATCCCGCTATGCCGTTATGAGTGATGGCAGCATCATGTACGAGGTCGGTGCGAACCATCAGGGACAGGACATAAAAGCGTGGCTGAAGTATGAAAGTGACATGACCGTCACAAAGGAGCATACTTACGGCAGTACGCAATACGAATCTGCGCATCCGCACCGTGGTTATCGGGTATGTGAGTGCGGAGACAAAACTTATACCGGGGAAACGACAACCAGAGACGACTGCAGTGAATGCGGTGGGGAAGTGAAATATGCTGTGGAAGGCGGCTATCTCACGTTCGATAAAAAGACAGGAACCGTTACCGATTGCGATTCGTCCGTTACCAAAGCCAATATTCCGCATACAATCAAAGGTGTGACCGTGACGAGCATTGGCGATCAGGCTTTCTATAATTGCACATCTCTGACCAGCGTGACGATCCCGGACAGTGTGACAAGCATTGGTGATAGGGCTTTCCGATGTTGTATATCTCTGACAAGCGTAACGATTCCGGACAGCGTGACGAGCATTGGCGAGGAGGCTTTCTATGGTTGTTGGGATCTAACGCGCTTGACAATCCCGGGCAGCGTGACGAGCATTGACAAGGACGCTTTCTGTTTCTGCAGCTCTCTGACCAGCGTAACGATCCCGGACAGCGTGACGAGCATTGGTGATTCTGCCTTCTATGGCTGCGAATCTCTGACAAGTGTGACGATTCCGGACAGCGTGACGAGCATTGGCAGTTGTGCTTTCTATGGCTGCGCATCTCTGACAAGCGTAACGATTCCGGACAGCGTGACGAGCATTGGCGGTAGTGCTTTCTATGGCTGCACATCTCTGACCAGCGTAACGATTCCGGACAGCGTGACGAGCATTGGCGGTAGTGCTTTCTATAATTGCAAATCTCTGACGAGCGTGACAATCCCGGGCAGCGTGACGAGCATTGGCTGGTCTGCTTTCTATGGCTGCGCATCTCTCTCTGACAAGCGTAACGATTCCGGACAGCGTGACGAGCATTGGCGGTAGTGCTTTCTATGATTGCAGTTCTCTGACAAGTGTGACGATCCCGGACAGCGTGACGAGCATTGGTGATTATGCCTTCTATGGCTGCGAATCTCTGACCAGTGTGACGATCCCGGACAGCGTGACAAGCATTGGCGATGGCGCTTTCGCTTCGTGTACATCTTTGACCGGTATACGGGTCGCTGAGGGCAACAGCCATTACTCCAGCGATGCATCCGGTGTTCTGTTCAATAAAGATAAGACTACTTTGGTGCAGTGCCCGGGCGCTTTTGCGGCATATACGGTCCCGGACAGCGTGACGAGCATTGGAGATCGGGCTTTCTATTATTGCACATCTCTGACCAGCGTGACGATTCCGGACAGCGTGAGGAGCATTGGAAAGTGGGCTTTCTCTCATTGCACATCTCTGACGAGCGTGACGATCCCGAGCAGCGTGACGAGCATTGGCGTTGGCGCTTTCGCTATTCGTGTACATCTTTGACCAGCGTGACGATCCCTAACAGCGTGACACACTTTGGAAAGCAGGCTTTCTATTACTGCACATCTCTGACCGATGTGTACTATGCCGGGAGCGAGGCGCAATGGAAAGCGATCTCTATTTCTTCCGCTAGAAATAATGACCTTTTGACCGCCAACATCCATTACAATTATGGTTCCCATACCCACAGCTACAAGGATGTTGTCACAGCGCCGACCTGCACCGAAAAGGGCTACACGACCCACACTTGCTCCTGTGGTAAAAGCTATGTGGATACTTATACCGACGCACTCGGCCACGCATGGGACAGCGGCAAGGTGACAAAGGAGCCGACGGAAACCGAGACCGGTGTGAAAATCTTCACCTGCACCCGCTGCGGCGAGACGAAGACGGAGACCATCCCGAAGCTCACGCACGAGCACAGCTACGATGCTGTTGTGACCGCACCGACCTGCACCGAAAAGGGCTACACGACGCACACCTGTGCCTGTGGTGACAGCTACGTGGATTCCTGTGTGCTTCCGCTGGGACACGACTGGGGAAGCGGGAAGGTGACAAAAGAGCCGACCGCAACGGAGAATGGCATCAAAACGTACATTTGCGCCCGCTGCGGCGAGACCAAGACGGAGACCATCCCGAAGCTCACGCACGAGCACAGCTACAAGGCTGTCGTCACTGCTCCGACCTGCACGGCCAAGGGCTATACCACGCACACCTGCGCCTGCGGCGACAGCTATGTGGATACTTACGTGGATGCGCTCGGCCACGCATGGGACAACGGCAAAGTGACAAAGGAGCCGACGGAAACCGAGACCGGTGTGAAGACCTTCACCTGCACCCGCTGCGGCGAGACAAAGACCGAGACTATCCCGGCCACAGGCGTCATGGATGTCACGAAAATGTTCACGGACGTATCGCACAGCTGGGCCGATGACGGCATCCAGTACTGCGTGACGCATCAGCTGATGTCCGGCATCGGCAACGATCTGTTCGGGCCGAAGCTGACCACGACGCGTGAGCAGATCGTCCAGATTCTGTATAATCTCGAGGGCGAGCCGAAGGTGAGCGGCACGACGCCGTTTACCGATCTCACACAGGACTGGTATCAGGACGCAGTTCTCTGGGCCTATCAGACCGGCGTGGTCGCGGGAACGTCCAGCACGACGTTTGAGCCTGACCTGCCGGTGACGCGCGAGCAGATCGCGGTCATCCTCATGGAATACGTGACGCGCGTGCTCAAACTTGAGCGCACGTGGACGCCCGCTGACCTGAGCATCTTCCCGGATGCGGGCAGTGTGTCCGACTGGGCGAAAGACGCCATGGCGGACGCGGTCGGGCTGGGCCTGATCTCCGGCGCGAGCAACGGCGGCCAGACCTATCTCGAGCCGCAGGGCAGCGCGACGCGCGAACAGGTCGCGACGATTCTGATGGAGTTTTGCAAGAACGTGTGCACTTATTCCGCCGCCCGGACGGGGATGCGGATCTCGGTCACAAATTTGTCCGGGTCGCTGGTCAGACCGTAGTCGATCATCGTGATCTCGCGCGAGAAGTCCGCCGGGGCGAGCGCGTGCGCGCGCAGGTAGTCCATCAGGCGCGCATACTGCGCCGGGGCCTCGGGGTGGCTGCCGCGAAAGCACACGGCGGCGCACGTCGTCTCGGGCAGAACGGTCGCGTCGCCGTCGAAGGCGTCCTCATCATCGAGCACGAGAAACGCGCGGTCATACGGCGCAAATTGTCTGGCCGCGAGCCGCGCGGCCGAGAGGCCCACGCCCACCTTGCCGAGGAACACCACGGCCTCCGCCTGCGAGCGCTCGAGCATGCGGATGGACGGCTCCATGTCGAGAAAGTTGTGCAGCTCGAGCGCGCCGGACATCCACACGACGCGGCACGCGGGGCTGCGCACAAGGCGGATCGCGCCGAGCTCGGCCGTCTGCGCGGCGTGCAGCTGGCGCAGGCGGTTGTCAATCTTGCGCTCGACGCGCTGGAGCTCCGCCTGCTTGCGCACGACGGCGGCTTTCTGCTCGCGCAGCAGCTGCTCGATGCGCCCGACGTCGCGGTTGCGCAGAAAGGCACGGATCTGCCCGAGCGGCATATCCAGCGCGCGCAGGTAGCGGATGGTGTTGAGCACCTCAAACTGCCGCGGCCCGTAGTAGCGGTAGCCGGTCGCGGGGTCGGTGTATTCCGGCGTGAGCAGGCCGATGGTCTCATAGTGGCGCAGGCTGCTCACGCTCAGGTGAAACAGCTGCGCCACGTCGCCGATGGAAAAGAGTTCCTGCGTGCGCGCCATGTCAGCCCTCCTCCGGCACGAGCCGGCCGTGCCGCCGCAGCACCAGAAACGCGATCACGCAGATGATGACTGACAGCAGCGAGCCCGCCGCCGTGGCCAGACCCATGGGCAGCAGTGTCGTGGGGAACCACTTGCTCGTCAGATAAGCGCCCGGCACGCGCACGAGCACGACGGCCGTGATATTGTGCAGAAACGACAGCTCCGAGCGGCCGATGGCGCAGAAATATCCGCTGAAGCAAAAGTGGATGCCGGCCAGGCAGCAGTCGAGAATATACCCGCGCAGGTACTGTCCGCCCGCGGCGGCGACGGCCGCGTCGTCCGTGAACAGGCCCACGACGGGCTCGGCCACGAACTGGATGATGATCGTGATGATGATGCCGAAGCCCAGCGCGATGGCGATGGCATACCACAGCGTCTGCAGCGCGCGGCGCGGCTTGCCCGCGCCGATGTTCTGCGCACCGAGGGCCGACACCGTCGAGAGCATGGACGACGGCACAAGAAACAGGAAGCTGATGATCTTCTCCACGATGCCGACGCCGGCGGCGTCCGTGAGACCGCGGCGGTTGGCGATGACGGTGATGAACAAAAACGCGATCTGGATCAGCCCGTCCTGCAGCGCGACCGGCACGCCGATGCGCAGGATGCGGCCCATGACCGCCCGCTGCGGGCGAAAATCACTCCGCGTGAGGGCGATGCCGTCCCGCTCGCGGCGGATGACGAGCAGCGACACGACCACGCTGACCGCCTGCGCGAGCGTGGTGCCGAGCGCGGCGCCCGCCGGGCCCATGCGCAGCGCGCCCATGAACAGATAGTCAAGGCCGATGTTCGCCGCGCACGCGATGGCGATGAAATACATCGGGCGCTTCGAGTCGCCCAGGCCGCGGAAGATGGAGGCGATGATGTTGTACGCCGTGATCAGCGGCACGCCGAGAAAGCAGATGCGCAGATAGGCGACCGTGCCGGGCACGGCCTCCGCCGGCGTGGACATGACCGCCGCGATCGGCCGCGCGAGCGCGAGCAGCACCCCCGTCACCACGATGCTCAGCGCCAGAAACAGCGTCGTCGTGTTGCCGATGCAGCCGGCTGCGCCCCGGCGGTCGCGCGCGCCGACGGCCTGGCCGATCGTGACCGTCGCGCCCATGGCGAGACCGACGATCATGACCGTGAGCATGTGCATGACCTGACTGCCGATGGCCACGGCGGTCGTGCTGGCCACGCCCTCATACTGGCCGATGATGAACAGGTCGGCCATGCCGTAGAGCGTCTGCAGGAAATACGAGAGCAGATACGGCAGCGAAAAGCGCACGATGTTGCCGAAGACGCTGCCGGTCGTGAGATTTTTCTCCATGGTGTTTGCCCCTTTGCGTGGAATACCGCCATTGTAAACTCTACAACGATTGTAGAGTCAAGGCTTTGCTTTGCCCCGGCGTGAATTTTTTCACGCCGGGGCGGAAAATGTTCAGAACGTCAGGCGCATCTGATACCAGACGACGCCGCCATGGGTGGAGGCCGACACGCCCTCGCTCACGAAGCCGAACTTTGCGTAATAGTGCACAAGGCGGTCCTTGCACGTGAGCACGAGGCCGCGGCGGCCCTGCGCGCGCGCATCGGCGATGGCGCGCTCGATGAGCTGCCCCGCGTAGCCGTGCCGGCGGTAGTCGGGCAGCGTGTTCACGCCGAAGATCATCTGCCACGCGCCGTGCGCGTCGTGCAATGACGCGTCCGCGTAGAGATCGTCCGTGAGATCCGCGCGGTCGGTGACCATGCCGTCCACGAATGCGATGAGCCGATCGCCGTCCAGCATGAGCCAGAAGTGGCCGCCGTAATGCGCCAGCCGGTCAGATAGCTCTGCCCGCGTCGCGGCCTCCGCCGCCGGGAAGCACGCCGCCTCCACCGCCGCCACGGCGTCGAGATCGGCAAGGGTCGCCGTGCGAATGATTGTATCCATATTCATGCCTCCGTTTCGTCCAGCAGCAGCGCACAGAGCTCCGCCACCGTGCGGCAGTAGTGCGGGCAGAGGCACTGCATCGTTTCGATGATGTGCGGCACGGTGTGCGTCCACCCCGCCGCGATGAAGTCCACGCCCGCACGGTCGGCCATGTCCTTGCCGGGCTTGAGATCGTCGATGACCACGAGCTGCTCCGGCCGCAGGCCGAGCTCGCGCTCGATCTGGTAAATGGGCCACGGCGCGGGCTTGCGCCGCTCGGGGTCTGAATCCCAACCGTAGATCAGTTCCGGCGTGGGCAGATCGTGCGCGCGGTAGTCGCGCAGGATGTTCTCCGGCACGGAGTGGCTCACGACGCAGATGTGCCCGCCCGCGGCGCGAAACCGGTGCAGCAGGTCATGCATGCCGGGGAACGTGCCGGGCACGTGCGTGCGCACATAGTCCAACCACGTCTGGTACTGGATGTCCATCTCCGCGTCGGAAAAGCCCAGAATGTCGCTGCACAGGGCGCCGAAGCCCGGCTCGAACGAGTAGGAAAAAAAGTCGTCGAGCGTCATGTGCACGTCCGGCCGCAGCTTCTGCAGCGTCTGCACGAAGGCCGGGTAATTGATGGTCGCGGTGCTGTTGACGACCGTGTCGTCGTGGTCGAGCACCAGGCACTGGTAGCGCATGCGCGCCGCCTCCTTTGTCTCACATTGCACAGCATTTTACCATGAACCCCGGCACAATGCCACCACCGGGCGCAAAAACGCCCGGACGAAGTTTTTCCCCGTCCGGGCGGATGCCGTTGTGCACATTGCCGTCAGAAGCTGCCGGCGGCGGTGGACGCCCCCGCGCCCCAGAGCAGCACGCGCAGCACGCCGATGAGCGCGAGGTGCGCGGGATAATAGATGTAAAAGAGCTTGCCCATAGAGCGCCATTTGCCCCGCGTGCCGTCATAGCACCGCAGCAGCGGGATGGAGAGCGCTGTGCCGAGCTGCACGAGCGCATATACTTTATCTATAAAGAAGAAATACACGAGCGCGTACACGGCCGACCACACCATGAGCCAGCACATCTGGCGGCGGAAGTCCCCGCGTGCCTGTCCCATGAACAGGATCGCCATCGCGGCCACGCAGCTCCAGTCCGACGGGAAGGTGATGGCGCAGATCACAAACGTCAGCACGATCTTGACCCAGTTTTTGATCCGCTCGTCATCGTGGATGACGAGCAGCACGAGGCCCCATGCGAGCGACCACACGACGCCCGTCTGATTAAACGGCCCGGTAGACAGCGGCACGAACGGGATGCCGAAGCAGAAGTCATACGCAAAGTGCGAGATGAACGCGAGCGCGAACAGGCGCGCGGCGTACTTTTTCACATCGTGCGTGTAGTGATAGCCCTCGACGATGAAAAACCACATGATCGGCGCCGTCACGCGGCCGAGCAGGTGCAGCAAAAGCACCCACCACGCGGTGGTGTAGCCGGGCCAGAGCGTCCACGTGAGGTGGTCGAGTGTCATGGCGAGGATGGCGATACCCTTGAGCGCGTTGCCGCTCAGGGCAGGTCTGCGGGTCTGGAGCATGGGGGCACCTCCGGAAAACAGATTAGGCCTCCCGCACCGGGAAACACACCTCCGTGACGAATTCGTCGGGGTTTTGCGTCTCGTGCGGGCTAACGTGGTAGATATTGAACATCGGCCCCGCGCTCTCGTAGCCGTTGGCGGCGACCCACGCCGCGACGGCCGCAATCACGTCGCCGACCTGCGCGTAACTGCCGCGGTACACGCACCCGGCATAGGTGACGGGCGGCAGCGTCCGGAACCGGACGTGCTCCGTGTCGGGATAGCGGCCGCGGACGGTCTTGCTCGCCTCGATGAGCACGTCCCGCTCCTTGTATTCCTCGTCCAGAAACGTCACGCTGCAATAGCACGGGTCATCGGGAACGAGGGACATCCGGTCGGTCTCGCGGCACAGCACGTCCCACACCGTCCCCTCGGCTTCATAGCAGGGAATGGTCATGCGCACGCACGCGGCGTAGCGCTCGGGCAGGGTTCGGATGGTCACATTGTAGTTCATGTCTGCTTCCTTTCTCAGCCGCTCACGGGCTGTGTCCAGAAGCCGCAGTTTCTGCGCCGTGCCGGCAGCAAGCGCCTCCAGCCGGGCGCGCTGCGCAGCCAGGTGCGCATCGAGCGCCGCGCGGTCGTCATAAATGCGCAGGAGCTCGCGCGTCTCGCTCAGGCCGAAGCCGAGCGCGCGCAGCGCGGCGATGCGTCCGGCGGCGATGAGCTGCCGCTCGCTGTAATAGCGGTAGCCGGTCATGGGATCGACTTCCGACGGGGCGAGCAGCCCCAGCTCGTCGTAATGGCGCAGCATACGAACGCTGACTCTGGACAGTTTTGAAAATTCACCGATTTTCAGCATGGCGGTACCTCCGTGCCGGTCGTGTTTTTTTGAGCTCACGCACAGCATAAGCCCTCTCATCGTGTCAGAGTCAAGCGGAAATTTTTGCTCCTTTTCAGCATAGCAAATCCGCGCCGCCGCGTCAATGCCCGCGGCGCAGAATGAAACCGCCCGCGGCAGCTTTGGCTGCCCCGGGCGGAAATATCCGGCTGCGTGCGTCAGGTTTCGTCGGTCCCGGCCGTCTCGCCGAGGCCCGCATCGTCCTCCCCGAGGATGCCGAGCTTGCCGATGGCATGGCGGCACAGCGCCGCATACGACTGCTCGCTGATGTCGTGCTCCATCTTGCAGGCGTCCTCTTCGGCGGTCTTGGCGTCCACGCCGAGCTCCATGAGAAACTTGGTCAGCGTGTGGTGCCGGTCGAGCATGCGCGAGGCGATGTCCATCCCGCTCGGCGTGAGCGTGATGAGCCCGTCGCGGTCCATGGTGATGTAGCCGTTCTCGCGCAGGCGCTTGGTCGTGTAGGTCACGCTCGGCTTCGTCACGCCGAGCTGCTCCGCAATGTCGATCGAGCGGATGTAACCGTGTTTTTGCTGCATCATCAGCATCGCTTCCAGATAGTCTTCCGCGGCTCTCAAGATCTGCATAGCGGATTCCACCAACCTTTTCGTAAAATTGCTTCTAGGTTAGCACACCTTAACCAAAAATGCAAGCAATGCAAAATTTTTTACAAATACCCCTTGACACGCGCTGTTAGATAGATTAAACTTTAGCAAGGTTAGGGAAGTTTAACTTATGTTAAACAAATATAACCGTTCTTTTTTCATCCAGGGTTAGCACGCTCTAACCATTTACCAGTGGAGGGATATCTATGATGCCGCTGAATCTCGCCAATGTCGGCGAGGAAACACTGATTCTGAAAGTCGGCGGGAACCCGGAAACGCGAAAGCACTTAGAGGATCTGGGTTTCGTCCCCGGCGGGACGGCCACGGTCGTGTCGGCGATCGGCGGGAATCTGATCGTGAAGGTCAAAGAGTCCCGCGTTGCCATCAGCGATGAAATGGCACGCAAAATCATGATTTAAGGGAGGAAGCACGATGAAAACGCTGCGAGAAGCCAAGATCGGCGAAACGGTCAAGGTGGTAAAGCTGCATGGTGAGGGCGCCGTCAAGCGCCGCATCATGGACATGGGCATCACGAAGGGCACCGACGTGTATGTGCGCAAGGTCGCGCCGCTCGGTGATCCGGTGGAAGTCACGGTCCGCGGCTACGAGCTGAGCCTGCGCAAGGCCGACGCCGAAATGATCGAAGTCCAAGCATAATCCGTAAGCATTTTATTTTATTACATAAGGTAGGATCCCCAAAATCAGAAGAGGAGAATATCGCAAAGGAGCATCCGAATGGAAAAGCAAATCAAGATTGCCTTAGCCGGCAACCCGAACTGCGGCAAGACAACGCTGTTCAATGCGCTGACCGGCTCCAATCAGTTTGTGGGCAACTGGCCGGGCGTCACGGTCGAGAAAAAGGAAGGCCGCCTGAAAAAGCATGACGACGTCGTCATCATGGACCTTCCGGGCATCTACTCGCTCAGCCCGTACACGCTCGAAGAGGTCGTCGCCCGCAACTATCTGATCGACGAGCGCCCGGACGCCATCCTCAACATCGTGGACGGCACGAACCTCGAGCGCAACCTGTACCTGACCACGCAGCTGACCGAGCTGGGCATCCCGGTGGTCATGGCCGTGAACATGATGGACATCGTGCGCAAGAGCGGCGACCAGATCAACATCAACCAGCTCTCGCAGCAGCTCGGCTGCAAGGTCGTTGAGATCTCGGCCCTGAAGGGCGACGGCGTCATGGCCGCGGCAGAGGCCGCCATCGAGGCCGCCAAGTCCACCAAGACGGTGCCGATGCACACGTTCTCCGGCCCGGTCGAGCACGCGATCGCCCACATCGAAGAGGCGGCCGTGCACGAGATGCCGGAGGAGCAGCAGCGCTGGTACGCGATCAAGATCTTTGAGCGCGATGACAAGGTGCTCGCCAAGCTCCACATCCCCGAGGATGTGCACCAGCACATCGAGGCGGACATCAAGGCCGCCGAGGAAGAGCTCGACGACGACGCCGAGTCCATCATCACCAACGAGCGCTACGTTTACATCGCGGAAGTCATCCGCGCCTGCTACCGCAAGAAATCCAAGGCCACGCAGTCCACGTCCGATAAGATCGACCGCATCGTCACCAACCGCTGGCTGGGCCTGCCGATCTTCGCCGTGGTCATGTTCCTGGTCTACTGGGTCGCCATGGTCGCCGTCGGCGCGCCCGCGACCGACTGGGCCAACGACGGCCTGTTCGGCGACGGCTGGCACCTGCTGGGCATCGGCTCGAGCGCTTATAACGACGCCAACGACGAATACACCGCCGCGACCGAAGCCGTCGACGCGTTCCTGGGTCTCGACACCGAAGCCGAAGACTTCGACGCCGACGCGACTCTCGCGGAAATGAAAGACTTCGTGCCGAGCTCCGACACCGCGACCGTCATGGTCGAGGACGAGGAGACGCTGGCCGAGAACGAAATGACCGCCTACTATGACGCCATCCCCGATGACGCCGACAAGGACAGCACCGTGGGCATGACGTATGTCGACGCGGTCGCCTACCTCGAAGAAAACGGCTTTGACGCGCCCGATCCGGCCGACTACGGCGTCTGGGTCCCGGGCATCCCGGTCCTGATCGGCAACGGTCTGGAGAAGGCCAACTGCGCCGACTGGCTCAGCGGCCTGATCCTCGACGGCATTGTCGCCGGTGTCGGCGCGGTGCTCGGCTTCGTGCCGCAGATGCTGGTTCTGTTCCTGATGCTGGCCTTCCTGGAGGCCTGCGGCTATATGTCCCGTATCGCCTTCGTGCTCGACCGTATCTTCCGTAAGTTCGGCCTGAGCGGCAAGTCCTTCATCCCGATGCTCATCGGCGTCGGCTGCGGCGTGCCGGGCGTTATGGCTTCCCGTACCATTGAAAACGAGCGTGATCGCCGCATGACGATCATGACCACCACCTTCATCCCCTGCGGCGCGAAAGTGCCCTTCATCGGCATGATCGCCGGCGCCCTCTTCGGCGGCAGCGCATGGGTCTCCACCTCCGCTTACTTCATCGGCATGGCCGCCATCATCATCTCCGGCATCATGCTCAAGAAGACCAAGATGTTCTCCGGCGATCCGGCTCCGTTCGTCATGGAGCTGCCGGCCTACCACTGGCCGACGCTGGGCAACGTCCTGCGCTCCATGTGGGAGCGCGGCTGGTCCTTCATCAAGAAGGCCGGTACGATCATCCTGCTGTCCACCATCTTCGTCTGGTTCACCACGTACTTCGGCACGGTCGACGGCACGTTCCGCATGCTGTCCGAGGACGAGATCGACCACTCCATCCTCGCTGCCATCGGCGGCGTCATCGCCTGGATCTTCAAGCCCCTCGGCTGGGGCAACTGGCAGGCAGCAGTCGCCTCCATCACCGGCCTCGTTGCCAAGGAGAACATCGTCGGCACGCTCGGCATCCTCTACGGCGGCGGCGACGGCACCGTGTACCAGAACATCGCGGCTGCCTTCAACGGCATCAGCGGTTACAGCTTCCTGGTGTTCAACCTTCTGTGCGCTCCGTGCTTCGCGGCCATCGGCGCCATCAAGCGCGAGATGAACAGCCAGAAGTGGACCTGGTTCGCCATCGGCTATCAGTGCGGCTTTGCTTACCTGTGCGGCCTGATGATCTACCAGTTCGGCTGCGCCTTTACCGGCAACCTGAACATCATCGGCCTCATCTGCGCGATCCTGGCCCTGGCCGGTATCATCTACATGCTGGTGCGCCCCTACAAGGAAGCCACCACGCTCAAGGCCTGAGCCTTTCCAAAATTCGCAAACGCAAAGGAGTGATTTTCCATGTTCAGCTGGATTGGCGCGAACCTCTCTACGATTTTGATTTCGATTGTACTCATCGCCATTGTCACCTTCATTTCCCTTTCCCTGATCCGCCAGAAGCGGCAAGGGAAATCCTCCTGCGGCGGCAACTGTGCCCATTGCGGTGCGCAGTGCCATAGCTGCCACCCAAAAGGGCAGTAAACCTGATTTGGACAGACAGAGTCCCCCAGCTCTGTCTGTCCATCTATTTAGGTGGGGGGTGTGCCGGTGGTGCACTGCGGGCCGACGCGCACCCGAGCCTTCCCCTTGCAGGGGGATCAGGTCGTGCGAAGCCTTCTCCTTGAGGAGAAGGCTTGAAAAGGCGCAGCTTCTGGTGATACCCTCTGACATGGCAAAACACGCCCCGCGCCGAAAGGCGCGGGGCGTGCATGGATTTTTGGATGCTGGGATCGCTTTGCCGCCCCGAAAACAGGGGGCAGGCGCTTACTCCGCCTCGTCGGAGATGAGGCCGTAGCCGCCGTTTTTGCGCCGGTAGACCACCGACACCGCGCCGTCGGACGCAACATCGCGGAACACGAAGAACGTGTGCTCGAGCAGATCCATCTGCAGGATCGCTTCCTCGACGCTCATGGGCTTGATGGGGAAGCGCTTGCGGCGCACGACCTCGAACGCGCCGGCCTCGACCGTGTCATCCGCGGGGACGTACTCCGGCTGCACCTCGCGCTCGAACGCGCCCGCGCGCAGCTTTTTGGCCAGTCGGGTCTTGTTCTTGCGGATCTGGCGCTCGATCGTCGCCACGGCGGAGTCAACGGAGGCGTACATATCGCTCGTCGTCTCATGGGCGCGGAAGAACGTGCCGTTGTTCTTGATCGTGATCTCGGCCGTGAAGCGGCCGCGCTCCGTGCTGAAGGTGACGTTTGCCTCGCTTTCTGTGCGGAAGAGCCGGTCGATCTTGCTGACCTTTTTCTCCGCATACGCACGCAGGGAATCGGACGGGGCCATTTTCTTTTCGATGAACGTGAACTTCATAAAACGCCACTCCTTTCAGGTTTTCCACTCCGGGTGTTCCCGGATCTGTAAGTACAGTGTAACCGATTTCGCGGCAAAAAGAAAGGGACATTTTGTGAATCTTTCTCAATTACCGCAGGACCGGTGCATTTTGGGCGGGGCAGGGGGGCTCAGCCCTTCTTGGCCTCCGCCTTGGCGAGGAACTTGTCCGCCATGATGAGAAAGCGCTCGTGCGTGCCCTGGCCGATGGGGCCGGCATCGTCTTCCGCCGTGACGCGGAACACGAGGCGACGGCGGTCGACCTCCACAAGCTTGGCCCTGGCCGTGACGTGCATGCCGACGGGCGTCGCCGCGTCGTGCGACACGTCGAGCTTCGTGCCGACGCTGCTCTGGCCTTCCTCAAGACCGTCGGCAATGGCGTTGCAGGCGGCGTTTTCCATCAGGGCGATCATATACGGCGTGGCGAACACCGGCAGCGCGCCGGAGCCGACCGCAGCCGCGGTATTTTCAGGCGTCACGACGGTGGAAGCGGTGCCGACGGCGCCAACGGAAATGGACATGGTTATCGTCTCCTTTACTTTTGTGAGTACCCCCGGATGGCATCCGGGGTAAGATGAGTTTAACATGATTTTTCCCGGAACGCAACAGAAATTGCGCAAGAACCCATACCTCGTGTTAACGTTGTGTCATTCCTTGCAGGACGGGGGGCGCGGTGCTATAATATAAAATTGTCCGATCGGGTCATTTCCGGCTGGACACGTCCCGCCGAAGCCATCGGCGGAGATCATTTGGCTTCCGCCATCGCCATTGGCGGAGCAGGGAGGAAAAACAATGAAAAACACCGAAAAAACCATGGACAAGATCGTCGCCCTGTGCAAGAACCGCGGCTTTGTGTACCCCGGTTCCGAGATCTACGGCGGCCTCGCCAACTCCTGGGACTACGGCCCGCTCGGCGTGGAGCTCAAAAACAACGTCAAGCGCGCCTGGTGGCAGAAGTTCGTGCAGGAAAACCCCTACAACGTCGGGCTCGACTCCGCCATCCTCATGAACCCGCAGGTCTGGGTGGCTTCCGGCCACGTGACGACGTTCAATGACCCGCTCATCGACTGCAAGTCCTGCAAGATGCGCCACCGCGCCGACAAGCTCATCGAGGGCTGGCTGGCCGAGAACCCCATGCCCGACGTGAACGTCGAGGCCATGACCAACGACGAGATGGTCGCCTTCATCCGCGCGCAGCAGATCCCCTGCCCGGGCTGCGGCAAGAGCGACTTTACCGATATCCGCAAGTTCAACCTCATGTTCAAGACCCACCAGGGCGTGACCGAGGACACGGCCGCCGAGGTGTATCTGCGCCCCGAGACCGCGCAGGGCATTTTCGTCAACTTCAAGAACATCCAGCGCACGACGCGCCGCAAGATCCCGTTCGGCGTCTGCCAGATCGGCAAGAGCTTCCGCAACGAGATCACGCCGGGCAACTTCATCTTCCGCATCCGCGAGTTCGAGCAGATGGAGCTGGAGTTCTTCTGCGAGCCGGACACCGATCTGGAGTGGTTCGACTACTGGCGCAGCTTCTGCCATGAGTGGCTCAAGGGCCTGAATATGCACGATGAAAACCTCCGTCTGCGCGACCATGAGAAGGAGGAGCTGAGCTTCTACTCCAAGGCCACGACCGACTTTGAGTATCTGTTCCCGTTCGGCTGGGGCGAGCTCTGGGGCGTCGCCGACCGCACGAACTACGACCTGACCCAGCACCAGAAGTTCTCCGGCCAGGACATGGACTATTTCGACCAGGAGAAAAACGAGCACTACATCCCCTACGTCATCGAGCCGTCGCTCGGCGCCGACCGCGTGACGCTCGCCTTCCTGTGCGAGGCGTATGACGAGGAGGTCGTGGACGCGGCCAAGAACGACACCCGCGTCGTCATGCACTTCCACCCGGCGCTCGCGCCGTTCAAATGCGCGGTGCTGCCGCTGTCGAAAAAGCTCTCCGAGCCCGCGACCGAGCTCTACCACAAGCTGCAAAAGCGCTTCATGTGCGACTATGACGAGGCCGGTTCCATCGGCAAGCGCTACCGCCGTCAGGACGAGATCGGCACGCCGTACTGCGTGACGTTCGACTTCGATTCCGCTACCGACGGCTGCGTGACCGTGCGCGACCGCGACACCATGCAGCAGGAGCGCATCCCCATGGAGCAGCTGGAGGATTACATCGCCGCGCGCATCCGGTTTTAAGCCATGCCGAAGATCGTCCCGCCGCCGGACCCCACCGCAAAGGAGGAGCCCGGCGCGCAGATCGCCCGCTGGCTCGGGCCCGTGGGCGGCGGCTTCGTGCTGCTGCTGTCGGTGCTGATGGTGGTGTTCTGCCTCACGCGGGGCGCAAACCCCGTGCCGGGCTACACGCCGCCGCACGACAGCACGTATTACGCCCAGCACCTCGACGAGCTGGCGCAGGAGCTGAATGAAAACGTCCTGCCCGTGCTCGACGAGACCGCGCACGCCGAGGCGGGCAGCGGCAGCGTCACCGTGACGGCGTCGGAAAAGGAATACGTGCCTGTGCGCGGCGCGGTGCTGAAGTTTTACGACGCGGCGCTCTTTACATTCGAGAAAGCAAATTAGAATAGAGAAAAGGAAGAATCAATATGAAACACGGATTTATCAAGGTTGCAGCGGCTGCTCCCGAGATCCGGGTAGCGGACCCAATGTTCAATGCGGATGCCGTCATCCGCGCCATGGACGAGCATGTGCGCCTCGGCGTGAAGGTGCTCGTGTTCCCGGAGCTGACGCTCACGGGCGCCACTTGCGGCGATTTGTTCTACCAGAACACCCTGCTCGCGGGCGCGGCGGCCGCGCTCGAAAAGGTCGTCAAGGCGTCCGAGGGCAAGGATATGCTCGTGTTCGTCGGCCTGCCGGTCGCGCAGGGCGCGAAGGTGTATGACGCGGCGGCCGCCGTGTGCAACGGTGAGCTGCTCGGCGTCGTGCCGGCCAGCTGCCCGGGCGACAAGCACTTCGCCCTGCCCGGCGCACTGCTCGACGATATTCAGATCGGCGGGCTCGGCCCGGTCGATTTTCACCCGCAGCAGTTGTTCCAGCACAGCGAAGTCAGCGAGCTGAACGTCGCCGTGCTCGTCGGCGCGGACGTGTCCGCCCCGGTGTCCCCGGCTGTGCGCCATGCGCTCGCCGGTGCGACCGTGCTCGTCGAGATGGCGGGCTTCCCGATGGCGACGGACTCCGCCTGCCGCGTGACCACCGCCGTGCGCGCCGAGAGCGCGAAACTGCACGCCGGCGTCGTGCTGGCGGCCCCCGGCTTCGGCGAGTCGAGCACCGACGCGACGTATTCCGGCCTGTGCCTCATCGCTGAGGACGGTAAGGTGCTCGAGAGCGCCGAGGACGGCTGCTCCGATATCGTGACTGAGCTCGACGTGCAGCTGCTCATCGCCGCGCGCCGCAAGGACGCGACCTTCACCGGCGACGCTGCGTCCTACGTCGTCACCGAGTGGGGCGAGGGCGTCGAGGAAACCGTGCTCACCCGCCCGTTCGGCAAGTATCCCTACCGCCCGGACGACCCGGCCGATTATCACGCCGCGGCCAAGCGCCTGCTGCACATGCAGGCCGCCAGCCTCGTGCGCCGCATGCAGTACGCCAATCTCAAGCACCCGGTCGTCGGCATTTCCGGCGGCGTGGACTCCACGCTCGCCGTCATCATCTGCGCCGAGGCCGTGAAGATGATGGGCCTGCCGGCCGACTACGTCACTGCCGTGACCATGCCGTGCTTCGGCACGACCGACCGCACGAAGTCCAACGCCATCATCGTGTCCGAGCAGCTCGGCGCGACCGTGCGCGTCATCGACATCGGCGAGAGCGTCATGCAGCACTTTAAAGACATCGGCCACGACCCTGAAAACCGCAACGTCGTGTATGAGAATTCGCAGGCGCGCGAGCGCACCCAGATCCTCATGGACGTGGCCAACGGCTTTGCCGACGGCGGCATCCATGTCGGCACCGAGGACATGAGCGAGTTTGCCGACGGCTGGTGCACCTACAACGGCGACCACATCTCCATGTACGATGTCAACGCCGGCTCCACCAAGACCATGGTGCAGATGGTCGTGCGCTATGTTGCCGAGACGACGGAGGACAAAGTGCTCGCCAAGGCCCTGCTCGACGTGCTCGACACGCCGGTCAGCCCCGAGCTGCTGCCCCCGACGCGCAACGGCGAGATCGCCCAGAAGAGCGAGGACTCCGTCGGCCCGTATAACCTCCAGGACTTCTTCCTGTACTATCTGGTCGATCACGGCTTCGCACCCGAGAAGGTGCTGCGCCTGGCCGACATCGCCTACGGCGACGAGTTTGACCACGCGACGCTCAAAAAGTGGCTGCGCAGCTACTGCCGCCGCCTCTTCAGCCAGCAGTTCAAGCGCTCCTGCCTGCAGGACGGCCCGACGCTCAACGGCTTCAGCTTCTCGCCGCGCACCGGCTTCCTCATGCCGTCCGACGGGTCGGATGCCCTGTATCTGGCGACCGTGGACGCGCTGAAGTAATTGCATCATCAAAAATTGTCATGGGCGGACGTGCAAAGTTTGCGCGTCCGCTCTTGATTTTTTGCGTCGAATTGGGTAAGATACTCCTGCGCTATATCCCGCCCGGAGCGGGAACAGCAGCTTTAGGAGGTATCAAAAATGAACAACAGCAATGGTAAGACCCGGCGTCTGGCTGGGCTTGCACTCTTCACCGCCATCGTCGTCGTGCTGCAGCTGCTCGGCAGCTTCATCAAGGTCGGCCCGTTCGCCGTGTCGCTCGTGCTGATCCCGATTGTGGTCGGCGCAGCCGTTTACGGCGTGAGCGCCGGCGCGTGGCTCGGCTTCGTGTTTGGCGTCGTCGTCACGATCGCCGTCGTCACCGGCGCCGATCAGGGCGGTTACATCATGTTTTCCGCGCGCCCGGTCATGACCGTGCTCGTCTGCCTCATCAAGGGCACGGCGGCCGGCCTCGTTGCCGGTGCGCTCTATCGCGCCATCGGCAAAAAGCACGCGCTCGCGGGCGTCATCGTCGCGGCTGCGGCCGCCCCGGTCGTCAACACCGGGCTGTTCGTGCTCGCCATGGTGCTGTTTTATCAGCCGCAGCTGCAGGCGTGGGCCGGCGGCACGGCTGTCGCGACCTATATCGTCACGACCCTCGTGGGCGTGAACTTCCTGCTCGAGCTGGGCGTGAACCTCGTCCTGAGCCCGACCATCACCCGGCTGATCGCGGCCGGCAAGAAAGGCCCGGTGGACTGATATGCTGCTGGCTCTGGACGTTGGCAATACGAATATTGTGATCGGTTTTCTCGACGAGTCCGGCATCCGCAACATTGCCCGTCTGGAGACCGACCGCGACAAGACCGCGCACGAGTACGCCATCTCGCTGCGGCAGGTGATCGAGTTTTCCGGTATCGCGCCGGAGGACATCGACGGCGCCATTTTGTCGTCCGTCGTGCCGCCGATCAACGGCGCGCTCATCGCCGCCGTGCGCATGATCACGGGCATCCGCCCGCTCGTCGTCGGCCCCGGCATGAAAACGGGGCTGAACATCGCGCTCGACAATCCCGCCGCCATGGGCAGCGACCTCGTCGTCGGCGCGGCCGCCGCGCTGGCCATCCATGCCCCGCCGCTCATCATCATCGACATGGGCACGGCCACCACCATGACCGTCATCGACCGTGAGGCGCGCGTGCTCGGCGGGGCCATCATTCCCGGCGTGGGCATCTCACTCGAGGCGCTCGCAAGCGGCACGTCGCAGCTGCCGCACATCTCGCTCGACGCACCGAAAAAGTGCATCAGCACCGACACGGTCGAGGCCATGCGCTCCGGCAGCGTCTACGGCACGGCGGCCATGCTCGACGGCATGATCGAGCGCATGGAGGCCGAGCTCGGCGAGCCCGCCGCCGTCATTGCGACCGGCGGCCTCGGCGGCTGCATCATCCCGTACTGCCGGCGCGAGATCACGTACGACAAGAACCTGCTGCTCAACGGCCTGTGGGCCCTGTATCAGAAAAACAAGCGCAAGCGCTAAGTGCGCGCACCGACGCATCGGCGTCACGGAAACAACTCCGTGACGCCGCTGTTTTTTGCCAGCGCGGCGGGGCCGAGACCGGGGGCGGCGCATCACCGGTACCGCTGGAGGCGGCCATGACCTTTCCACCTCATCCGGCAAGCAGAGCTTGCCACCTTCTCGGCGAGGAGAAGGCATCGCACGCTCCGACTGCTTCTGCAGGGAGAGAACTACAGGTGCACGGCGGGGCGGAGACCTGTACATACAACAAAACCGGAAGGGGTGGCTGCCCCTTCCGGTTTTCTATCCTGTTTTGCGTTTGTGCCTGCGGTCAGTCCCTGCTGTCATGGCGGTCGTCGTGACGCTGTGCGCGCTCCGCGGCGTGGTCGGCGTGATGCTGCGCCTTTTCGGTCAGATGGTCGGCATGGCGCTGCGCGCGCTCGGCTGCATGCTCGGCGTGACGGCGCGCCTTTTCGGCCGCGTGCTGTGCCTTGCGGGCCAGCTGCGCTGCCTGGCGCTGCTCGCGCGCGACCTGCTCCTCCGCCTGGCGGCGCAGGCGCGCCTCGAGCTGCTGCTCATGGCGCAGCTGCTGCTCGGTGGTGTGCTGCTCGTGCCGCTCCTGACGCGCGGCCGTGTGCTCGGCATGCCGCTCGAGCAGCTCCGCCTGATGCTGGGCGCGGCGCTCGTTCCGCTCGGCGCGCTCGCGCTCGATGCGTGCGTGCAGCTGCGCGCGGCGGGCCTCGATGCGGGCCGCGCTCGACGGGTGGTTTGCGCGGAAGTCGTGGTCGAGGTGGTCGCGCCGCTCGCGCACGTGCTCGACGAGCTCGGGATAGTCCTGCTCGACGCGGTCGATAAGGCTGTCACGCTCGACCTCGAGGTCGGTGAATACGTCGTCCTCGGAGTTGCCGAGCAGCGCGGCCAGCTCGTCCGTGTGGCCCTCCAAATGCAGCAGCACCTCGTCGGTGTCGATGCTGCCGAAGTGGAAGTCTTCGTTGAGGAAGTGCTCGAGCATGGTGCGGCGCTCCGCGACGTCGTCCGTCGCGCGCATACGCGCGAGCAGCAGCTGCACGTTGCGCTCGATCTGCACCTCAGCGTCCGCTCCGTAGAGCCACTCGAGCTCCTGGAGTTGACGGATGTCGTCCATGTTGTCGGGGATGCGCTGCTGCGACCCGCCGATGTCGACGGCTGCACCGGCATCGCGCAGCGCGCCCTGGATCGTGCGGCGCACGGCGCCCGATTCGATCAGCTCCCCGGCCTCAAAGTGCCGCAGCTGGTCGTTGACCTCGCCGATATGCTCGGTCAGGTAAAAGCGCACGCCCTGCGCGCGCAGCTTGCGGTTGAGCGCGACGAGCCGGTCGCATGCCGTGATGTCCACGCTCACGATGGCGCTGCCGTCGACGATGACGGCTTGCGTGTCCGGCTGCACCGCGCCCTCAATGTCCTCCTGAAAGCGGCGGATGTTGGCAAAGAACAGACTGCCGCTGAAGCGGTAGAGCACGATGTGCGGCAGCGCCTGCACGCCGCTGACGCGGTCGATCGGGAAGAACCCGGCCTTGCCCGGCAGCGTGCCGAGGAAGGTGCGCTGGGGCGCGGCCGCGCGCATGAGCACGTCGATGAACGACAGCACCATGCCCACGAGCACGCCCTTGATCGCGCCGAGCAGCAGCACGCCCAGAAACGCCCCGGCGAAGATGCCGAGCTCCACGCGGTTGACGCGCCAGAGCCGCCGCGCGATGCCGAACTCCGTCGCCCCGATGAGCGCGTTGACGACGATGGCCGTCAGCACCGGCACGGGCAGGAAGCGGATGAGCGGCGTGGCCGCGAGCAGCACGATCAGCATGGTCACGCTCGCCATGACGGACACGAGCTGCGTCTTGCCGCCGTTGCGCTCGTTGACGGCCGTGCGCGACACGCTGCCCGACACGACGCAGCAGCCGACGAGCCCGGCGGTGACGTTGCAGACGGCATACGTCGCGATCTCGCGGCGGCCGTTGAGGCGGTAGCCGTTTTTCTGCGCCGTGCCGGCCGAGGCCAGCAGTGTCTCGGCCAGAATGACGGCCGCGACCGGCAGCGTTGCCACGAGCGCCTGCGTGAACGGCAGCGCAGTCAGATCCGGCAGCGCGACCTTCGGCAGGCCGCGCGGCACGGCGGCCAGCAGCGCCACGCCCCAGTCGGCCAGCGGCGCAAACGCGCCGAGCAGCCCGCCGAGCACCATCATCACGAGCACCCATGGCACCTTCGGCCATTTGCGCGGCGCGATGAGCAAAACTGCAAGCGTTCCGAAGCCGAGCGCGGCGGTCGGCCAGTTAATGACCGCTGCTGCGTCAAAGATGTGCCCCAGCAGCTCGAAAAGCTCGCCCGTGCCGGTGCCGGAGCCGAGCAGCTTCGGTACCTGCATGAGGATGATCTCGCAGCAGACGCCGCTGATGAACCCGCCCATGACGGGCTCGGAGATGTAATCAACGGCCTTATCCGCACGCACGAGCGCGAACACGGCCAGCCACAGCGCGACGTACAGTGTCAGCACCGGCACGACGCGCATGGCCTCCGCGCCGCCGGGCGTGACGCCGAGCGATGTGACCACCGCGCCGATCATGGCGGCCGGCGCGGCGTCGACGCCGAAGATGAACTCCCGCGTTGTGCTGAGCATTGCGAACAGCAGGATCGGCACCAGCGACCCGTACAGCCCATAGACCGGCGGCAGGCCGGCCAGCTGGGCATAGCCCATCGAGATCGGGATGGACAGCAGCGCGATGAGCACGCCGGAGAACAGATCCGGCCCGAGCTGCGCCCTGTCGTACCCGTGCAGGGAGGCGAACAGCGGCTGGGAAAGCGCTTTCATGGCATCACCTGGTTTTTCCAATAGAATGTGTCCCGCTCAGGCGAGCAGGGGGTCGAGCCCGGCGCCGGGCCGGGCATTGCGCTTGACTTTCGGCCGGTCGATGCGCGAGTGCCCCGCCGGTGCAGTGCCGGCGGGGAGATCGGCGTTACCGAATGCGTATTTCATGCCGCGCATCTCTTTCCGCAACACCGGGCAAAATGAATAAAAACAGAATACCACATTTGGGGAATATGTCAAGACGCGGCGCGGGGTGATGTGCGGTGCGATGCCGGGGGCCGCTGGAGATGGCCGTGACCTTTCCACCTCATCCGGCAAGCAGAGCTGGCTGCCTTCTCCTCAAGGAGAAGGCAGCGCACGCTCCCGCCATTTCCGAAAGGAAGGCAGCGCACGCAAAAACGAGGCTGACCGGCCGGTCAGCCCCCGTTGGCTTGCTTTGTGGGTTTTATGCGATCTCGACGACACCGCCGTCGAGCACGCGCACGGTCTGGCCCGTCTGCACGGCGGCGAGAAATTCGTCGCCCAGACAGTCAATGACCGGCATATCGGCGTCCGTCCACACGGACGCGAGGATCGCGCCCGAGGCCGCCAGCGAGTCGATGTGCTTGGAAAAGAGCATACACGCCGGCTGCTGCCCAGAGGCGCAGGCCGTGTAGAGCACCATGCCGCCGGTGGTGGAGCCGATCGTCTCCGGCAGGCACAGGGCCTTGCCGATCATCGGCTTTTTATACAGGTCGGGGTTGTTCTGGTCGCCGCATTTGACCTGCTTGTCGTGGAACATCAAGGCCATCTGATAGCTGGCGAGCGTGTTGAAGCCGCCGTGCGACACGAGGGCTTCCGCCTCGCACGTACCGGGGCAGATGACGCGACCCTGAAACTGTTTCATATTAGTTGGCCCCCTTCGTAATCATGGTGATGATCTCTTCCTCGGTGTAGTAGCGCGCGGTCGAATACGTGCGCAGCTTGTTCGACGAGGTGATGACGGGCATGGCTTTGCTGAGCGGATTGTTCATGTACATGAGCGGGCAGATGTAGCTGAGCACGACGCCGGTGTTGCGCAGGCGGGGTGCGTACTCCGTCTTTTCAAATTCCTCGATGACGCCGGGCGCGGCGGTGAACACCGTCGGGATGCAGACCTTGCGCTGGCCGTGCGCCTTGAGGCTTGCCTCGACGCGCTCGGTCGTGTCGATGAGCTGGTGGAGCGTCATGTGCGGGCAGCCCATGAAGCACAGCTTCGGCTTGGCGTTGAGATTCTTCCACACGCACGGATAGCTCTCGCGCACGCGCTGGAGCTCCGCGTCGTCGATGACGTACACCGGCGCACCGTCGCGGATGAGTGCCTCACCCTGCTGCACGGCCTCGGGCGTGAGGTGCTCGATGTGGTACAGGCCCACGGCGCCGTTGGACGCGGTGGCCGCGCCGAAGTCCTTGAGATACGCGATGGCGTCCTCATTGATCTCCGTGCCAATCCACTGGTCGAGCCCCTTGACATACGGCACCTTTTCCATGACCTTCATGCCGATGGCGGAGCCGAGCAGCTGCGGCTCGGGCTTTTTCGTTGTGCGCACCTCGACGATCCAGTCGGCCTTGCGTCCGTCGTCGGTCAGGAAGCCGAAATACGGCACGCAGCCCGCGATGGAGCCCATGAGCTCGATCATGCCGGAGTTGCGGTTGCAGCGCGCGCCGAGCACGCTGTTGGCGTACACCACGGCGGACGACTCCGCCCACGAGAGCACCTCGCCCTGCTTGGGCTTGTTGCCCACCTCGTCGAGGTAGCAGGTGCAGGTGTAGTCCTTGTCGCTGAGGATGCCGAGCTTTTTGAGCTGGGCCTCGTAGCGCGCCTGCTGCTTATACATGAACTGGTGGAACACCAGGTCCTGCAGCGGGTTCGAGGGGACGTTCTTGTCGAGCGGGAGCGGGTCGGCGGTGAATTTCTGCTCGGAAAACGCGCCGGCTTCGATCAGCTGGTCATACAGGTCATAGACCGGCTTCATGGCGTTGATGCCGAAGCTGATGACCGTGTGGCCGTAGGTGCTCGTGACGGGCACCATTTTTTCCGCGCCGAAGGCGTCGCCGTACATGACGAGCGTTTTCATGACCTTGGCCATGACTTCGCCCTTGCTGCCGTCGAGCACGGCCTGCTGTTCGGGTGTCAGTTTCATGGGAATCGACCTCCTTGTACATACATTTACTGTGAATTTCTTGACAAGAATTATAGCCCAATTTGGGCAAAAATGCAAGGGGCATTTGCACACAAGCGGGTGTGTGAAACATCCCCGCCGCCCGGCGGGGATGCTGCTCATTTTTCCGTGCGGGCGGCCTTGGCCGGCAGCGGGATCTGCGCGAGGACGACGGCGAGGAACATCAGCACGCAGCCGAGGTATTCGCGCGGGGTCATGCTCTGGTGCAGGATGATCGCGCCCGCGATGACGGCGAACACGCTCTCGAGACTCAGCAGGATGGTGACGACCGTGGGGTTGGAGTCCTTCTGCGCGAGGATCTGCAGCGTGTAGCCCACACCGCACGAGAATACGCCCACATACAGCAGCGGCAGCGCGCACGAGAGCAGAGCGGCGGCATCCACATGCTCGAAAAACGGGATGCAGACGGCCGACCACAGCCCCGCGAACAGAAACTGCACGCAGCTGAGCTTCACCCCGTCGCACCCGCTGCCGAAGTGGTCGATGACCAGAATGTGCACGGCAAAGCACACCGCGCACACGAGCACGAGCAGGTCGCCCGCGGCGAGCCGGAAGCTGCCCTTGATGCACAGCAGGTACAGAGACACGACCGACAGCGCGACCGCGACCCACACCGGCAGGCTGACCTTGCGTTTCAAAAATAGGCCGAACACCGGCACGAGCACCACGTACAGCGCCGTGAGAAAGCCCGCCTTTCCGGCATCCGTCCCGGCGGCGATGCCGGCCTGCTGGAAGTTCGAGGCGATGGCCAGCGCCGTGCCGCAGCAAAAGCCGCCGAGCCAGAGCTGTTTGCGTCCGGTGCGTTTTTCCGCCTCCGTGGGCTGCGGGCGGTCCTTGCGCGTGGCATTCAGCACTGCGATGAGCACCAGCAGCGCGAGCACGGCAATGAAATAGCGCACGGCGTTGAACGTGAATGTGCCGATCGTGTCGGCGCAGACGTCCTGCGCGACGAAGGCAGTGCCCCAGATGAGCGCGGCCAGGATCGGGAAAACAACTTGTCGGATCTGATTGTGTTTCATAGCGGGAACCCCTTGGAAATGTTAGCGGCAAATACAAAAGCAGTCAGACTCTCCTCGCCTGACTGCCGGTAGGTGCGCACCCGTGCCCATAGCATAGTACAGGCGCGGGCGCTTGTCAATCGGTTCTTTGCTGTAAATCGCGAAATTTTTTACGCCTTGTGCGCACGGCCGCCGCTGTGCATGGCGGCGTGCTCTTGGCGATCTCGGCATAGAGCGCGGGGCCGTCCAGGCGGCGTTCGTGTCCGTCAGCATGGCCTTGAGCGCGACGGGCGGGATGTGCGCGGCGCGCCACCCCTGCAGCATCCCCTCGAGCATGCCGGGGCGAAAGTGCGCCATGACGAGCATCTCCCCCGGGAGCGGGGCAGCGGGGGCATCGGCCGTGCGCGGCAGCACGCCGGCCAGCGCGCCGATCGGCTGACCGAAATCGGCCGGATCGACCGCCTGCACGCGGATGCCGAGCCGCAGGCACACGACCTGCATTCTGCCGAGCTTTCCGGGGTCGATTTGATAGGCGAGTAGGGTGGGAGTCATATCAGAGCACCTGCTTCCAGATCAGAATGAGATACACCACGGCTGCGCACTGCAGGCACAGCAGCGCGGGAAAGCCGAAGCGAAATTCCTTGTGTTTCGTCTTGTGGTGGAACACGCGCATGCCCAGCGTGCCGCCGAGCGCCCCGCCGAGCGCGGCGAGGGCGAAGAGCGTGCCCTCCGCGATGCGCCACTTACCGGCGCGGGCCTTTGCCTTGTCGATGCCCATGGCGGCAAAGGCGAGAATGTTGATGGCGGCGAGGTAGACGAAGAGATACTTCATCGGCGGCCGCCTTTCGCGCCGGATCTTCCGGATCTGCCGCCGGACTTTCCGGAGGCGGCGGGCTTGCCGACCCTGCCGGGCTTGGCGGACTTTCCGCTTTTGGCGTTTTGCGCGCTGCGGGCGGATGCGGGCTTTTTGCCGCCGCCGTAGACCTTACCGTATTTGCGCTGGGGCGGCTGGGGTTCGGTGGGCTTGGTGGGTTTGCGCCGGTCGGTCATCGGGCGGACGAGACACTCTTTGCCGAAGCCGATCAGATCCTCACGCCCGGCCTCGTGCAGCGCCTGAATGACGAGCCGGCGCTTGTCCGGCCGGCGCCACTGCAGCAGCGCGCGCTGCATGTCCTTTTCATGCGGCGTTTTGGCGACGTAGACGGGCTGCATCGTGCGCGGGTCGATGCCGGTGTGGTACATGCACGTGCTGATCGTGCCGGGGGTGGGGTAAAAATCCTGCACTTGCTCGGGTTGGCGGCCGCGGCGGTTGAGATACTCCGCGAGGGCCACGGCGTCCGAAAGCGTGCTGCCGGGGTGCGAGCTCATAAGGTACGGCACGACGTACTGTTCCTTATCATACTTGTGGTTGAGCTGGCGGTATTCGTCCATAAAGCGCTCGTACGTGCCGATGTGGGGCTTGCCCATATAGTCGAGCACGGTGTCGATGCAGTGCTCGGGCGCGACCTTGAGCTGGCCGGAGATGTGGTAGCGCACGAGCTCGCGGAAGAACGCGTCGTTATCGTCGCAGAGCATGTAGTCATAGCGGATGCCGCTGCGCACGAACACCTTCTTCACGCCGGGGATCTGGCGCAGCTTGCGCAGCAGGGCGAGGTAGTCCGAGTGGTCGGCGTCGATGTTCGGGCACGGCGTCGGCGCGAGGCACAGCCGGTTCGGGCACATACCGCGCTCGAGCTGCTGGCGGCACGACGGGTGGCGGAAGTTTGCCGACGGGCCGCCGACATCGGATACGTACCCCTTCCAGAGCGGGTGGTGCGTCATGGCCTCGACCTCGCGGATGACGCTCGCGTGGCTGCGGCTCGTGATCATGCGGCCCTGGTGGAACGCCAGCGCGCAGAAATTGCACCCGCCGAAGCAGCCGCGGTTGTGGATGACGCTAAAGCGCACCTCCTCGATCGCGGGCACGCCGCCGAGCGGCTCGTACATGGGGTGCCACTCGCGCGTGTAGGGCAGCTCGGCCACGCGGTCGAGCTCCTTTGTGTCGAGCGGCATGGCGGGCGGATTGATGACGAGATAGCGCCCCTCGCACGGCTGGATCATGGCGCGGCCGCGGATGGGGTCGTGCTCGGCGTACTCGGTGCGCGTGGCCTCGGCATAGAGGCGCTTATCGTCGCGCACGTCCTCAAACGACGGGAGCGTGATGTGGTCAAACGCGCACGTTTCCGGCTCGCGTGATGTAGCCCGTGCCGGGGATGTCCGTCATCGTGCGCACGGACTGCTTTTTTCTTCAGCCGGTGAGCGATCTCGATCGTCGCGGCCTCGCCCATGCCATAGACCAGCAGGTCGGCCGGGGCGTCAAAGAGGATGGCGCGGCGGACGGAATCGTCCCAGTAATCGTAGTGCGCGAAGCGGCGCAGGCTCGCCTCGAGCGAGCCGAGGATGATCGGCATATCGGGGCCGAAGGCCTCGCGTGCGCGGTTGCAGTAGACGATGGCCGCGCGGTCCGGGCCGGCAGCCGATGCGCTTGCCGGGGAGTAAAATCCTCGCTGCGGCGGCGCTTGGCCGCCGTGTAGTGCGCGACCATGGAGTCGAGATTGCCCGCGCCGATGAACACGCCCAGCCGCGGCCGGCCCATGGCGCGGAAGGCCTCCGCGTCGTGCCAGTCCGGCTGTGCGAGCACGGCCACGCGCAGGCCCTCGGCCTCGAGCACGCGGCTGATGACCGCCGTGCCGAAGCTTGGGTGGTCGACATACGCATCGCCGCCGACGACGAGCGCGTCGTACCACCACCAGCCGCGCTCGTGCATCTCCTCGGCGGAGACGGGCAGAAAATCACACCGTTCCATGCGTCACCGTCCTGTGGATGAGCCGGCCCATGAGCAGCAGATGCGCGCGCACGCCGGGGTCGCGCCCGATCTGCACGAAACCGCTGCGCTGATAGAACGTAATGGCGCGGGCGTTGTTTTCCGACACGTGCAGGCGCACGGCGCTGCGGTCGTGATTCTCATAAAACCAGAACGCATAGCCCAGCAGCTGGATTGCCCAGCCGCGGCCGCGATATTCCGGCAGCATATACAGCAGACTGATCCAGCCGCAGCCGGCCTGCTCGTCGCGCCCGGGGTCGAGCTCGACCAGACCGACCACGCGGTCCCCGCTCAGGACGCGCACGACGGAGCCGGGGTGCTCCTGCGCGTGCCGGGCGGCGCTGCGGGCATAGAGCTCGGGCACGAAGCCCTCGTCCGTTTCGTGCACATTGCGCCAGGCGTCCCGGTAGCACTGGAGGTAAAACGCCTCGTCGCGCGGGAAGCGCAGCGGCTCATAGCGCAGGTTCTCCGCGCCGCTGCCGCTGCCGCGCCACCAGGTCTGGCGGCCGAAGGTGCTCAGCGCGTCTGGCAGGTGGCGGTTGTCGTTATAATACTCCACGGTCGTGCGCTCGCCGTCGACGAGCAGCAGGCTCACGGATGTGTTGTCGCCATAGGGCAGGGTGGCCATCTCGCTGTTCGGGATGCCCAGCACGGTGCATAGATAGGCGCGGATAGCCATGCCGTGGCTCACGAGGGCGATCGTCTGCCCATCGTGCCGCGCGGCAAGGTCCTCAATGGCGCGGGCCATGCGCTTTTGCACCGCACGGATCGGCTCGCAGCCGGGCACGGACCAGCGGTCCGGATCCGTGTTGAAATAGCGCATCTGCTCCGGAAAGTCGTGCTCCACGTCGCCCCAGGCGCGGCCCTCCCACACGCCCATGCAGATCTCCGTCAGGCGCGGCGTGGCCACGGCCCGAATGTCGTGATAGCGCGTGATCGCCTCGGCCGTCGCGCGTGCGCGCGACAGGTCGCTGCAGTAGAGCGCGTCAATGTGCTCGCGGCGGAACCGCTGCGCGAGCGCGTCGATCTGCTGCAGGCCGAGCGGGGTGATGCTCCCGTCCCAGTGTCCCTGGATGCGGCGGTAGAGGTTGCCCTCCGCTTCCGCGTGCCGGATCAGATAAATTTTCGTCATTGCGGTATCCAAAACTTGACCATAATGGAATCATACAGTATAATAATCTGAATCCGCGCTTTTGTTCCGCGCGGGAATGTGTCAGCACCTGTACGAGCGCATTATACCGTGTTTTGCAGCGCGCACAAGTGCTTTGGAGGGCAAAGTGAAAGTAATCCACCTCATCAGCGGGGGCGACACCGGCGGCGCCCGGACGCATGTCTACTCCCTGCTGAAATATCTCGGTCAGATCATCGATGTGCAGCTCGTGTGCTTCCGCGGCGGTGATTTTGCCGACGGCGCGGCCGCGCTCGGCATCCCGACGATGGTGCTCGACGGAGGCTTTCTGCCGAACCTCGCCGCGCTCAAAAAGCTGATCCGCGCGGGGAGTACGACCTCGTGCACTGCCACGGCTCCATGGCCAACGTCATGGGCGCCATGCTCAAGGCGAGCGTGCACGTGCCGGTCATCAGCACCGTGCACAGCGACTACCGGCTCGACTATCTCGGCCGGCCGTTCGCCCGCGCCGTTTACGGCACGCTCAATATCTGGGCCTGCACCAGCTCGATTACCGTGTGTGCGTGTCCGACCCCATCCGCCAGCGGCTCATCGACCGCGGCTTTGAGCCAAACCGGCTCTTTTCCATCTACAACGGGCTTGACTTTTCCCACGTCGTGCCCAAGACCGACCGCGCGGCGTATTTCGCGCAGTTCGGGTATACGGTTCACGAGGGCGACGTCATCGCGGGCATTGCTGCCCGGCTCGACCCCGTCAAGGACATCCCGACGCTCATCCGCGCCGTGGCGCTGGCAAAAAAGGCCTGCCCGCAGCTGCGTCTCGCCATCGCGGGCGACGGCAAGGAGCGCAAAAAGCTCGAGGCGCTCACAAAAGAGCTGGGGCTGGCCGACAGCGTGTTCTTCCTCGGCTGGGTCAACGACCTCGACAGCTTCTACGGCGCGCTCGACATCAATACGCTCTCGTCCCTGTCGGAGGCATTTCCTATGCGCTGCCCGAGGCGCGCGCGCACATCTGGCCACCGTCGCCTCGAACGTCGGTGGCGTGCCGGCCATCATCGAGCACGGTGTGACCGGCCTGCTCATCGAGCCCGGCGACGTGCGCATGCTCGCTGCCTACCTCGCGCGCTACGCGCTCGACGAAAACTACCGGCACGAGATGGGCGAGGCGCTCTACCGGCGCGGCAAGGCCGACTTCTCCGAGGAGGCCACCGGCCTGCGCCAGCTGGAGATCTACAACGCCGTTTTCCGCATGGAGCGCAACCGGCGCGACGGTGTGCGCGACGGTGTGCTCATCTGCGCCTACGGCTTCGGCAACGCGGGCGACGATGCCATTTGCAGGCCATCATCGGCGAGATGCGCCGCATCGACGCGAACATGCCCGTGACCGTGATCTCCCGCCGGCCGAAGGATACGCGCAGCGCCTACGGCGTCAACGCGTGCAATCGGTTTCATTATCTGGCCATCCGGCGCGTGCTGCGCCGGAGCCAGCTGTTCATCAGCGGCGGCGGCAGCCTGATGCAGGACGTCACGAGCCGCCTGAGCCTGTGGTATTATCTCAGCACGATCCGCCTGGCGCACCGCTGCGGCTGCAAGGTGCAGATGTACGGCTGCGGCATCGGCCCGATCGTGTACGAGCGCGACCGGCAGCTCGCCGCACGTGTCATCAACACCTGCGTCGATAAGATCACCCTCCGCGAGCCGGACAGCCGCGAGACGCTTTCGGACTTCGGCGTCACGGAGCCGGAAGTGATCCTCGCGTCCGACCCCGCGCTCACGCTGCAGGCCGCCGAGCGCGGCCGCATCGACCGCATCCTGCGCGAGCACGATATGGACCCGGACGGCAAATATATCGGCTTCGTACTGCGCAAGTGGCCCGGCATTGAGGAAAAGGCCACCGTGTTCGCCGCCGGCGCCGTGTACGCCTACCTGAAATACGGCCTGACGCCGGTGTTCCTCAGCATCAATTTCCGCACCGACGGCGAGGCCAGCCAGCTCGTCACGGAGCACCTGAGCATCCGTTTCATGTGCTCGGCGAGCAGATGTCCACGGGCGAGGTGATCGGCGTGCTCTCGCGCATGACGGCTGTCGTGTCCATGCGATTGCACGGGCTGATCTTTGCCGCCGGGCAGGGCGTGCCGCTCATCGGCGTCGCCTACGACCCGAAGGTCACGGCGTTTCTCGACTATGTCGAGCAGACAAACTATATGCAGTTCGAGGCAGTCAACGAAGAGGACCTGTCCGATCAGATTGATGCGGCTGTCGCGCTTGCCGGCAGAGGCGAGGAGCTGCGCCGCCGCACCGAGCTGCTCAACCGGCAGGAGGACAACAACCGCGCCACAGCCGCCCGGCTGCTGGGGAAGGAGTAAACGAGCATATGATCCGCAGCGCTGTTCTGGTTTCCGGCAAGGGAACAAAATTGCAAAGTTTGCTGGACTCCGTGTTCTTCGGCGAGATCCCGGAGCTGCAGCTCGTCGCCGTCATCTCGTCCGACGCCAACGCTTACGCGCTCAAGCGCGCGCGCAACGCCGGCATCGAGACTGTCGTCGTCGAGCCGGCCATGTTCCCGAACGATACGTCGTACGACATGGCCATCCGCAACAAGCTCAAGGATATGGACATCGAGCTCGTCATCAACGCGGGGTTTTACCCCGGCGTCGGCCGCGAGACGGCGAAGAGCTTTCGCAACAAGGTCATTGCGGTGCAGCCGTCGCTCGTCCCGGCGTTCGAGACGCTGCGCGGCGACGCGGTGCACGAGGCGGTGCTTGCCCGCGGCCTGAAGG
>VOFG01001950.1_pt1 | contig 81224 bp, 117 predicted proteins | sample 5384171 | NCBI WGS metagenome assembly VOFG01 (sample SAMN12384726, study PRJNA508395) | human gut metagenome | isolation source: healthy gut F | host: Homo sapiens
ACGATATCTTGTGATATCTTTGTCCTTCAGGTAATTCAGCAAACGGCGACGTTTAGCTACCAACATTGTTAAAAGCTCTCTCTCTGTACTATAATCTTTTCTGTTGAGCTTCATGTGCTCAGTCAGGTGAGAAATACGGTAGGAAAACAAAGCTATCTGCGCTTCAGTTGAGCCAGTATCAGAGTTAGACTTCCCGTACTTTCCAAAGATTTCTTGTTTTTTCAAGCTGCGTCTAAATACATAATTTTTAGAATTTTGATATAGTAAATTATTCTTTTGAGCGTGCAAAGATAGACATTATCTTTATATCTCACAACGTTTTACAAGAAAAAATGGGGCTATTGCATTTATTTCTAATCCTATTTTCGTACCTTTGCAGCCAAATAATAGGTATTATATGCAAAATATTCGAAACATTGCAATCATTGCCCATGTTGACCATGGGAAAACAACGCTGGTTGACAAGATGTTGCTGGCCGGAAATCTATTCCGCAGCAATCAAAATAGTGGTGAACTTATCCTGGATAACAACGACCTGGAACGTGAAAGTGGTATAACCATTCTTTCTAAAAACGTATCCATCAATTACAACGGTACTAAAATTAACATCATTGATACTCCGGGACACAGCGACTTCGGTGGTGAAGTAGAACGCGTATTGAATATGGCAGATGGCTGCATTCTGTTAGTCGACGCTTTCGAAGGTCCGATGCCCCAAACACGTTTCGTACTTCAGAAGGCACTGGAAATCGGTTTGAAACCAATCGTGGTAGTAAATAAGGTAGATAAGCCTAACTGCCGCCCTGAAGAAGTTTACGAAATGGTTTTCGACCTGATGTTCAGCCTCAACGCCACAGAAGAGCAGCTGGACTTCCCGTTATCTACGGTTCTGCCAAAAATAACTGGATGGGCACCGACTGGCAAAAGCCGACAGATACCATTACCCCGCTACTGGATTGTATTATTGAAAATATTCCTGCTCCAAAACAACTGGAAGGTACTCCACAAATGTTGATTACCTCACTTGACTATTCATCATATACCGGACGTATCGCTGTGGGCCGCGTACATCGCGGTACCTTGAAAGAAGGAATGAACATCACGCTGGTAAAACGTAATGGCGATATGTTCAAATCTAAAATTAAAGAGCTTCATGTATTTGAAGGTTTGGGACGTGTAAAAACAAACGAAGTTTCATCAGGAGATATCTGTGCATTGGTAGGTATCGAGGGTTTTGAGATCGGAGATACGGTCTGCGATTTCGAAAATCCGGAAGCATTACCGCCAATCGCTATCGACGAGCCGACGATGAGCATGCTATTTGCCATCAATGACTCTCCATTCTTCGGAAAAGACGGTAAGTTCGTGACTTCACGCCACATCCACGACCGTCTGATGAAAGAACTTGATAAGAATCTGGCACTCCGTGTAAGAAAGAGTGAGGAAGACGGCAAATGGATTGTTTCCGGCCGTGGCGTACTTCACCTTTCTGTATTGATCGAGACCATGCGTCGTGAAGGATACGAACTGCAGGTAGGTCAGCCACAGGTTATCTTTCAAAGAAATCGACGGCGTCAAGTGCGAACCGATCGAAGAACTGACAATCAACGTACCGGAAGAATATTCAAGCAAGATTATCGATATGGTTACCCGCCGCAAAGGTGAAATGGTGAAGATGGAAAATACGGGCGAACGTATCAACCTTTGAATTTGACATGCCTTCACGTGGTATCATCGGTCTTCGTACCAACGTACTGACTGCTTCTGCCGGTGAAGCTATCATGGCACACCGTTTTAAAGAATATCAGCCGCACAAGGGAGAAATCGAACACCGTACCAATGGTTCCATGATCGCAATGGAAAGCGGAACTGCTTTTGCCTATGCCATCGATAAATTGCAGGATCGCGGTAAGTTCTTCATCTTCCCGCAGGACGAAGTATGTGCAGGCCAGGTAGTAGGAGAACACTCCCATGACAACGATCTGGTTATCAACGTTACAAAATCCAAAAAGCTTACCAACATGCGTGCTTCCGGATCTGATGACAAAGTTCGTTTGATTCCGCCTGTTCAGTTCTCACTGAAGAGGCATTGGAATACATCAAAGAAGATGAATACGTAGAGGTAACTCCGAAAGCAATGCGTATGCGCAAAGTCATTCTGGACGAAATCGAGCGTAAACGCGCGAACAAATCATAAGCAATAGCCCGAGATAATGCAGAAAGCCCGCCGGATTTTATTTAGCGGGCTTTTCTATTTCCAGTTCATGCATATTAAGCAACTTCTTTACGATCCAGTAGCCAACCCTAGCTTTATAAAAAGTTTTTTAATACAAGATCACCCCACCAGACCTGCCAGACAAATCAGCAGAATAGGATGCAAATCCCATTTCAGGTGATAAGGAATGCCCCAGCAAAGATTCCTATACTTTTATAATCAATAAAATTCTCCCTGTTCATCATCAACAAGGCAGCCGAGGCAATCAATGCCACTGACATGGGAAGCAAGCCGGACATCGCTGCTTTTATGTATTTATTATCCTTGCATTTCGCAAAGAAATAGGAAATGAGCAATACGAGAATAAAAGAGGGCAGACACACCGCTACGGTAGCAAGTACCGCTACCCATACACTGTGTGTCACTGCATAGCCCACATAAGTAGCACTATTAATTCCAATCGGCCCCGGAGTCATCTGCGAAATTGCCACCACATCCGTAAATTGTTGGGGAGTCAGCCAATGGTGGAGATCTACAATTTCATGCTGAATCAACGAAAGCATCGCATAACCACCTCCGAAACCAAACGTACCTATCTTCAGATACACCCAAAGTAACTGTAAATATATCATGCCTTTATATCTTTAATCTTATTTTTCAACCACAGAGTATACACTAATCCACCGGAAATCCCCGCCAATACCACATAAATAGGAGAAAGCCCGAATTGCCAGATCAGTACTGTGGCAATCACAGGAGCTATCAGTTGCACATTCTTCAAATGCAAAAGCTCTGACCGCAGATATACAAGGAAACAAAATCAGCGCCACTACAGCCGGACGTATCCCGTTAAAGATACGAATCATCACCTCATTGTCCTGAAAACGGGCAAAGAACATGGCAATCAACATCATAATGACGAATGAAGGGAGAATAGTCGCCAACGCACAAACCAGACTTCCGCTGACCTTATGAAGTTTATATCCCACGAAAATGGATATATTTACCGCAAAAACTCCGGGCAACGATTGAGTCAAGGCAAACATTTCCATAAATTCTTCCTTGCTCATCCATTTTCTCTTGACTATTTCCCGCTCTATCAAGGGAATCATGGCATATCCTCCGCCAATGGTAAACATGCCGATTTTTGCGAATGTACAAAAGAGTTTCAAATAAGTAATAATCATGTATTTGTCAGCGTTTTATCGAACATAATTCAGATTAACAAAGATACAAAATCACCTTCATATAAACAAAAAAGGCGGCTCCTTTCGGAACCGCCCACATTTTGCATTACATATCTATTGCCTAAAAGGCTTAGAGTTTCGGACCAGCAGCAACCAAAGCCTTACCAGCTTCGTTACCAGTAAATTTAGCGAAGTTCTTGATGAAACGTCCAGCCAAATCTTTTGCTTTTTCTTCCCATTGGCAAGCACATTCGTAAGTGTCGCGTGGGTCAAGGATCTTCGGATCAACACCCGGAAGTTCTGTAGGAACAACAAAGTCGAAGTAAGGAATAACCTTAGTAGGAGCTTTGTCGATAGAACCGTCAAGGATAGCGTCGATGATACCACGAGTATCTTTGATAGAGATACGTTTGCCAGTACCATTCCAACCAGTGTTAACCAAGTATGCCTTAGCACCAGTTTTTTCCATCTTCTTCACCAGTTCTTCACCGTATTTAGTTGGGTGCAGTGACAAGAAAGCAGCACCGAAACAAGCCGAGAATGTCGGAGTCGGTTCAGTGATACCACGTTCTGTACCAGCCAATTTAGCTGTAAAACCAGACAAGAAGTAATATTTAGTTTGTTCTGCGTTCAGGATAGATACCGGAGGCAATACTCCGAATGCGTCGGCTGACAAGAAGATAACCTGTTTGGCTGCCGGGCCTTTAGATACCGGTTTGACGATATTCTTGATGTGATAGATCGGATAAGAAACACGGGTGTTTTCAGTTACTGACTTGTCAGCGAAGTTGATTTCGCCTTCAGCGTTAACTGTACAGTTTTCCAACAAAGCATCGCGTTTGATAGCATTCAGATGTCCGGTTCGCTTTCTTTATCCAAGTTGATAACTTTAGCGTAGCAACCACCTTCGAAGTTGAATACACCTTCGTCATCCCAACCGTGTTCGTCATCCCCGATCAACAAACGTTTCGGGTCGGTCGATAAAGTGGTTTTACCGGTTCCGGACAGACCGAAGAAAATAGCTGAGTTTCTTGCCTTCTTTATCAGTGTTAGCAGAGCAGTGCATAGAAGCCATACCGTTCAATGGGAGCAAGTAGTTCATGTAAGAGAACATACCTTTCTTCATTTCACCACCGTACCAAGTGTTCAGGATAACCTGAATCTTTTCAGTCAAGTTGAATACAACTGCAGTTTCCGAGTTCAAGCCCAGTTCTTTGTAGTTTTCAACTTTAGCTTTAGAAGCGTTCATGATAACGAAATCAGGTTCACCGAAGTTTGCCAGTTCTTCAGCTGTCGGACGGATGAACATGTTTGTTACGAAATGAGCCTGCCAAGCAACTTCCATGATGAAACGCAGTTTCAAACGAGAGTTAGCGTTAGCTCCGCAGAAAGCGTCAACAACGAACAGTCTTTTTGTTAGAAAGTTCTTTAGTTGCCAAATCTTTCACAGCTGCCCAACATTTAGCGTCAACTGGTTTGTTGTCGTTTTTGTATTCTTCAGAAGTCCACCATACTGTATTTTCGCTGGTTTCGTCTTTTACGAAGAATTTATCTTTTAGGAGAACGTCCTGTATAAACGCCAGTCATTACGTTTACAGCGCCCATGTTAGTTACCTGGCCTTTTTCAAAACCTTCCAAACCTGGTTTTGTTTCTTCAGCGAACAAAACGTCATAAGACGGATTGTGCACAATCTCGGTCACACCTGTGATACCGTACTTGCTTAAATCTAAATTTGCCATTTTTTTTGAATTAATTAAAATTGGTATTTCGTTTTATTATCTCTTTTCACCTGAACATGAGGGAGCTTTTGGGTGCCGCCTTGTAGATCCGGGTACAAAAGTAATACTTTCTTTGAAGAGGAAGAAGGGATTAGAGAAATTTTTCCCTAATTGAATCTCTTTTATAAATTCCTAACAATATCTGCAAACTGAATATTGCAATTTGAAAGATTATCGTTTACTTTGCAAGCCAGAACGTTCTCAATACGATGAAAATGAGATTAAATTATGATTAAACTATAATATGAAAGTAATTGATTTTAGCCAAACAAATTCGATTCTAAACCAGTACATATCCGAAATCAGAAATGTAGAAGTTCAGAATGACCGCCTACGTTTCCGCCGTAACATTGAACGGATCGGAGAAATCATGGCTTACGAAATGAGCAAAGAGTTCCGATACTCAGTAAAAACATCCGGACACCACTGGGCATTGCTCCCGTCAGCACACCGGACAACCAGCTTGTCATCAGCACCATTCTCCGCGCCGGCCTTCCTTTTCACCAAGGCTTCCTAAGCTATTTCGACGGAGCAGAAAAATGCATTTGTGTCCGCCTATCGAAAATATAAAGATACCCTGAAATTTGATATACATATAGAATATATCGCATCTCCGCGTATTGACGACAAAACGCTGATTATCACCGATCCGATGCTGGCTACAGGCGGCAGTATGGAACTGAGTTATCAGGCCATGCTTACCAAAGGCCATCCCGCCGAAATTCACGTAGCTTCGATCATTGCCAGCCAACATGCAATCGATCATATCAAGAGCGTATTTCCCGAAGACAAAACAACCATTTGGTGTGCTGCCATCGATCCTGAAATCAATGAACATTCCTATATTGTACCGGGGCTGGGCGACGCAGGCGATCTGGCTTATGGAGAAAAAGAGTAATATCGATTAAAGATTCCTTCGATATTGCTGCGGCGACATCCCCATTTGCTTCTTGAAGAATGTGCCAAAATAAGAAGCATTGGGGAAGCCGAATTCATTGAAATCTCCTGAATATTTTTTTGCGTATTCTTCAACAAAGAGATACACTTACGGATAATCGCCTTGAATACAAGTTCCTGCACCGTATACCCACAGATGCTTTTGGAAAGAGCCGAAAGGTATTTCGAGACAAACAGAGTTTATCCGCATAGAATTCCACACTCCTTTCCTGCATATAATATTGCTCTATCAACTGGATGAGACGGACAAATATCTCATTTTTTCCGCCCGCCGTTTCCTGTCCGGCACTAATCAATTTACGGTTATAGACCGAACAAATACGATAGGTCAGTGCCAGCAGAAGGAGTTTCTGCTCATAAAGGCTAAACACACTCTCCTCCATTTCCAGCACACTGTCTATCAAAGACATATACTTCATAATCTCATCTTCCTCGCCGGTATTCCATACACAAGAGAGTTCCGGAGTAAGTTTCGAATACATATACATGGAAACCACGGAGTTGCCGATAATGTCACGTATCGGTTCTATCTGATAGGCAAGAATAAGAATTTCCACATCTTCGGTCTCCTGAAGCACTTGAACCCAAGATTCCTCATGAATAAACAAGGTCTCACCCGCCTTGGCAGAAGCGCACTTATTATCAAGAGAAAACTGGAAACTACCGTGCCGGCAGACAATCAAACCAAGCCCCTGCATCAGAAAAAAGGTTCTTTTAAAGAAGATGGAAAACAACTGAGCACACCTCCCGAACTGCATATATTCTTCCGCTTTTCAGATCGCGGTCGTTTGTAATAAACGTTCCTGCTGAGTATCCATAACACTGACTCACTGATAAATTACTATTGAAAAACGATACTAAGTTAGCAATTTTCGTTTGGGATAAGGCACTACGAGCACAAAAATCATACAAATAACGCCTGCATAAATAGTCCACCCTGCCATTTCTTTCACAGCAGAGAGCGTAGCCTGCACCTGTATCCGCCCCTTGACGGACATGGCAGCCATGTTATGCGCTTCCGTTTCACTCTTTCCCTGATATTGCATTCCCTGCACGGTATTGGTATACGAAGCAGAAAGGCTTCGGGGTTTACCAGATCAACATTTTGTGCATAACGGGTAATATAATGTTGCTGGCGCTCCTGCAGTACATTTGAATAAATAGCCCCTCCGATACCCGGTCCCAGTACCATACGGACGGTAAGCATGATGCAAATCCAGGTCGAAAGATATTTGAAAGGCATCCGCTGATTGGCATATGCTGCCGTCAATGCATATAAAATCATCATTCCGATGGTACGAATAATTACGGGATACTTCATTCGTTCGTAAAGTCCGGCTGTCTGCACTTCGAAGTACATGAATCCTGCCGACAATGCCAGAAAGAAAAAGCCAAGAGCAAAAAGATATTTCAGATGCACCCCTTTAGACCCCAATACAATGGAAATCAAGGCACCGATAAAATAACCGACCATACACCAGTTTGCCAGCGATGCATTCTGCAAATTATCCAGGTGCATCCCGACTCCTGCATACACATTGACAAACATTGCGCTGGAATTGATAATCATCAGCAATAAATAAAGCAAAGCCCCCATACGAATGGTACGCAGCCTCAACGCCCCCAAAATAAAGTAGGAAGACCGCCGGGTAACATCCATATAAAGAAAAATCCCGGCAAAAAGGATACTGATCGCCGTTGCCCAGCAAATAGATGGATCATCATACCAATCCAGCACCTTGCCATAAACCAGCACATAAGTGATGCACGTCAATGATATGCAAAATGCGGTCACATTGCCGAATTTGCGGAAGTTGATAGGGAAACGTCCGGCAAAACCATGATTAGGCATCGTAATGAACAGTATCAGAATGGACAGCAGCAGAATACCCATCATAAAATAATATACATATTTCCATTCGTATTCGAAAGCCAGCCAAGCCGTTAGCGCCGTACCCATTTGCCCCAGGATCATAAAAAACAGATAAACTACCGGCTGGCTGATACATTTTTCGATATCCAGTTTATTCCATCCCGTCGCGTCTTTCGGTTCCATGCCGGGAGTAATATTACGCGTTGCCTCCATGCCAAAAGCATATTTGATCAGCGTAAACAGATTGACCATCATCAGTACCATACGCAGGAACCCTGTCAGCAGGCTGCAGAGTGCCAGCAAAAGATACTGTCGGTTTTGGCACATACATAGCTGAATACATACATCAGTGCAAAACCTGCGATACACATCAGTTTCTCCCGTCGTATACAAACTAGTTCATACAAGAAGGGAGCAAATGCCGCCATACCGATGGAAGTCACAAAATTGGCAAACTGAATATGCTCGGAAATAATACCCAAGCCGCTCATCATCTCGGTACTGTTCACGGAGTATACCCCGCCCACCGAAAGAATCGGCAGGAAAAAGAACAGCAGAATAATAATACCTATCGGTTTGGGCACCCAATTGTAAAAAGGATAATTTCTAGGACACGAAGGCATGGCTATCAGAGTTTAGCTTTTACTACTACCATCATACCCGCCGCCAGCTTATCATTATCTTCCTTCGATAAATCCGTAAAATCAATACGGACAGGGATACGCTGCTGTATTTTCACAAAGTTTCCGGCAGAATTGTCAGTCGGCACCAACGAATATTTAGAACCTGTCGCTCCGGAAATAGCAGTCACTTTGCCTGTAAACTCTTTCTTACTGATAGCATCTACCGTGATAGCCACCTCCTGCCCGATGCGGAGATTCTCTATCTGCGTTTCTTTATAATTAGCAATAATCCATTTTTGTGTATCGGGCAGAATATATGTAATGCATTGCCCTGCTGTAATGAACTGCCCTTCTTCCAGAGAACGTCTGCCTAACTTGCCATCGCAAGGAGCCAGTACAACCGTATACGAAAGATTCAGCCGTGCCATTTCAAGCGCAGCCGTAGCACGCTGGATGGCGCTTCCGTATTCTCACGACGGTGAGATACTTCATTCACTCCCGAAAGAGCCGCCTCCCCGCTGGCGCCTGGTTGCTTCCAGGCTTCTTAAAGGTAGCTTCATACTCTGTTGTAATCTGTTCCAACTGGATAGGTGTCGCCGCATTTCGTTTGACCAAATTTTCATACCGCTGACGGTCTTTCTCCAGTTTTGCTAGCCGGATTTCTATTTCAGCTATAGACGCATCATACACAGATGCAGTCGTTTGCGTAGTCTGCAAGGTAGCATTTATCACAGTGGCGCCTGCCTGCGCATCCTTCAATGCAGCCTCAGCTTCCATCACCCGGATTTTATATTCGCGGTCGTCCAGCACCAGCAAGGTATCACCTTTACGTACCTGCTGATGTTCCGTAAAATAAATCTTATTAATATAGCCCGATGCACGCAGATTGACAGGTGACACATATTGCTCTATCTGCGCATCATTGCTGGTTTCCGTCTGCTTATAGCCCAGAAAGAGAAAAACAATTTCAATTACTCCCCAAACAATCACAGCAACTCCAAACAGACTTACTATAATCTGCCAGCGGCGTAATTTTCTCATTTTCTTAGCTTTCTCCTGATGCGTACTGGAGATTGTATTATTGTCCATTGTTTCCATATGAATGATTCAATTAGTTATCTGTTATTTGAACAAGGATGAGATCTGTCCGGTTAGTTTCAGTAACATCAGGTTGGTCACCCGATAATTATAATGTGCACTAATGTAGTTGTTCTGTGCCTCGCTCATCCGCATTTCATCCTGCAGAACTTCAGTCATTGAAGTGATTCCTTCCCGATAGCGGTCGGTAGTAACCGTATACACTTCTTCGGCAAGCAGATAATTGTCTTTCTGTTTTTTAAAGTTCCGCTGGTTATTCATCAAGTCATTTACAGCATTCAAATACTGTGTTTGCAGATTCTTCCGTGTATCCAACCGTGAAAGTTTCATGGTTTCGATATCGATCATTGCTTTCCGGATCTTATACTTCTTATCCAAACCATCAAAAATAGGAATACGCAAAGTCAGTCCCACCCCATAAGAACGGAACCAATGATTGGACGGACCGGAATGAAACCAATGATAAGCCTCATCAGTATAAGCGGCAAACCTCCAGTTTCCCGTCAGATTGAGAGAAGGAATATAGCCATTACTTATCAATCGTTTCTGCCGCTCTGCCAGCCTGCACCTGTGATTGAAGCAACTGAAGCTCATAGAGGTTTTCCGACAACCCGGTCAAAGCAACCGTAGCGATACTATCCGTATTGACCGGCAACAGGCCGATTTCTTTTTCTGCCGGATAATCCATGATGTACTTCAGCATATTAAGCTGCTGCGTCATCATCGCCTGCGCATTGTCATACTGTACTTTCAGATTTTCCAGATTGATATTCACCCGCTTCAAGTCAACTTCCATTGCCATTCCATTATCAAAGAAAGCCTGTGTGATATCTCTCAGTTCTTCCAGCCGGGTTATGTTGGCTTTTATCAATGCAATCTGTTCCGCAGTAACCTGTCCCAGATAGTACATTTTACTGATCTGCAAGATCAAATCTTCCCGTGCCTTTTCATACGAAAGCCGGCTCATCTCATCCACAATCTCTGCTATGGAAATCGAAGTATAGAGAGTCTGATTATAAAGTGGCATCTGCAATTCTATCCCGGCATTGGCACTATATTGCAACGTTCGGGTAATATTATAAGGTACTCCATAGGAAGAACCGTCAGTTACTGAGACAGGCGGATCGATATTATCATTAAAGTTGGCAAAGCCATTGATTTGCGGCAACAAAGCTTTCACCCGATTCTCCGAAATGCCATACTTACTTTTCTGCATCGCTTTTCGTTTTCCCTGTAAAGAGAGATTGTTCTCAATCCCTATACGAAGGCAGTTCTCCAGAGTCAGAATATTCTGTGCGCCTCCATGAATGGCAAGGAGGCAAAAAAAGGTAAAAATGAACAATAGTCTTTTTTCATAATAATCGCTCTATATTCAGGCACAAATTTAATGGGTTGCGACAAAATGGGACTATCCATATATCGACTGTTTATGTTCATATTTTCCTTTTTCAGTCCTGATATCCACCTTAATTATTATAATATCACTATATTTAATAGACAAATCTTCGCCCTTTGTCGATTTCCTTTTCTTCTGTTTAAAGAACCACTTAACTTTGGAATATAAAATCAATTAACAGCAAAACAGCGTTTGTTTTTCATAATTTTTTAGTGAATGCATAAGCGGCTCTCTTCGGGATGAAGAGAGCCGCTTAAGGTATATAGAGTACAATATAGTACAAGATCAGAAAAAAGTTTAAGAGTTCTCAGCCTCCTTTTTTTTTCGGAGTTATTAACTTCTTCTTGCTGAACCAAATCAGAATCATCACCCCGATCAGCAATAAAGCCAGTGACGCATAAGCTATGCTTTCCGTAACATGCAAGCTCTGCGGGTCAAACCACATCTCAATCGTATGCTGGCCTGCGGGAACATTCATCACACGCAAGATATAGTCAGCACGGGCAATGTCCACCGGCTGTCCGTCAATCTTGGCCTGCCAGCCCGGATAATAAATCTCAGAGAAAACAGCCACTCCATCTTTAGCAGAAGAAGTTTCATATACCAGGCGATTCGGTTCATAGCTGGTCAGACGAATGGTAGATAAGGAGTCTTTGTAACCTTTCGTCACACCCTTCAACTGATCTTTAAATTTCGCATCAACCACTGCTGTTTCCGTTGGAAGAATATCATTCAGCGCATCAATCTCTTCATTTGCATTATTGACATACTGCACCTTATCCACAAACCAAGCGTTACCATACGCATAAGGGTTTTCAACAGGAACCGTCTGTCCTTGCTGTCCGGCAGGGAAAATAAAGTACTTCGTATTCAGCATATTCAGCACACGGAATTTGGAAGCGTCCACACTATCCATCGCACCGCCTGCGCCGGCAACTTCCTGATAGGCATCCTTCATTTCCGGAGTTATATGATGATCGATCATTTCCTGATAACGACGCAACTTGGCCGCATGATAACCACCCACACTCTTATGCCAATATGAGGTATTATTTTCATTGAAAGTATTACCGGGAAATCCTACGAAATTCAACACCCTATAATTCAAAGCCGTATCCTGAAGAATTATCTCAGCCGTCTGAGTTTTCACGAATGCTCCTGTCTGGTTTGACTTCGATACAAATTGTTCATCATTCAAATAGCGCTTATTGACAGTCCACATATCAATCAGACACAGAAGCACGATACCTGTCATAGTAAAAGAAGCCTTCAACTTTTTCTGCTGATAAAGGAATAATAAGAAGCATCCTACTACTATAATAAAGAAACTGCGCCATGCATCCGAAGTCAGCATTGCCTTGCGCATTTCGGCCAGATTCGTAATGATCGGAGATAAATACTCGGCAGGCAGTCCTTGCTGCAGAGCTGCCATCTCTTGTGCCGGAATATAACTAGAGAAGAAAACTCCCGGGGCAACAGCCAGAATCAGTGAAACACCGGCTGTTAATACCAAAGTGATAATTACTCCTGTCCGATTTTCTTTCAACTTTAATATTTCCGGTTTAGCCAGCACTTCTTTTAAGGCAAAGACCGCTAATAAAGGTATCGTAAATTCAGCTATAACTAGGATAGAAGATACGGCACGGAACTTGTTATACATCGGTACATAATCGATAAAAAGTCCGTAAGTCCCATAAAATTCTTTCCCCACGAAAGTAGAATAGAGAAGATAGTAGCTCCCAGTAAAGCCCATTTCAGCGGTCCTTTAACAATAAAGCACCCCAATATAAACAGAAATAAAACAAAAGCCTCCCACATAGACCGGTCCGGAAGTCATGGGCTGATCGCCAAAATACTGTGTCAGCCTGCGAATAGATGTTACTATACATCGGATTCGCCTTTGCCATGGCAGTCTCATTCTTGGATAAAGGAACCGATGCCCCTCCCTTTACATTCGGAACCAGCAAAGTAAGCGTTTCACCAATTCCATAACTCCAGTTCGTTATATAGTTACGGTCCAGTCCGCTGCTGGTCTGATTGGCAGCAGGTCCTTCCTGTTTCAGTTCACTCTTTCCGCGCATAGTCTCCTTACTATACTCATAAGTATGGTATAGATTGGAGAGGTTCGCACACACTCCTATCATCGCAGCCAATGCCAGAACGGCACTTGCCTTGAAAAAATGCGGCAACTCCTTCTTCTTATAAGCATCTTCAAAGTAAGCTCCTACAAAAAAACAGGATGACAAACATGAAGTAGTAGCTCATCTGAATATGGTTCGACTGAATCTGAAGCGCGATAAACAAAGCAGTCACAATCCCTCCCAACAGATATTTCTTCCGATAAGCCAGTACAATACCGGCTATGGTAGGCGGAATATAAGCCAACGTTACAAATTTCCAGATATGACCTGCCGCAATAATAATAAAGAAATAGGACGAAAAAGCCCATATAATCCCCCTAAAGCAGATAACCAGACAGACAACCCGAATGCCCAAAGGATATAAAACCCGAGCATCATGATGAAGGTCAGCACCACATAAGATGGAAGATACAAGTGATAGATGTTTTCTATCCACTTCAGCGGTTTGGTAGAATCATAACTCGGAGACATCTGATAGGTAGGCATACCACCAAAAAAGAGAGTTTGTCCAGCGGGTACGTTCTCCTGTACGTTCAAGATATTCCTGAGCTTCTTGACCGGCTCCCACCCAGCCACCGTATCGTGCTGAAACAGAATACGACTTTCGATATCAGCCGGAAAAAAATAAGCAAAAAGAAAGGATGATAAAAGCTAAAATAGCAATTAAGTCGGGAAGGAACTTCTTCATAAAATTGACAATTGACAGTTGACAATTGACAATTGATGGTCAACAATAACAGCCCGGCAGATCACTCGTTCCATATAGCTGTTCATTGTCATTTGTCAACTGTCAATTGTCAATTAAATTAGTATCTATAATGTTCAGCCTTATAAGGTCCGTCTACCGATACACCGATATAAGCGGCCTGTTCCGGAGTCAGCTTCGTCAGTTTCACCCCGATCTTTTCGAGATGCAGGCGAGCCACTTCTTCATCCAGGTGCTTCGGCAAGCGGTATACATTTACTTCGTATTTCTTGTTGAACAACTCGATCTGGGCCAGCGTCTGATTGGTAAATGAGTTACTCATCACGAATGACGGATGGCCTGTCGCACATCCCAAATTCACCAGACGACCGTCAGCCAGCAAAAAGAATGCTGTGACCATCCGGGAAATAATAGCGGTCTACCTGCGGCTTGATGTTTACACATTTGATGCCCGAATAATGTTTCAACGCATCCACCTGGATTTCATTATCAAAGTGGCCGATGTTACATACGATCGCCTGATCTTTCATTTTCTCCATGTGGTCAATGCGAATGATATCGATATTCCCCGTAGTAGTCACGAAGATATTACCTTCGGTGCAGGCATCTTCCATCGTTACGACTTCGAAACCTTCCATAGCAGCCTGCAACGCACAAATCGGATCGACTTCCGTCACAAGCACACGCGCACCATAAGAGCGCATTGAATGCGAACATCCCTTGCCCACATCACCGTAACCACATACCACCACTACCTTACCGGCAATCATCACATCGGTCGCTCTCTTGATACCGTCAGCCAGTGACTCACGACATCCGTAGAGATTATCAAACTTAGACTTGGTAACCGAATCGTTCACATTAAATGCCGGGAACAGCAATTTGCGTTCTTCCTGCATCTGATACAAACGGTGTACACCGGTCGTTGTCTCTTCCGATACGCCGCGCATTTCCTCAGCCACACGATGCCAGCGAGTCTTATCCTCAGCCAATACTTTTTCAGAATGGCATTCAGTTCGATTTCATCCTCCGCATGCACTTCCTTGTCCAATACGGCAGCATCATTCTCGGCATCATAACCGACATGAATCATCATTGTAGCGTCACCACCATCGTCTACAATCACATTCGGACCTTTTCCGCCGGGGAAGTTCAATGCCTGCAATGTGCACCACCAGTAGTCGGCAAGATTCTCGCCTTTCCATGCAAATACCGCAACACCGGAAGCAGCAATCGCAGCAGCAGCATGATCCTGCGTTGAATATATATTACAAAGAGCACCAGCGGACTTCAGCTCCCAATGCAACCAGTGTTTCAATCAGTACGGCGGTCTGGATGGTCATATGTAATGATCCCATGATACGGGCACCTTTTAACGGTTTGATTCTCCATACTTTTCGCGTAGAGCCATCAGGCCGGGCATTTCTTTTTTTCTGCCAAATCGATTTCCTTGCGTCCGAAATCAGCAAGTGTAATATCTGCCACTTTATAAGGCAGAGTAGAGAATAATTCTGTAGACATATTGTAAATCATTTAAAATGTAATTGATGCAAAGATAGAACATTCTGATTAGTAGGGCAAAAGCTATCCTTCTTTTTTTAAAAAAAACACTTACACCGGGCTCCCATTGGCTAACCAATATAATATGCATATATAAAATGCGGTGAACATCTTACTAATGTCCACCGCATTTTTATATATGACAATCAACGTTACTTCTTTTCAAGCTTTCGTTATCGGCGCGCTCAGCATTTCCTTATACTTCGCAGGATCATTCAATACCTTTATTGCTTCCTGCAAATCATCATCATCCTTCAGTTGCTCGATAATACCACCTCTCTGGAAATAATAACGCTTGATAATTTCATTAGCAATCATTCTCTTGATATCCTTAGAGAAATAATCCAGGTCACGGTCAAGATTATGATTCAATTTCTTTTCCAGTGCCTTGAACTCTTCGGCAGCATCTGTCATATAGCCTTCAAATTCAGCAGCCTCTTTCAGTGTTTTCAGAATCTTTCACTCTGCTGGTCATATTTGAAATCGGCCTTCTTCACCAGTTCCTTGAAATCATTATAGTCAGCATCCGTCACTACAAACTTTTCAGGAGCAACCACAGTAGGGTGTTTCAAGCAGTATTGAGTCGCATAGTCAAAAATCAGATTATCACGTACGAGATAGAACAAGATATTCGGGAGTTTTTCCTGCTTGACAGTAATATCAGGCATTACACCACCTCCGTCACGTACTTCACGTCCGGCAGCAGTATAGAATACGTTAGTCAGACTGTCGGGAATCGTTCCCACACTTCCATCTTCGTTCCGGTGCTTATAGTCGATCGCCTGCACACAACGTCCGCTTGGGATATAATATTTGGAAGTAGTCACTTTCATCATTCCTCCATAAGGTAAAGAACGGGGAACCTGTACAAGTCCCTTTCCAAATGTACGGTTACCAACAATAACGGCACGATCAAGGTCTTGCAATGAGCCCGACAGGATTTCTGAAGCAGAAGCCGTACCACTGTTTACCAATACGGCAATCGGAATATCCAGATCCAGCGGTTCACGCAAAGTCTTGTATGTGTTGCTTGCCTGTTTCGTCTTTCCCTTGGTGGTTACGATTACTTTTCCACGGGGCAGGAAATAATTGGCTATTTCCACTGCTTCATCCAACAGACCGCCACCGTTATTACGGAGGTCGATGACCAGAGAAGTAGCTCCCTGTTTCTTCAGATCCAGCAATGCTTTTTGAAATCCTTGGAAGGGTTGCCGGAGAATGTGCTCAGGCTGATATATCCCACTTTATTATCCATCACGGTAGCATATGGGATGGCAGGGGTCTGAATAGATTCACGTACGATAGTAAACTCCATCGGGGTTTGTCCGCCTTTCTCATTAGGACGCTCCACTTTCAGTTTAAAGCTCGTACCCGCCTGTCCGCGCAACATCTGGCTGACTTCGAATTATTCTTTCCAAGGAGATCTTTTCCGTCTATTTCCATCAGGATATCTCCCGCCTTCAGTCCCGCTTTGGCCGCCGGAGTTCCCTCGAACGGTTCGGCAATCATGGAACGTTTCAGCTTCGTATTATAGGTAATAAGAGAACCGATACCTCCAAAGCTTTCTTCCTTTCACCATCTGTTCCAGTTCGCTTTGATCTTCCTCCGGGTAATATTCTGTATAAGGATCCAGCGAGAAAAGCATATTGTCGATTCCTTCGCGAATGGTCTTGTTCGGATCAATGGTATCCACGTAGAACATATCCAGTTCTTTCACAATCGCATTAAATGTATCCAGATTCTTGGCAATCTGGAAATTGCGGTCGTCTCCACTCTTAAAACTAAAGAAAGCTACAGTAGCTATTACAGCCACCAAAACAAGAGCTATCCGCCTATTCAGCAATTTTTTCATATATCTTTCATTAAAATGAGACGTAAAAGTAACTCAAACCTTGGTTATTCCGCCAGAACCTTGTTAATATTTAACTTAATTTCATCCCAGCGCTCCGGAGAGATTGTTGTTCCAATCACCTGAATAACATTTCCCGAGAGAATAGAACCAATTTTTGCACATTTTTCGAGCGAGTATCCGCACGTCAGACCATACAGAAATCCGGCAGCGAAATAATCGCCTGCGCCGGTGGTATCCAGAACTTTTTTTCTACAGGAATAGCCGACACTTTAATTTCTTCCGTACCTTTACGGATATAAGATCCGTTTGCTCCAACTTTCACAATAGCAATGCTGCATTTCTTGGCTATCACTCTCAGAGCCTTCCTCCGGTTCTTCGCCGGTAAATGCTTTCGCTTCTTCCTCGTTTGCAAAAACGATATCCACATACTTATTTATTAATAAGGAGAAAAATTCCAGATCATTCTCCACGATATTATAACTTGCCATGTCGAGACAGATTTGCAGGCCAGCCTCTTTAGCCAGTTCGATGGCATGAAGAATCATTTCGTGATCCTGAACAAGGTATCCTTCTATAAATAAGTATGCATATCCTTTGAACATCTCCAATGTCAGATCTTCAGCTTTCAAAAGAAGCGGCCGCTCCCAGATAAGTACCAAAAGTACGCTCTCCATCCTGAGAAATAAAAGTGGATGCCACTCCCGAAGGAAAGCTGTTCGGAGGTCAATAAATTGTCTTCAATATTATTTTTCTGCAGATTTTTCCGAAAAAATCGCCATAATGATCATTTCCTACTTTTCCGATAAAACCTGTTCCGGCACCCAGACAAGCGAGTCCAAGTATGGCATTTCCTGCCGATCCGCCTGTTGCCAGATGCGTTTTCATTTGTGAAAATTTTGTGTTAATCTGCTGTAACTTAGCGTCATCGATGAGTTGCATGCTTCCCTTGGGTAATTCCAGTTCATCCAAGAGTGTATCGTCTTTCAGGGTTGCAAGTACGTCTATCAGGGCGTTGCCCAATCCTATTATTTTGTCCATTCTCAATATTTTTTTGCAAAGATATTGCATATTTCAAAAAAACCTACTACTTTTGCATCGCAATTGAGAAAAACATTCTTCCTTAGCTCAGTCGGTTAGAGCATCTGACTGTTAATCAGAGGGTCCTTGGTTCAAGTCCAAGAGGAAGAGCAAAACTGAAATTCTTGATTGCAACATTCTTCCTTAGCTCAGTCGGTTAGAGCATCTGACTGTTAATCAGAGGGTCCTTGGTTCAAGTCCAAGAGGAAGAGCAAAAAGAGGTGTATCGAAAGATAGACCTCTTTTTTTGTTTCTGCTCTTCTCCCCCTGCTTCGAAAATAGAGGGTCAGTCCGAAAACCGAAACTCTCATCCCCTTCTTTTTTATTCACAAAAACATTCTTGTCTTTTGATGGTCTATAAAACTTTAAAGATTCAAAGGTTAACAATAAACTTTCCATCTGAATAAAGTAAGTTCTTTGGGTACATGAATTAATTCGTCCGGCTATAGGCATTCTTTCGTCCGCCTATAGCCGGACGAGTTTGCCTATAGGCAACGTTGCGTTTGCCCATAGGCGGACGAATTAATTTATGAAGAGAGAAAGTACTTATTTGTAGAACAGCAACAACATAATGTAAGCATTGGCATTCATTATAGTTTATATATTAAAGAGAGTCTTCGGGAAGACGACAAGCTACCCTATTCTGCCATAGCCAACGTCAACACACTAATCCGTACTCCTTCAATCTCTGCCAGCCGAGAAGCGCACGCTACGGTAGTCGCTCCAGTCGTCAACACATCATCTACTATTAATATATGCTTTCCTGCCAAATACTCCGAACGATGCAATTCGAAGATTCCATCTACATTCTCCCAACGTTCTAAAGCTGACTTTTGTGTTTGCGTTTCCGTATTCTTCCGGCGTATGATTGCTTCGGTATCCACCGGAATACCTGTTACGGCCATAATCGCGCGATATCCATTCACTTTGATTGTAGCCACGTATCTGCTGTTTCTTCTTATGCAAAGGGATGGGAATGATTACATCAACTCCATGAAAGAAGTCGGAAGCCTGCAATTCGGATGCCATATATCGTCCCATAATAGCACCAATTTCTTTTTGTCCTCCATATTTGAGTTGGTGGAGAACTTGCCGAAAATCACTTCCTTTGCGATAAAAAAAAAGAAGTGGCACGTTCCAGAGGAAACTTACCCCAAAAGAGTTTTTCTACCGGATTGTCTTTCCGAAGATGATAATCGGTACGAGGCAAGTTTATATTGCACATGGTGCAAATACACTCTTCTCCTTTAGCCAACGATCCGCCACAAACGACGCAGCAACTGGGAAACCAAAGGGACAAAAAAGAATAAAGCCAATCTTTTATAAGTAATGTGTGTTTCATAGTAGTAGCTATTTATACAATCGCAGCAGTCTTACATATCCAACGGAGGAACTTCTGCTAAGAGTTTCAAAAATAAAGGATGCAGGTATCCATTGGTTGCAATAATATGATGACCTTCTATAAAATGGTCGTCACCATAGAAATTAGTCACGCGACCGCCTGCTTCCAACACAATCAGGGCAGCCGCCGAATAATCCCACTTACCGATAAACGCTTCGGCCCATGCATCAAAACGACCATTAGCTATATAACAGATTGCAGCCGCAGCCGAACCGTTCATGCGAATGCCTCCCACGGCTCCATAAAGGTTATCAATCAGATGGAGAGCCGTCGGTTTATACTGATCATAATTATAAGGTAATTCAGTAAACACAAATGCATTCTTGATATCCCGGACATCCGAAACATGAATTTCCTCACCATTCATGAAAGCCTTTCCTCCTTTCCAGGCATAGAAACATTCATTCCGGCAGACTTCATACACAACTCCCAAAAGCAATTCGGTACGACTGCGCAGAGCGATGCATACACAATAAGGAGCCTCATCATGAATATAATTCGTAGTTCCGTCCAACGGATCAATGACCCAGCAGTAAGGTTCGTCCTGATAAGTAGCAGAGCCTTCTTCCGTAATAAATCCTGCTTCGGGCAACAAGGCAGAAAGCGCTTTTACCAACCGTACTTCAGACTCTTTATCCACATACGACACATAATCATGCGCATGTTTTTCCATAACACGCTCACGACGGAAGTTTTTCCGCTCTTCTTTCAGAAAATGCCCAGCTTCGGTAGCTATGCGGCATACTTCAACTGTAAGTTGCTTTAAATCCAACATTTCATCTTTATTATTAAAAAGTACATCCAAGGTATAGCTTTTCTTATGAAAAACCATCCAAAATGAGTATTATTTTCAGATAGACTATCAAACATTCAATTTTCAAGGCAGAAAACCATTCAATCACATTATAATATATTTTTCTGATCTGAGGAAATGAGAATTCCCTGCAATTTTCAGAACAGGCCCGGCCTCTTCCCACAAATATACGCAACAAAGAGCTACAGAAAACACAAAGTGACAGAATGCCAGATTTGCTTTTTACATAAAAATTCCCGAATATTGCAATCTAATACTAATGCAAAGAGTTCCCTATGAAAAGAGTAGATTCCGTTATATCCCTGATATACTCGTTATCTAAATCAGAAAAGAAGCACTTCTCCTACAGGTTATCAAGGACAAGGAGGAAAAAGACTATCTGGTGATTTATGATATTATCATAAAGAGTAAACAACCGAATGGAAATACTGTAAAAGAGGAATTTTACAGACGCAAGCCCAATGGCTCATTTGAAGTATCCATTCAATACTTATATGAAAAGTTTCGACGGATACGTTACTCACCCTGCGTAAAAAGAAAGATATCTATTACGATCTGCTGAATAATTTGTGCAAAGCCCGAATGCTTTATGAACGTTCTCTGTTTGAAGAGTGTTTCGAAATACTATCCAATACAATAGAACAAGCACAATTCTATGAGAACAACGAAATTCTGACGATAGCTTTGAAGTCTGGAACTGGAATATCTGCTCCGTCTGAACTTTCCCAACATGACAGAACAGGAGCTTTTTTCACAAACACTTCATCCAAAATGAAGTTTTGAAAAGATTCGGAAAATCACAGAGCAATCTTCATTACACAACTTATTGAAATATCGTTTATCTCATATTGGCTCCATCAGAACAGTAAAGCAAAAACAGGATATGAATGACCTTATGGTCAACGAACTTTATATAGCCGCTTCTTCAGACTCCGAAGGTAATTTTGAATTAACACGAAACCATAAACTTTTTTCAGGCTAATTACCTGATGGGAGCAGGCGATTACAGAGCCTGCCTTAAATTCATACAAAGAACTAGACTCATTATTTGAGCAGAATCAGCAGTTCTGGTCAAATCCTCCTATATACTATTTATCTGTACTGAAGGAGTACTCGGTAGCCTGCGGTCTGTGAGCAACTATGACGAAATCCCCTACTTCCTTGATAAATTAAGAAAAGTTTTATATCAGACAGCACTTCGCTCGAATTTAAAGTAAATGCAACTTGCCTTCTCTTCCAATACGAACTATTTCCCCTATCTGGATAAAGGAGATTTTTCGAAATGTACCCAACTTATGGCAGACTACCAGGAAATACTTTATGATAAAGAAGCCTGGTTAGGCCCTATTCGAAAAAGTGAATTATTGCTTTACACCACACTCGTACACATTGGTAACCAAGAATATAAAACTGCTAAAAAGTATATCAGCAACGCTATCATAGACCATAACATAAAGTATCTGCCTTTAATGAGAACTATTCGTCTGGTCCGCCTCATCGTCTTTTATGAAGTGCAGGAGCATGAGCTAATCCAGTATGAATCCCGTTCCATCACCCGAAGTCTATCTTCGCCCAAAGAGCAGACTTTTAAAACAGAACGTATCATTTTATGGTTTCTGAATAAAAAGAAATATTCCCATCCTGAAAAAAAGACAGAGAAGCATTTTGGGAAAAGTTGTCTCCTGAGATTCATGAATTATATAATAATAAATATGAAAGTCATTTTACGCCTCTTTGACTTTACGGCGTGGATGGAATCCAAAAATTCGGAAAGAAAAACTGTCTGAAGTCCTCAGAGCACGTGCTAGCGCAAAAGAATGTTAAAGAGTAAGGTGTTTGATTCGTATTTCAGACGATAAAAACACTCTTTTCAAATCTCCATTTTCTCTTTGTAATTATATAAATTCGCTTCACATTACCTCTATATTCTCTCCTCTATACAAGGAAAATCCAATATAAGATATCATTTTTGAGATTATATAAACCAATTATTAATGTAGAAAACTATGCATGATTATTGCTTTCATTTGCATAGTCTTAATTTTTAATACTATGGAAACTATATCAATTCATAGACCCAAAATTGTAGTCATCGGTAGTTGCAATACCGATATGGTCGTGAAAGCCAACAGACTACCTGTTCCCGGAGAAACCATACTAGGCGGAACCTTCTACATGAATCCCGGTGGCAAAGGAGCTAATCAGGCGATTGCAGCCGCCCGACTGGGAGCCTGAAGTCACCTTCATATCCAAAATCGGATATGATTTGTTCGGCCTGCAAGCATTGGAAATATACAGATCAGAGAAAATTAATACGGAATATATATTTACCGACCAGAAAAGTCCGTCCGGAGTTGCACTTATCTCCGTAGATTCTTTTCGGTGAAAATAGCATTATCGTAGCACCGGGAGCAAGCCGTTCGCTTTCTATTGAGGATATCAATAAAGCCGAAGAAAAAATCAAGGAAAGCGCTGATATTATTCTCATGCAACTTGAGATTCCCATAGACACAGTGGAATATGCAGCTACTATTGCTTGCAAATATGGGAAAAAGGTAATCCTCAATCCGGCTCCGTCCAGCCTGAGCAACTCATTCTTAATGAACGTGCACACCATACTCCCCAACCGCATTGAAGCGGAAATGTTATCCGGAATCAAAGTGATGAATATAGAAAGCGCTCATCGTGCCGCTCAGGCTATCGGAGAGAAAGGTATAGAGAATGTTGTCATTACTTTAGGTAAAGACGGGGCTTACGTAAAAGAGAAAGATGAATATACCATGATTCCCGCAAAGGAAGTAGAGACGATTGACACAACAGGTGCCGGAGATGTATTTTGCGGAGCATTCAGCGTCTGCCTGTCTGAAGGGCATTCACTCGCTAAATCTGTGAAATTTGCCAATGCGGCGGCAGCTATAGCAGTCACGCGAATCGGTGCACAGAGTGCGATTCCTTATAAAAGAGAAGTTGTGCTATAAACGAGATAAGACCTAGGTTAAACACATAAATCTGTTCAAATGAAAGTAGTAGTTATTGGAAGTTCAAACATCGACATGGTTGCACAAGTCAACCATCTCCCGGCGCCTGGCGAAACAGTCGGAGATGCCAGTTTCATGCAATCCCTCGGGGGGAAAGGCGCCAATCAGGCTGTAGCAGCAGCAAGACTCGGGGGATCTGTAACGTTCATTACCTCTTTGGGAAATGATATGTATGCAGAAATTCTAAAAAACACTTTAAGAAAGAAGGTATCACTACTGATTATATCATAGATGATGTTAATCAGCCCACAGGACTGCACTCATTTTTGTTGCCGACAGTGGTGAAAACTGCATAGCAGTAGCTCCCGGAGCTAACTATTCTTTATTACCCGGTTCAATTATTCATTTTTCAAAGGTAATTGACGAAGCAGATATCATAGTTATGCAAGCCGAGATTCCTTACGAAACGATTAAAAGAATAGCTCTTCTGGCTAAACAAAAAGGTAAAAAGGTATTGTTTAATCCCGCACCCGCCTGCCTGATTGATGAGGAGCTGATGAAAGCCATTGATATACTAGTCGTCAATGAACTGGAAGCAGCCTTCATCTCAGGAATTGAATATACAGGAAATAATCTTGAAGAAATCGCTCTAAAGGCTTATTACAGGCAGGTGCACGCAATGCTGTGATCACATTAGGAAGTCAAGGTGTATATATGAAAACGACAAAGAAATCATTCAGCTTCCCGGATACAAAGTAAATGCGATTGATACTATTGCAGCAGGTGACACGTTCTGTGGTGCATTGGCTGTAATTTGTGCCCAAAGGAAATAGACCGAGATGCATTGAGTTTTGCGAATGCCGCGGCAGCTATCGCTGTTACACGTTCTGGTGCCCAACCGTCTATTCCTACTCTCGATGAAGTAAAACACTTCATGTTAGAAAAAGAATTAGCCTTATCATTCAACTTTTAAATTTCATGGATTATGAAAACTAATCGACACTCTACTCTCTTAAAGAAAAAGCTGTCCACCTGATAACTTATAACTCAAGTCATAAGCTTATCTGCCTGCTGGGCTACCTACTTTTATGTTCAATGAATACATATGCTCAGAATTATGTATCCGGAACAGTAAAAGATAATAATGGAGAACCTCTACTGGGAGTTTCCATAAAAAGTAAAAAGATGGGAATATAGTATCCGGAACCGTCACTGACTTTAACGGACACTACCAAGTGAAAGCGGATCCAAGTTCAACTATTGAATTCAGTTACATCGGATTTAAAACAGTCCAGTTTACAGTAGGTGATAGAAAAATGATAAACGTAACACTGGGAGTTGACGACAATTTATTGGATGAAGTGATCGTTGTAGGTTATGGTACCCAAAAGAAGATTAATTTAACCGGTTCTGTCGGAGTCATTGACTCGAAAGCCTTCGAAGCAATCCCTGTATCCAATGCAGTCCAGGCATTACAAGGACAGGTTCCCGGTTTGAATATTTATAGCAATCAGGGAGGAGGTCTCAATCAGAAACAATCGATCAATGTACGTGGAGTCGGAACTATCGGAGAAGGTTCTACAGGAAGTGCCCTAGTCTTGATAGATGGTATGGAAGGAGATATTTATTCCATTAATCCGCAGGATATAGAATCTATTTCAGTTCTGAAAGATGCGGCAGCTTTCTTCTATTTATGGTTCCAGAGCGCCATTCGGAGTAATCTTAGTAACGACCAAGAAAGGAAAGGCCGGTAAAGCGCAAGTTAACTACAACAACAGTTTTCGTGTAAGTAGCCCTATCAACATGCCTTCTTCATTAGACTCTTACACGTTCTCCTTATACTATAATGATGCAGCTGCCAATTCCGGATGGGGACCTTACAACTGGGTCTCGGAAGAAAGGATAAACCGCATCAAAGACTATATGGCCGGCAAGATTACCGATTCTACCATCCCCGTGCCCAATCATCCTTCGTTATGGGCAGACGGATATTCACAAGGAAATGATAATATTGATTATTATGACTATTTTTTCAAAGACAATGTCTTTGCACACGAGCACAATATCAGCGTTACTGGCGGGACAGACAAAATACAATACTATTTATCAGCGAACTATTTAGGTCAGGATGGAGAGAACTCAGAATCGGAGATGAATACTCAAACAGATATACTGCATCTGCAAAAATCAACGCACAATTATCAAAAATAGTATCAGTCGGATTCAATACTCGCTTTATCAGAAGTGACTATGTACAGCCGACACATCTTAATGAAAGTTTTTTTGCCGAAATCGGACGCCAATGTTGGCCTACCAAACCTCTCTATGACCCAAATGGTATTCTATATGACGACCATGTGCTCCAAATGCAAAACGGAGGTGAAAAACAAGAACGAAAACACTTGGCTCTACCAACAACTGAATATAACGGTAGAACCTATCAAAGGGTGGCGACTGATTGGAGATTTAAGCTATCGATACAATACACAATATTCACACTGGGATTACTTAACTGTTCATCAGACAGGTGTTGACGGAAAGACTAAGGGCAATACATGGAATAACGATTCCCAAGTACATGAAGGCACTTATGCCAGCGATTATTTTAATGTAAATCTCTATACAGATTATGCAAAGACCTTTGCAAAATCACATAATATGAAAGTTCTTTTCGGGTTTCAAGCCGAACAAAATAATTATAAAGATATAGCTGCTGAGAAGCTAGGAGTCATTTATCCGGGAAAACCGACTATCAACACTTCTACCGGAATGGATTCAAATAACCAAAAAGTTGCTCCGAATGTAGCAGGTGGACACAACAGATGGGCTACCGCCGGATTCTTCGGCAGATTGAATTATGATTACCTGGAAAAATATCTTCTGGAAGTAAATCTACGCTATGACGGTTCCTCACGATTTCGTAGTGACAGTCGTTGGGGATTTTTCCCTTCCGCATCAGTAGGCTGGAACATAGCCAGAGAAAAATTCTTCCTGCCTGTCAGCAAAGTTGTCAACACATTTAAGGTCAGAGCCTCTTATGGTAGTTTGGGTAACCAAAATACATCTTCTTTATATCCGACTTATTCTACAATCGGTACAGGAACAGGATCATGGATCATTGACGGAACATTAGCCAATATTGCCTGGGCACCTTCACTCGTCAGCTATAATCTCTCCTGGGAGAAAATCCGTACATGGAATGCCGGAGTTGACTTTGGCCTGTTTAACAATCGGCTAACCGGCTCTTTTGATTATTACATTCGTAAAACTGACGATATGGTCGGCCCTTCGGAGAAATTGCCTGTAGTCCTTGGAACAGCCGTTCCCAGTTCCAATAATACAAATCTTAAAACATTCGGATGGGAACTGGAACTAATGTGGAAAGACCGGTTAAATAATGGATTGAATTATAGTGCCCGCTTTACACTTGCCGACAGTCGTACCAAGATTACTCGTTATTCAAATCCTTCCGGACTGATAGATGGATTTTATGCCGGAAAATACGTGGGTGAAATATGGGGATATGAAACGATAGGCATTGCACAATCTGACCAGGAAATGGCCGAACACATCGGAAGATTAATCAACGGTGGACAAAGTAATCTCGGACAAGACTGGAAAGCCGGAGACATTATGTATAAAGATCTGAATGAAGACGGAAAAATTGATGCCGGAAGCCGCACCTTACAAGATCACGGTGATTTAAAAGAATAGGTAACTCCACGCCCCGATATAATGTAGGACTGGAATTAGCCGCCGATTGGAAAGGATTCGATATCAGAATGTTCTGGCAAGGAACATTGAAAAGAGATTATTTTCAGGGTAGTTACTACTTCTGGGGTGCAAACGGTAGACAAGGGCCCTGGTTTTCCACAGCACTAAAAGGACACGATGATTATTTCCGAAATGACGAAGCCAGTCCATTGGGAACGAATCTGAATTCCTACTATCCAAGACCCTTATTCAACACCGATAAAACCAGCAATCACAAACTAAATATTTACAAGATGCATCTTATCTACGTCTGAAGAATCTGCAGATAGGATATAGCTTGCCACACAACATCGTACAAAAAAATGGGAATGCAGCACCTTAGGATATTCGCATCCGGTGAAAACTTGTTCACCATTACGAGCCTTATTGACTTCTTCGACCCCGAATCAATCGAAGGCGGTAGTTGGGGACACGGAAACGTTTACCCACTATCCCGAACATTCTCTTTTGGATTAAATGTCACATTCTAAAAACAGGATATTATGAAAAAAGACTTACGATATCAACCTTATTGAGCGGAGTGCTCTTTTTGACAAGTTGCAATGATTTCCTAAATCAAGAACCTCTTGATCAACTCTCCAAATGAATATCTGACAACAGAAAGTAATATTGCAGCTTTTGCTACTGATCAATATCAAGTGCTACCTACTCATGGCACCTATGGATATGGAACTTTTGAAATTGACAATAACACAGATAATATGGCCGGTATGCAACCTAACGTAATGTATGCACCCGGATACTGGAAAGTAGGACAAGAAGGAGGCTCATGGTATTTCGCTGATATTTACCGATGCAATTATTTCTTTGAAAATGTGCTTCCATCGTATGAAAACAATGCCATTGTCGGAAACACGACCAATATCAAACACTATATCGGAGAAATGTATTTCTTCAGAGCTTTCATGTATTTTGAAAGATTAAAATCATTAGGCGACTTTCCTATTATTACTAAAACTTATCCTAATGAACGTGAAGCCTCTGATAGAAATCAGCAAACGAGCCCCCCGAAATGAAGTAGCCAGATTTATCTTATCTGATCTGGACAAAGCTATAGAAATGATGCAAAACATAGCTCCTTCCGGAGGTAAGAACCGGCTAAGCTAAAGACTGCGCTATCCTTCTCAAGTCAAGGGTCGCACTTTACGAAGGCTCATGGCTGAAGAATTTTAAAGGAACAGCTTTTGTACCCAATGGACCGGGATGGCCGGGAGCAAATAAAGATTATAATGCTAATTACTCATTTAAATCTGGAAGTATTGAAAAAGAATCAGAGTTCTTCTTTGATGAAGCTATTAAAGCGGCACAAATCATAGCAGAAAAATATAATATATTAACTGCCAATACAGGAGTATTCCCACAAACTTCTTCGGAACCTGAAAATCCTTATTTCAGTATGTTCTGCGATATTGACATGGAGAAATACAATGAAGTACTTTTATGGAGGCGCTACAACACAGGATTAGGAGTGGCAAATGAAGTTTGTCAATACGGATGTGTCGGCAACAATGGAGTAGCCACTACTAAAAGCATGATTGACGCCTTTATTCTTAAAAAAAATGGAGAACCTATTTATGCATCCCCGATGTGGGCAGATGAAAACTCATCTTATTGGGGAGATAATAATATCATTCATATCACTAAAAACAGGGATACCCGTGCAGACATCTTCATCAAAAAGCCAGGACAGAAAAATTTGCATACTCAGGCAGGAGATCATGGGGTAGTAGAAGAATGGGGACCCAATATAACCGCCTCTTCTGTTACAGAAAAGTACAATACAGGCTATGCCTTACGCAAAGGATTAAACCCTGACGGGAAATACACAAATAACACTCAAAGTATTGTCGGTTCTATCATATTCCGTACAGCCGAAGCCTATCTCAACTATATAGAAAGGCTTATTATGAATTGCATGGTTCACTCGACTCCTATGCAGAAAAGTACTGAAAGCGATTCGTCGCAGAGCCGGCATTGATGAGGACTATACCAAAACAATCAGGCTTACAGATATGTCAAAAGAAGCAGAAACTGATTGGGGGCATATTCCGGCGGAGAAATTATTGATGCCACACGTTATAATATCCGCCGTGAACGAAGATGTGAGTTGATGGCGGAAGGTTTACGTAGCATGGACTTACATAGATGGCGTTCAATGGACCAGATGATTACCAAACCCTACCATATCCTAGGAATGAATTTATGGCAGGAAATGTATGGCTGGGACTGGTATAAAGATTCTAACGGCAACTCCATTCTTAAAGAAGGAGAAAATGTTTCACCACGTAGCTTCAGTACTTATCTTGCTCCTTATCACATCACAGCCAATAACATTGTTTACAACGGCTATAAATGGAATATGGCACACTATCTCGATCCGATAGCAGCAGAACATTTTCTGGTTACTTCATCCGGAGGTGATTTGGATTCTTCTCCTATCTATCAGAATCCGGGCTGGCCTATGACAGGAGGAGGAACCCCGCAATAATCCAATAATCTACTAATTTAACAAAGACCAATTATGTATAAAAGAATGATAATACTAACTTACGCACTGGTTTTTCTTTTCATTATTCGCAACAGCTTGTTCTGACAATAATAATGAAACATACGTCGAACCAATACTTTCTCAAATAGAAGTAAGTAAACTAGTGACTGAAAACAACAAAACATATGTTTCTGTTGACGGTAAACCTTTTCCGTTTCTTGGTGCACAAATACGCCTTGATGCCCTTCTCAATTGTGACAAGATGACTATTAATGAAGTGGAAAACTACTTCAAGAAAGTTCTCAGGAACTGGGACTAAATTGTGTACAAATTCCAATTTCATGGAATATGGTAGAGCCTAAAGAAAACAAGTACGATTATAGTATCGTAAACTCAATCTTGCAGTTCGTCAACAAGTATAATTTGAAAATGGAATTACTTTGGTTCAGTACGAATATGGTAGGAGATTCATTCTCCTACCTGATACCTCAATATGTGCTTCAAGAATATAACAAAAGGCTCAGCCGGAATGATGAAGGAAATTTTTGGAACTATTATGGTTATCAATACACCATGATTCTTGATGATGAATGGATACTGGAGAGAGAAACCAAAGCCATCACCGCCTTATTTAACCACATCCGATACTGGGATTCTCAAAATGGAGACAAGCACCCCGTTATATCAGCTCAGATCCATAATGAACCTGATGCGTTAATGCGCTGGAGAATCGACCAAAAAGATTTAAAATATCGGGATGGGCCCCCTCTAAGCAAAGAGAAGGCCTGGACAATGATCACAAATGCATTAAATACTGTAGGAAAAGCTGTAAAAACAGTTCTTACAGAGTAGTAACTCGTGTCAATCTAATTTACGGTGATGGTATTAATCCATTTCCAGAGGCTACTAATGCTCGCCCCAAAGATGTATTCGATCTTCAAGGCATTGATTTCATTGGCGTTGATGCTTATAAAGATAATGTTAAACATCTCAAAAATGAAGTCATGGCATACGCATCAATTGCAGGAAATTATGCGCTGGTTGCCGAGAACAAAGGTAGTTATGCAAACAGTCCGAGTCTTATCTTGACATCTTTCGCATTAGGAGGAGGCTATGATATTTACGATTTGGCTACCAGTAACTTCTTTATCAACAACACCACCGAACCGGACCAAATTGACCACGGAATTTATACATGGGATTTACAAGAAAAAGATTTTACACCTCCTACTCGTAGTCTCATAAAAGGCTTGGCGGCAGCTTATATAGATGTTGCCAAACTAAAAACCGGAGAACTTTGCAGCATTTAATATTAACGATAATCAGCCAAAAGACAAATTAGAACAACTAATATGTACTACTGGAGCACAAATCACATTCCAGACAAATAATGCTTCTTTAGGTTTCGTATTAGATATGCACAATTATTTACTGATTTATAGTTTGAATGACTCTCAATTCAAACTAGAGAATGGTAAATTTGGAGAAACCATTTCCGGAAGATATGATGTAAATGGCACATTTACCAAAGAAGGAACTGCAACTTTAGAAAATCAGACTCTCCATGCTAAAGGAGGCGTACTTTATAAAGTAAATTATTCCTCGCAACAATCATTAACCAGCAATACAATTGAGAATATTGGAAATAACTTATAAAAAAAACCCAAGATATGTTCAAATATATAGCAATCATTCTAATAACCGTCTCTTTATTCTGTTCCTGTGCACAACAGAAAGAGACTACTTCTGCAATTCCTGTCATACTCGACACGGATGTTGGAAATGATATCGATGATGTTTTAGCCATGCAAATGCTGCTTAATTATGAGAAAAAGGAAAAATTGATTTGCTAGGTATCACTATAAGCAAGTGTAATCCTTATTCACTGGAATATATTGACGCTTATTGTCGTTTCAACGACAAATACGACATACCTTTTTAGGTTATGCTTATAATGGGATGAATACAGACGACGGACATTATCTCCGCCAAACGCTGGATACTATTATTGACAACAATAAAATATTACATCCAAAAAGAAGCCTAAAAGATCATATTCTGGAAGGATATAAACTGTTGCGTAAATTGCTGGCAGAGCAAGAAGATCATTCTGTGGTATTTATAGCCTTAGCCCGGAAACAAATCTAGCCCGTTTGCTTATCTCGGGAAGCAGATGAATACAGCGAGCTGGATGGAAAAGCCTTGGTAGCACAAAAGGTAAAATTACTATCTGTCATGGGAGGACTCTATGGTAATGAATTCGACTTCCCTGAATGGAACATTGTTAATGATCTGAATGCAGCCCAAATTACTTTCAAAGAATGGCCTACTCCAATTATTGCCAGCGGATGGGAACTAGGAAACAAAATTCGATATCCTCATCAAAGTATATTAAATGATTTTGCCGGCAGTTATAAACATCCTCTGTGCGTATCATATAAAATATATCAGGAAATGCCATATGACAGAGAAACATGGGATTTGACATCCGTGCTACAAGCCATAGAACCGGGGAATAATTATTTCAATTTATCCGAGAAGGGAACAATCACCATAGACAGTATCGGACAAAGTATTTTTCTCCTTCTGAAAGCGGTAAACACCAATATCTCACTATTCAAGGGGAAGAAAATATTCGGGCAACCCGCAACGCACTTATAAGACAAGTGACAGGAAAAGAGAATTGAAATCTTAAAAAAATCATTATGTATATAGTCAATAGTTACACCTTAGCTATTATCTTCTGCTTTATCACAATGATATGCTGGGGATCGTGGGAAATACCCAAAAACTGGCCAGTAAGAATTGGCGTTATGAACTTTATTATTGGGACTACACCATCGGCATCTTGCTGTTCGCCCTACTTCTGGTATTCACACTAGGAAGTTTCGGAGATTCGGGAAGAGGTTTTCTGGAAGACATCCAACAAGTGGAAGCGGCATATATTGCCAGTGCACTTATCGGAGGAGCTATTTTCAATGCTTCCAATATTCTCCTTTCCGCCTCAGTATCCATTGCCGGAATGGCAGTAGCTTTTCCATTGGGAGTAGGACTGGCATTGGTATTGGGAGTATTCATTAATTATTTCAGCTCCCCCAAAGGAGATCCGTTCTGGCTATTCACAGGAGTCGTGCTGATTGTTATCGCCATCATTTGCAACGGTATTGCAGCCGGTAAGAATCAAAAGGCGGGAACCAATAACAGCAAAAGGGAATTATTCTTGCTGCTATTGCCGGTATACTGATGTCATTCTTTTACCGGTTTGTCGCCGCTGCCATGGATTTGAACAACTTTGAATCACCGACAACCGGAATGGCAACTCCTTATACTGCATTCTTCATCTTTGCTATCGGAATCTTCCTAAGCAACTTCCTCTTCAATACACTTGTGATGAAGCGTCCGTTCGTTGGTCTACCCGTCACTTACAAGGAATACTTTGCCGGAAAAGCAAGTACACACATGGTCGGAATTCTCGGAGGATGCATCTGGGGATTAGGTACGGCATTAAGCTACATTGCCGCAGGAAAAGCGGGAGCAGCCATTTCTTATGCACTTGGACAAGGAGCACCGATGATTGCTGCCCTTTGGGGTGTTTTCATCTGGAAAGAATTTACCGGTAGCTCCAAAGCGACAAACAGACTTTTGGGAGTCATGTTTATATTATTCATTTTGGGCCTGACATTCATTGTCATCTCAGGAGGAAGCTAAAATAAAAAAGAGGTAAAGGAACTATTAGGTATTATCAATATAAAAGAATCACCCCAAAAGTTAGATACTAAACTTTTTGGGGTGAAATTCAATTCTATGATTCAAACTATCATATACATTATTCAGACCGTTATATCCAGCAAAGTTTCTCCCTTTGCATCCAACACCCTGACTCTGAGCTCTTCTTTCCTCTTCTCAAGAATCATCACGGTAGCACCCTCCATCTTGTATCCTCCACCTATAATAACTGGAAAATGATTCCCCAACTCACCTTTCGGGTGATAAGCATACTTATGAGTATGAGCATTCAGACAGATATCAAAAGGAGCTTTTTTCCAGCAGCTTAGTCCATAGTTCAGCACAAAGATTCTTCCCATCATTGCCATAAAGAGGGATATGATGCAGGAGGATACGTTTCTTCGCTTTCTTAAATTCTTTGGCAGCCAGTTCTTTCTTCAGAAAACCGACCTGTTCGTTACGTAACTGGGTGAAATCATTCAAATCATAATAGACCCAATGATCGTCTGTTTTGTCTTCTCCACAGTCCAGCATGACAATACGGGTATCTCCCCAGTTGAAAGAGCCATAAGTCTTGTCACCTACATAATCGAAATGGTCACGCAAACCGATAGAATAAGCGTTCCGGATTTCGTGATTCCCCCGCATAAAGAAAGTCGGGATACAATCACCGCGCACTCCTTCGGTCAGTTCACTGATAAAGGCAGTTGCCTGATCATGACTTGCCGGGTCGTCTACACAGTCACCGTTGAAAACAACAAAATCATAGTCAATATCCTGAATTTGCCTGCACAAAGCCCGGAAGGTATGGGTATGCTGATGCAGATCATTGAACACAACAGCAGTAAAAGAATCCGTACCGGTTACAGGCAGAGTAAATTCACTGAAAGCAGAACGGGCAGTATTTGCGAAAACTGTCTTATATGCCTGATAAAGCAACATTTCTTGTGAACAGACACGATAATAATACTTTTGACCGGGCTGCAAATCATCCAGCCGTATTTTATGTAACTTGTTATTGCAGACTACCTGTCCGTCAACAATAGTACGCGCACGCTTTAATTGAGTCGTATCCGTACCGTATTCTACCCAACAATAAGCAGGAACAGTGGTTTCCCACATCACGGTCATTCCATTTCCAACCGGATTCTGCAAATAGGGTTTAGTACGGAATATCTTATCCGCCTTTTCGGCAGTGCGCAGTTCCACAACAATAGGGCGATGATCGGATGCTACAGGTTCATTCACCACTTCCGAAGAGACGACGGCAAATCCTTTATCATTCTGCTTAAAAGCCGCCACGTAATCGATAGTCTCCTTTGGGGCGGGGAGCAGGAAAAGTGTGTTGTCTGGGATTAGAGAGTATCCGAAATTCTTTCTGCAACTCTTTAATAAAGTCCGATTCCGGCTCCGCATTCATGTCTCCCGCCAGAAAAAGAGGCTTTTTATAGGAAGCTGCAAAAGTTTTCAGAATCTCCAATGACTTCATCCGGTCTTCTTCCGTAAGGGATAAATGAGTGCAACAGTAAATATAATCTTCAAACTCCGCTAAGATCAATGCACGGGCTTCTTCCCTGCCGGGCAGAGCTATAGTCTGCAAATGAACCGGAGCTTTCTTTGACAGCAGACCGATTCCGTATTTTCCGCCATCATAATCTATAGCCGGAGCAAAGCAGGCATACATCTGCGTCCGCTCGGCTATCTCACCTAATACATATTTCTGATTACTCCGATTGGTCACGCTATCTACTTCCTGCACGGCTACCACATCAGGAGAAGCGTTATTAATCACATTTGCAATACGCTGGAAGTCACAGACACCATCCATGCCTGTTGCATTTTTGATGTTATAGGTCATCAGTCTCAACGTATGCTGAGCCTGCACCGGAACAATTAACAAGATCGCGGAAATCAGTAAGAATATCTTTTTCATGTTTCTCATTGGGGGTTAAATATTAGAATCACAAAGGTAAAAAAATAAAAGCCACAAGAGATTTTTTACAATCTCTGTGGCCATTACTTATACAATCAGCCCGCACGCGGTCATCAAAGGCAGAAAGGGCGGCTTTGGCACCTTCGCCCATAGAAATAATAATCTGTTTGTAAGGTACGGTCGATACGTCTCCGGCTGCATAGATTCCCGTCACATTGGTACGGCAATGCGCATCGATAACGATTTCACCCGGTCGGTTTGTTTCCACAATATCACGGAAAACGCTGCTATTGGCGGAAAGTCCGATCTGCACGAATACTCCGTCCAGTTCTACCAAACGTTCTTCTTCCGTCTTACGGTCTTTGATGCGCAAGGCTGTCAGTTTATCGCCATTACCAATTACTTCTGTCGTTTGCGAACTCACGAATACTTCCACATTCGGCAGAGATTTAAGTCTTTCCTGAAGGCCATTATCCGCTTTCAGTTCATCCATAAATTCAAAGACGGTGACTTTAGAACAGATACCTGCCAAGTCAATGGCTGCCTCGATGCCGGAGTTTCCACCGCCCACTACCGCAACCTGCTTTCCTTTATAGAAAGGACCGTCGCAATGAGGACAGAAAGCGACTCCACGCCCGATATAATCGTTCTCGCCGGGAACATTCAGTTTTCGCCAGCTTGCACCTGTAGCGATAATCAATGCAGGAGCAATGAATTTCTCCTACGGAAGTAGTTACCAGTTTATCTTTTCCGGCAAGTTCTACCTTTTCTATCTTACGCTGTTCCAACAAATCAACAGGATAACGCAGAAGATGCGTTTTCAGATTATCGGCAAGTTCGCTTCCTGTTGTTTCGGGAACCGAAATCAGATTCTCAATGCCTACCGTCTCTTTCACCTGTCCGCCGACACGCTCGGCAACAATCGCCACGCGCAAGCCTTTACGGGCAGAATAGATGGCTGCTGATACTCCGGCAGGACCGCCACCGGCTACGATAACATCGTATTCCTTCACTTCCGTCTCCACCTTGGTTTCATCAATACCGTATTGCGCTTCCAGTTTAGCAAGCAATTCGCCAAATTCGCCACGACCTACATGAAGCAGTTTCCCATCGGCAAATACAGAAGGCACGCCTTGTATCTTCAAGGCATCCACTTCATCCTGATACAGTGCACCGTCAACCATTTCATGAGTAATGGAAGGATTCAGTGTGGTCATTGCATTCAATGCCTGAACTACATCCGGACAGTTGGTGCAAGTCAGTGAGACATAGGTCACTAAGTGTATCGGACCCTTCAAGGCTTTCACACGGTTGCAGACAGCCTCATCCGGAAAATTCTTTCCCTTACCGTCCAGATTCAGGATGGCGAGTAATAAAGAAGTAAACTCATGTCCGTTGGGGATAGCACGGAAAGTAATTTCTGTAGGTTTACCATTCTTTCCTATCGTAAATTTAAGTCCGCTTCCTTCATTTACCATACAAGTGATGTGATCGGAACATTCGGCTACATCGCTCAGCAATTCCAGCAATTCGGCACGGCTTTCATGACTGGCTGATACGGATATATCAAAGGTAAAGTCAGCCTCCAGTCCGGCAAAAATACCCTTCAGTTGTTCTTTTAATGCAGGTTCTAACATCTCTCTTCTCCTTTCATTCTTTTTTTAAAAGAAGGGCCGGCAGCGTCTCCGTTACCGGCCCTTCACACACATTATCAAGATCTATCAAATCTTACCGACAAGGTCAATGCTTGGCTTCAGAGTAGATTCGCCCTTCTTCCATTTAGCCGGGCAAACTTCTCCGTCGTGAGTAGCCACAAACTGTGCGGCTTCTACTTTGCGAAGTAATTCGCTGGCGTCACGACCAATATTGTTATCATTCAGTTCCACCACTTTAATCTTTCCTTCCGGGTTTACGACGAATGTTCCGCGGTAAGCCATACCTTCTTCTTCGATATATACACCCAGTGCACGGCTTAAAGCCCCTGTCGGGTCTGCCAGCATCGGATATTTGATCTTACGGATCGTTTCGGAAGCATCATGCCATGCTTTGTGTACAAAGTGCGAGTCTGTACTTACCGAGTAGATTTCACACCCATTTCCTGGAACTGAGCATATTTGTCAGCCATGTCTACCAATTCTGTCGGACATACAAATGTAAAGTCGGCAGGGTAGAAGAAAAGGATTGCCCATTTACCTTTCAGGTCGTTGTTGGTTACTGTCTTGAAAGCTCCGTTTTGAAAAGCCTGAACACTGAATTCAGGAAGTTGAGAATTTAAAATTGGTTCCATACTCTTTATTGCTTTTATTGTTATTAATTGATTTGACTTATAACATCAGAAACATCGTTTTGTTTTTTGTTTCTGATGCAAAGATAAAGGCGGAAACCCCGCCTTTGCAAAAAAAGTCAATCGAATAATTCTATCGGATAATAGATGAAACCAATATGCCTGCCAGTGAAGCTGCCTTCTTCTACTTCTTTGTTTTCAGTAAACGCATACTGAGAAAGCCTGCCAAAAAGATAACAATGGTTCCGAAGACAATAGTCAGGTTAGCATGAAACGGGCTTGCATATTCGCTCATAAAACCATCTTTAAAGAAGATAGGAGACAAGCTCATCCAGACGACAACGATAATGCCACAGATCACTCCCAAAACGGCGTCAACATTCCGCGCCTTCTTTGAAATATACCCCAGCAGGAAGAGTCCCAGCATACCACCGCTGAAGATGGAGGACAAAGCCCACCAGGCATCCAGCGCACTCTCTACGTTCAGAAATGCCAGCGCTACGAAAATACCGATTATTCCGATCAGTACATTCGAAACATACAAGGCTCTCACCGATTGTTTTTCTGTCGGTCTCTTATTTATATAACGGGCATAATAGTCCGTCAGAATGATAGTAGCCGAACTTGTAATGCTTGTAGCCACCGTACTCATTCCCGCCGCGAAAATGGAGGCAATCAATAATCCGGTAAGTCCGGTCGGAAGCGCATGTACAATAAAATAGGGAAAGACCGCGTCCCCTCGACCCCTGCCGGAAGCAGTTCCGGAAACGTCTTGTAATATGCATACAATGCCGTACCTATCATAAAGAACACTGCAGAAACCGGAATAAACAAATAACCTCCGAAGAGAGCGGAGAACTTAGCCTGTTTATCACTCTTTGCCGTCAAATAACGCTGTACGTAGTTCTGATCAATACCATAATTCTGTAGATTGATAAATATACCGTAAATAAGGCATACCCAGAAAGTAGACTCGGTCAGACTGCTGCCGAAACTTCCCAAACTGAATTTCTGGTCAGTAATGGCTATCTGAAATACCTGCGCAGGCCCTTCGGGCATTTTAAACATCAGCACACAAAGGCAGGCTATCGCACCACCAATCAGAATAAATCCCTGAATCGCCTCCGTCCATATCACACAGCTTTCAGACCACCCAGCATTGAATAGGCAATAATGGCAACGCTGGTTACTGCGATAATCATCTTAATATCCCATCCCAGCAGGGCATTCATAGGCAATGCGAGCAGATACAGAATAGACCCCATCCGGGCAACCTGCGTCAAAAAGATAACACGATGACGCATATACACGCGCCCAGGGACCAAAGCGTTCTTCCAGAAAACTGTAAGCCGATACGCTTCCGATAGAACGATAAAAGGGTACAAAGTATTTAGCAGCAAAATACGAGGCTATCGGAATGGACAAAGGCTGAATACAAAAGCATTCCAATCGGACATATAGGCCTTGCCCGGATAAGCCAGATAACTGATACTACTTACATACGTTGCGAAAATAGACATTCCCACAACCCAACCCGGAAGGGAACGTCCTGCCGAAGTAAATTCCTCCGACGAACGTTTCTTGTTGAAGAAAGAGCAGCCGAAGACAACAACTCCCCCGTGAAGAATAAAAAGATAATAATGTCGAGAATAGACATAGCCGTTCATTTTTTCTTGATTAATTACCTGAGCACTACATCAACTCCCAAATTTTGAAGTGCCTTCCATATTTTTCCTCTTTCCCGTTGTTCGAACTTATGGAAAGGCGCAGCCACATAATCGCTGCATATTCCGAGTAGACTGAGAGCACATTTCAGACCTTTCAGGTAACTGGACCCATGTTGCCCTACCGTATATATCGTAGCACTGATTTGCATTACTTTTTCCTGCAAACGTCTCACTTCTTCCATATCTGCATTCTTCGCAGCGTTGTATGCTCACATACAATTCGGGGAACATATTCGCACCACCGTTTACGCCGCCATGAGCCCCCAGCAGTACGGATTCCGCCATAATTTCTTCCGGTCCCACCAGCATCGAGAAATCCGGATTATCTTTCATGGCATACATCACCGACTGGAAATAAACCGTATTTGCCGAACTGTCTTTAAAACCGATTACGCCGGGATTCTCCGCTATCCGCTGAATCGTAGCCGGTGCAAAGTTCACCTTTGTATGAGTCGGCATATTATACAAGAATAATGGTAACGGCAACTGAGGCAGCAGATGCTCATAAAACTCGATCAGTTCGGGCTGACCTGTCGCAAAGTAGTAAGGAGGAGCGGAAACGACGGCATCGGCTCCATGATCTGCCGCAAGGCAGGCAAGGTTCACACTCTCCACAATCGAAGTATCGGAAATACATACCAATACCGGCAACCGTCCTTTCGCTATACGGCAGGTATTTTTAATCATTTCCATCCTCAATTTATAACTGAGGCTCTGTGATTCACCGGTAGTTCCCAACACAAAAAGAGCATGTACTCCCCCCTGCTATCAGATGTTCGATCAATCTTTGCAAACCTTCCACATCCAACACATCATCGTCCAACAAGGGAGTTACCAACGGAGGAATAATTCCTGATAAAGGAATATTCATTTTGTTATTCATAGTCTGATTCTTTTAATTTGTATATGATTGTTATTAATGATACTAATAAGACGGGGTATTTAGCATTTTGTAATCACATTATTCCATATCTGAAGAAAAGATTTTATATTTTTGTCGGCAAACAATCTATTATATAAAATCAGTTATGATGAAACATCCTCTTGCCCAATTCCTGTACTGTCCCGAATGCGGTTCTCCGCACTTCGAAGTGAACAACGAGAAGTCTAAGAAATGCACAGACTGCGGCTTTGTTTATTATTTCAATCCGTCTTCCGCTACCGTGGCACTGATTCTGAATGAAAAGAAGGAACTGCTGGTCTGCCGCCGTGCCAAAGAACCGGCCAAAGGGACACTCGACCTTCCCGGAGGATTTATCGACATGAACGAAACAGGAGAAGAAGGAGTAGGCAGGGAAGTATGGGAGGAAACAGGATTGAAGGTAGAAAAAGCGACCTATCAGTTCTCCCCTGCCGAACATATATATCTATTCCGGCTTTTTCCGTTCATAGGCTCGATATGTTCTTTCTCTGTACCGTAAAAAGACATGAGCCATTTCTCGGCAATGGATGACGTGGCAGATTCTTTCTTCCTGCCATTATCAGAGATACGTCCGGAAGATTTCGGGCTGGATTCCATTCGGCGGGGACTTGTACAGTTTCTGGCTCAACACAATTAACTAAAAGGGGCACTAAACTTTTGGGTATCAGAAAACGTTTTAAATGAGGAAAATACTAAGATTCGTATTATCTTTGTAACCACCAATAATTATAAAACAACAATCACATGAAATTCAACATCAGACTTAATTACTCTCATCAGGAAGATAAAAAGAGTCCAAAAAGAATAAGTATTTCGGATTCAAAATGGATGAGATAATTTACATAAAGATTTAAATGATTATAAAATAACTTTCAAAGGGTTTTCGTTGGAAGATATAGTCGTATTTTTGTCAAAACACTAGATTATGAAAAAAGAATATCACGAATTATCTGCACCTTGTTGTGTTGTGCACCAATTGCCATCTCCGCACAGACAAGCGAAAAGATAACCTCTCCTGTCAACCTTTATAAAGAAGGAAAGAACTTTTCCAGGAAAAAAAAATTATGCACTGCCATACCTGCATTGAAAGCATTTGTAAAGCAAAAGCCAACAGCAAGTCTCCTTCAGGACGCAGAATATATGTTAGTCAGTTCGGCTTATGAACTGAAAGACAAAAACCGCATCGAGTTACTGCGCAAGTACCTCGACTGTTATCCGGATACTCCCTACGCCAACCGAATCTATTCACTACTGGCTTCCTGCTACTTCTATGAAGGGAAATATGATGAGGCCCTGGCACTCTTTAATTCTACACGGCTCGATCTACTGGGAAATGAGGGCGCGACGACCGCACCTACCAACTGGCAACCTGCTACATGAAGACTGATAATCTGAAAGAAGCCGCCATCTGGTTCGAAACGTTACGTGCCAGCAGTCCCAAATATGCAAAAGGACTGCAGTTACTATCTCGCTTATATCCGCTACACTCAGAAGCGCTATGATGAAGCGTTGAAAGACTTCCTCCCTTTGCAGGACGACCCGAAGTACAAAGAACTCGTACCTTACTACATAGCAGAAATCTATGCTATCAAAAAGAACTATGATAAGGCGCAGATCGTAGCACAAAACTACCTGTCGGCCTATCGAACAACGAGCACGCTGCCGAGATGTACCGCATTCTGGGAGACGCTTACTACCATTTCGGACAATATCACCAGGCAGTGGAAGCATTCACCGGCTATCTGGACAGAGATCACTCTGCTCCCCGCCGGGATGCACTTTATATGCTGGGACTCTCCTATTACCAGACAAAAGTCTACTCCAAAGCAGCCGAAATGCTGGGACAAGTGACGACCGCCAACGATGCCCTGACCCAGAATGCTTACCTGCACATGGGACTCTCTTACCTGCAACTGGCAGAAAAGAACAAGGCACGTATGGCTTTCGAACAGGCAGCCGCCTCCAACGCCAACCTGCAGATTAAGGAACAGGCCGCTTACAACTATGCACTTTGCCTGCACGAAACGTCCTACTCCGCTTTCGGTGAATCGGTTACTGCTTTTGAGAAATTTCTCAATGAATTCCCGACTTCTCCGTATGCCGAGAAAGTAAGCAACTATCTGGTAGAAGTCTATATAAATACCCGCAGCTACGAAGCTGCTTTTTAAAGTCAATCGAACGGATTGCCAAGCCGAGTGCACAGATCATGGAAGCCAAACAAAAGATTCTCTTCCAACTGGGTACACAGTCGTTTGCCAATGCCAATTTCGAACAGGCTCTCCAATATCTGAACCAGTCCATCACCATCGGGCAGTACAACCGCCAGACAAAGGCGGACGCTTACTACTGGTGCGGAGAATCTTACTACCGCCTCAACCGGATGATGGAAGCCGCCCGCGATTTCAACGCTTACCTGCAACTGACCACGCAGCCAAATAATGAAATGTATGCGCTCGCCAACTACAACTTAGGATACATTGCTTTCCACCGCAAGGACTATACACAGGCAAGCAATTATTTCCAAAAATATATCCAACTGGAAAAAGGCGAAAACAGAACAGCGCTTGCAGATGCCTACAACCGTATCGGAGACTGTCATCTGAATGTGCGCAACTTTGAAGAAGCCAAGCACTACTACTCGCAAGCCGAACAAATGAATACTCCTTCCGGCGATTACTCATTCTATCAGGCTGGCACTGGTATCCGGTTTACAGAAAGACTATACCGGTAAGATCACTCTTCTGAACAGGCTGGTCGGCAAATATCCTTCTTCTCCATACGCAGTGAATGCCATCTACGAAAAAGGGCGTTCATATGTACTGATGGATAACAACAGTCAGGCTATTACTTCTTTCAAGGAATTGCTGGAGAAATATCCCGAAAGCCCCGTCAGCCGGAAAAAGCTGCGGCTGAAATCGGTTTGCTGTATTATCAGAACGGCAACTTCGACCAGGCAATCAATGCGTACAAACAAGTGATTGAGAAATATCCGGGCAGCGAAGAAGCGCCTGGCAATGCGCGATCTAAAATCGATCTATGTAGATCTCAACCGTATCGATGAATTTGCTGCTCTTGCCAATGCGATGCCGGGACACATCCGCTTTGACGCCAGCGAACAGGACTCACTTACGTATGCGGCTGCCGAAAAGATTTATGCACGTGGCAGAACAGAAGAAGCCAAGAGCAGCCTTAATAAATATCTGCAAACTTTCCCAGAAGGAGCATTTAGCCTGAATGCACATTATTACCTCTGCCAGATTGGAAATGAGCAGAAGAATTATGATATGGTGCTCCTCCACTCCGGAAAATTGCTTGAATATCCGAATAATCCATTCGCAGAAGAAGCGCTGATCATGCGTGCGGAAGTACAGTTCAACCAGCAACAGATGGCAGAAGCTCTGGCAAGCTACAAGATGCTGAAAGAAAAAGCGACCAATGTAGAACGCCGCCAGCTTGCCGAAACCGGCATCCTGCGCTGTGCCTTCCTGCTGAGAGACGACGTAGAAACGATTCACGCGGCTACCGAGGTGCTGGCTGAAGCCAAAGCTTAGTCCGGAACTGAAAAACGAAGCTCTTTATTATCGCGCAAAAAGGCATAAGAATCAGAAAGCGGACAAGAAAGCATTGGATGATTTCCGCGAACTGGCCAAGGATACCCGTAATTCTTATGGTGCCGAAGCTAAATACCAGGTTGCCCAAGCACTTTACGATGCCAAAGAATATGCGGCGGCAGAAAAAGAGCTGCTCAACTACATCGAACAGAGTACGCCACACGCTTATTGGCTGGCACGCAGCTTTGTCCTCCTGTCGGACGTATATGTCGCTATGGGTAAAGACCTCGACGCACGCCAGTATCTGCTGAGTCTGCAACAGAATTACCAGGGCAATGACGATATCGAGAGCATGATTGAAGACAGACTAAAGAAACTAAACAAGTAAAGATTGAAAAGTATGAAACGAACTCTTTATATAGCAGGAGGCTTTACACTGGCATTTCTGATGCCGTTCAACCTCCAGGCACAGAATACTCAGCCGAAAGATACGACCATGAACCGCACGGTCGTCGTAGAACAGGAATATAATCCCGACATTCTGGATGCTTCCAAAGTGAATGTGCTACCCAAAGTGGAAGAACCTACCGTCAGCAAAAGGAAGTGGAATATGCCACTACTTTCTTCCCGGCTACCTCTATCCCTGCCGACCTGATGCGTCCCTATGTAGGAACGGAAGTGCAGCCCGGCAGCAAGCCCGGATATATACGCGCCGGATATGGAAACTACGGTAATCTGGATCTCCTTGCCAATTACCTGTTCCGTCTGTCGGACAGGGACAAGCTGAACGTCCGCTTTCAGATGGACGGAATGGATGGCAAACTGACTATGCCGGAAACAGACACGAAATGGAATGCTTATTATTACCGTACCCGTGCGAATATCGATTATATCCATCAGTTCAACAAGGTAGATTTCAACATCGCCGCTAATTTCGGACTCAGCAATTTCAACCTTTCTCCGGTTCAGCCCGGCAAGCAGAAGTTTACTTCAGGAGACTTCCATCTGGGAGTAAAATCGACAGATGAAAATTATCCCATACAGTTCGAAGCGGAAACCAATCTGATGATGTACAACCGTCAGAACAATAACACTTTCTTTTCAATGACAAAGTCAGAGAAACACAAGTGCATACCAAAGGATTGATCAGCGGCGCTATCAGCGACGAACAGAGCATCAACATCGGATTGGACATGCGTAATCTCATCTACAATAAAGACCTGAAACTTGCTGACGACCTCCAGGTATACGAGAACCGTACCGCTCTGGCACTGAATCCGCATTATAAACTCAGCAGCGACAGCTGGAACCTGCGTGCAGGAGCCAATGTGGATATCTCATTCGGCAGCGGTAAATCATTCCGCGTGTCTCCGGATGTAATAGCACAGTATATCTTCTCCGACAGCTACGTACTCTATGCGCAAGCTACCGGAGGCAAGGCTGGTCAACGATTTCCGCAGACTGGAAACGATCTGTCCTTATGCCTTGCCGGCAGGCCCTATTCTCGATACGTACGAACAAGCTGAATGCAGCAATAGGATTTAAAGCGAGTCCTTATCCCGGATTATGGATTAATCTGTATGGCGGTTATCAGGATTTGAAAGACGATTTCTTTGAGGTGCAGGAAGAAACATTTGTCAACTATGATCCCTCACTTGCCGGTGATGCTCAGGAAGGGAATTCCTCGTCCCCGGTCACAGCACATCAATATCTGAATCTGGAATTTAGCAATGCCAACAACTTCTACGCTGGTATGAAGATCAGCTATGAATACAAAGACCTCATTGCATTGTTCGCTGCTGGAACTTACCGTAACTGGGATGCGAAAGAAAAATACAGCCTGTATATGAAACCCGCCTGCGAAATTAATTTCAGCGCAGACTTCCGCCCGATCACAGGACTGAATATCAATCTCGGTTACGATTATATCGGACGCACAAAGGTAGAAGGCATTAAAGCCGCAGCAGTCAGCGACCTGCATGCCGGAGCCAGCTATAATGTGTTCAAAGGAGTATCCGTGTATGCCCGGATTAATAATATCCTCAATAAGAAATACCAGTATTATCTGGGCTATCCTACAGAAGGTCTTAACTTCCTGGGAGGATTAAGCTTCAGCTTCTAGACAAGACATATTCTCCAAAGAGAAGAACCAATCAGATGCCCATCCTGTTATTGCCTATGTGCAACATAACAGGATGGGCTTTTTTATTGTTCCTTACAAAGCCTCCTTTTCCATTCCGTCTATAATTTTGTATCAAGGTCTACCCATTTGTTACAGATAGTGTTTCTAGCTATTTGTGCACCTAATTTGGTGAATATTGCACGTCCATTTTCACATCACCCCTAATTTTGCATCATCATTAAAAGATAAATGAAGTTAACCTTATTGCACATAAGCAAAGGATATATTTAGAAACTGAAGAGAGAATAAAGAGAATAAAAGTCACCCCCAACCCGGTTGACCTAACTATAAACTAAATATATTATTAACCTATCAAATTAAACAGTATGAGAAACGCGCTCAATTTAAGATTCTGCTTTCTTGTTACGTTTCTTTTATTCATACCGTTGATGTATGCCTTGCCCCGGAAGGTATCACAATTAAGGGTAGAGTAACGGATGAAACACTCAAAGAAGGCGTTCCCGGAGCTAATGTGACTGTGAAAGGCACGAGCATTGGGACAATCACAGACTTTGACGGTAACTTTACGATCGTCGCCCCAAGCAAAAAATCCGTATTGAACATTTCCTTTATCGGGTATGTAACCCAGGAGATCGTGGTCGGAGACAGGACAATCATCAATGTTTCCTTAAAAGAAGATGCACAGAACCTCGGTGAAGTGGAAGTTGTAGCTATCGCCTACGGTAATCAGGACAAGCGCATGCTTACCAGTGCCGTCTCCTCCATTGACAACAAAGAGTTGATCAAATCTCCGGCAACAAGTATCACGAACCTCCTCGCAGGAGCATTGCCGGGTGTATCTTCCGTACAGACTACCGGACAACCAGGTAAAGATGCTGCTGCCATCTACGTACGTGGCGTCGGTTCATTAAATGATTCACAATCCAAGCCCTTGGTTTTAGTAGACGGAATAGAACGTGAGTTTTCACAAATCGACCCGAACGAAATCGAAAGTATTTCAGTATTGAAAGACGCCTCTTCCACCGCTGTATTCGGAGTAAGAGGTGCTAATGGCGTTGTATTGATCACCACCCGAAGAGGTAAAGCAGGCAAAACGCAGATTTCCGCCAGCACCAAACTGGGTCTGCAACAACCCATCTCACTGGTAGAACAGACTGGAAGTTACGAGTTCGCACGCTTCTGGAACATGAAGCAGGAGATGGACCACGTAACGAATCCTAAATTATACTTCACCCCGGAACAGGTAGAAGCCTATCGTACCGGCTCAGACCCGATCATGTATCCCAGTATGGATTGGAAGAAGTATATTTTTAATAATATCTATCTTCAAAGCCAAAACAACCTAAATATCTCCGGCGGTAGCGATAATGTGCGATACTTCATCTCTGTAGGTTATACTTATCAGAACGGACTTCTGAAAGAACTTCCCGGACAGATGTACGACAATAACTATCGTTACAACCGCTATAACTACCGTGCCAATATCGATGCTAATCTGACAAAGACTACTTCGATGAAACTCGGTGTCGGTGGTGTTTTAGGCAAGATACAGGAACCGCGCAGCGTCGTTTCGGGCACAGGTGAAGACCAGAATCCTTGGGTAATCGCACAGATCTGGTCACATCCGTTTGCCGGACCGGGATTTATCAACGGAGTACGTACACTGATTCCTAAAGATATGGTTCCGCTGGGAGAAGTGATGCGTGACGGTATGTTCGTATTCTACGGACAAGGTTACAATCAAACGTATGACACGACATTGAATCTGGATTTGGACATCACACAGAAACTGGACTTATCACTCCGGGACTGAGCGTTTCCGTGAAAGGTGCTTACGACAATAAATTCAAACTGGAAAAAGTACGTACGGGAGGCGCCATCGAAGCGCAGACTGTGTACTACAAATCATACTTTGACACCAACGGTACGATGTCACAGACCGATCCCGACTACGATAAATCACTTATCTATGTACCCAGCGGCAGCGATACTCCGCTCACTTACTCGGAAAGCAGCGGACGCGGACAGAACTGGTATCTGGAAGGACGTATCAACTATGACCGTACATTCGGCGACCACAGAATATCCGGTCTGTTCCTTTACAATCAGTCGCGTAACTATTATCCGGACAGCTACACTTATCTGCCCCGTAACTACGTAGGATTGGTAGGACGTGCTACTTACGCCTATCAAAGTAAATATCTGCTCGACGTAAACGTCGGCTACAACGGTTCGGAGAACTTTGCTCCGGGCAGCACACGTTTCGGTGTATTCCCTTCCTTCTCTGCCGGATGGATCGCAACTGCCGAGAAGTTTATGGAAAACCAGAAAATCGTAGACTACCTAAAACTCAGAGCATCCTGGGGACGTGTAGGTAACGACAAGGGAGTAGACTCACGCTTTATGTACATGCCTGCCGTATGGGGATCATCGGGCAGTTACAGCTTCGGTGTGGACAATCCGATTTCCCAATCGGCAGCAGCCATCTCACGTATGGGTAACCCGGCAGTAACCTGGGAAACAGCCGACAAGCAGAACTACGGTATTGATCTTAAGTTCTTCAACAGCCGCCTGTCCGCTACCTTCGACTACTTTATCGAACACCGCACAGGTATTCTGATCTCTCCGGAATCGACCCCAAGCATCATCGCAACTGCACTGCCTAACCTGAACATTGGTAAGGTAGACAACCACGGTTACGAAGTTTCTCTCGGCTGGCGCGATAAGATCGGAAAGGATTTCACCTATAATGTGGATGCCAACGTCTCTTTCGCACGCAACAAAATCCTCTATATGGACGAAGTGCCCAAGCAATTCTCTTATATGAACCAGACCGGTGGCTCTACCGGACGCCAGACCGGAGTATACAACTATATCCGTCTCTATCAGTACAGCGACTTCATCACCGGAGCCGACGGCGAACTGACCTTAAAGCCGGAACTGCCTCAGCCTTATCAGAAGGTATATCCGGGTGACGCCATGTACGCCGACCTCAACGGAGACCACATCGTGGACGGTAATGACAAGAGCGTAGCAGGTTATGCTACCCGTCCGGAATACGTTTTCGGTATGAACATGGGATTCGACTGGAAAGGATTCAACTTCACCATGCAATGGGTGGGTTCCAAGAACGTTAACAGAATGTATGACATCGAATACCGTATCCCTTATACGAATGCCGGAAAGCGTGGTTTGCTGACCTACTTCTACGACGGTTGCTGGACTCCGGAAAACCAACTGGGAGCTACTTATCCGCGTCCGTCGGAAGAATCGGAAAAGGCTGGAACTCCGAACCCTCTACCCTCTGGTTGGTGGATGCTTCCTATCTCCGCTTGAAGAGCCTGCTTCGGTTATACCATCACCGGAAAGAAATTCCTGAAGAAACTGGGCCTCACTCACTCGGATTAAACTTCAGCGGCTACAACCTGCTGACCTTCTCACCGCTTAAATATCTTGATCCGGAAAGTGATCCTAACCGATTCGGAGATTATCCGCTGATCAAAGTATATAGCTTCGGTTTAAATCTTAACTTCTAAAAACGACTGTATGAATAGAATAATAAAAGGACTCGGAATAGCATTGGGTTGCGTACTGATAGCCTCCTCCTGTTCTGAAATCAGCTTCGGGGATAAATTTCTGGGCGACCAGCCTGAGAGTTCCGGAGCGACTACCGAAGAAATGTTCTCTTCGAAAATAAATGCCGAAAAGGTGCTGACCAAAGCATATACCGGATTACCTTATGGGCTACCGACCGGCTCTGACTACAAATTGGGTGTGAACATACTTGAATCAATCACAGACTTATGTTATAGTTTCCGTGATAATATCAGTGACGGTCCTGTCAGCTCTATTACAACGGAGCACTCAGCGCCAACAATGTTCCCAAAATTCCGCTTACCGTTATGGAAGCAAATCCGACTGGACTACAATCCGTTATGCCTGGTTGTACATTGAGAACGTAGAAAAAGTGCCCGACATGACAGCCAGCGAGAAAAAGCGAGCGGATCGCGGAAGCCAAAGTTTTGATCTCCCTCTGCTATTTCGAAATGCTGAGATATGTAGGCGGTGTGACATGGCTGGACCACTATGTAGACGTAAACGAGACAATGAATTTCCCCCGTATCACTTTTGCCGAAACGGTAGAGAAGATCGTAGGATTGCTCAACGAAGCCATCAACTCCAATCTGGCCTGGAAAGCCGAGAAAGCAGATGACGGACGTATGACCCTGGCAGGAGCGATGGCATTAAAGTTCAAGGTATTGCAATGGGCAGCCAGTCCGACTTTCAACTCAAACACTAAATGGCATCCGGAAGCAGACGAATATACCTGTTACGGAAATTACAGCGACCAACGATGGAAAGATGCCGCCGAAGCAGGCGCAGCCTTTTTCACAGAATTACAAAAACGGCACGAATACGAACTGATTCAACCTACGGAAGAGACGCACCGGGCAAGACGTCTGGCCTATCGTCAGGCCTACTACAACCGCGGCGGAACAGAAATATTAATCTCTACCCGTCAAGGATATGGCTCCGATGTTCACAGCAGCTTTATCGGCCCAACGTTATTACAGCGGCCCTACATTGAACTATGTAGATATGTTTCCGTGGGAAGACGGAACTGATTTTCCGGCAAATTTCGACTGGAAGTCACCCTCCAAGCAACCGTTCTTTACAAAAGGCGAAATGGTGCCCACCCGCGACCCACGTCTGTATGAAAATGTAGCTTGTCCCGGAGACACCTACTGCAACGGAACAACAGCTCCTGTTTATATCAACCATGCCGACTACAAAGACGGTAGCGGATTCCTGATCATGAAGTACATCTTACAGGAAAACAACGATCGCGAAGGTCCGGTACAATGGTCACACACCCGTCTGGCGGAAATCATGCTGGGATATGCGGAAGTACTCAACGAAGTCAACGGACGCCCTACCGAAGAGGCTTACAAAATGGTAAACGATGTACGAAAGAGAGTAGGTCTGCCGGAACTTTCCAAGACGATGAATCACGATCAGTTCCTCGAAGCAGTACTGAGAGAAAGAGCACTCGAATTAGGATTTGAAGAAGTACGCTGGTTCGACCTCGTTCGCAGAGACCGTCAGAGCGACTTCAAGAAGAAGTTGTACGGACTCAGAAGCAGAGGTAACGACCTGAACAATCCGACTGAGTTCACCTTCGAGAAGATCGAACTGGGAGACCATTACTGGGCTACCAACTGGGATACCAAGTGGTATCTGGCTCCGATTCCTCAGGAGGAAATCAACAAGCAATATGGAATGACCCAAAACCCGGGCTGGTAAATGACACGTTAACTAATATCGTTTGAACAATGAATAAAATAAATTATATATTAATCACTCTGCTCTTGGTAGGTTCGGTATCCCTGAATGCACAGACATCGAAAAGCTGCTTCGAAATGCAGCTGGCAGATACACTGAGCATCGGCTACCAGATGAACGTATCTTCCCGGACCAGCAGTTACTCTATCAACGGAGTCAATGCTTCCGCATTCGAAAAATCCCCGTACATAGATATCAGCAAAGCTTTGTATGGAAAAGTGGCAGGTCTGAATGTATATCAGGGTACAGGCTCGTCAGCCGATAACGTATCCACCCTCTCTATACACGGAAATGCCCCGCTAGTATTAATTGATGGTTTCCACGTGATATCAGTGACATCACTTCGATGGAAATCGAATCATGCTACGTTCTGAAAGATGCGGCAGCCGATGCTCTCTACGGTATGCGTGGTGCGAATGGAGTAGTACTGATCACGACTAAACGCGGAATAAGCAATGGTCTGAAGGTAAATGTGGACTATAATTTCGGTGTCAATACCCAATTCCGTTCTCCGGACTTCGCAGATGCCTATACGTATGCGAACGCTCTTAACACCGCATTAAGCGGAGACGGTCTGCCTGCACGCTACAATGCGCAGGAACTGGATGCTTTCCGGACAGGAATCTATCCGTATGATTATCCGAATGTAGACTGGTGGAATGAAACGCTGAACAACACAGGATTGACCCACAACCTGAAAATGTCTTTCAGCGGAGGTAGTGACAAATTCCGTTTTTACACGGTAGTTGACTATTACCGGGATCGCTCCATGTTGAAGAAAAACACGGAAGATACACGTTTCGACACTACACCTACAGACACACGTCTGACCGTACGTACCAATCTGGACGTAAAAGTGACGGAAAGCACATTGCTGAAAGCCGGCATTGTAGGCAGACTGAAAGAATTCAGAGGTACCGCTATGGACGCAGCGCTATTTTCAACAAAATCTATGGCATTCCATCCGCTGCATTCCCCATTCGTTATGAGAATGGCATTTATGGAGGTAGTTCTGTGTACGGAACCGGTAATCCGGTAGCTCTGTTGAAAGACTACGGACACATCCGTAACGTATACGGAACACTACTCGCCGACCTAAGCATCCGTCAGGATTTAAGTGCATTGACCAAAGGGCTGGCAGCCGAAGCATCCGTCTCTTTCGATAATATCGGAGGAATGAATGAAACCACCAATAAAGAGTATCGTTACATGAACAGCAATGCAAGTATCACCAGCGATGGTACACTGGTGACAACTCCTGCCATTTATGGTACAGACTCCGAAACACTGGGACATACACAGCCTTTCGAAAGGCTGATGCTACGCAGCGATTTCCAGGCAAAGGTGGATTATAACCGCACTTTTGGCAAACATCAGGTGGGAGGAGCATTGATTTATGATATGCAGTCTGTTGTCAAAAACGGCAGAAACAACTCTCAGAAGAATCAGTCTGTGCTGGTGAACGCCACATATACTTACGACAACCGTTACAGCCTCAATGCCGTATTTAACCGTTCGGGATCAGCACCTGCCCGACGGAGACAAATACTCGAACTATCCTGCCGTTTCCGCTGCATGGATCGTTTCCAACGAAGCATTTATGGAAAAGGTGACACCGATCAATCTCTTTAAGATTCGCGCCTCTTACGGTCTGTCCGGATGGGACGGCAATCTGAGCCACGAACTATGGCGTCAGTCTTATGGCAGCGGCGGTGCCGGTTATAACTTCGGAGTGAATGCCGGAGGACAGTCCGGTGGCAGTGAAGGCGATCTGCCGGTTATCGGCCTGGTAGCGGAAAAATCACAGAAAGCGACTTTCGGATTTGATCTCGCTGCTTTTGATAATCGTTTGAATGCAACAGTAGAAGGTTTCTACGAAAAACGTTCGGATATACTTGTGTCAGGTGCCAATTCTACTTCCGGTATTATCGGTATCACAGTAGGTCAGGTGAACGAAGGAATCTATAAATACAAAGGAGTGGATGCTTCTTTGAGTTGGAATGATAAGATCGGTGATTTCCATTATGGTATTGGTGCTAGCATGTCATATCTGAATACAGAGGTAGTCAATGTAAACCAGGCATATCAGGAATACGACTACCTGTATACCAAGGGCAACCGTATCGGACAGATGTACGGCCTGGAAGCTATCGGCTTCTTCAACAGCCAGCAGGAAATCAACAACAGTCCGCAACAAACCTTCTCGGACGTAGCTCCCGGTGACGTGAAATACAAAGATCAGAACGGTGACAACCGCATCGACGAGAAAGACATTGTGAAAATGTTCGGTTCATCTGTTCCACGCTTCTATTTCGGATTCAATCTGAACTTCTCATACAAGAGACTGGAGCTTTCCGCTGATTTCCAGGGAATGACCGGAGTCACTGTTTCATTGCTCAACAGTCCGCTTTATAGTCCACTTGTAAGCAATGGCAACATTTCAAATACATTCCTGAATGAAGAAATAAAAGCTGGACACCGGAGAATAAGACCAATGCAACCATGCCGAGACTGACTACTCAAGAAAACTTGAATAACTATCGCGCCAGGCTCACTGTGGTACCGTGACGGTTCATTCCTGAAACTGCGTAACCTATTGGTAGCTTATACTTTCCCGAAATCGCAGACTCGCTTTGCCGACCTGAAAGTATTCGTACAAGGCACCAATCTGTTCTCATTAGACAATATCCATTTTGCCGATCCGGAACAACTTGGCATCGCTTATCCGTCGACAAGAAGTTATTGGGCAGGTATCAAACTTAATTTTAATGCAAAGTAACAAATGAACATTATGAGAACCAAATACATACTCTTAACCATTTTGTCTTCGTTGGTCTTTGCTTCGTGCAACTACCTTGACTTTGATGAAAAACGAACAACCTGAAGACAAAAGAAGACATGTACAAGTATTTCGGTACAAGCAAATCAATGCTTACCCACGTATACTCATACATGCCACAAGGCTACCAACTGTTTGCGACCTCCGGCGGAATTTTCACCGAAGACAGATATTCCATGCGCGACTGTGCCAGTGATGACGGCGAATTCGGAGCCTATGCAGATAATATCCAGAATACCAATAACGGTAACTGGTCGCCTATTAAAACTTATGACGATTCATGGACCCTGTATCGCGGTATACGTGCTGCCAACAGGCCTTTATAGCAGAGATTGCCCAAGTGGACTTCACACGCTACGAGCACGACGGACAATATACAAACTGGATGAAGCAGCTGAAATATTTCCCTTACGAAGCCAGAGTGCTGCGGGCACACTACTTCTTTGAACTGGCACGCCGCTACGGTGACATCGCCATGCCATTGGAAGTACTGACTGAAGAGGAAGCCAATACAATCGGCAAGACACCATTCAGCGAAGTTATCAGCTTCATTGTCAGTGAATGCGACGACGCTGCCAATAACTTGCCGGACAGCTATGTAAACGAACCGGGAGCAGAAATCGGCAGAGTGACCAAAGGCTTTGCAATGGCAGTAAAGTCAAAAGCACTGCTATATGCTGCCAGTAAGCTACATAATCCTTCTATGGATACCGAATTGTGGAAAAAGTCTGCCAAAGCAGCAATAGATATTATCAACACAGGGCTTTACTCTCTCGACCCCCAGGAGAGTGCCAACAACCTCGACTCAAAAGAAGTTGTACTGATGAGGATCAATGGTGATGACTCGGACTTCGAAATGTTTAATCTCGCTTCGCATGACTGCGGGAACACGCACTTCAGTCTTATCCCATACAGCAATTACCCATCACAAAACCTTGTGGACGCATTCGAGACAGTCAACGGTTACAAAGTAACCCTAGAAAAACACAGGATGGGTTTGCGAAGACCCTGCATTTGACGCAATCACCTTATGAGAATCGTGACAAACGTTTCTACCGCGCTATTCTTGCCAACGGAATGTCGTTTAAAGACTACACCATTGAAACCTTCAAAGGTGGCGCCGACGACGGAATCGTATCACAAGGCGGTTCACCGACAGGATACTTCCTGCGCAAGTACATTCAGGAAGCTACTAGCTTTGAACCGGGTAAAAAGAAGGCTGTCAGCAAGCATCATTGGGTGATTTACCGCTATGCGGAAACATTACTAACGTATGCGGAATCTATGGTCAACGCTTTCAATGATGTCAATTACACAGATGAGACTTATAAGTATTCTGCTCTGTGGGCTATCAATGAAGTGAGAAAAGAATGCCGATATGCCGTTGATTCCTTCCATGGGAAAAAGATGAATTCATGGAACGCCTGTACAATGAATGGCGTGTAGAGTTTGCTTTCGAAGATCATCGTTTCTGGGATGTACGGAGATGGAAGATTGCCGATACTACCCAACGGGAACTATACGGAGTAAAGATCGAGAAGCAAGCGGACGGTACGTTCAACTTCTACAAGAACCTTTACGAAACCCGTAACTGGAGAGATTGCATGTATCTGTATCCGATCCCTCAAAGCGAACTATACAAGAATACAAACTTAAATCCTCAAAACACAGGATGGTAATTAATTGTCTAATCTAATATTTAAAAGATATATGAAAAAGTTATATAGCAACACGTTAATGCAACTGATTCTTGCACTGTGCACATTCAGTTTTGTAGCATGCCAGGAGTTTGACATCGACTCACAGCCGGAAGGTCCTCTCAATATCCAGATAGATGCTTTGGAGTCTTATACTGCTTTGGCAACTTCTCCAAGCAATGTAGTGTTCAACATCGCTCCAACACTCCCTGGACGATCGAAAGTGACCAGCAGTGGTGCAAGCCGACTCCTTCGATGAGTGCAGCCAGGCTCACTTGTGTCGGAGATTGTGGTGACAATGGAAAACAATACAGGAAAGAAAGCACGTACAGCCAAACTGACTATCAAGGCAGAAGGCGTTGAAGGCACCAAGGTAGTTACTATCGAGCAGGCTTCGAAAAGAAGATTTAGTAGTAATTCCTTACGACCAGATTGTGCCGACAGTAGGTGGAACCATCTCTTTCAATATTGTGTCAAACAAGCCATTCCAAATAATTCCTTCCACACAGTTTGTAGAACAAATCTCTCCGGCTTCGGGCGATGGTAATGAAGATGGCAACAAAATTCCCATAACCATCACAATACCAGAAAATACAGGAGGTGTAAGAACAGCTGAAATCACTGTCAAGACAGAGTTTCAGGAGAAATCATTCACCATTACACAAGACGGTATCATCATCGAGCCCAAGAATGAAGAAGAAAAAACCAACCAACTGAATGGCATGGGCGGAGAGAAAAACATCGAAATCAACTCCAGCGTAGAGTGGAAAGTAGAGGTTCCTGCCGAATTTAAGGAATGGCTAAGTGCCGAAGGCTGATGGTAATAATCTGACTTAAAGCAGGATACAACAATTTGTTTATTACAAGAGTGGGACATGTGTTGCTTTATCCCAAGAGCAATGTTCGGGATTTGAAGGTGTACCCCGTTGAAGTGAGACAGCCTAGAAATATGTGGGCAGACGGAGCCGAAGATATTGACCCGGAAACAGGATATGCAACCATACGAAGCAATGCGCAAAATAGATATGTGCCCAACTTCTCTTATGGAAAGGGGAAAATCGTTTGGAACTTTGAAAGCGTCAATATGCCTGCCGGAACGGATGGATTCCTTTACCTGAATGGTGACACATGGCACTGGAATGGTGCAGCAAACGGTGCAGGTTGGATACAAATCAGAATTTATCCGCAAGATTCAACAACAAAATCCAGTTTTAAACTTCACTACGACTGGACAAGCTGAAGAATTTACGCTGGAAGAAAGCATGAACGACATCAAAACCATTGAGTTAGATACCAAAGTTGATCCGGAAGACGCGACAAAAGTAAACGTAACATTCTCTATCAACGGAAAAGTATACTATTCCGGTAAGAAACACAATGCCTTTGACTTGGATGGACATAAAGGCGTAATATTCTATTCGGATTCAGCGGTCCATTCTCACCGGAATGTACCATCGTCTTTAAGTCGTTAGACTATGAAGTTTATGAATAAATGTGTAAACAATAACTTGAAGTGTTTATGAAATCTGATAAATTACATAAAATAGCCTTCTTAGGACTTTTCACACTACTGGCAGCAGTTCCTGTGTTGCAAAAGGCTGTGATGACGATGAGAAGCAAAAGGCTGTCGACCTGCGCTACCGTGTAGAAGACTCATATCTACTACCCGCCGACGGCACAACCGATGAACTGAGCGTCACTTTCCAGGTGAAATCAACCGATCCATGGGAAATATTCGGAAAACAAAGGTGACTGGTATGCCATTTCACCAGCCACGGGTGATAACCCGGAAAAAGACATACGATGTAACCATCAAATGTGAGGAAAATACCAGCTTGGACGATCGTACTGAGGTCATTAACATCAAGAGCGATTATTGGACCGGTAAAAAATTCACACTGACTCAAAAAAGGTACTGCCTACTTAGAGTACGAAGGAGTGGATATGATTGAAAAAAACGGAAATGTGCCCGAAGTGTTCAGTGTGCTTAGCAATCAAAAGTGGACAGCCAAGGTGACTGATGGAGAAGAGTGGCTTTCCATCAGTCAAGGAGCTTCCGGAATGGAAAACGGTACAGTGGAACTGAAAGCAACCCCCAATACCGGTGCCATGCGTTACGGAGTGGTAACTTTATATGACCGCAATGGTGACAAACAACAGGAAGTGAACATCACCCAAGATGGTGTACAGATTGAACCGCACAGCCCGAAAACGGCAAGTGGTATGAAGTGGAAAGCTGTGGGCGGAAAGCTGACTATTCACGTAGTAGCCAATTCACGCTGGGGAGTTACGAAAGAGATTCCGTCAGACGAAACATGGTATGAATTTGAGCAAACCGAATTTAATGGAAGTGCCGATTTGGTTATCAATGTAGCAGAATACAGCACTAGCTCTTCGGTACGCAACGGAACCATCATTCTCTCTTCCCTCAGTGATGAAGAAGGAATAGAACCGGTGACTACTACCATACGATTCAAACAAGCCAGTTCAGAATCATCAAGAACTACCGTGAACGAAGAAAACAGAGGTGAGCGGAGATTATTACTTTGGCAGCCAACTGATGCCTGGACGATATAATATCTACATCGGACCGTTCAACGGCAACATGAATATGTTCTTCATGATTAATGCCACTCCGTGGACCGAATTCCGTTGGCACGTGGCAGGCGGAAAGAGTGACCTCAGCACTACCCATGGAGCCAGAAAGTATTTAGCGGTGCAGCCGGAACGGTGAAAACACTGGATACGAATGCTGACAATAAGTTGGGATGGAATATCCTGCAAGAAGAAAATGAAACCGGTACATGGATTAGGGTAGAATGGTACCTCAACGATGAGTTTATCATTTCCACTATCTCCGATGGTACCCAGGACTGGAAAGTACCAGGAAATATTCTTGTTGAGAAAGGTGGACAGATCATGGTGCGCTGCAACGATGGCACACTGCCGCTACGCAAATGGGAATACATCGAACCGCTGAAGTGGGGCGAATAGCCAACGTAACATTGACAAAAGAAAAAGTACCTGCCTGTACAAACTGGCAGGTACTTTACTACCAACGTAAAATAATGAACGAACCAAAAAAGTTATGATGAAAAGAAAATATTACTTATACTGAACATGGCAATCATCGGATTTTCCACTGCTGCCTGTTCGGATGATGAGACCAATTACATCACTCCGGAAAAGAAATATCCGCTCACTGATTTTGCCGTAGCAGTAAATAATGTGTCAGCGAATACGACTTCCTATTATCATGGGAAGATAGACCAGACAACCCACAGAGTGGAAATCGGTACGATCGAGGATGCCAATACCATCACCGGCGTAGACTATACGCTAATGAGCGATGGAGCCACCATCTCACCGGACCCGGCAACATTTGTACACAACTGGAAAAAGAGCAGACAGTGACCGTCACCACCGAAGACAATCAAACAACGACCTATACTATCGTACTGACCAAGTTTGACGACACCATGAAGGACGTTCTCTTCATGGACGAGTTCGATGTGGACGGGCAATCCGGACCCGACCAAATGGGTACTCTGCCAGAAAGCAGGCTCCGACTGGAACGACGAAATGTCCGAAAGTTATGACCAGGCTTACGTAAAAGACGGCAGACTTATACTGAAAGCCGAAAAATAGGTGATGAATACAAAGCCGGCGGTATCGAAACGCAAGGTAAGTTTGACTTCACCTTCGGACGGGTGGAAGTAAAAGCCAAAATCACCAGTTACCCCAATGGCGCATTCCCCGCTATCTGGATGATGCCGAAGAAATATATCTATGACGGATGGCCGAATTGCGGAGAAATCGATATCATGGAACATGTGAAACAGGAATCCGCGATCCATCATACGATACATACTCACTACACGTATGATTTGAACATCAAAGATCCGTCCAACACCGCACAAGTAACTTGCAATTATCAGGATTGGAACATCTACGCTTTAGAATGGAGCGAAGACAAACTGACTTTCTTCGTCAATGGACAGGAGACTTTCTCTTACTCAAACCTGAAACTGGAGAATGAAGCAGAAATGAAGCAATGGCCGTTCACAAAAGATTCTTCATTCTATCTCATCCTGAACATGGGATTAGGAGGAGACAGACCGGGCTCATGGGCAGGTCCTATCGATGATGCCAACTTACCTGCCATCATGGAAATTGACTGGGTAAAAATAACCAAGTTAGATAAATAGGTTTTAAGGTAGGAGCCAAGGTTTTTAGGAACTTCTAAAGAAGGAGGAATGGAAGTATAGAGACTATTCAAAACTTTCATTCCTCTATTTGTTTTCGGGTATTAAATCTTTTTTACTTATTAAACATGAAACATGTATTATACGCATTATTAACGGCTGTAAGCATTTTATTCACTAGTTGCGGACCCTCTTCTAATACCAACAACCCACAGGTGCCCAATGTGCCTCAACCGCAGCCTCAGCCCCAACCGGAAGTCACCCAGAAAGTAGTTATCGGCTACCTTGCGCTTGACGACTGGGAGTTTGAAAGTTTATTTCCTACGATAGAATGGAAATATCTGACGCATATCAATGCCAGGCTTTGCAAGAGTAAAAGCAGACGGCACTCTAAACATTAATCCTGTCCGGAAGAGAATTGAAAGTGTACGTGAAACGGCTCACAAGCATAATGTCAAGATTCTGATATCTTTGGCTAAGAACAGTCCGGGAGAATTCACTACCGCCATCAATGATCCGAAAGCCAGAAAAGAACTGATACAGCAGATTATTGCATTCACTAAAGAATATAAACTGGACGGCTTCGACATCGATTATGAGGAATATGACAACTGGGATAAAATTTCCCCTCATTATTGGTTTTTGCCAGAGGTTTATACCTGGCAAAAGAGAAAAATATGCTGATGACCTGTGCCGTCAACAGCCGCTGGCTTAATTACGGAACCGAATGGGAGCAATACTTCGACTATATCAACCTGATGAGTTATGACCGGGGAGCGTTTACCGATAAACCGGTCCAGCATGCTTCATACGATGACTTTGTGAAAGACCTCAAATACTGGAATGAACAATGTCGGGCATCCAAAAAGTAAAATAGTGGGAGGACTTCCTTTTTATGGATATTCCTGGGAGGAAAGTCTGCAAGGCGCAGTGGATGACGTTCGTGGAATCCGCTATAGCGGCATACTCAAACATCTTGGAAATGAAGCAGCGGACAAGGATAATATAGGCAAGACTTATTATAACGGCCGCCCTACTATAGCCAACAAATGTAAGTTCATCAAAGAAAACGACTATGCCGGCGTGATGATCTGGCAATTATTCCAAGATGCCCACAATGATAACTATGACTTAAAAAGCTCATAAACGTTGTAGGCAGAGAAATGATGGAATAGACGAGATATACCGCTTTCTCTTATGCAGAAGACCCTATCCTGTTGTGCTTTTCACCTATTGTTATCAGATTTTTAATAGGAGATCTTCATCGTTCCACTCGAGTGATCTGATCTCATCACTAGAGTGAACAGATTTCTCCACTCTAGTGGCAAGATCGTTTCACCCGGGTGGAACGATGAAGATGTCGGTAAGAAAACATAAGTATATAGGCTTGATATGGCAAAGATATAAGGTATCCGAGCTACAAAGTACCTATTATTTGAAACTGATATATGAGATATTAACCCTCAAAAGGCAGACAGTTTTACCTACTTACGCAAGGAAAGGGAATGAGAGATGAGCAAAAAAGGAGGAGAGATAAGCTAAATTGAAGGCATTTTGCGTAGAAAACAATGAGAGATACCTTATAGAAGAAGTATCTCTCATTGTATATCACACTGATTATATGCTATTTACCTCATATAGAATGAGAGTATGAGACTAATATTTATTTTTTTTTATTTCTAGTATATGTTCCTAAGTCCAAGTTATCAATGCGATTTACTTATCCTGCTTCCTATAAGCGGAAGGAATCTCTCCTTTAATAGACTTGAAAACCTTACTGAAATAACGCAAAGAAGAGAAGCCGACCACTTCGGAGATTTCAGTAATGTTCATGGTAGTAGTAGTAAGTAACACGATTGACTGCTCAATGCGCTGCTTATTCACATAGTCTACAATCCCCATACCCGTGATGGCCTTCACTTTATTGAATAATAACGAACGACTGATACACATATTAGTAGCTATAAACGCAACATCAGATCCGGATTACTCATATTATCCGCAATCAATGTATTCAATTTCAGCAGGAAAGTCTCATCCGCATTACTAAAATTTCACTTCCTTATGCGTCAAGAGTTTTATCATCTTTATATCTTGCCCGTATCTGTTCGCGCTGCCTCAACTGATTATGAATCAATGCCAGCAAACCGTCTATTTCGAAAGGTTTCGGCAAAAAGGCGTCCGCTCCAGTCTTATAACCGGTATACATATTCTGAGAATTATGATAGGCGGTCAATAAGACAAAAGGAATATGGCTGATATCCAGATTAGTCTTCACTTCCGGCAAAGTTCAAACCCATTCATCCGGGGCATCATGACATCACTGATGATAATATCCGGCAATCGGTCTTTGATCTGTTCAATCCCTCTTTTCCCATCCTTGGCAACATATACACGGGCAAAATAATTACTCAGCGTTTCTTTCAGATAACTTCGCAGTTCGGGAGTATCTTCGACCACCATCACTGAATATTTTTTCAGGAAGGTATAATCGATTCTATCCGGTTCATTCACTTCCACGCCTGTAGCTGCTTCCACAGAAGCCGGTTCCAAGCTGTCCGCAAGTATCCGTGAATAAGGGTAGTTCAAAATAAAAGATGGCCCCTTTTCCCGCTGCATTCGAAGCGCCCACTCTTCCTTTATGGTGTGTGATGAGACTCTTCGCATAGGATAATCCGATGCCGCTTCCTCCTTTTCATGTCCCCCCTGATAGAAACTGGAGAAAAGAGAGTCTGTGTCTACCATATTCAGTCCCATCCCTTCATCCCTGACAGAGATCCGAACCCAGTCTTTCTCTTGTGACAAGGTGGTAATCAGTAGTAGTGGTGCCCGATTCGCTAAACTTCAACGCATTCATCAGGAAGTTAGAAAGAACGAACTCGCACTTATTCTGATCGAAAGGTACCTCTTTTATCTGTTCGTCCAACTCATATTCGTGTCTGATACCTTTCACATGAAACTCATTGATGAACTTATCTCCGACAGAGCGCACCCACTCATTCAAAGGATGCGGCAATATATGCAGCATATCTTTTCCCTTCTTCCAGCTTTCCTTACATCGAGTACCATATCGATGATACTCTTCATCTGGTATGCCTGCTTATAGATCGGGACCAACAACTTTTCCACATCCTGCTTGTCCGACTCCTGATTGATAATACGCTTTAATGGTGCGCAAATCAGTGTAAGAGGAGTGCGAAGTTCATGACTGATATTCGTCAGGCAATTAATCTTTTCTTCATACATCTTATTTTTTCAGACGCATAATCTCCCGCTTCTGTTTGGCTTTCTTCTTGCGATAGAAGTAGTAGACAATGCTATAAGCCACTGCTCCCAACACTATATATAATCCCACATAGAACCAACCGGTCTTCCACCAAGGCGGAGTAACCACAACATGCAGAATGGGTTGTTTCATACTCCACCCTCCGTCACGGGTATAATAAGAAGCGGTAATCGTATACTCCCCTATCGGCAGATAATTGATAACCAAAGAGTTTGAATTGGAACTCGCCAATTCCTGATCGAGCCCTCTATATTGAAACGAAAGAAATTCTTGCGTGAACACATCGCTTTCATTCAGCAGAACTTTCAGTTGCAGGAAGAAAAGTTCCAGGGAATCTGAATTATTTCAGCCGCTTCCTGCGGCTCTTCGGATAACGAGAGACAGGCAGACCGTTTAATAATACATCCAGCAGTTCGACCGTATAATCCTCATCTGTATCAAAATGAACGGCAGAGTTTATCACCGTCATGCCTGTAGTTCCACCGACAAAAACATCTCCGTTTTTGGCCAGAAGAGTAGCATGAAAGATGAATTCGTTAGGCAAAACTCCATCTACTTCCTCCAAGGTAGTAAAATTATGGGTACGGGAAGAATAAACAAATAAATGACGTCTCGTTCCTATCCAGATTCGATATTGATTATCGGCAACAACAGAAGCTATATCCTGAAACAGGCTTGTATTTATCAGTTCACTCTTCCCTGTCCGAGGATCATAACGTACCAAACCTTCGGTAGAAGCCAGCCAAAAAATACCATCCTGATCCATAGAGGCGTCATTGATAGTGTATTGTCCTTGATAAATCGTCCGGAAAGTCCCTTCCGAAGAATCATACTCACAAAATATTCTTCAGATCGGAAAGGTATGTCTTTGCACCTTTCGTAGCTATTATCAGTGGAGAATGACGCTCGTACTCTTCCATAGTAGCCACTATATCAAATTTACGGGTGACCATATCATATATAAAAATATGCTGGGCAATGAAAAAAGAATTTTAGTCTTCGTTATCCGCTGGATATTGACAGAAAAACCATTGATACAGGTCTGATCATTCATTTCCTTGTCAATCAGCACAAAGGGACGTATCTGCCCCGTTTGCTTATGAAAGATAAAGAGTCCTTTATTAAAGGAGAAGAACAACAGTTCGTCAGGAGTATATTCCACAATGGAGACAACTTTCTCATATTTGGTGGCAGGATAATGTTTGAAGGTACCCGATACCGGATCAAACCGGTTGATACCTCCCCATCAGTTCCCACCCAGACTATTCCGTCACTATCCTGAAAGAAACTATTAATAGTCTGGTTGCTTAATCCGTACAGATTGCCAAAAGGAACGTTCTGATAAGAACAGGCATACACATTCTTTATACCAATCAACCCTCTTCTGATACTGCCTGCCCACATATTATTGGCCGGGTCCAGATAGAGGCGGTATATAGTATTGGCTGGAAAGGAATGAACATCATCCTGTTTTTGTTGAATATTAGTAAATGAGAAATCATCTAAAAGAGATTATATTGATTCCACCACCATCAGTGGCTACCCAAAAGCTGATTATCTCTCTCCATGATATCATGAATGACATCATACGTCAAAGGAGAATTTGACGCCGTAAAGTGTTTTATCAACTGGTCTCCCCTGATAGCAATACAGTCCGTTACCATAAACACTTACCCACAGACGCTTGTAGGAGTCCAGATAGATACTGGTATAGTTATTTTCTGTAAACGACTCTATTTTCTTCACTTCATACGTCTTCATATTGAAGGAATATATGCCGTGCCAACGTGAATTGAGCAGGATATTCTCTTCATCATAACGTATCATCTGCCAAAAGGGATTGTAATAAACAGGGTCTTGCGCATAATACAAAGGTTCCAAAGCTTATTAGTGGCATAGACATATTTGTATATAGCTCCTGATCCTCCCAGTAAGATTCCTCCTTCAACCAATAAATAGGAAGCAACATAGATCGGTTTACCATTATTCGATAAAGTTCTGAAACTATCACTCCCTCTGTCGTAAAGGCAAATGCCGTTCATCGTAGCTACCCATAGATTGCATAAAGAGTCCTCGGCGATAAAAAGTGATATTGTTGGAAGGCAGTGTTCTTTCATCTCCCGGCCGATGCAGATATTGTTTCAGATGGTCACGGTCATAACAATTCAAACCAGCCTCCGTACCAATCCAAAGATACCCCCGATGATCATTCAGAACACATTGTACTTTCGACTGTGAGAGTCCTTCCTTTATTCCGAGTTGTTTGTAATAATAATAAGGAGACTGGCTCAATATAGGTTGTGCAATACCTACAAAGAAAAACAATAGATATATTTTAAATAGAATCTTTCTCATAAATAGCCACATAATACTGTACAAAGGTGTAAATATAGGAAATTCTATTTAAATAAAACTGTTTTATATTAATTTCCCCTTAATTATAGAACATTTCTTTAATAATACTTGCACATACAAAAGAAATGCAGATTTACTCAAAACCTATTTTTTTCAAAAAATATTAGTTTCTCCTTATATTATAAGGTAGGGCGAATCTTTTTTTACTTTTGCCCCGAAATATTATGGTACAAGCCATTATAAAAGAAAGAATTATGCAAAAAAACCTTGTCATTGTCGAGTCTCCGGCAAAAGCAAAAACGATTGAAAAATTTCTCGGGAAAGATTTCAAAGTCCTTTCTAGTTACGGACATATACGTGATCTGAAGAAGAAAGAATTCAGTATCGACGTAGATAAGAATTTTAAACCCGATTATGAACTTCCGGCAGACAAAAGGCTTTGGTCAGCACGCTGAAAGCAGAAGCTAAAGAGGCAGAAACCGTATGGCTCGCATCCGATGAGGACCGCGAGGGAGAAGCTATTTCCTGGCATCTGTATGAAGTATTAAAACTAAAACCGGAAAACACAAAGCGAATCGTATTTCACGAAATTACCAAAGGTGCTATTTTAAAAGCAATCGAGCAACCACGCAATATCGACCTCAACCTCGTAAATGCACAGCAGGCACGACGAATCCTGGATAGAATTGTAGGTTTTGAATTGTCTCCTGTACTTTGGAGAAAAGTTAAACCATCTCTGTCGGCAGGACGCGTACAGTCGGTAGCTGTCCGCCTGATTGTAGAACGTGAACGCGAAATTCATGCGTTCAAATCAGAAGCCGCTTACCGGGTTATTGCCATATTCCTGGTTCCCGATACAGACGGCAAGCTGGTAGAAATGAAAGCGGAACTGTCACGCCGTATCAAGACGAAAGAAGAAGCAAAAGCATTCCTTGACGCATGTAAAGGGAGCGACTTTACGATTGAAGATATAACCACCCGTCCGGTAAAGAAAACACCGCCGGCTCCATTCACAACTTCCACCCTGCAACAGGAAGCGGCACGCAAACTGGGATATACCGTAGCACAAACGATGATGATCGCACAACGTTTGTACGAATCCGGATTTATCACTTATATGCGTACGGACTCCGTCAACCTGTCGGAATATGCAACAGCCAGCAGCAAAGACGCTATCATACAGATGATGGGCGAACGCTATGTACATCCGCGCCACTTCGAAACAAAGACGAAGGGAGCACAGGAAGCGCACGAAGCCATTCGTCCGACTTACATGGAAAATCAATCCATAGAAGGCACAGCACAGGAAAAGAAACTGTATGATCTGATCTGGAAGCGCACCATCGCATCACAAATGGCGGATGCGGAACTGGAAAAGACTACTGCTACTATCTCTATAAGCAAAAGCGGTGATGCATTCACTGCCATCGGCGAAGTTATCAAGTTCGATGGTTTCCTACGTCTATACCGTGAGTCTTACGACGATGAGAATCAACAGGAAGATGAGAGCCGTCTGTTGCCTCCTTTAAAAAAAAGGCCAGAAACTGGAATATGGACCTATCGTTGCCACTGAACGTTTCACTCAACGCCCGCCACGCTATACGGAAGCAAGCCTTGTACGTAAACTGGAAGAGCTGGGTATCGGTCGTCCGTCCACATACGCTCCTACGATTTCTACTATTCAGCAACGCGAATATGTGGAAAAAAAGGAAATAAAGACGGTGAAGAGCGTACATTTAATGTGCTGACACTGAAAGACAATCAGATTAAAGATGAAAGTCACAATGAAGTGACGGGAGCAGAAAAGTCGAAACTCTTTCCTACAGATACAGGAACTGTGGTGAATGACTTCACCTTACCGAATACTTCCCGGATATTCTGGATTACAACTTTACCGCCAGTGTAGAAAAGGAATTTGACGAAATAGCGGAAGGAGAAGTTAAATGGACTTCTATCATGAAGACTTTCTATGATCAGTTCCATCCGGCAGTAGAAAAGACATTATCTATAAAGACAGAACATAAAGTCGGCGAACGTATGCTGGGAGAAGAACCGGAAACAGGCAAGCCTGTCTCTGTGAAAATCGGTCGTTTCGGTCCTGTAGTACAGATCGGTGCCGCGGATGATGAAGAAAAGCCTCGTTTTGCACAAATGAAGAAAGGGCAGTCCATGGAGACCATTACCCTAGAGGAAGCGCTGGAACTGTTCAAGCTACCGCGTACTTTTAGGTGAGTATGAAGGAAAGACTGTCACTGTAGGTATAGGTCGCTTTGGTCCTTACATCCAGCATAACAAGGTATATGTATCACTGCCGAAAACCCTTGATCCGATGAAAGTTACTCTGGAAGAAGCAGAGCATTGCTGATTCTGGAAAAACGGACGAAAGAAGCAGAACGCCATATCAAAAAATTTGATGAAGAACCGGAACTGGAGATTCTGAATGGTCGGTACGGACCTTACATTGCATACAAAGGTAATAATTACAAGATCCCTAAAGACATTGTTCCTCAAGATCTGAGTTTGAAGAGTTGCTTCGATCTAATCAAAATACAAGATGAGAAAGGTCCTGGCACTTCTGCCAAAGGTAAACGAACCGCAAAAAAGAAATAATATTTGCATCCATGAGACATCAAAGTCCGGTAACCTATATCAACTGGTTACCGGACTTTGTTGTATTTACCATGCTATATATTTCTTTTTTAAACGATTTATTTCCTAACTCTTTGTTTTGATATATTAAATGCATACATTTGCGGGTCACAATCAAATTATCAGAACACAGTTATGCAAACAAACAATTTCAAATCTCTCTTGGGGGTACTATGCGCACTCTCGTTAGCCAGTTGTATGGAAAAGGACTTATATCAGGCTCCAGAAGAAAAAAACTGCAGATGAATACTTTGGCTTTTACAACATCCTCCAGTTGCACAGTTGATTTAAACTATGGTTTAAATTATCAGGTTGTTTTTGAGTTATATGCCGAAAATCCGCTATCGGAAGATAAGGATGGAAACATTATCAAGACAAAAGAAGAGCCTGTCTATCGCGGGGCTACGGATAAAAAGGAATCTTTAATGATTTTCATATCTATTCCGTCTTATCTTACAGAACTTTACCTTTATTCAGACTATCTTGGAACTGTCAGCCCGATTCAGCTACAAATTACAAACGGAACAGTATCTTTTGATCAGCAAAGCTTTTATACAAAGTAAAAGAAATGCGAAGGGTAACGAGTAGAGGGTTACCAATAGCGGCTACAAATATCCGGAAGGTTTCCAGGTTTTAGGTGAATGGAATGAGATAGGATGTCCTACTTATCTTTCTTCTACTCCAACGGAAATAGATGGGCAAGCTCATGTATAATATCCGTGAAGTTTTTATTAAGCCGGGTGGAAGTGCAGCGATGGAAGATTATTATCCTGAATATATAGGTGATAATGTAAATATAGAAATCAATGTTAAGAAACCAACAGAAATAGGACTGGTTATGCTCAGCAGTACAGGTACCAAACAAAACACAGTCGGTTATTTCACCTACCCTACCGATCAGAAGCCGACTGATATAAGTCAAGTTACACCGATCATTGCCTATCCGCGCATATCGACTGCCGTGTGTAATTCCAGCAGTACAGCAGGTAGTATGTATACCGGCGACAGAGTAGAACTGAAATATTGGGATGGCACAAAGTTCGTGAACGAGTTCCCTGGGGAGTAAGCATAGCATGGTTTCTTATTGAGTCTTCCTACAACCAAGGCACAAAGGAGATTATGAATAATAAACGTACTTTCTATTCTATTCGTGATCTGAATAAGAGCAAAGAACACCGTACCATTGCCCTAAAGAACAAATCAGGAGAAGTCGTTGCATTTGGTATGGAGGATGCAACCAACTTTGAACCGACAGGAGATAATACCAGAAAAGGAAACTTTGGCGATGCCGTATTCTATCTTGATTTCTCAGATGGATCAGCCATTGAGACTGGTGGTGTAGAAGAACTCCCAGACAAATCCATTGACAACAAAGAGATTTATAACTCCTTTAAAGGTGTATTATCATTTGAAGATTTTTGGCCATCCAAAGGAGATTATGACATGAATGATATGATTGTCGAATATAAGCGCGAAATTTATAAGAGTGTTCTCACAAGTAAAGTCGTAAAAGTTATAGATACATTTGTGCCTAAACATGATGGCGCAAACTGGCAAAACGGTTTTGGTTACCAGGCTCACAGGTATAGCAAATAGTGATATAAAGAAAATAACCGTAGAATCCGGCGGAATCGTCTCACAATTCATGGAAGGGCAAGACCGGGAACCTGGTCAAAATTATCCCACTATTATCCTTTTTGACAATCAAAAAAAGCAGCTATAAACAAAACGTTTACTGTAACGATAGACGTCGCCCAAGAAAGATTTACAGAAACGGCATTTACTCCTTTCTTTAATAACAAATTTTGGGAACAAACATACAGCAAATTTAATATGAACCCCTTTATCATCATTTCTGCCAATACAGGACGTGATAAAGAAGCACATATTGTGAAATTCCCTCCAACAAGTAAAATGAATTTCTCTTATTTCGGCACAGGTAGTGATGTATCCAGGCCTGATGAGGGATTATATTATGTAAATAATGAGAATATGCCAACGGGACTGCAGATTAGCGGTATCAGTGTAGGAACTAAACGTGGTACCGATTTCCTTGTACCAGTAGAAACGACAAGCATTTTGGAAGCGTATCCTAAATTTGGTGACTGGGCATCCAGGCTTCGGCGCTTCCAATCCATATTGGTGGAAAGACCCTGATAATTCGAAAGTAATTCCAATAATAAAAAAGACTGTCTGAAAAGTATGTAATCCCTATCATTAACTTTACCCAAAGTCTTTCTTAAAGATAGAGTACAATTCCTTTTCAGACAGTCTTTTTCTATTCAACAACATCCCAGTCCCGTTCCGGAACACATAAATATATTTTGTTCAGGGCAGGTATTACATTCTGGAAGGTACCTCAATGCCCAACAAGCTCATTCCCAAACGAACCACTTTTGCTACATTGGCAGACAGAGCAATACGGAATACTTTTACCGCCTCATTCTCTTCACGCAGAATGCTGAAATCATGGTAGAACTGATTATATTCTTTCACCAGATCATAGGTATAATTCGCGATAATAGACGGACTGTAGTCTTCTCCGGCCTGTTTTACAACTGCTGCAAAATCAGCCACCATCTGGATCAGTCCTTCCTCTTTCTCGCTCAGTTCGATACCGACAGGAATCTGTTCAGGTATCACAATTCCAGACTCAGCCGCTTTACGAAGCACAGACTGAATACGTGCATATGTATACTGAATGAACGGACCTGTATTCCCGTTAAAGTCGATAGACTCTTTCGGATTGAAAGTCATATTCTTACGGGCATCTACTTTGAGAATAAAGTACTTCAAAGCACCCAGACCGACAATACGGGCAATATCATCTGCTTCTTCCTGCGTCAGACCATCCAGTTTTCCGAGTTCCTGCGAAGTTTCTTTTGCAGTCGATACCATCTCTTCCATTCATCTTACCTTCCGGCAATTCTACCATACCATAAGAGAAATGTACAAGGCCTTTACCCCATTCAAAACCGAGTTTATCCAACAGAATAGAAAGTACCTGGAAGTGATAATTCTGTTCGTTACCAACGACATAAATCATTTTATCAATCGGATAATCAGCGAAACGAAGTTTGGCCGTGCCAATATCCTGCGTCATATAAACAGAGGTTCCATCGCCACGAAGAAGCAGCTTATGATCCAGCCCTCGGCAGTCAGGTCAACCCAGACAGAGCCGTCTTCTTTTTTGAAGAAAAAGCCTTTTTCCAGTCCCTCCATTACTTTCTCTTTTCCTTCAAGATAAGTATTGGATTCATAATATATCTTATCGAAGCCGACCCCCATCTTCCGGTAAGTCTCATCAAATCCGGCATACACCCAGTTGTTCATCATCTCCCACAGGGCACGTACTTCCGGATCACCGGCTTCCCATTTCACCAACATTTCGCGGGCTTCCTGCATCAACGGAGAAGCAGCTTCCGCTTCCTCTTTCGTCATGCCTTTTTCCATCAGTTCGGCAAGTTCCGCTTTATAATGCTTGTCGAAAGACACATAGTAGTCGCCTACCAGATGATCACCTTTCTTGCCGGTGCTTTCAGGAGTTTCGCCGTTTCCGTATTTCTTCCATGCCAGCATGGATTTGCAGATATGGATACCACGGTCGTTTACTATATTCGTCTTTACTACTCTGTTTCCGTTTGCAGCCACAATGTTAGCCAGCGCATTTCCCAAAAGATTGTTGCGCACATGACCTAAGTGAAGCGGCTTGTTGGTATTCGGTGAAGAATACTCAATCATCACCAACGGAGAAGTTTCGGTAGCTTTTACCAGACCATATTGCTCGTCAGCCTGAATCTCATTGAGCAGTTCAATCCAGGTAGCCGATGCAATAGTCAGATTCAAAAAGCCTTTTATTACATTGAAAGCAGCTACAGCCGGTTCGTTCGCCTTCAGATATTCGCCAATTTCCTGCGCTGTCTGTTCCGGTCCTTTTCTTGACATTTTCAGAAAAGGGAACACGACCAGTGTCAAATGTCCTTCAAATTCTTTCTTCGTTTTTTGCAACTGCACCATCTTCTCAGGGACTTCCTGACCGTAAAGTGCTTTTAGTCCGTTGATGACGGACGCTACAAGTTTATCTTCTATCTTCATAATCAAGTTGTTTCTTGCGCGCAAAGATACAAAAAAAAAGGAGACGCACGCGCCTCCCTCTTCTAATTTCTTTCAACTATATGTTTATTCAACAGCTGCAGACAATTCAGCACCAAAAGCTTTAAATTTAGCTACTTTCTTAGCAGGAATAGTAATAGCTGCCTTTGTAGAAGGATTAATACCGGTTCTTGCTGCTCTTTCACTTACAGAGAACGTTCCAAAACCAACCAAAGCTACCTTATCACCAGCTTTCATAGCGTTAGTAACTGAAGAAATGAAAGCATCAAGAGTTCTTTCTTCGCATCGGCTTTACTCATTTGAGCTTCAGCAGCCATTGCACTAATAAGTTCAGACTTATTCATGATACGTAAAATGATTAATTAATATATATGTTACACAAAAGATTTCCCATTACGACTTTACAAATATAGATGAACAAAACAACATATCAAATAAAAACATAAAAAAACGCAGCAAATTATTGAAAAAGAGCTAATAGGGAAGCTTTTCCATGCTTTAAAACAGAATTTATTCGTACTTTTGCGTTCATTACTTAAATATTCAGAATATAAAATTATGCCAACTGTAACTAAAAACCTGATAATTATCAATGTACTAGTCTTTTTTTCGGGACACTTGTCGCCCAACGATACGGTATCGATCTGACTAATTATCTGGGATTGCATTTTTTTCCTCGCCAGTGACTTCAATCCGGCACATGCTTATCACTTATATGTTCATGCATGGCGGGTTCAGCCACATTTTTTTCAATATGTTTGCTGTTTTCATGTTTGGAACTGTTCTTGAACGGACCTGGGGACCGAAACGTTTCCTTTTTATTATATCGCCTGTGGTATCGGTGCAGGACTTATCCAGGAAGGAGTGCAATACATCAAATATATAGTAGACTACAGCCACTATTCACAAGTGGATATAGGAACGGGAATTATTCCTATGGGAGAGTTTTTTTGAACATGCTGACCACCGTGGGCGCTTCTGGGAGCTGTATATGCCATTTTGCTCGCATTCGGTATGTTGTTCCCCAACAACCAGCTATTCATCTTTCCGCTGCCCTTCCCTATCAAAGCTAAATTCTTTGTTATCGGTTATGCTTTGATTGAACTGTATGCCGGCTTTGCCAATAATCCCGGAGATAATGTCGCGCATTTCGCCCACTTGGGAGGTATGATATTCGGATTTATCCTGATTATGTATTGAGAAAAAAAGTAGAAACAATGGGACATATTATAACTGATTTAAAAGAAACGTTCAGAAGAGGAAACACTTTCATCCGACTGATTTACATTAACGTAGGCATCTTTGTTATCGGTACGTTAATCAGTGTCATATTGCAGCTGTTCAACCTGAGTGCAACGGGAATATTCGATTTATTAGCCCTTCCGGCTTCCCTTCACCGGTTTATTCTTCAGCCATGGTCATTGCTCAGCTACATGTTCATGCATGCAGGCTTCCTGCATATCCTGTTCAATATGCTCTGGCTGTACTGGTTCGGAAGTCTGTTTCTCTATTTCTTTTCGGGAAAGCATTTACGGGGATTGTATGTATTGGGAGGCATCTGCGGAGGATTGTTCTACATGATAGCCTATAACATCTTCCCTTATTTCAGCCAGACATTGCCGTTCTCCACACTCGTCGGGGCTTCCGCTTCCGTGCTGGCCATCGTAGCTGCCACCGCCTACAGAGAACCGAACTACCGGGTACAACTTTTCCTTTTCGGCGCCGTCCGTTTGAAATACCTCGCACTGATCGTTATCGGAACAGACCTGCTCTTTATTACATCCAACAATGCCGGAGGACACATCGCCCACTTAGGCGGCGCACTTGCCGGACTTTGGTTTGCAGCCAGTCTGAGCAAAGGCAAAGACGTGACTTACTGGATCAACTGGTTCCTTTGACGGCTTCGCTTCCTGTTTCAGAAAAAGACATGGAAACGCAAACCAAAAATGAAAGTACATTATGGAAGCGACACAAGTCGCGAGAAAGATTACGATTATAACGCCCGTAAGAAAGCACAATCGGATGAAGTAGACCGCATTCTGGAAAAGCTGAAAAAATCCGGTTATGAAAGCCTGACGACGGAAGAGAAAAGAGTCTTGTTCGACGCAAGCAAAAGATAAAGAATGGAACACATTGGCAAATTTGTCCTTTATTTGATATTGGCAGTCAACGCACTCTTTGTAGGGATGTTGATTTTGAGTGCCTATAGCCCGTATCTTCAACCGAAAATACACCCGATAGCTTCTTGCCTGGGGCTTGCCTTCCCCATCTTCCTTGCTGTCAACATCTGTTTCACCCTATTCTGGGTAATCATCAGCTACCGCTATGCCTTATTACCGGTCATCGGTTTTTCTGGTATGTATTCCACAGATACGCACCTATATTCCCATCAATTCTACAGTAGAAACGATACCGGATGGCAGCATCAAATTCCTCTCTTACAATGTGATGGGATTTAACAATCTGGAGAAAAAGGAAGGAAAGAATCCGATATTATCCTATCTGGCTGACAGTGAAGCTGACATAATCTGTCTTCAGGAGTACAATTCAACCAAAAACAAGAAATATCTGACAGACGAAGACATCAGAAAAGCATTGAAAGCATATCCCTACCGTTCCATTCACAATCCGGAAAAAGGAGGCAGTCAGTTGGCCTGTTTCTCCAAATTCCCCATACTTTCGGCACGTCCCATCAAGTATGAAAGCACCTACAACGGTTCGATGCAGTACACCCTCAAAGTAAATGAGGACACTATCACCCTCATAAACAACCATCTGGAATCCAATAAACTGACGAAAGAGGACAAGGTGATTTATGAAGATATGATTAAAGACCCGAACGCGAAGAAGGTAAAAACGGGTCTCCGGCAATTAATAAAGAAACTGGCAGAAGCGTCGGCCATCCGTTCTTCGCAAGCGGATTCGGTAGCCGTCGCCATCGCAAACAGCAAATACCCGACTATTATTACCTGTGGCGATTTCAACGACGCTTCCATTTCATATACCCATCGCATCCTGACTCAACAAAGCTGGATGACGCCTTTACACAATCCGGCAGGGGACTGGGCATCTCCTATAATCTGAATAAATTCTATTTCCGGATAGACAATATTCTGATCAGCCCCAATCAGAAAGCCTACAACTGCACCGTAGACCGTTCGATCAAAGATTCGGACCATTACCCGATCTGGTGCTATATAGGCAAGCAATAAAGCAGAAAAACTTAAATAAATACCATGATGATTAGAAAAACTTTAACCATTTTAGCAGTAAGTTGTATGATGTACTCCTGTGGAACAAAAACAGAAAGCAACCCTTTCTTCACTGAATTTCAAACAGAGTATGGTGTTCCTTCCTTCGATAAAATCAAACTGGAACATTACGAACCCGCCTTTCTGAAAGGTATTGAAGAGCAGAATCAGAATATCCAAGCCATTATCGCAAGCCCGGAAGTGCCTACTTTCGACAATACGATTGTAGCTTTGGACAGCAGCGCACCCATTCTGGACCGTGTAAGCGCCATTTTCTTCAATATGACGGATGCGGAAACAACCGATGAACTGACCGAGCTCTCTATCAAAATGGCACCGGTCCTTTCCGAGCACGAAGATAACATCTCCTGAATCAGAGAGCTTTTCAAACGTGTAAACGCTGTATATCAACAAAAAGATTCCATGAATCTGACCACGGAACAGCAACGCCTGCTGGACAAAACTTACAAAGGATTTGTCCGTTCAGGTGCCAATCTGGACGCAGAGAAGCAGGAACGTCTGCGTGAAATCAACAAAGAACTTTCCACTCTCGGCATCACATTCAGCAATAATATACTGAATGAAAACAATGCTTCCAGCTTTCGTAGACAAGAAAGAAGATTTAGCAGGATTGCCCGAATGGTTCTGCCAAAGCGCAGCCGAAGAAGCCAAAGCTGCCGGACAACCGGGGAAATGGCTGTTCACCCTGCACAACGCCAGCCGCCTTCCGTTCCTGCAATACGCTGAGAACCGCCCTCTCCGTGAGAAAATGTACAAAGCATACATCAACCGCGGCAATAACAATGACAAGAATGACAACAAAGAAACGATCCGCAAGATCGTCTCCCTCCGTCTGGAAAAAGCAAGCCTATTGGGCTTCAACAACTACGCCAACTTCGTACTGGATGAGACAATGGCAAAGAATGACAGCAACGTAATGAGTCTGCTGAACAACCTTTGGAGCTATGCCCTCCCGAAAGCGAAAGCCGAAGCCGCAGAACTTCAACAGTTAATGGACAAAGAAGGCAAAGGAGAGAAACTGGAAGCCTGGGACTGGTGGTACTACACAGAAAAAACTCCGCAAAGAGAAATACAACCTCTCCGAAGAAGACACCAAACCTTACTTCAAACTGGAGAATGTACGTGAAGGCTTTCGCAGTCGCCAACAAACTATATGGTATCACTCTGAACAAACTGGAAGGTATCCCGACTTATCATCCGGATGTAGAAGTCTTCGAAGTGAAAGACGCTGACGGCTCCCAACTGGGCATATTCTATGTAGACTATTTCCCGCGTTCAGGAAAAAAGCGGTGGCGCATGGATGAGCAATTACCGCGAACAGCAGGGGTAGCAACCCCTTGGTATGCAACGTATGCAGTTTCACCAAACCGGTCGGCGACACCCTTCTCTGCTGACTATGGACGAAGTAGAAACTCTGTTCCACGAATTCGGGCACGCTCTGCATGGCTTACTGACAAAGTGCGAATACAAAGGGACTTCCGGCACCAATGTCGTACGCGATTTTGTTGAACTTCCTTCTCAGATCAACGAACATTGGGCTACCGAACCGGAAGTGCTGAAAATGTATGCCAAACACTATCAGACAGGAGAAGTAATCCCCGATGAAATCATCGAAAAAGATTCTGAAACAGAAAACGTTCAACCAAGGATTCATGACCACCGAGTTACTGGCTGCCGCCATCCTCGACATGAACCTTCACATGATAACAGATGTAAAGAATCTGGATATGCTTGCTTTCGAAAAAGAAGCCATGGACAAGCTCGGCCTGATCCCCGAAATTGCCCCCCGCTACCGCGTCACTTACTTCAATCATATCATTGGCGGATACGCTGCCGGATACTACAGTTACCTTTGGGCGAATGTACTTGACAATGATGCCTTTGAAGCCTTCAAAGAACATGGAATCTTTGATAAAAACACTGCCGACCTCTTCCGCTACAACGTATTGGAAAAGGGAGACAGCGAAGATCCGATGATACTTTATAAGAATTTCCGCGGTGCAGAACCAAGCCTGGAGCCGTTACTGAAAAACAGAGGAATGAAATAAAACGGCAAAAAAGCCCTTAAACATCAAATATTTGAGGGCTTATTACATATGAATGTGAAAAAAACTATATTTGCAGCCTTGTATGCGGCAAAATGGACTTGTATACGACAGAATTTAACTGAATATTAAATTAAAAAAGTAATCATCATAAATTAAAAGTAAAATGCAAAACAAAGGATTTGTAAAGGTTTTTGCGGTATTACTCACGCTGGTATGCGTGTTCTACCTCTCCTTCTCCTTCGTAACCCGCCATTACACTAATAAGGCGAAAGAGATTGCGAACGGCGACCCGAAAGTAGAACAAGACTACCTTGACTCTCTCTCCAATGAGAAAGTAATGCTGTGGAACTGGACGCTGAAAGATTGTCGTGAAATGGAGATCAGTTTAGGTTTGGACCTAAAAGGTGGTATGAATGTTATCCTTGAAGTTTCTGTGCCTGATGTTATCAGAGCATTGGCTGACAACAAGCCGGATGAAAACTTCAATAAAGCGCTGAATGAAATGCTGCAAAACAAGCTGTCAACAGCCAGGACGATATCATTACCTTGTTCGTCAGAGAATACCAGAAGACTGCTCGGGCGCAAAACTTTCCGAACTTTTTCGCAACACAACAGTTGAAAGATAAAGTTAACCAGAAATCATCAGATGCCGAAGTAGAAAAAAGTATTGAGAGCAGAAGTAAAGGCTGCCGTTGAAAACTCATACAACGTGCTTCGTACCCGTATCGACCGCTTCGGTGTTGTTCAGCCGAACATCCAAAGCCTCGAAGATAAGATGGGCCGTATCATGGTGGAACTTCCGGGTATCAAGGAGCCGGAACGTGTGAGAAAACTTCTTCAAGGTTCGGCCAACCTCGAATTCTGGGAAACATATACTGCAAAGAGATTCTTCCGGCTATGCAGTCGGCTGACTCAAAATTGCGTGCTATCCTGTCACAGGAAACTGCCGCTGATTCTACAGCCACTAACGCAACTGCAGACACAATCCCCGCAGCCAAGCTGGCAGAAGCTACTCCGGCAAAGAAAGCCGTAAGCGTTGCCGACAGTCTCGCAGCTACTCTGAAAGGAGATGCCAAAGACGAAAAAAAGGCGGGAGCAAATATGGAAGAAATCAAAAGCAATATCCGTTGCTAGCTGTTCTTCAGTTGAATTCAAGCGGTCAGGGTCCGGTGATCGGCTATGCTAACTATAAGGATACTGCCGATATCAACAGATATCTGAGCATGCCCGAAATCCAGTCAGAACTTCCGAAAGACCTTCGTCTGAAATGGGGTGTTTCTCCTTCTGAATTTGATAAGAAAGGACAGACATTCGAATTGTATGCTATCAAGTCTACCGAACGTAACGGCAAAGGCTCCGTTGGAAGGTGACGTAGTAACAGATGCAAAAGACGAATTCGACCAATACAGCAAACCGGCTGTAAGCATGACAATGAACTCTGACGGTGCACGCCGCTGGGCTCAGTTGACTAAGCAGAACATCGGTCGTTCTATTGCTATCGTTCTTGATAACTATGTATATTCTGCCCGAACGTAAATTCTGAAATCACGGGTGGACGTTCGCAAATTACAGGTCACTTCACACCGGAACAGGCTAAGGACTTAGCTAACGTATTGAAATCAGGTAAGATGCCGGCTCCGGCCCACATCGTACAGGAAGATATCGTAGGTCCGTCTCTGGGTCAGGAATCTATTAACGCAGGTATTTTCTCATTCGTTGTAGCTTTGATCCTGTTGATGATTTACATGTGCTCTATGTATGGCTTCATCCGGGTATGGTTGCCAACTGCGCATTGTTCCTGAACTTCTTCTTCACGCTGGGTATCCTTTCATCCTTCCAGGCGGCACTGACCATGTCCGGTATTGCCGGTATGGTGTTGTCACTCGGTATGGCGGTGGATGCGAACGTACTTATCTATGAACGTACAAAAAAGAAGAGCTTCGTGCCGGCAAGGGTGTGAAGAAAGCATTGGCTGACGGTTATTCAAATGCCTTCTCTGCTATTTTCGACTCCAACCTGACATCTATCATCACCGGTATCATCCTGTTCAACTTCGGTACAGGTCCTATCCGTGGTTTTGCCACTACATTGATTATCGGTATCCTTGTATCCTTCTTCACTGCTGTGTTCATGACTCGTCTGGTTTACGAACACTTCATGAATAAAGACAAGTGGCTGAACCTGACATTTACTTCCAAGATTTCCAGAAACTTGCTGGTAAATACCCGTTTCGACTTCATGGGAACCAATAAGAAATCACTGATCATCGTAAGCGCTATTATCCTTGTTTGTATCGGTTCGTTTGCATTGCGTGGTTTAAGTCAAAGTATTGACTTCACCGGTGGACGTAACTTCAAGGTACAATTCGAGAATCCGGTAGAACCGGAACAAGTTCGTGAACTGATCGCTGACAAGTTTGGTGAAGATGTAAATGTAAATGTGATCGCTATCGGTACAGATAAGAAAACAGTACGTATCAGCACCAACTACCGTATCGCAGACGAAGGTAACAATGTAGACTCTGAGATCGAATCATACTTATACGAAACACTGAAGCCGTTGCTGACACAGAACATCACATTGGCTACTTTCATCGACCGTGACAATCACACAGGCGGTAGTATCGTAAGTTCACAGAAAGTAGGTCCGAGTATCGCAGACGATATCAAGACAGGTGCCGTATGGTCAGTTGTTCTGGCTCTGATCGCTATCGGTCTGTATATCTTGATCCGTTTCCGCAACATCGCTTACAGTATCGGTTCTATCGTAGCTCTGACTTGTGATACGATCATGATTATCGGTGCTTACTCATTGTTGTGGGGTATCGTTCCGTTCTCGCTGGAGATCGACCAAACCTTCATCGGTGCTATCCTGACGGTGATCGGCTATTCTATCAATGATAAGGTGGTGGTCTTCGACCGTGTACGTGAGTTCTTCGGCTTGTATCCGAAACGTGACAAGCGTCAGTTGTTCAACGACTCTCTGAACACTACACTGGCTCGTACCATCAATACTTCATTGAGTACATTGATCGTATTGTTGTGTATCTTCATCCTCGGTGGTGACTCTATCCGCAGCTTTGCATTCGCGATGATTCTCGGTGTTGTAATCGGTACTTTATCTTCACTGTTTATTGCATCTCCGATTGCATACAACATGATGAAGAACAAAAAAGTCGTAGTACCAGCTACGGAAGAATAATAAATTCAGA
>VOFG01000933.1_pt1 | contig 80716 bp, 89 predicted proteins | sample 5384171 | NCBI WGS metagenome assembly VOFG01 (sample SAMN12384726, study PRJNA508395) | human gut metagenome | isolation source: healthy gut F | host: Homo sapiens
GTCCCATAACTGGAACAGTACCATCTTTCTTTACTACCTGTCTTTTGAGGTAGAAGATAATTGAAAAAACATTCCCCATTTGGGGTATAGGTTACGGATAGGTAACGTTCCTCTGTCTCATCTTGGTCGTATTCCCGTCTTCGTCTGTCCTCGAACGGATGTTATCACTTTTACGCATGTCTCCGGGTCCCAAAATGAGGAAAGTGAAATCGGTTTTGTTCCGCAAGTCATACGGTGCCGTGTCACCGGACACTCCGGTTTATGTGGCTTCTGCCGGAAAGTGGGTGGCCGCAGCGGTGGTGGCCGCCGTGGTGGACCGGACGGAACTGTTGTGGGACGACCCGGTGGAGAAATGGCTGGTGGACAATTACAACCATTTGGATTCGGCCGTAGCGGAAATCTTACCTTTTGGACACCGTATTCACGCCCGGGACGCGGTTCGAGTATGGCGGCCTGGCCATGCAGGTGGCCGGACGCATGGCCGAGGTGGCTGGGGAAGGAATTTGAAACTTTGTTTCAGGAGCTTTTGGCCGGGCCTTTACGCATGACCCGTTCCCATTTCCTCCTGTCAATAGCGGACGGAGGCCACGCACCCATGTTGGGTGGCGGGCTGTGTACGACGCTGAATGATTATATGAACTTTTTAGACATGATTATACATGGTGGCGTTTTCGAGGGGCAACGGATTCTTCGGGAGGCTACTGTGAAAGAAATGCAGGCAGACCAGGTGGGACGTGCCAAAGTAGCCGGAGGAGAATATGTGAGCGTGCGCTCGGACGGCATCATCAGGGCGTTTACGGACTGGGCGAATGGCGTGAAATGGTGGACGAGAAGACCGGAGAGGCCTATCGTATCAGTTCGCCGGGATGGGCCGGAGCTTACCCTTGGATTAACTTTGCGCGAGGGTGTCTATGGTTTCTTCATTGCCCATGTGACGGGCAGCAGTAGCAAACCGACGGTTTTTCCTCTTTTACGGTAGTCCGGTGATTGCCAATAAAGTTTCTGCCCGCAATTTCTAAAAAAGTGGGAATGCGGTTAAGTAATTTGCCGTTCTCAAACGTATAAGATAATGAAAGCAGTTAGTTAACATTGAAATTAGGTTAATGTGGTTTCTGGGTATTAGGTTTGTCTAAGGTGGAAGGTTGTTTTCAGGATATTCGTTTTTCATCTTAAAGATTCTCATGGATATGGCAAAAATCACGTGGCTTTCTCTTGCTTTCTGTGGGTGGACCGTTGTAGCTTCCGCTCAAAATATGACCGACTTGGCTGTAATGAATGACAAATCGGCCGACCGTCAGGTGTTGAATATCGGGACGAATCCGCCTGTTGCGGATACAGTCTTCCTGCATCCCGACCGTGTACGTTACGACCATCGTTGCTTCCAGATAGAAGGAAAGGACGTTTTCATTTTCAGCGGTTCTTTCCATTATTTCCGGGTGCCCCGTCCGTTGTGGGCCGATCGCTTCCGAAAACTGAAGGCTGCGGGTTTCAATTGTGTGAGACCTACGTCCCCTTGGAACTGGCACGAGCGGAATATGCCCCGTTCCGTCCGGGACGATTCGCAAATTGACTTGGGGGATTTGGAAGCGTTCTTGCAGATGGCCGAGGATTTCGGGCTTTATGTGATTCTGCGTCCCGGCCCTTATATCTGTGCGGAATGGAGCGGGGGCGGTTTCCCCCAGTGGTTGATGCGCAAGAAACCGGAAGAGACGGCTTATAAGGTCTGGCTGCAAAGCGATGATCCTGAATTTATGCGATGGAACGAACACTGGTATCGGGCCGTGTGCCGTGTGGCAGCCCCGTATCAGTTGACCGAAAAGCCGGTAGGCGGGAAGGGGATTATCCTGTTTCAGGTGGAGAACGAGTTTAACCGTGTGAACTGGTTTCCGAAAGAAGCCAAGCGCGGTTATTTGGAACAATTGGCCGGAATCGCCCGCAAGTATGGCATTGAAGTACCCGTTATCACTTGTTGGACGGATGAATCGCGGAATGTGGGCGAAGGAGTGCTGAACGGAGTGGTCGATATGGTCAACAGTTATCCCCGTTGGCAAGTGGAGAAGAATTTCGGACGGTTGGTTAATTTGCAGATGAAGACACAGCCCGGAAAACCTCTGGTCTCCGGGGAGTTGCAAGGAGGATGGTGCTGCGAGTTAGGGTGGCCGTTGAGTTGGGACCAGGACGGTTTGCCACCGGTGCAGACCCAAAACCTCACGCTTTATGCCTTGGAACGCGGTTTCGGCGCATTGAACTTTTATATGGTCGTGGGAGGGACGAACGTCGACGACTGGGCGGCCCGGCAGCAAATCACTTCCTACGACTATGCTGCCGCTATCGGTGAGGGAGGCATGACGAACGAGCGTTACCGCCGTTTCCGGGGGCTGTCGGCTTTTATCCGTGAACACGGCACGCGCATAGCCCGTGCGGATTTGGACTACGTGCCTTATACTTCTACCGATACCGATGTGAAATTGGCCGTGAGGACCACTCCGGACGGCGACCGTTATTTTTCATACGTACCGAGGAACGTTCACGTCAGCACTTCGGTACGATATATACTCAGGGACTTGCGTTAGACTTTGCGTTGGAACCTTTCGGGCGATGGTATATTATTTGCCGTCGGGTGCAGGGAAGGGGACATGGTATCCCCGTCTGCCCGAGCCTCAGGTACGTGACATGCGGCCTTTGCCTTCGGTGGAACTGAAACAGGAAGGGGTGATGGAAGACCCTTTACCGGTGGAATGGACACGGTTGCGGGACGGTGAAACCGTAGACAACGACGGTATTTACGGACGGCATTTCATTTCTACCGTACGTCAGCCTACCGGGGCTGTATGCTCGAAGTCGGACGGATTGGGAAGAATGTCATGAACCGTTCGGCGGCCGATACCGTTTTGGTGGCGGTCGATGGCCGATTGGTACCCATTGACAGGAGACACCGGAAAAGGCATATTATCGTATTCCCGGAGATTCGGCCTGCCGACAAAAAACAGATGTCTTGTTGTTGTTTGAGAATAGAGGCTTGCATCATCATACGAATGCTGCCGTCGAAGCGCATTGGAAGATAGGTCCGGCTTTTGTTCGCAGCCGGGGCGAAGATTTGCCTTTGCGATATGCTTATACGGAAAAGGCCTGTGGAGAACGGTGGTCGGCCGGAGGCGATTGGCCCCACCTGACTTCCGTTTCGCAATCGGAGAATCCTTTGTTGAAATGGCACTTCTATTCTTTCGAGACCGTGAGCGACCGGGATGACGTGCTTTACTTCCTGCGTCTGGAACATGCCGGAAACGGATTTGTCTATGTTAACGGCCATTGTATCGGACGCTGCTATCAGGAGGGCCGCAACGTGAATACTACATACCGGAATGCTGGTTGCATCAAGACCGTCCGAACCGTGTGGCGGTGAGTTTAAGGCCGTGTTCCCAAGGAAATGCCGTGGAATCTGCGTTAATTATATTAAAAAACAGAACTCCAGACAGGTAATTCGTGCCCGTATGACCGTATATATAAATGTTGAAACGTACGGTCTGACGACGGTGGAGAAAGTTTTTTGTCCTATATCCGTTAAGGATTGTCCTATCATTGTAAGGAATAAAGACCGTATCTTTTGCCGAAAATAAAACATGATATGCGAATGAAAAGATTTTTAATATTCTCTTTGGCCGTCGGATTCGGCTGGGGACTTCAAGCTCAGGTGACGGAACGCGAACGGCCGGCAGAGTGGAAAAATTTGGTGGAAGGCGCACGTTTTATGGACCGTCTCCAGCCGATGAAAGGCGAAATGCTGTCTTCCGATGTGGGGAGCGGATAGTGTGCGTCCGCGTCTGGTAGATAACGGCATTGAGTTGCCGGAGACTTCTTTGGGGAGGGAATATCCTGCAAACTTCAGACGGCAAGTATCATCTGTTTGTTTGCGGTTGGCCGGAAAATTCGCCCGAAGGTCACATGTTTTGGCGTAACTCTACGGTGTTCCACGCAGTCGGTGATAAACTGGAAGGCCCGTACGCCATCAGCGATACGATAGGAAAGGGGCATAATCCCGAGGCTTTCCGTTTGCAGGACGGACGTGTGGTGGTATATGTCATCGACGGATATTATATTGCTCCCCTCGGAGAACGGTCCTTGGCGTTACGGACGTTTTAATTTCGACGCACGTAGCCGGAGAATTGTCGAAGGGCTGTCCAACCTGACGTTCGCCCGTAGGAGGACGGTTCCTATCTGATGGTGTGTCGTGGCGGAGGTGTTTGGGTCAGTCGCGACGGGCTTTCTCCGTACGAGCAGTTGACCGACCGTAGCGTATATCCTCCGGTAGAAGGCCGATTTGAAGACCCGGTAGTGTGGCGCGACCATCTGCAATACCATCTGATTGTCAACGATTGGTTGGGGCGCATTGCCTACTACCAGCGTTCGAAAGACGGTTTGCATTGGGTGACGGAACAGGGAGAGGCCTACGTGCCCGGAGTGTCTGTCCATCCGGACGGACAGGTGGAGCATTGGTTCAAGTACGAGCGTCCCAAAGTGTTTCAGGACAGCTTGGGGCGTGCGGTCCAAGCGAACTTTGCCGTGATCGACACCATCAAGTGGGAAGATCAGCCGAATGATAACCATAGTTCCAAGAATATTTGCATTCCTTTGAACAAGGGGCTGTTGGTGGAAGTGTTGAACCGCGATACGATTACGGCGGACACGAAAACCATAGAAGTGAGAATCAGGGCGGAAAAGGACTTCGACCCGCAAAAGGACGTTGACGTGAAATCTTTGCGTTTCGGTGCGTTTTCGGAAGTGAATTTCGGACGGGGATGCAAGGCCATCCGGTCGCATAAGGTCGGGAAAGATTTGATTGTAGAGTTCGACGGAGCAGGGAACGGTATACAGCCGGACGAGTTTGCGCCCAAGTTGTTGGGACGCGACAAAAAGGGCCGGTTACTGTACGGCTATGCCTCCTTGCCTTACGTGAACTACCGTCCGGCCATACTTTCGGCAGCTTATCCGATGTATGACAAAGAAGGGAAGGCGCTGACATTGGAAGTGAAGAATTACGGTTTGTCGTCATCCGCTCCGTCGCAAATTGTGGTTGAGGCCGGGGGCGGAAGCTGGCCGAGGGACAAATCGCGCCTCTCGCTCCCTACGCCACGGCGGCCCTGCGTCTGGATTCGGATTTCGTACCGACGGAGAAAGAACTGTCTGGCTTGACGGTCATTTTCTATACCGACGGGAAAGAGGTCGGACGTAACAGGTTGAATTATTAACGAAGAGAACTGTCATGAGAACATGGTTGAAATGGCTTAATGTCGTGTGTTTGTGGGCGATGGTGCCGGCTTTGTATGCCGGGAATACCCCACGGGAAGTGTTGAACCTCAATCCGTCTTGGAAATATTCGAGGGGGATGATTCCGGTTCGGAACGGACTGCATACGATGATTCCGCTTGGGAGCGTGTCGGACTGCCCCATTCCTTCAGCATACCTTATTTTATGAGTAAGGACTTTTACGTAGGCTATGGCTGGTATCGCAGAGAGGTGGATTTGACCGCGAAGCAGTTGAAAAAGAAAATCTTCTTGGAGTTCGACGGTGTATTCCAAGAGGCGGAAGTCTTTGTCAACGGTGTTCGTGCCGGAAGCCACGTAGGCGGTTATACGGGCTTCTCCATTGATATCACTCCCCAAGCCCGGAAAGGCCGGAATGTGATAGCCGTAAGGGTGAACAACCTGTGGCATCCCGATCGTGCTCCGCGAGCCGGTGAACATGTCTTCAGCGGCGGTATCTACCGGAACTTCCGGCTGGTATTGAAGTCACCGGCCTATATAGATTGGTACGGAACCAGTGTCACCACACCGGATTTGGCGCAGAACGACGGGCGGAGTTCTACCGTGCGCGTCGTGACCGACCTTTGCAACGCGACCGGAAGTGAGGCCACGTTCCGGTTGCAGACCGATGTGGTAGATGCCGAAGGGCGCACGGTAGCCTCAGTGACTGATGATTATAAAATAGCGTCGGGTGCATCCGTGCAGGCCGACCAGACGACACCCACTGTGGAGCAGCCTATATGTTGGTCGCCCGAACAGCCTTATTTATATAAGGTGGTCAGCACGCTGTCGCGGAAAGGCCGGATGCTCGACCGTACAGAGACGGTTTGGGATTCCGATGGATGGAGTGGACGGCAGACAAAGGTTTCTTCCTGAATGGCAAGCACCTTTATTTGCGAGGGGCTAACGTGCATCAGGATCATGCCGGATGGGGCGATGCCGTGACCGAAGCCGGCATGTGGCGCGACGTGCGTATGATGAAAGAAGCCGGATTCAACTTTATTCGCGGCTCCCATTATCCGCATTCCCCGGCTTTTGTCGAGGCTTGCGACCGCGAGGGCATGCTCTTCTGGTCGGAAAATGCCTTTTGGGGCATCGGCGGTTTCCGGGCGGACGGGTACTGGAATGCCAGTGCTTATCCGGTGGAAGCAGAAGATCGTGCCGGATTCGACCGCAGTGTGAAAACGCAGTTGGCCGAGATGATACGAATCCATCGCAACCATCCTTCTATTATTGCGTGGAGCATGTGTAACGAAGCGTTCTTCTCCGCGCCCGCTGCGATGGACGGTGTCCGCGCGTTGCTGAAGGAATGCGTGGCCCTGTCCCGGCAGCTCGACCCGACGCGTCCGGCAGCCATCGGCGGCGCACAGCGTCCGTTAGGCAAGGACCGGATAGACCTGTTGGGCGATATTGCCGGATATAACGGCGACGGTGGCACTATACTTGATTTCCAACAGCCGGGCATTCCGAGCATGGTGTCCGAATATGGGAGCGTGAGTGCCGACCGGCCGGGTAAATTTGCTCCCGGATGGGGAGAATTGCAGAAGAATGAAGCTTATAAAGGACTGCCGTGGAGGAGCGGACAAGCTGTATGGTGTGGTTTCGACCACGGCAGTATCGCTGGAAGTACTTTAGGCAAGATGGGCATCGTGGATTATTTCCGTATTCCCAAACGTGCATGGTATTGGTACCGCAAAGCGTACCGGGGCGTGGAGCCGCCCACGTGGCCAGTGGAAGGAAAGGCGGAGCGTCTGGGGCTGACATCGGACAAACACGAGGGCGTGCGTGCGGACGGGACGGACGATGTCATGTTGCAGGTGGGAGTGCAAGACGCTGCGGGGCGTGATTTGTCTGACAATCCCACGGTGACGCTGACCGTAGTGTCCGGTCCCGGTGAGTTTCCCACGGGGCGTAGCATCACTTTCAGTGCAGACAGCGACATCCGCATGGCCGACGGCAAGGCTGCGATAGAGTTCCGGGCATACGAAGCCGGTACGGCTGTGGTTGAGGCCCGTGCCGAAGGATTGCCCCCGGCGCGTATTGAAATCGGTTTCGTGGGAGATTGCCCCTATCGCGAAGCGAGTGACCCTGTGGTGAAAGAGCGTCCTTACGTGCGGTATGTCCGCGAGGCGAAAAAGAGATACTTACTTTCGGTAGGAACAATCCGACTTTGCCAGTAGTCAGGCGGAGGGGCGGGCTTCCGGACAGGGTGCCGACGGCAATTCCTCTACTTATTGCCAGGCGGCTGCCGACGACCCGTCGCCTTCGTGGATGTCCGATACGGAAAAGGGGTTGCTCTTGCGCCGTATTAAAGTGACTTTCCCTCGCGCGGCAACCTATCGTTACCGGATAGAAGTGTCTTCCGATAAGGAACATTGGCAGAAGGTGGCGGAAAACAGCCCGTCTCCGAAGATAGAGAACGTTCGGGTGGTGGAGTTTCCCGCAGAGATGCCGACTGTCAAAGCGCGTTTCGTGCGAGTGAGTTTCAAGGACAACACTGACGGACTTCCTGCGGCAGTGTCCGAGATAGAAATCACCGGTGTGGTGGCGGACTGAGACGCTCAAAATACTCTTTAAGGTCGGCTTTGCCGACCTTTTATTCTTTTTTTTAACAGAATCAGGTGCGTATTTTGGCAGACTGAAACGTATATAGAAATAAAAGAATAGGTTGTTTTTTTCATGTATTAGGTTTTAGAGAATTAGGTTAATGTAAGGATTTAGGTGTCGGTTTTGTTTGAGGTAAAAAGTTTGTTCTAAGGATAGTATAAGGTCTGTTTTTATAGAATTGTATATGAGAAGAATATTGTTGTTGCTCGTTATTTTGAACTCTTTTTATATTATGGCCGTAGAACGGGAACCGGATGGGTTGGACTGTTATAATGTAGTATGGGACGCCCCGTCTCGTAATGCATTAGAGTCTATGCCGTGCGGCGCAGGAGATATTGGGATGAACGTATGGGTGGAAGATGGGGATTTACTGGTTTATTTGAGTAGAGTGGGACATTCGACGAATTGAACTCATTCCCGAAGTTGGGGCGACTGCGCATATCTTTGTCTCCCAATCTTTTTAAAGATTCCAATGTCTTCCGACAGGAACTTAAATTAAAGGAAGGCGAGGTTGAAATCCGGGCGGAAAAAGAGGGGCAGCAAGTGATTGTCCGTTTGTGGGCGGATGTGTTCCACCCGGTGGCTCATATCGAAGTTGAAAGCAATAAGCCGTTGACGGCTTATGCCGCTTATGAAGGCTGGCGGTATGAAGAAAGAACCTTGGTAGGGAATGAGGCGGAAGTTTGCAGGACCTATAAGGGAGCACCGGTTCCGGCTGTGGTAAAGTGCGATACAGTACGGTTTGATGGTGGAGGGGTTATGTTTTACCATAGAAATTCAGGTGAGACGGCTTTTGATTTGGCTGTGCGTCAGCAAAAGTTGGAAGGCGTGAAAGGTGAGTTATGGAATCCTTTGCCTGGACTGATATACGGTGGACGTTTGTCGGGGGATGGCATGGTTGTTTACGATCAGGTATCCGGTAAATACGCTTCTACTCCGTTTCGGGCCTGGCGGTTGAAGTCTGTCCGCCCATCCAAAAGTACCATATTCAGGTGGTATTTCATACACAGAAAAGAGGGACTGAAAAAGATTGGAAAACCGGTTTGGTACAGGTGGAGCAAGAAATAGGAGAGATGCGACGCAAATCGAAAGAAAAACGCTGGACTGGTGGAAGAAGTTTTGGGATAGGAGTTATATATATGTCAATAATGACCAAGCCGACATAAAGGACGAAAAATGGCAGGTAGGACGTAACTATCAGGTATTCCGTTACCAGTTGGCGTGTAATGCATACGGAGAGTATCCTACGAAGTTCAACGGGGGGCTGTTTACCGTAGACCCGGAGTATACAGATGTCAGGATTCTCCATACTCCCGACTTTCGGAAATGGGGAGGAGGTAGTTTTACGGCTCAAAACCAACGTTTGGTGTATTGGCCGATGTTGAAGAGTGGAGATTTTGACATGCTTCCCTCGCAGTTCGATTTTTATAAGCGTTTGTTGCCTAATGCGGAAGTGCGCTCACGGCATTATTGGGGACATGGAGGGGCATGTTTCACAGAACAAATCGAGAATTTCGGTTTGCCGGTAGGGTTCGAGTACGGTTGGAAACGCCCGAAGGAATTTGACCCCGGCCTGCAATATAATGCATGGGTAGAGTATCAATGGGATACGGTTTTTGAATTTTGTATGATGATGGTCGAGGCTTACCGTTATGCACGTATGGATGTGTCGGAATACATGCCATTGATGTTAAGCTGTTTAAGGTTCTATGACGAGCACTACCAGTATTTGAGTGCATTGCGTACGCCTAAAAAATTGGATGGCGAGGGGGAAGTTGGTGTTATATCCTGCTACGGCTTTGGAGACTTATAAATGGCCACTAATCCCATCACCACCCTTACAGCTATGGAGTGCCTGACGCAAGCTCTGCTTGAGTTGCCGGACACTTTTCTGACGGCCAGTGAGAGACGTTATTTGGAATCCCTACAGAAACGTATACCCACCCCTGTTCATTATCGGACGAAGGAGGGGCATAAGACTTTTTTTCGCCGGCACAGTCGTGGGAAAGGGTGAATAATATGGAATATCCCCAATTATATACAGTGTTTCCTTGGGGAGTACATCATATAGATGCTCCGGAATTAGATATTGCCCGTAACACTTGGTACTATGGTGCGGATGTTCCTGCCCAAAAGGGCTACAAGAGTTGGGAACAAAGTGCCGTCTTCTGTGCGCGTTTAGGCTTGAGGCAAGAAGCGGCAGACTTTACTATAAAGAAAATGAAGGATTCCGGGCGGAGGTTTCCTACTTGGTGGGGGCCGGGCACGATTGGGTTCCGGATCATAATTGGGGTGGTTGCGGAATGATCGGATTGCAAGAAATGGTCATGCAGTGTTACGGAAATAAGATTTATATCGGTGCCGGATTGCCCGACGATTGGGATGTCGATTTCAAATTACATGCTCCACAGGAAACGGTTGTCGAGGGATGTATCCGCCGGGGCAAGGTGGTGCGTCTGGACGTGTATCCGGAAAACCGGATGAAGGATATCGTGGTTTGGTTGGGGAAAGATTGATAGGGATTTTCAGAAAAAGGATAAAATGAGAAAGAAAAACGTTGTATGGTTGTTGCTATGTGCTTGGACTATATATTCACATGCCGCCGAATGGCAATGGTCCGTTCCGGTTTCCAAAGTCATCGCGTCCGAAACGGGAGGACATCCGCAAGCCTTCTTGTGGATTCCGGAGGACTGTATGCAGGTCAGGGCCGTGATGATAGGCACGCACAACATGTGTGAGGAGACTTTGTTTGAGAACGAGCTGTTCCGCCGCGGGATGAAAGAGGCCGGTGTGGCATTGATATGGATTACCCCCGGATGGGACCAGCAGTGGAAAGCGGATTCGGGAAGCCCGGAAGCTTATTGGCAGATGTTGGACGATTTGGCAGAGACCAGCGGATATGGTGAGTTGAAATTTACTCCCATTATCCCGATAGGGCATTCTGCCATGGCGACCTACCCGTGGAATTTTGCGGCCTGGCATCCGGAGCGCACCTTGGCCGTGGTATCTTACCATGGGGATGCGCCGCGTACGAACCTGACCGGTTACGGACGAGAGAATCTGGAGTGGGGGGCGGATGCGTAACATCGACGGTATTCCCGGCCTGATGGTAGAAGGGGAATATGAATGGTGGGAGGCTCGGGTGAATCCGGCACTGGCATTCCGTATGATGTACCCCGAAAGTTGTATTTCTTTTCTCTGCGATGCGGGGCGCGGCCATTTCGACGTGTCGGACCGTACGGCGGAATATATCGCCTTGTTTGTGAAGAAGGCATTGCAGGCACGTCTGCCCGATACGGTGGCGCGAGACCGTCCCGTGGCCTTGCGGAAAGTACGCCCACAGGACGGATGGTTGGCAGAACGCTGGCATCCCGTGCAACCCCACAGGGCGAAGCCCGCACCTTACGCGAAGTATAAAGGAGACGTGCACGATGCTTTCTGGTACTTCGACCGTGAGATGGCTGAGACAACGGAAGAGCGTTATGCCCGGAGAGAGGGAAAGAAATGCTGTATCTGGGGTGGAACAGGAGGGGCGGTTGGCACCTTACAATCCCCGGTCGCATGTCAAGGTCAATGTGCCCTTCCGTCCGGAAGCCGATGGCGTGACGTTCCGCTTGAAAGCCGTCTTTACGGACAGCCTTCGTGCGTCGGTAGCGTCGCCCCGTGTGGAAGGCCGTCCCGTCATCACCCGCATCTGCGGTCCGGTGAAGAAGTTGGACGACACGACATTCGTGGTCGATTTCTACCGTATGGGACTGGGTAATTCGCGGCGTGTGTCGGATATGTGCCTGTTGGCCAGTTACGACGGTGACGACCGTTACAAGAGCGTGGTGCAGGAACTGAACGTCCGCCTTCCTTATCCTCTCACGGAGGGGCGTAGGCAATATTTGCTTTTTCCGGGCATCGCGGATGTGACGGAGGGGACGGAGACCGTTCCGCTTCACGCCACGTCGGATTGCGGTTTGCCGGTGCATTATTACGTGAAAGAAGGTCCGGCCGAGGTGGAAGGGACAAATTTGCGCCTGACGCGGATTCCGCCCCGTGCCAAGTTTCCTGTGAAAGTGACGGTTGTGGCCTGGCAATACGGGTTGGCCGGACGGGTACAGACGGCTGAACCCGTGGAGCGGAGTTTTTATATCGTCCGGGAGTAGAAGGGGCGCGTCCGTGGTTGTCGTGAAAGAACGCCTGTGGACAAAAAGCAAGAAACTTCATTCCTTCATCAGACAAAACGTAAGCAAATAATCGTTTTAAGCCGATGGATAAACCGAAAAAACGACTCGGATAAATGTTCGTTTTGAATAAATATTCGTATAATATGCAGAATCAGACTGTTTTTTCCGCTCAAAAACGATTTTTTCTCAGCCGAACGGAAAATCGTTTGGCTGAAAGCGAAAAAAGTTCTCCGCATGACTTTTGGAAGTTGTGCGGAGAACGTTTCATTATGGCGGTGCCGGAGGGACTTTTTTGTTTCGTGACGGCTTTGTTTTTCTCTATTTCAAGAGGATTTCCTTTCCTTTTCCAACTTTCATTTATTCACCTTTTGACTCATTCCGGTAGACGGCTGAGTGACTTTGTGCGCAGGGTTGACCGTGGCCTTTGTCCGCATGCAAGCGAAAGGCGATGAAGGCTGACATGTTGTATTTGCGGAAGTGTACGAAAATGGCGCGAGTCCCAAGGAGCAGGGATTCGCGCCGAAATAAACGATTCTCGCAGGGCTGTCCTGACAAAATGACATTATGGCAGCGGCTCAATCTCCATGGCTGCCCCTCCGCTGGCTAGTAAGTTGAGGCAGATACTGTCGCCCCCTTTGATGGTCTTCCGTGACACGGCTACTTTCGTACGTGTTTCCATTTTCGGGTCATCCTGATAGAGGGTGAGCGTGTATTTCTTTTTAGGGAGCAGGAAAACGGTCGGGATGGTCAGCTTCCGGGCTTCCAGTCCGTTCATTACGCCCACGAACCATTTCTCTCCGCTGCGTCGTGCCATGGCAATGTATTCGCCCGGTTCTCCGTCTATCGGGTAGGTCTCGTCCCATGTGGTCGGTACGTTTTTCCAAAATTCCAGTTCTTTTTCGCCTTGATACAGCGACGGAGTATCGTACCAATAGAGGAATGTGACGGGGCTGTAGTAGACGACGGGCATGGCCAGTTGATGTGCGTGCGTGTTCTTCACCCTCGCGTTGAAGTAGCAAGGGGTGTAGTCGGCCGGGCCGCAAAGGAAGCGGGTGAACGGCAGGATGGTGTTGTGGCGTGCGTCCGGCATGGTCTCGTTGCCGGCGATGCCTTCCCTGCGTCATCAGGTGGGGCAGGGTACGGCTCACGCCCGTGGGGCGGTATTCGTCGTGTATGTCCACCATGATGCCGTAGTCGGCACATTGGCGGACGGCTTTGTGCAGCCAGATGGTCCAGAATTGGTTGCCTACTTGCACGAAACCGAACTTGATGCCTTTTATGCCCCATTCTTTATAAAGAGGCAGCAACCGATCTATTTGTTGGACGAGGGCGCGTTGGTTGACGTAAAGCCATACGCCGATGCCTTTCGTGGAGGCGTAGTCGCAGATGGCCTTGATGTCCAGGTCTTTGCTTTCGGATATACGGGTCGCGTCGCTCTCCATCTTCATTTCCGGTCCGTACCACCCGGCATCCAGATGGACGTATTGCAGTCCGCGTTCGGCGGCGAAGTCCACGGCGGCCAGTGCTTCTTTCTGCGAGAGTCCGCTACGGAATGTCTTTCCCGGCCTGATCCAAGACAAGTCCCCTTGCAGGACATTCGGTTCGTTCAGGTTCAGGTAGATGAAGTTGTGGGCTATCAGGTCCACGGGCGTTCCGCTGCCATGATGACGCGCCACGGCGTGTCGTAGGGTGTGATGATGTCGGCACAGTCGTACATGGAGGTTTTCAGCGTGTGAGCCTTCCCGGAAGCGAGGGCGAACTTGGTGCGTACGTAATCCACCATGCGGGCTTCTCCGAGGGAGACCGTCAGGCCGTTCCCCAGTTTCATCGTCAGGGGCGTTCGCTTTCACCTTCCCAGCCCCTCTAACGGGAGCAGGGAGACTGGAGCCTGTGCCCACGGCTCGTGCCAGGCCATGGTGCCCTCCGGCATGGCAAATTCGGTGAGTTCGTCTGTAATGTGCAGGAACAGCCCGTTGCTGGTGGCCGGGAAATGATAACGGAAGGCCACTCCTTCGTTGTAAGCCCGCACTTCCACGTTCATGAAATAAGTGCGTGAACGGTCGTAACCGCCTGTCACTTCGCTTGCCGGTGCTTCCCCTTTTCTGAATTTGATTTGCAGGCTGCGGTAGCGGTCCGGGATTTCTTTGCGTTCGCCGTATAAGGGTTGCCATGTTTCGTCGTGCGAGGCCGAGTCTGCCCCGATGAATGTCAGGTTGTCCCTCCAGTTCCTACAGGCGTCATTTTCGATACCCAACGCGCTCTCCAAGAGTTTGTTTTCGATTTCCACACCCAGTTCCGAACGGCGGACAATCTCTTTGCCTTTATAAGATAAGGTGTAATACATCCGTGTTTTGCCTTCCGGCTCTTCCTGCGTGAAAGTGAACACATAGTTGCGGTCGGGCGACGACACTTGGAACGTGTGGGGCGAGGCCCATCCGGTGACGGCCCACCATGCCATACATAGGGATATGAACTGTTTTTTCATTATGGATAAATTTGTAGTTTAAAATATGCTTCTACTTCTATATACGATTGAAAAGGACGTTTAACGTACTCGAGAGAAAATTTTATGCGTGGAGTGCGTAAATAGGGCTTTTCAATCGTATTAGACTATAGAGACATCAAATCATAAGCATATACAGATGAAGAAAGTCGTAGTTTGTGTGGGAGGTTTCCTGTTGGGCCTTTCCTTATGGGGGCAGCGCGTCAACCATCCGGCGTTGCTCTTCACGAAAGAACGGGTGGAAGCGGCCAAGGCACGTGTACAGTCGGACACTTGCATGGCCCGTTGTTGGGCGGACATCCGTAAGGTGGCCGATGCCGCATTGGAGAAAAACGACCTCAACCGGTCGGATTATCTGGCTCTGGCTTATCTGATGACGGACGACCGCCGGTATGCCGACCGTTTGAAATCTATTTTTGCAATCGGTCACACAGGCCAAGACTTGGGAAGCGAGGAGATGCTGTCGCGTAAGCCGGTGTGGCGTGCCGATTTGGGACTTTCCCATAAATGCCTGATGGCCGCGTTGGCTTACGATGCCATTTATGAGACCTTGTCGTCCCGTGAACGGAAGGAACTGGCCGAAGATTTGCTCCGTCTCGGTGTGGAACCTTCGTTGGGCGACTGGGTGTTGGAGCCTACCCGTATCCATTCCTGAACTCCATGGGGCATAACTGGTGGACTTCGTGCGTGTACAACGGCGGAATGCTGGCCATGGCTTTGCAAAATGAGTTGCCCGAAGCCGTCGAATGGGTGGAGACGCTGAACGAGGCCATGCCGGAGTGGTTCGGTTTTGCCGGTGACGTGTTGCAAGCCAAGATAAAATCTTTCGACGAAGCCGGTGGTATGTATGAGAGTTTGAACTATGCCAATTTCGGTATCCAAGAGGCTTTGCAATACCGGATAGCCTGGCAGAACACCCATCCGGGGCGGAAGGCGCCGGAACTGCCCCAGTTGGAGCGTTTGCCCGACTATCTCGTACAAGTGTGTTATCCGCGTACGGGCATATTGTATAATTTGAATTTCGGTGACAGCCATAAGAACGTGACGGCAGAATCGAGCATGATGCTGTTGTTGTATGCGTTAGGCATACGGCGACCGGAAATCCTGTGGTACATCAACCAGGTATAGGAGGGGCAACATCGCGACGGCTATTTCCGTAACCGCCCGATGGGATTCCTTTACATGCCGGATTGCAGTAAGGCACCCGCCAGGCCGGACGTGGCTACTTCGTGCCTGTTTGCCGATTTCGGCTGGGCTGTGATGCGCGATTCTTGGAAAAAGGACGCGGCGATGCTGGCCGTGAAGAGCGGACAGACGTGGAAGCACTCGCACGCCGATGCCAATTCGTTCATCTTGTTTTATAAAGGCGTGGATATACTGAAAGACGCAGGCAACTGTTGGTATCCCAATCCTGCCTACCGGAACTACTTCTTCCAAAGCCAGGCGCACAATGTGGTGTTGTTCAATGGGGAAGGACAGTCGCGCGAACAGCAGTATCAGGGTTCTTATTTGCGCGGAAGCCTGCATTACCTGATGGATAATGGGAAGATGAAATATGTGTTGGCCAACGGTACGGGGCCGATGTCGGACAAGTTCAGCCGGAACTTCCGCCATTTCCTGTGGATGGACAAGGTGATTTACATGATAGACGACATAGCTGCCCATAAGCCCGGGCATTTTGAATGGCTTTGGCACTATAACGGGAAGGCCGTGAAGCGGGGGAGCCGACGTGACGGTGACTTCCGACAGTGCTTCCGTGGTCATCCGTCCGTTGTATCCCCGTCTGCTGGCCTTATCCGATTTCGTACATGACTATCCTGCCGATTTGTATTGGGAAGTGAAACAAGGACCGACCGAGGATTTGAAAGGTGAGGAAGAATACTATTCGTTCCATCTGCCCGGCGAGCATAAACGTGTCAAAGGGCTGACGGCCGTCATCCTGAAGGATTCACCCGACGATAAGGATTTGCCGATGATGGAACGTACGGAAGGAAAAGACTGGATAGGGTTGAAAGTGCGTCGGAACGGAAAGGTCACGGACATTTATATCAACCAGTTGGCCGACGGACGGCTGATGCACAGCAATTCATGGATTACGGCCGACGGATGGACTACGGATGCCTACATGTTTGCCGTGACGTATGACGAAGGTACGGATCCGGCAAAGGCTTCGAGATGTTCGTTTGTTACGGCAGCGCATTGCGCCGGGGCGAGGTGTCTTATTATTCATCCTTGTCCAAGCTCTTTGTCATGCAACGCTGGGAAGGCAAAAAACTGGATTTGCGGGTGGAGGGGCAACCCCATATCCGGGCTGCTTTCCGTCAGCCGTCTTGTCCGGCGGAACTGGAAGTGAACGGGCAAAGGCAGAAAGCGGTCTACGAAAACGGGAATGTCATTTTGAAGAGTAAACTATAAAATTGCAATACGATAAAAAGACATGAAGAAGGGGGAATAATTATCAGCCTGCTTTGGGGAATGGGCATGGCTACAGGAATGGCGCAGTCTGTTTATCCCGGTATCTGTGAGGGGCGGTTTAGTGTTTCGGTGCAGGTTCCCTTGGCTGCCGAATCGTTCGATTTGCAGGACGTGCGCCTGTTGCCCGGACGTTTTCGTGACAACATGATGCGGGACTCGGCATGGATGGTCTCCATCGGGGCCGATCGGCTGCTGCATGGTTTCCGGACGACCGCAGGGGTATTTGCCGGACGTGAGGGAGGATACATGACGGTGAAGAAACTCGGCGGATGGGAGTCCTTGGATTGTGAACTTCGCGGGCATACGACGGGCCATGTGCTTTCGGCTTTGGCTTTGATGTATGCAGCCACGGGGAGCGATGTTTTCAAGATGAAGGGGGACAGCCTTGTGGCCGGACTGGCGGAAGTACAGGCCGTGGGGACGGGCGGTTACCTGAGTGCTTATCCCGAAGAACTCATCAACCGGAATATCCGGGGGAGAGTGTTTGGGCACCTTTGGTACACGTTGCACAAATTGTTTTCCGGCTTGATAGACCAATACCTGTATGCCGGGAATGCGCAGGCATTGGACGTGGTGCGGAAAATGGGAGACTGGGCTTATGGGAAACTTCGGCCGTTGCCGGAAGAGACGCGCCGCAAGATGATTCGTAATGAGTTCGGAGGCATCAACGAGTCTTTCTACAACCTGTATGCCTTGACGGGAGATGAACGTTACCGTTGGTTGGCCGGTTTCTTTTATCATAATGATGTAATAGACCCGTTGAAAGAACAACGGGATGATTTGGGGACGAAACATACCAATACATTCATTCCGAAAGTATTGGCTGAGGCGCGTAATTATGAGTTGACGGGAGATGGAGACAGCAAGGCTTTGAGCGAATTCTTCTGGCATACGATGATAGAGCCGCCACACCTTTGCTCCCGGATGTAGCAGCGACAAGGAACATTATTTCGATCGGACGAATTTTCCAAACATATCAGCGGTTACACTGGCGAAACCTGTTGTACTTATAATATGTTGAAGTTGAGCCGTCATCTGTTTTTGTTGGGAGGCTTCTCCCGAGGTGGCCGATTATTATGAGCGTGCCTTGTACAATCATATCTTGGGGCAGCAAGACCCTGCGACGGGAATGGTATCTTATTTTTGCCTTTGCAGTCCGGCACGCACAAAGGTGTACAGCACGCCGGAGAATTCTTTCTGGTGTTGCGTGGGCAGTGGCTTCGAGAGCCATGCCAAATATCCGAAAGCATTTATTATCGTGGGGAGGACTGCCTGTATGTCAATTTGTTCATTCCGTCCGAATTGGCGTGGAAAGAAAAAAGGGTTGAATCTGCGTCAAGAGACCCGTTTCCCGGAAGAAGAAACCACTCGCTTGACCTTGGCATTGGAGACTTCCGTAGGTTGGCTGTGAAACTCCGTTATCCGTCGTGGAGCGGCCGTCCTACGGTCAGGGTAAACGGGAAGTCCGTACGGGTGAAACAGCACCCCGGTTCTTACATCACGTTGGACCGGCGTTGGGAAGACGGCGACCGTATAGAAGTGACTTATCCCATGCGCCTTGCGATGGAACGCATGCCGGACAATCCCCGTAAGGGCGCGTTACTTTACGGACCGGTCGTATTGGCCGGTGTCTTAGGTACGGAAGGAATGCAACCGCCCGCTCCGTATTCCAATCCTTTTCGGTACAATGATTACTATACTTACGATTACCATATCCCCCAAGGTTTGCCTTGTTCGTTGCCCTGGGATGACCGCCATCCGGAACGCGTGTTGAAACGTACGGGGAAAAGGGTTGGCTTTCGTCACGGAAAGTGGGGTGCAGGTGCTTCCGCTGTATGATGTCCACCGTCAGAGGTATGTAGTGTATTGGGATTGTATGGAACAGCAATGAGCCAAGATAAAGTCCCGTTGCCTTCCATTTGGACATACGGATGGCAAACGGGACTTTTCTTTTGTGTGTATTCTTAGGGTAAAATTTCTTTTGCTACTTCTTCTTTATCGTGTATGTTACCGTCTGTCCGGCTTTCACCTTGACCTTATCCTGCCAGTTCAGAAACGCATTGTCTCCTAACGGTAAAGCGGATTCTTCTGCACCCTCGGCAAAAAAGTGACTTGTGCGTCGAACTCCGTGGGGTTCGTAATACGTAGGATGGTTTTCCTTTTGTCACTTTTTATGATTTCCGCTTCGACGTGGTCGAAGACGTAGAGTTTGCCGAGGTCGGTACGAACGTAAATTCCCGGGATTTCCAATGCCATCAGCGCTCCGTTCGTTTCGTTCCAAACCCGTTTCCCAACCGTCGGCACGGGAGCCTCGCCGGTCGGAATCGCAGTACGTGAGCCGTTCGGTGATTTTACCATTCGGTTGGGATGCCTTCGGCGTGGGCATGGATGATGTCGCGCAGGAGTTCGGCATACAACGTGTGTCGCCGGTGGTGCGGTAGAGTTTGAACAGCACGTCGCCCGACTGCGTGCAGAACCCCGGTGCCCGTGTTTGTTTTGCGTACTGGCCCATACGGCACCTGTCAGGTTGGCACCCAGTTGGGCCAGCGGTGTATCTTCCGGTAAGCGATAATCGAAGGAAACCGTCCATGTGGCGCACAGATGAGCTGCGTCACGGGCTTGTTGCAGATATCCTGTTTCGCCCGTCGTTTCGTATAATGTGAATAGGAAGTGGCCAGGGCGACAGCCGTTTCCGAGTCGGAATTTTGCAGGATGTCACCGCAACCGCCTGAGGTAAAGCCCACGATGGCAAACTGGCGGTAGAGTGCGCTTGCGGCCTGCCGGGCGATTTCCAAATATTCAGGGCAGTTGAAATAAACGGAGGCCAATGCCAGTCCGCCTATGGCCATGGCACCGCCGGTGGTGTTGTACACTGCTACTTTCCCGCTTTCCACGTGCAGGTAATTACCCCACGTGCCTTCATTTTTCCAAGTATTGACGAATGCGTCGGCCAACGAACGGACGTTCTTTTCCCATTCCGGACGGATGAAGTCCTTGTGTCCCATGCGCTCTAATAGGTTGAACTGTTTTACCATCCAATACAGTACGTCCCGTTCGGCGCGTCACCGCCACGCCCGGCACTACGGCTGCGGCATCGCGGTTGAGCACTGTGCCGTCCGGTTGCAGGATGTCATAGTAATATCCGCTTTTGCCTTTCGCCCGGGGTAGGGCGAAGTCGAAGGTGCGCGCCACGCGGCGCAGGTGCTCGTCGTCGCCGAGCGCGAGCATCGGATAAGTATTGATGAGGCCGCCAATCCACCCGTACGACATCCAGTCCGCCGTTTCGGGGGCGGTAGAATTCCACGCTGTCTTTTGGTAGTAGCGGAGGTCGATGTTTTTGTCCATAATGTCCAACACCCGGCTCATCGGTACTAAATTGCGCGGTGCGGCGCACCGGATGTGGCGTTTGCGCTCTTCCATGAAATGCCCGAGCAGGCAGGGTGCGTCCGTGCAGGGATAAACGAGGCGTGTGATGCGGATGACGATTTCGTCCCCTTCGCGCACCGTGATTCCCCGGTCCGGACTTTTGCTGAAGCCGATGAACTCCGGTTTCTTTTCGCGTACGCCCGGTGCGCTGATAACGAAAGAGGCCACGCTCCTGTCCGGCGTTTCTTCCACGATGAGTCCGTGGTCCAGGACTTGCCCGTCGCGTACGATACCTTGGTCTGTCAGCAGCAGGACACCCTCTTTCTTCTGCCGGTCGAGGAAAGCAATGGCCGGGGTGGCGGCGTTGCATACGCTGACCTCAGACGGGAGGGGCTGCCGAAGTCGGGCGAAAGTTGGGGAATGGGATTGGAGGTTAAGGCCAAATCTGGGCGGTCGTAGTCCGAAGGGTCAAGTCCCGTGGCATAGTTGCGGTTTACGATACGCTGACGGTTTCCGTTGTACACAGAGGCCGGAATCATGACATAGTTGTCGCTTGTCCAATGATAACGGTCGAAAGCCACGGCAACTCCGGCATCCGTGAGATTTTTCAAAGCCTTGAACCGGAATACGAACAAGGTTCCGTCCGTCACTTCGGTCTTCTCCACCGAGGTTCTCCAACAGGAGGAAGTGTCGGTCAGTTGTTCGCAACTTTTGAGTTTCTCTTCATGGTAACGGCAATCCAACAGTCTTATTTCCTGATGTGCATTTGCCGTATCCGGCAACCAGTTCTGGGCTTGCAGGCTCATCGGGCAAAACAGTAAAATACTTCCCGTCCATAATTTATTTATCATACGAAATATGTGGTGTATAAAGATGAATGAATGTGTTTTGTATGCAAACTTATAGTATTGGAAAATGGAGGCAAAATAAATAAACGTTCTTTAAATGTTTGACTGAAAAACGAAGCAATAATGTCAAAACGTGAAGCATTTGTTGTGTGAAAAGAAGCCGTTTCGGTCAATGAAACATGGCATTTCGTTCAATTTTATAGAGCCATTGTTTTATGTAGGCTTTATGCTTTATATTTGCATTGGCTTCGTGGTGCCGTCGGACTTTAATATGATTATGTTTTAAATTGAATATTATGAATTTCTCTACAAAAAATTTAAGAAGAGAAGGTCTTTATGGGGTATGTGCCTTGATGATGACTCTGAATGTGGAAGCGGAAAGGTTGCCAGAAATGCCGCTTAAGGCAAGTCTCAACGGAGTTGAAGTGTCAGATATGGGACGGTTTATTCCAGGTTTGGGAGATTATACATTAGAGGGAAAGCAAAAGTGGGACGTACCATCCGTATTGCTTTTTTCTGGAGTTGAGTTTGAACCGACAGAAGACGGTGACGTACGTTTGGTACAGAAAGACGGGACGGTCTATGTTTTCCAAAATGGTCGGTTCAAGTCGTTGTCGTCTTCTCATCCGATGTATGAAGAAGGGAAAAATGTGGTGAAAAATCCCAGTTTTGAAATCGTGGCAGAAGATTATGGTAATGGGCGTTGGCGTCCTACAGATTGGGAAACATGGAATGGTGGAATGCCAACTTGGGGTGGTGATGTGGGTAAGACTAACGTACGCGAAAATGCTGCATACCGTTCCGATGGGGTAAAGTCAATTATCATGCACAGCGAGTCGCGCTATTTGATGCAGGAACTTGCTGAAGCGGTTGTGGAGCCGGGAGCTTATTATTCCTTGTCTTATGATTATTGGACTTCAGAGGGAGTAGGAAATGGAGGTTCTACATATCGTTTGATGTTTGGCACAGAAAGAAACACCGGTAATATATTTGATTTAAAAGGGCATACTACTGAGTTAAATGGAACGGCACGGTGCCATTTTGTGACTTCATTTCGTATGCCGGATGAATTACCTCGAAATTTATGGTTCTCTTTTTTCGTGGCGAGTCTAAGGTGGATTGGATTGATAACGTGAAACTTGTCAAAATCATGCCCGATGCGCAAGGTTTGTCTGGCTTGGATAATGCTACGTATGTAGAGGGCAGGCTTATGCTCCGGAAAACTTGGCTTTGGAAGGTGATGATTATATGGATATGACAGGCCGGTTGGTTAATCCGTCCTTTGATGAGGGTACGAATGGTTGGACGCTTACAGCGGATGGCGTACAAGTGAAAATCAGTACGGGAGAAAAAGGCGGTGTCATTAGGGAGGACAGAACCATTTACAATTATGGAAGGGTAGCGGAGGCATTGATGGACGTTTTTATCAAGAGGTGAAAGACCTGCCTAATGGAAAATATACAGTAAAGAGTTGCCATTTCCTCTTCATTCAATGGAACCGTAAAGTTGTATATGAACGATAGTGAGAAAAGTCTGTCGGTTGGAGGAACCTGGGCAGAAGTTACAGGTGTGGTTTTCGATGGGAATCTTGAGTTGGGGCTCGATTTGGCAACAAGCGGAAGCCCGACCATAGACATGGATGATTTTACTTTATCTTTCCACGGTGCCGATAAGGAGAGTTATATGGCGGTATTGACCCGTCAAATGAAACAGGCGGTGGCTGATACTTTGGCAATGACGGAACACACGGGAGACCTTCCGGGTTATAATAATATCGAACAGTATCGTGAAGTAATGAAAGATGTGAATTTGTTGCCTTCCGATGCGGAGATATCAGAGGTAGAACGCATATTATCTGATTTGGCTTCGGCTATGGAAGAGTGGGAAAGTATTCAGATTGATTATTCCAGATTAAAGGACGCTGAGAAAAAATTAGAGAATGCAATCAATGCCTCCGACTATCCGGATAAGTCTTGTTTTCAGAGCTTAATAAATGAAATGAATGGAATGTATACCGGTGAGAAAGATGTACGTCCACAAATAGATGAGGTCTTGGATAAGGTAGATGAAGCTTTAGCGGAATTGGATGCTTATCGGGTTTTAGTGGAGTTGATTACGGATTTTAATACACGTATGGAGCAGACTCAATATCCGGGGCAAGAGGATTTGAAAATAGTGATAGAACAAGCCCGGGAAGTAGCAAAAGCACCGTTTGGTAAGGATCTGACAGAGGTCACTAAGAGGCTTCGTCAAGCATGGACTGCTTACTACGAATCACAATTCACAGAGAAACCGATAAAACAAACGGTCTCAGTTGTGGATACCAGTCTCGACGGGTCGGAAAAATTTGTTTTGCGTGTAGATGGTAAGCCGTTTTATATGACCAACGTACAGTTACGTACTGATAAGTTGCGCGGTTATGAAGGTTGGACGGAAGAGGCCATAGAGAAAGCTGTAAAGCAAGCGGCCGATGATCATTTCAATACATTGTCCATTCCTGTTTTTTGGCGAGAAATAGAACCGGAGAAAGATTGCTTCGACTGGACTATATTGGACCGTTATATGGGTTGGTGCCATAAGTATGGACTTAAAATGGAATTGCTGTGGTTTAGTTGGAGTAGCGGAGGGCGAGTTCAATATTTATGGAATCATAATGGACGCAAAGAACTTCGTACGCCTGATTATGTTTGTTCGCTTGATGGGAAGAGTGATTTTAATATGAAGCGAACAGAGTGGGAATATTCTTTGGATTGGAAAGATAAGGAGCTTATGGAAAGGGAAAAGTACGTATTGTCGAAAGTGATGGAACATGTGGCGCGCTGGGATATCCATAACGGTGGAGGACATACGGTTGTGGGGGTACAGTTAGGAAACGAAGCACGCTCTCATGGAAACAATATGGCTTCGGCTGCTGAGATAATTGATTATTATTCTTATGTAGGGGCCGCAGTAAAACAATCTGAATATGTGGTTTGGACTCGGCTGAATTGTGTGAGTTGGGAGACTGCTGGTAGGGTAGATGCTAATGAGAAGAAACGTGTGAACGGTGGTACGAACATTGATTTTGTCGGGGTAGATATCTATGGGGCAGATGCCGGTATGATAAAAGGGGATATGTGGGGATATTTGGGTAATAAGGGGAAGAATTTCCGGATGATTATGGAAATAGATGCCAAAGATGCCAATTCGCCGATTTACCAGATGGCGGCTTTGGCTGGAGACAAATCGTTCGATTATTACAATTTCTGTGTGGTGGACGGGAACGCCCTTTATTCTAACAATGGAATGGAACTTGTTGAACGAGCTCATATTGGTTTAGTGCGTCAACGTAATAAGATATTGAATTTGGCCAATCAGGATTTTGCGCTCAAATCCCATGGAAAAGGACTTTATGTGTATAACTATGCAGGTAAATCCACGGATTTGGAAAAAGGGTTGGATGGTATAGCCTATTTTCCGGGACTGCTTCGTCGCAAGCTGTTGCTATTCGTCATACACAAACGAGGACTATCTTTTGCTCAGTACGTCAACCGGAAATTTCAGTCTCCCCTGCTTCAATGGATGGTTGGAAGGCGACCGCAGGATATATGAATGAAAATAATGAATGGGTGTCGAGTCAGACGTGGAAATAATAAACCGGGTAATCAAGTTCACTGCTCCTGCTTGTGTAAAAGTCAGTAAGGAGGTAACGTCCATTCTCTTTTGTTCATGTTGAATCTGTTGACATCCGTCCAGGAAGGGAGGATTGCTGGTGAGAGCCGACCATATGATAGGTATATACAATTTAAAAAGGTGAATTGGAAGCCAATGTGAATGCCAATGAAACTTATGTATGGGTCTCCTTGCCGTCAGGATATTATGTTGTCGAGAATCGGAAAATAATGGTACGATGAGGTTTTAATAGGATTTTGTTATGTTTTGCTATCGTGCTGGATAACTGCTCCCCGCTGTATGGAACCAGCGGGGGCAGTTCTTTATCAGAATGAGGACATGGGCTTTTTTGTGGTGTAGCAAACTTTTTAGGCCATGTTACATTACGTGTATTTCATGTCATATTTTGTATTTCTTTGCCGATAAAAACTCTATATTTGCAAACGTGTACGGAAAAATAAACTTTAAAGAATAACCGGAAAAAACATGAATGAATCGAATCAAACATTTGCAGGAATGACCCGTTACCGTTGGGTCGTATGTTCCATGTTGTTCTTGGCTACGGCTATCAACTACATGGACCGTCAGGTTTTATCGCTGACGTGGAAAGATTTTATTGCGCCTGAATTCGGATGGAACGACACGGACTACGGTCTTATCACGGGCTGCTTCTCCATCGTCTATGCCATCGCCATGCTGGTCGTCGGCAAGTTTATCGACAAGGTGGGTGCGCGGCGCGGCTATTTGTGGGCCATCGGGCTGTGGTCGGCCGGGGCATGCCTACATGCCTTCTGTGGGATTGCCACCAACGGACTGTTGGGCGGTGAGTGGTTGACGGGCTTCGAAGGGGCGCGGCAGAACCTGTCCACGTTGCAGACGGTGGCGGACGGCATGTGGACGGTGTCTACGGTCAGTGTCTGGCTCTTTCTGGCTGCCCGTTGCGTACTGGCCATCGGGGAGTCGGGAAACTTCCCGGCAGCCATTAAAATCACGGCGGAATATTTTCCGAAAAAAGACCGTGGGTTTGCCACCAGCGTGTTCAACAGCGGGGCACAGATTGGAGCCTTGCTCGCTCCTTTCGTCATACCTTTGTTGGCCCGTTGCTGGGGATGGAGATGTCCTTCCCTCTTGGTGGGTGCCGTGGGCTTCGTTTGGATGGGCGTTTGGGTGTATGTGTACGATGTTCCACAGAAGAGCAATCATGTCAATGCAGCGGAACTGGCCTACATCGAACAGGATGCTGCCGTCGATGCTTCTTTGACCGAAAGGACGGAGGAAGTCAAGCCGGCGAAGGGCATCAGCATCTGGAAGTGCCTGACCTACCGCCAGACGTGGGCTGTCGTGGCCGGGCGTTTCCTGCCCGACGGGTGTGGTGGTTTTTCCTTTTCTGGGCACCGGCTTATGTGCATGACGTCTATGGCTATAGTTCGGATTCCACGACGGGGATGTTGCTCATCTTCACCCTTTACCTCATTTCGATGCTCTCCATCATTGGTGGCTACCTACCTACGTGGTTCGTGGGGCGTAAAGGGATGAACCCGTATGCCGGGCGCATGCGTGCCATGCTCATCTATGCTTTTTCCCCTTGATAGGGTTGGTGGCGCAGCCTTTTGGGCAGTTGGTCGTATTGGTTTCCCATCGTGATAATCGGCATCATAGGGGCGGCGCATCAGAGTTGGAGCGCGAATGTCTATTCCGTGGTGGGCGACATGTTCCCCAAGTCGGCGATCGCCACCGTGACGGGCATCGGCGGCATGTCGGGCGGTATCGGTTGCCTGCTATTCAACATGTGTTCCGGTATGCTGTTCACGTATTCAAAGGAAACACAGATGGAGTTTTTTGGGCTTCCGGGGTATCGAAGCCGGTTATATGATAGTATTTATGGTAGCGTCGTTGGGATACCTGTTGAGTTGGATGATTATCAAACTCTTGGTGCCCGCGCTACCAATTGATTAAAGAATAGGAGACAAGAAACATGAAAGCATTTATGGATCAGGATTTCCTGCTCGGGACGGACACCGCGCGGGAACTGTATCACGGGCATGCCGAACGGCTGCCCATTATAGATTACCATTGCCATCTGAATCCGGGGATGGTGTCAGAGAACTACCGCTTCCGTTCCATCACGGAACTGTGGTTGGGCGGCGACCATTACAAGTGGCGTGCCATGCGTACCAACGGGGTGGACGAACGTTACATCACGGGCGACGCTTCGGATTGGGAGAAGTTTGAGAAGTGGGCGGAGACAGTACCCTATACTTTGCGCAACCCGTTGTACCATTGGACGCATTTGGAGCTGCGTACGGCTTTCGGCATCGACAAGTTGTTGAACCCCTCAACGGCTCGCGAGATTTATGAGGAGTGTAACGAGAACTTGGCACAACCCGGTTTTTCTGCCCGGGGGCTGATGCGGCGTTACCGTGTGGAAACGGTATGTACCACCGATGACCCGGTGGACAGCTTGGAGCACCACATCGCCACGAAGGCGAGTGGTTTTGAAATCCGGATGCTCCCGACGTGGCGACCGGACAAAGCGATGGCCGTCGAGAATCCCGCATCATTCCGTGACTATGTGGAGCGGTTGGAGCAAGCTTCCGGGCAGACCATATCCGGTTTTGCTGATTTCATCGGTGCGTTGGAACATCGGCACGATTTCTTTGCAGCCCAAGGTTGCCGTCTTTCAGACCACGGGCTTTCGGAGTTTTATGCGGAAGATTATACTGAGGACGACATCCGACGTATATATAATAAGGTATATGGCGGCAAGTATCTGGACGGAGCGGAATGCGCCCGTTTCAAGTCGGCCATGTTGGTGGAGTTTGCCCGGATGGATGCCGAAAGGGATGGACGCAACAATTCCATTATGGGACGATACGCAATGCTAACAGTCGGATGATGCGTCTCTTGGGACCAGATACGGGTTTCGATTCCATCGGCGAGTTCAGTACCGCCCTCTCCATGGCGCGTTTCCTCGACCGATTGGACAGCCGTGGCATACTTCCCCAAACCATCCTCTACAACCTAAATCCGGCAGCCAATGAGATGGTGGCTACGATGATTGGTAATTTTCAGGACGGAAGCGTGCCGGGTAAGATACAATTCGGTTCGGGATGGTGGTTCAACGACCAGAAGGATGGGATGGAACGTCAGATGAACGCCCTGTCCGTGCTCGGTCTGTTGAGTCGTTTTGTGGGGATGCTGACCGACTCCCGGTCGTTCCTCTCGTATCCGCGCCATGAATATTTCCGCCGCACGCTCTGTAACCTTTTTGGGGCGTGATGTGGAGAACGGCGAGATGCCCGTAGGCGAGATGCCGCGTATCCGGCAGATGGTGGAAGACATCTGCTATTACAATGCAAGAAACTATTTTAGGTTCTAAAGAATAAGACATAATGGAAAAACTTGGAGATGGTTCGGGAAAAAGATAAGATTACGTTGTCCATGTTGCGCCAGATTGGCGTGGAAGGCATCGTAACGGCTTTGCATGATATCCCGAACGGGGGAAATCTGGCCTTACGAGGCTGTGGTGGAAATGCGGGACTATATCGCAGCGGCCGGATTGCGTTGGTCGGTGGTGGAGAGCCTACCGGTGAGTGAAAGCATCAAGTACGGCGGCCCTGACCGCGACCGCTTAATAGAGAATTATATCGTGAGTTTGGCCAATCTGGGTAAAGGCAGGCGTCAAGACGGTATGCTACAATTTCATGCCCGTGCTCGACTGGGCGCGTACCGACTTGGAGCACCCGAACCCGGACGGCACGTCGTCGCTCTATTTCGACCGTGCCGACTTCGCTTATTTCGATTGCTGCATCCTGAAACGTGAAGGGGCAGAGGCCGACTACGGGGCGGACATCATGGAACAGGTGAAACGGAAAAAGGCCGTGATGACACCGGAGGACGACCATAAGTTGGTGGAAAACATCATTATCAAGACACAGGGGTTCGTGAACGGAAATATCAAGGAAGACGACGAGAAGCCGGTGGAAATCTTCCGCGAGTTGCTCGGCCTGTATAAAGGTATAGACCGTGATGCCTTGCGCGAGAACATGCGTTATTTCCTCTCTGCTGTCATGCCGGTGTGTGAGCAATACGGGGTGGACATGTGTGTGCATCCCGACGATCCACCCTTGCAGATACTGGGGTTGCCGCGCATCGTGACGTGCGACGAGGACATCGCTTGGTTCCTGAACGCCGTGGACAATCCGCACAACGGGTTGACGTTCTGCGCCGGTTCGTTGAGTGCCGGAGCACATAACAATGTGCCGGAACTGGCACGCAAGTATGCTTCCCGCACGAAATTCGTGCACCTGCGCAGCACGGACGTGCTGCCCGGCGGAAACTTCAAGGAGGCTTCCCATCTGGACGGGAGGGCGGGTATCATCGATTTGGTGCGTACGTTCCAAAAGGAGAACCCCTCCCTGCCTATGCGGGTAGACCATGCCCCTTTGATGCTGGGAGACGAAAAGATGGGATATAATGCTGGTTATTCGTTCCACGGGCGTATGTTGGCCCTCGGGCAGATGGAAGGGGTCATGGCGGTGGTGGACCGTGAGATAGCAGAAGGTAAAAATTTGAAAACGAATGAAGGTTAAAACAAACGGACATGAAGAATTTATTTGATATCAAGGACAAGTGGTGGTCATTACCGGCGGTACGGGTGTGCTGGGTCGGGGAATTGGGGAGTACCTTGCCCTGCAAGGTGCCAAGGTGGTACTGATGGGGCGTAATGAAGAGACCGGCAAACAGATAGCGGATGATATTCGCGGAAAAGGCGGCGAGGTGATGTTTCTGAGGACGGATGTGATGAATCCGGTCGTAGTGGAGCAGAACCTGCAAGACGTGTTGTCGGCCTACGGCAAGGTGGATGCCTTGCTCAATGCGGCGGGCGGCAACATGCCGGGTGCCACCATTGCGCCGACCGGGACGTTCTTCGACCTCAAGGTGGAAGAGTTCGAACGGGTGCTGAATGTGAATCTTACGGAACGGTCATCCCCACGCAGATATTCCTCCGCCCGATGGTGGAGGCGGGAAAGGGCGCGATTGTCAATTTCAGTTCCATGGCGGCTTTCCGCCCCATGACCCGAGTGTGGTTATGCGGCAGCCAAAGCGGGCATTTCCAACTTCACGGCTTTCTTGGCTAATGAAGTAGCCACGAAGTTTACTTCTGACATCCGTGTGAACGCCATCGCACCGGGTTTCTTCCTGACGAACCAGAACCGTGCGTTGCTCACCAACCCCGACGGTAGCCTGACACCGCGTGGCGAGGATGTCATTCGCCAGACACCATTCAAACGTTTCGGCCGTCCCGAAGAGCTTTGCGGTACGATACACTATTCATCAGTGAGGCCTCGGCCTTTGTCACCGGGACGGTAGCCGTGGTGGATGGTGGCTTCAATGCCTTTGCCATGTAAAAAGCATTATAAGTCCACTCCGCCTGTGGATGGAGGGACTTTTATATTTGTGGATAAGATTCCAAAAGAAGTAGCAATTGGCTTTGTTTTAGGTTTTAATAACGATAAAAATATAACGCCGTGAATGTGAAATGTATATTGATGTCACTATTTGTTTGGGCAAGTACAGTTCAGGCGCAGACTTACTATTATTATAAAGGCAAGAAAATAGGGATTGCTTTGGATTCAACCAAGTGTACGGTATTTAGAGACACTCCTCCTTTGTTGCTACATAGTGCAGGAAGTGATGTTGGTAAAAATTGGAATGTAGTGGAAAAGGACTCTATAAAAAATCTTGCAAGCACGTAATAGTTCGTTGCCATCGGACATATTGGCCATAGAACCGGTTCTTTTTTCCGTCTGAAACGCCGGTATCCCGTTTGTTTTATGTGAAGTTAAAGTCTGAATGTGATACTTTGTTCCTTAAGACGTTTGCCGAGGAAAATGGCTGCAAGGTGGAACGTCAGGTGGAACAAATGCCGTTGTGGTATGCCTTGTCCACTTCACTCCATTCTGCCGGAAATTCGATAGAGATGTCTAACCGTTGCTTCGAAACGGGTCGGGTGGTGGATGTCGACCCGGGATTCATGTTCGATTTTCAGCCCGATTGTATAGATGAGCCTGCGTGGAATACCAATTCTTTATGGAATTTGCAGGCTGTGAATGGTTGTGATGCGTGGGGAAATTACCAAAGGGGATAGTAATATTGTCGTTGCAGTGCTAGATACGGGAGTCGAACCTAATCATGTGGAATTGCCGAGAGTATTGGATGGATATGATGCAATGACGGGAGGTAAGGCAAATGTATATTATAAAGTTGATGCTAATCATTCAAAATGTATTAAATATCATGGAACTATTGTAGCAGGAATGATTGCTGCTGCTCAAAAACGGGAAATATACTTCAGGTATTTCTCCCAATGTGACACTTTTACCCATAAGTCATAATCTTGAATCATCAGAAACCTTATCTGAAGAGCTGGCAACTGGTATTTCGTGGGCATGGAGAAATGGAGCACATATCATTAATAATTCATGGGGCGATAGAGCAGGAGTTTATTATGATGTATTGCATAGTGCTTTACTTGAAGAGGCTATACATGATGCAATGAACGAAGGACGTAATGGCTTTGGTTCAATTGTAACTTTTGCCAGTGGAAATCATAATTCCATAAACTATCCGGCATATGCTAATGATTCGATTATCTGTGTAGGATCTATAAACCAATCTTTTCAATGGTTCGAAGGTTCTGGATACGGAGAAAAATTAGATGTTGTAGCACCAGGAGGACAACTGTTAGGGGACAGTTCCTTGGTACGAGGGGAATGTGTATCCCGATGCATCAGGTACTTTTTTGCTTGCCCTCATGTGTCCGGCCTAGCCGCATTAATGCTAACTGTAAACCCTTTGTTGAATGTGGAACAATTGCAAGCAACGATAGACTCCACTTGTGTGAAGTTGAATGGATATGGTTATGGCATAACTTATCCGTACGGCTCTTGGAATTCCAAAACGGGATACGGTTTGATTGATGCCGGACGCGCGCTGTACAGGCAGCCAAGGATTTATTGCCTCATTGAAAGTGTCGGAGATTGTCAGATATAATGACCGCCGAGTCGGTGGTTGGTTATTTGGGATGTGATGGGGCTGAAAGTTCCTGAAATATGTGACGTGGAATGGACTATTGTCAACCAAGACATGTGCAACATAGAGTCTTATACTGTTGAGATGGTGGGTCGGAAATATTTTATTATGGAAATTAAGGGGGAACGGTTTAGGTGTCATCCCCCCTTTGATGTCGAGGCCAAGTATATGATGAATGGAAATGTTCCGTCAACAAAGATTATTGGTGGGGGAGGCAAAAAAGGAAGTTTATAGTATGAGAGCGCATGTTCCCATAGGATTTTCTTTTACCATATTATTTTTGGAAGGCAATATCGTTAGTCAAGAGTTAACGATTAAGAAGTCCATAAAGGGTACGAAGGAAAAGGTAGGTGATGTTTCGTCTTTACGGGTTGAGATTTACTCTTTGCAGAACAAAGTGAAGACTGTTGAGGTTGATCCTTTGTCTAAAGAGATTAAAATTTCCGTATCAGATTTGCCAGATGGGAACTATATACTTAATATGGTGGAAGCTGGCCGGGTTGTATTTACAGATAGAATCATAATTAAAAATATTAAATTTGTCAGATATGAAAAAAATATAGCTTTTTGTTCCCGATAGCTTCGTTGTGTTGGTGTTTGTTCGGCTGTAATGAAGATAGTGGTTTTCGGCTTTCCAGAAGGAGATGCAGAGAATATAGTTCCACAACAAGGGGATATTGTACCAATGACGATGAACTCCGAAGATTCAGCCTTTTTCTCTTCTTTGCTTCCGTCGTTGAGCGAAACAAAGTGATGCGAATTGACAGTCGCGATGAACTTTCAACGTGGTTGCCGGACTCCTTGCTGATTCCTGATGATTTGGATTTTGAAAAGGTATACTTATCTGTTAGGTTGTGCAGAACTTCATTCCCCTTCGTACTATGTGAAACAGGATACGTTGGTATATGCTTCCGGTCGGTTTGAATATTTATTTGATTACTTCTATTCTCCTTCTGATGCTTCTTCCGTTCGTTTGATCTGTGGAAAATATGTTAAGTTTTCTGTACCGGGAGGCGTGTCGCTTTCCATAGATGGTGAACGTGGCTTGGGGCTTGTGTATAGTACTGAGATATTAGGAGAAGGTCTGTCAACACCGGATTTTAATATGGAGGACAGGGAATTTTGCTTTGATACGCATGATACCGGACTTGTATAATTATATACAGTGGCCTGAGGCTTGGAATTATCCGTTCTTTTTACAGTGGATTATAGCCGGTATTCTGTAATATTATGGAAACGTAAATTTGACGGAGTTTTTGTCGTGAGTGATCCTGATTTTAAAATCACTCCCTTTGTCACCTGTTTCATACCTTTTATGAAGTGACGCATAAATTCACTCCTTCTCTTATTGGTGAGCCGCGTACTTCTTATGTGGTTTCTGTGATAGATAAGATAACAGATGACGTACAGTTAGAATGTGTATTTAATGATATTGTGCAATGAAGTGATTTAAACTTATGTTGGGGTTGTAGAAATTTAGTTGGGATTAAGAAACAGCAGGCAATCAACGGGGTTATTGTCCTTTCTGCCGATTGGGCATCTCCTACACTGGGATTTTGCAAAAAGTGCTTTCATCTTTCAGGATGCATGGTAACCTTCTCATAATATTGGTGTTACGGGCTGAAGGATGTTCCGGCATCTTTCAGCCAAACATCATTTCGTTCGGCTGTGGTTGGAAAATCGTTCGGCTGAGATTGGAAAATCATTCGGCTGAGATTGAAACATCATTCGGCGCAGAACTTTTTCACTCTCTGCAATGAAAGGAAGCTGAAAGATTCCTGAAACATCCTTCATTTTATAACGAGTTGTATGACAGAAAGTTGGGATTCGGGATGAAAGATGAAGGCACTTTTTGCAAAACTCTTGGGAGGGAGGCAAAATGTGATGGTATTCCGGTTGGATGGTATACTATTTGCTTTTCTATAGTTTCCAAAAAATCCCTGCTGAATATCTATAGTCCTGTGAAAGGTTCGGCAAAAGTAAGGAGGATAAAAAAGGAAGCGGAGGGACTTCTGGGAAAGTAAAAAAGGAAATGTGCCTCATGGCACACTCCCTTGTCGTGTGAGGTTCCGGTTTGGCTGTGTTTATTCCTTCCGGTGGTTTGTAATAAGTTCATGGATTCTTCCGGCCTCAGGTGTTGAATAAAAGAACATGTTCGTGGCCGGATGGAAAATATAGTTTTCGTATTTCAATAACTGTAACCGGGCAAACTTCTTATCTTCCGACATGAGGATATCCAGTCGGACTGTAGTATTGTCTGCCTGACTTACCGGAATACATTCGGGAACCCCATTGGCATCAATGATATGTTGCAAAGTATCAAAATGTTCCGGTGAATAGTATAGATGGTATTCTTTAATTGTACTGCCGGTAGGAGCATATACGGTTCTGGAGGCATGACTCAAAATCCGTATCATACCATAAATGGCCATACTTCCTCCACACACCATGAGGACGAGCGAAAGGATATTGCTGTCTGTGGTGTGCATCGTAAGGGTGAGCGATACCATGAAAACGCCTATTACTATCAGTATGCTGGATGAGATAGCGTTGCGTGAATTGAATCTTTTTGGATGTCCCGTTCGTTAGGACGTTGGGTTATAGCTTGATTTTCCATATCTTTTTAATTTAGAAATAAAACATGATGAGATAATACGCGACTTTTCTGGCAAAATGAACTTTTGCCAGTCTGTCTATAAACCGGATAAGGAAATCTTAAATGAGTAGGCGGCATAAAGCGAACACATAGTATTCGCATGAAGGTTGACAGTCGAATGGGGCTGTCGTTTCTGAATTGTTTGCCATTGGTGCTCATTCCGTATTGTGCAGACAATAGTTTTTGGGTGCGGAATGGCAGGTATTAGCAAAGTCTGTAAATGGGAAGTTTGCAGAGAACGTGTAGGTTGGGCTGTCAATATCCGCGCCCATACGATTTCCGGTGAAATTTCCCCATCGAATAAGACTTGTGGTTTTACCGTGTGTAACTCTTTGCTGTTTGTGTACATTTTCGGCATATACTTTTTTACTTTCCGGATTTTGTTCACGGAAAACGTTCGTGTATTGGCAGAAATTAGAAATGTAATGGCTGCAAATAGGAATGACAGTATGATTTTTTGAAAATGTTTCATTATAATGGTTAAAGATACGCACTCTTTTTGTCTTTTGAACAAAAGAGCGGAATCCTTTTAACTTAATTTATGTAGTGGTTGGGATATAAAAGTTCCTATTTATATCCACATCCTGATGCGCCGCATGGCTTCGATGCAGTCTTCGCGCTCGCCGAAAGCCGTGAGGCGGAGGTAGCCTTCGCCGCTGGGGCCGAAGCCTACGCCCGGTGTGCCGACTACGTTTACTTCTGTATAGCAGTTGCTCGAAAAAGCGCCAGGCACCCGTGTTATCGGGTGTTTTCAGCCAAATGTAGGGCGCATTGACTCCGCCATAGACCTTGAATCCGGCAGATTGCAGGCCTTCGCGCATGATGCGTGCGCGTTTTCCATATAATAGTCAATGGTGGCTTTCACTTGCGCCTTGCCTTCCGCCGTATAAATGGCTTCCGCTCCGCGTTGGGTGATGTAACTCGTGCCGTTGAACTTGGTGCATTGGCGGCGGTTCCATAGTTTGTTGACGGAGACGCGTTCACCATCCAACGTGGCGGCTGTCAGTTCTTTGGGTACTACCGTATAACCGCAGCGTACGCCAGTGAACCCTGCCGTCTTGGAAAAGCTGCGGAACTCGATGGCACAACGTTTTGCACCCTTGATTTCGTAGATGGAGTGGGGAACATCGTCTTCACGGATGTAGGCTTCGTATGCAGCATCGAAGAAAATCAGGGTGTCGTTGGCTAAGGCGTAATCCACCCATTTCTTCAGTTCGGCCTTAGCCAGGGTGGTACCGGTAGGGTTGTTGGGGTAGCACAGGTAGATGATGTCTATGCGCCGGTCGGGGATTTGCGGGATGAAATGGTTTCTCTGCCGTGCAGGGCAGGTAGGTGACATTGCTCCATTTCCCGTCTTCCCCAATTCGCCGGATCGTCCGCACATGACATTGCTGTCTATGTAGACCGGATAGATGGGGTCGGTCACGCCCATGCTGTTGTCCCAACGCAGGACCTCACCGATGTTGCCGGTGTCGCTTTTGGCACCGTCGTTGATGAAGATTTCAGTAGGGCTCAGGCTGATGCCGCGAGAAGCGAAATCATTTTTGAGGATGGCTTCAATCAGAAAATCGTAGCCTTGCTCTGGTCCGTATCCATGGAATGTTTCAGCCTTGGACATTTCGTCCACGGCCTTATGCATGGCCGTGATACATGCCTGTGGCAGCGGGCGGGTCACATCCCCTATACCCAGACGGATGAGCCTTTTGCCCGGATGGGTCACTTTTGAACGTGTTTATTTTCTTGGCGATGTCCGAGAATAAATAGTTTCCCGGCAGTTTGAGGTAATGTTCGTTTACTAATGCCATAATGCTATGTTGTTTTTATCTATCCATATTTATTGTTCCGTCGAATACTTTTTGTGGCAGGACCGGTCATCAGAACCCGATCGTTTTGCGGTTGGTATTCGATAGTGAGTGTGCCTCCGTCCATGATGATGTCGGTCTTGCCTTTGCCACGTCCGGTGAAAGCTGCGGCTACGGCCGTGGCGCACGCTCCTGTTCCACAGGCCTGTGTAATACCGGAGCCTCGTTCCCATACACGCATCCGGATATTCCCGTCGGGTAAAATCTGGGCGAATTCCACGTTGACGCGGTTCGGGAACAGCGGGTGATGTTCCATGGCCGGACCTTTCGGAAAGCAAGTCAATAGCAGAAACGTCGTGGGTGAAAATCACCAGGTGCGGGTTGCCCATGTTTACGGCTGTACCTTCACGGAAAAGGTAGCCGTTTCCTAAATCCACGGTACGAATGTCGCAAGGAGCTCCCATGTCTACGGTTACCGAATCCACATTCTCGCCTTGTAAATGTAAATATAAGGTTTTATTCCGGAAAGGGTTTCCAAGGCAATTTCCTTTTTGTCGGTAAGGCCGTATTCATACAGGTACTTGCCGACGCAGCGGCTGGCATTACCGCACATCATGGCTTCAGAACCGTCGGCGTTGAAAATGCGCATGCTGAAATCTCCTTTCTCGGACGGTCCTATCAGGACGAGTCCGTCGCTCCCGATGCCGGTATGCGGTTTGCTCCATTCTTTTGCGAATGCTTCGGGCTGCACCAAAGGGATATTTCAGGGTGTTGACATAGATATAGTCGTTGCCAGCTCCATGCATTTTGGTAAATTCTATCTTCATATCTCTGTTTTTGAGTAAGCATCTTCGTGTATTCCGTTTACGGCTCGTCCGCTCGGTTCGTTTTGTCCTTTGAAGGAGGTGTCCCAAGCCAAGGCTTCGGCTGTGGAGCAGGCCACACTCGGTACGCTCGGTACGCTTCGGGCTGCGCTGTCGCTCGGGAAATATTCTTCGAAGATGCTACGGTAATAGTATTCTTCTTTGTTCATGGGCGGGTTGATGGGAAATCGTTCCGAGGCATGTGCCATCTGTTCGTCGCTGACGGCCTGTGATGTGATTTCCTTCAATGTGTCAATCCAACTGTATCCCACACCGTCGCTGAATTGTTCTTTCTGCCGCTGGGCCACGCTTTCGGGCAAGAGACAGGAGAAAGCGTCACGCACGATTTTCTTTTCGATGGTCTTACCCGGACACATCTTGGCGGACGGGTTGAGCCGCATGGCCACGTCGAGGAACTCCTTGTCGAGGAAAGGTACGCGTCCTTCCACTCCCCATGCCGAGAGGGATTTGTTGGCACGCAGGCAGTCGTAAAGGTGCAGTTTGGAGAGTTTGCGCACAGTTTCCTCGTGGAAGGCCCGTACGTCCGGTGCCTTGTGGAAATAGAGGTAACCGCCGAATACCTCGTCGGCTCCTTCGCCGCTAAGCACCATCTTGATACCCATACTCTTGATGACGCGGGCAAGCAGGTACATCGGGGTGGAGGCGCGCACGGTGGTCACGTCGTAGGTCTCGATGTAGTAGATGACATCGCGCACGGCGTCCAAACCCTCTTGAATGGTGTAGTTGATTTCGTGGTGTACGGTACCGATATGGTCGGCCACTTCCCTAGCCTTGGCCAAGTCCGGTGCGCCTTTCAGTCCCACGGCGAAGCTGTGGAGTTGCGGCCACCACGCCGTGGATTGCCCGTCGGTCTCAATGCGGCGTGCCGCAAACTTCCGCGCTACGGCTGAAATGACGGAACTGTCCAATCCGCCGGAGAGCAGCACACCATAGGGAACATCGCTCATCAGTTGGCGGCGCACGGCAGCTTCCAAGGCATTGCGTACGGCTTCTACCTGTACGGAATAACTGTTTCCACAGTCCGTGACTTTTGTAGCGTTACAGGCGTCAGGGTATAATTGTCCTTCACGTTCGAGTAGTCCATCCAATCGCGGGTGTACCAGCGCGTCATTTTCCTTCCTTGCCACAGTAGTAATGTCCCGGCAAGAACGGCTCGTATTCGTCGCAGAAACCTTCAAGTGCTTTCAGCTCGCTAGCCAGATATAGGATGCCGTCCTTGTCATGTCCCTATATATAAAGGTATGACTCCGATGGGGTCGCGGGCTATCAGGAAATCGTCCTGTTCTTCGTCATAAAGGGCGAAGGCAAAAATGCCATTCAGGTCTTCTAAGAAATGGATGCCTTTGTCTTGGTAGAGCGCGAGGATGACCTCGCAGTCGCTGCCCGTTTGGAAGTCGTATCGTCCGGCATACTGTTCACAGATTTGGCGGTGGTTGTAGATTTCCCCGTTGACGGCCAGTATCTGTTTACGGTCGGGCGAGAAAAGAGGCTGCCCGCCGCTTTGCGGATCGACGATGGAAAGGCGTTCGTGACACAAGATGGCTGTCTTGCCACAATAAATACCGCTCCAGTCCGGCCCGCGGTGGCGGATTTTCTTAGACATGGACAAAGCCTTTTTTCGTAATTCGGGCGTTTGTCGTTTGAGGTTGAACAGAGCTGTTATTCCACACATGGCGTTAAGGTTTTAGTTAAGTAAGCGTTGATGTCTTGGGCTGCTTTGCGTCCTCCTGCGATGCAGCGGACTACGAGGCTGGCACCGGTGGCCGCGTCTCCGGCCACGAAAACGTTGCTTGCGAACGCCGGCTGTTGGGGTTTGAGGAATCCCATGGCCAACAGCACGAGGTCGGCCTTGAGGGTTTTCCTTTTTCCCTGTAGGGCGCATGGCGGGGCGGCCTCCGTCCGGGCTGGGAATCCATTCCACTTCTTCCACTTCACACCGCAAACCCGGCCGTCTTTCGTGCCGATAAAACGGTTGGATGTCAGGCTCCACCTGCGTGTGCAACCCTCTTCGTGACTGGAACTGGTTTTTAATACCACGGGCCATTGCGGCCATGGTGTGGCCGGGTTGACCCTACCGGAGGGTTTCGGCATGATTTCGATTTGCGTGATACTGACCGCACCCTGTCGGTTGCTTGTACCGATGCAGTCGCTTCCCGTGTCGCCGCCACCGATGACCAACACGTGTTTGCCTTTGGCGTTTATGCGTTCTTCCTTGCTGAATGCCTGTCCGCCCAGGACGCGGTTTTGTTGGGCCAGCGTTTCCAATGCGAAGTGTATGCCTTTGAGGTCGCGCCCCGGGATATCGAGGTCGCGTGCCTGTGGGGTTCCCGTGCAGATGCAGTAAGCGTTGAAGCCTTCAGGCAGGTGTTCCACGTCGATGGGAGTGCTCGTCTTGAAGGTGATGCCTTCGGCTGCCATGATGTCCACGCGACGGTCTATGATGGCCTTGTTGAGTTTGAAGTTCGGGATGCCGAAGCGTAGCAGCCCTCCCACATATTCGTCCTTTTCAAACACCGTCACTTCATATCCCATGCGGTTCAGTTGGTTGGCTGCGGCCATGCCTGCGGGACCTGAACCTACGACGGCCACTTTCTTCCCGTTTCGAGGGTAGGTTCGCGGCTTGATATAACCTTCGCGGAAAGCTGCTTCGATGATGGCCGCCTCGTCCTCTCGGATGGTAACCGGAGCGTCGATAGCCAGTTTCAGCACGCAACTTTTCTCGCAAAGCGCGGGACAGATGCGCCCGGTGAATTCCGGGAAATCATTGGTCTGGGACAGGATTTCGTACGCTTCTTCCCATTTGCCCTTGTAGAGTGCGTCTTGGAACTCCGGAGGACGGTTGCCCAAAGGACACGCCCAATGGCAGAACGGTACGCCACAATCCATGCAGCGTGAGGCCTGCTGCTTGCGTTCACTGGTGTTCAGGGTCTGTTCCACTTCGCCGAAGTCGTTGATGCGGTCGTGCACCGGGCGGTAGCCGGCTTCCTGCCGCGGTATGGTAAGGGAATGCTTTAGGGTTTCCCATTTTCTTTATTTTTGTCGTTTGTCGAATCTGTTAATAATCCCGTTGTACGTCAGCTATTTTTTGTTGCAGCTTGCGCATCTGTTCTTCTGCCAGTACGCGTTTGTATTCGATGGGAGTGACTTGTATGAACTCGTCCACGTAGTGTTCCAGTCGTCCAGCATGGTACGGGCCAGGGGTAGAACCGGTGTAAAGGTAGTGTTGGCGGACAAGTTCATGTAGCTCTTTGCGTGAGGTGGAGTTTTCCAAAAGCGAAAGTTCCACCATTTCCATGTTGCAGAAGTAGTCGAACGTGTGGTCTTTGTCCCAAACGTATGCCACGCCTCCGCTCATGCCGGCGGCGAAGTTTCGCCGGTTTCGCCCAGCACGACCACGCGTCCGCCGGTCATGTATTCGCAGCAGTGGTCTCCCACACCTTCCACGACGGTGATGGCTCCGGAGTTGCGTACGGCGAACCGTTCGCCGGCCCGGCCGTTGATATAGACCTCGCCGCTCGTGGCACCGTAGAGCAGCGTGTTGCCCGCAATTGTGTTCTTTTCCGCATCGAAGTTGGAGCGTACGGGCGGTCGCACGGAAATCAGTCCGCCGCTCAACCCTTTGCCCAGGTAGTCGTTCGCCTCGCCTTCCAATTTGAAGCAGATGCCGTGGGCCAGAAACGCCCCTGAAGCTTTGTCCGGCGGAACCTTTGAATTTCACGTTGATGGTTTGTTCGGGCAGCCCTTCGTTGCCATACCGTGTGGCCACGGCACCCGACAGCATGGCTCCTACGGAGCGATCGGTATTGGCGATGGCGTATTCTAGGGATACTTCCTTGCCATGTTCGAGGGCTTCTGTGGCTGAGGCTATGATTTCCACGTCTTTCACGTGGCTTATTTCATGCTTTTGTCCGCATACGTGATGGATGGCAGCATTCCTTCCACCTTGTGTAGCAGGCGGCTGAAATCCAACTGTCCGACTTTGGTCTCTTTCTCCGTCGGTTTCAGTTCGATGAGGTCCGTGCGTCCCACGATGTCTTCCAGTCGCATGAATCCCATTTCCGCCAAGTATTCACGCACCTCCTCGGCCAAGAAGCGGAAATAGTTTACCACGTACTTGTAATGTCCGCGGAAGTGGTTGCGCAGTACCGGGTCCTGGGTTGCCACCCCGACGGGACAAGCGTTGGTGTGGCACTTGCGCATCATGACACACCCCAAGACGATGAGTACGGTGGTGCCGAAGCCGAACTCTTCAGCCCCGAGCAGGGCCATGCCGATGATGTCGCGCCCCGTCTTGAGCTGTCCGTCAGTTTGTAAGCGTACTTGCCCGCGCAGCCCGTTGAGTACTAATGTTTGTTGGGTCTCGCTCAGTCCTATTTCAGGCGAAATGCCGGCGTAGCGCATGGAAGAGGCCGGGGAAGCGCCCGTTCCGCCTTCCGCGCCGGAGATAACAATCAGGTCCGCCTTGGCCTTGGCCACTCCGGCAGCTATCGTGCCGACTCCGCTTTCAGCTACCAGTTTCACGCTGATTCGGGCTTTCGGATTGACATTCTTCAGGTCGAAAATCAGTTGTGCCAAGTCCTCGATGGAGTAGATGTCGTGGTGGGGCGGTGGGGAAATCAGGGAGATGCCCGGAATGGAGTGGCGTGTCTTGGCGATAACTTCGTCTACTTTGAAACCCGGAAGCTGCCCGCCTTCCCCGGCTTGGCTCCTTGGGCTATTTTGATTTGTATCTCTTCGGCATGGACGAGGTATTCGGTCGTGACACCGAAGCGTCCGGAGGCCACCTGTTTGGTCTTGCTGCAAAGCGGGATGCCTTCGTACGTTTCGTGGAAACGGCTGCTGTCTTCGCCACCTTCCCCGTGTTGCTTCGGGCACCGAGTTCGTTCATGGCCAATGCCAGGGCTTCGTGCGCTTCCTTGCTGATGGCGCCGAACGACATGGCACCGGTGACGAAATGCTTGACGATGTTCTCCACGGGTTCCACCTTGTCGATGTCGATGGGGTTGCGCTTGAACCCGAAGAAGTCGCGCAGGAATATCGGTCGGCTTTTCCCGTCCGCCATCCTTGTGAACTCCTTGAATTTCTTGTAACTGCCGAGGCGTGTAGCAATTTGCAGGGAGGATATGGTCTCGGGGTTCCAGGCATGTTGCTCACCCTCCTTGCGGAAAGAGAACAGTCCGATGTGGGGCAGGAGATGCTCAGGCTCTGCGGGCAGGAAACCTGCATCGTGGAAGGCGGTGTAGTCTTTTGCGATTTCCTCCAACCGTATGCCGCCGATGGTAGAGATCGGCGTGCCGAAATAGGTTTTCAGTAATTCCTCGCCAAGTCCTACGGCTTCGAATATCTTGGCACCCCGGTAAGAACGAATCGTGCTGATGCCCATCTTGCTCATCACCTTGTACAAGCCTTTGCAGATGGCCTTGATGTAGTTCTTTTCCGCCGTTTCGTAGTTCATCTGTATTTCATTCCGCTTGACCAGATTGTCCAGTACGGCAAAAGCCATATAGGGGTTGATGGCACTTGCTCCGTAGCCCAGCAGCAGGGCGGCGTGCATGACCTCGCGGATTTCCCCGCTTTCGATAATCAGGGCGGTCTGTACACGTTTCTGTACGGAAATCAAATGGTGGTGTACGGCACTTACGGCCAACAGTGAGGGAATGGCTGCGTGCGCGGCATCCACTCCGCGGTCGGACAGGATGATGTAGTTCACGCCCTCGTCGACGGACGCTTCCGCTTGCTTGCACAGGGCGGACAAGGCTTCTTGCAAGGCCGCCTTCCCTCTGTGCACGTCGAACAGGATGGGGAGCTTCACGGTGTGGAAGCCCTTGTAGCGTATGTTGCACAGGATGTCCAACTGGGTGTTGGTCAATACGGGGTGCGGCAGTCGCACCATCTTGCAGTGCGCTTCGCTCGGCAGTAGGATGTTCATGCCCACGGCGCCGATGTACTCGCTCAGCGACATGACCAGTTCCTCACGTATCGGGTCGATGGGAGGGTTGGTCACTTGGGCGAACTGTTGGCGGAAATAGTTGAACAACAGTTGGGGCTTGTCGGAGAGCACGGCCAACGGGGTGTCGTTCCCCATGGAAGCGGTCGGCTCCGCCCCGCCCGTTGCCATCGGGACGAGCGTGCGTTCGATGTCTTCGCGTGTATAACCGAAAGTACGCAGGCGGCGGTCGTAATCCTCCACTATGTTTTCCACCTTTCGTCCGCTCCGCAGGGTGTCCAGTTCGATACGGTTCGTGGAGAGCCACTGCCGGTAAGGTTTGGCGGCAGCCAATTGGGCTTTCAGTTCCCCGTCATAATATATTTTCCCTTCTTGGGTGTCCACCAGCAGTATCTTGCCCGGTTGCAACCGTCCTTTTTCCTTGATGTCTCCCGGCTCGAAGTGGATGGTGCCCGCCTCGCTGGCTACTACCATCATGTCGTTCCGGGTAATCAGGTAGCGGGCGGGGCGTAGGCCGTTGCGGTCGAGCATGCCTCCAGCGTAGCGCCCGTCGCTGCAAGAGCAGGGTGGCCGGCCCGTCCACGGTTCCATCAGGATGGAGAGGTACTCATAGAAAGCCTTCAGGTCTTCGCTGATGGGGTTCTTGTCGTAGAAGGACTCCGGCACCAGCATGGCCATGGCGTGGGGCAGGCTCAGGCCGGACATGACGAAAAACTCCAGTACGTTGTCCAGTGAGGCACTGTCGCTCATGCCGGGTTGGATGATGGGCCTGATTTGCTTCACGTTACCGAGCGTGGGCGTGGAAAGCACGCTTTCCCGTGCCTCCATCCAGGCGCGGTTGCCCCGTATTGTGTTGATTTCACCGTTGTGCGCCAACAGGCGGGAAGGGCTGTGCCAGGCTCCATGTCGGGGAAGGTGTTGGTGCTGAAACGGGAATGCACGACGGCCAGTCCGCTGGTAAAAGTATGGTTGGGTCAGGTCGGGGAAGTATTCCCTCACTTGCATCGACGAGAGCATCCCTTTGTACACGATGTTCTTGCTCGACAGGGATACGATATAGAAATCTTTGTGATGTATGCGGTTCTCAATCCTCTTCCTTATTATATATAGGGTGCGTTCCAAGTTTTCCGTATCGGTAGAACCGGTTATGAATATCTGTTTGATGCTCGGTTCCGTGGCCGATGCGTCTTTTCCGAGGATGGACGAATTGACCGGCACGTTGCGCAAGTGCATCAGGTTCAACCCTTCCCGTTCTATTTCCTCAATCATGACGCTCAGCATGTGCGATTGCTCCTGCTCGTCCTTGGGTAGGAAGACAAGTCCCGTGCCGTATTTTCCTTTTTTCCGGTACGGGGATGCCTTGCAAGAGGATGAACTCATGGGGAATCTGGAGCATGATGCCTGCCCCGTCGCCCGTCTTGTTGTCGGCGCCTTCCGCTCCCCGGTGTTTCATGTTTTCCAACACTTTAAGGGCTGAGTCCACCAATTCGTGGGATTTGTTGCCGTGGATGTCCACAATCATGCCTACTCCGCATGCGTCATGTTCGTTCGAGGCGTCGTACAATCCGCTTGTCTTGTGGATGTGCACCTTTGCGTCTTTAATACCGTTATATTTGATAAAAAGGATTTTGTTTCTCTTGTTTCATAATCTATATGCAATATTATTTTAATATATAGCGTCATTTTGTTTTGCAAAAATAGTAATTGTGTGCCAAATGCAATGAGGTGTGCTTCGGTTTTATAGAGAAAATGAAACAGTGTTTTTTAAAACTAACGATTCGAATAAAAAATACATAAAAAAGAATGATGAATGGAAATATATATTATGATTTAAGCTTTAAATCATAATTTAATTATCAGTGCTATAAAAAATATGCAGGAATCAGCAGGGGGCGTTCTTTTTCCCCGCTGGGTTTCAAGTCATCTTGTGGTGAATACATGGTGAATCCTTTAGACGTGGAAAGTTCACTTTAAGTTGTTGAACTTCAAAAGGTATGAAAGATGCGAAGGCTTTTTTGAGACTAAATTTTTCGGCAGGGAGGAAAGCTGTGAGAAGTCGGTTTGAGATCGGATAATCAATTTTCAGTAGATTGAAAAATCATTCTACTGTGATTGATTTTTTCAATCTGCTGAAAGAAGAAAAAAGGAGAAAAAGGAACATGTGGGGGAAGAATATCCCGCCTCAAAATCGAGGCGGGATACCAACACAAAAACTAAACTAGACTTTTAACTAAGCTATCTTAAAGTTTCACAACTTTATTTCTTTTTACGTTTCAAAGATAGTTATTTCTTCGACTATATCCAAATAGAATCTACGAAAGAACGTTTCTTTTCTACGAATCCGGATATTTTTTCTTCGTTGCAATTACAAATGAGTGGTTTTGTTGAGCAGATAATAATCCAGAATCGTCATGGCCGCCATCGCTTCTACTACAGGTACCGCACGGGGAAGTACACAAGCATCGTGCCGTCCGCGGGCTTTTATGATAGTCGGGGTTCCGTCCAGTGTTACGGTTTCCTGTTCCATCAGGATGGTGGCGACCGGCTTGAAAGCCACCCTGAAATAGATGTCCTGCCCGTTGCTGATTCCGCCTTGTATGCCTCCGCTGTGGTTGGTACGCGTTCCGATGGCTCCGTTTTGGGGATGAAGACATCATTTTGTTCACTTCCCCGTTGGCTTACCCGGCAAACCCTCGTCCGTATTCGAATCCTTTTACGGCATTGATGCCCAACATGGCACCTCCCAATGCGGCGTGGAGTTTACCATAAACCGGTTCGCCCAGCCCTATGGGGCAATGGCGGATTACCCCCGTGATGATACCTCCGATAGTATCTCCCTTTGCTTTGACTTCCGAAATGAGGGCCTTCCATGGCAGCGGCTTTTTTCCGCATCCGGGCAACGTACATCGTTCGTTTCGATTTGTGTCGGGTCGTAATGCGTATAATCGTGTTCCAAAGCAATGTTGCCCACTTGTGAGGTATAGGCATAGATTTCACTCCGATTTGTTTGAGAGCCAGTTTTGCCAAGGCACCGCCCACGCAACGTGCTATGGTTTCACGTGCCGAAGAACGTCCTCCACCCGTATGGTCACGCAAGCCGTATTTTTGAGTGTAGGTGAAATCGGCATGTGACGGTCGGTACAGGTTGCGTATGTTGTCGTAATCATTGGAATGTTGGTTGGTATTGCGTACCAGAAAGCCGATGGGGCATCCGGTCGATTTGCCTTCGAACACTCCGGACAGCAATTCCACCTTGTCCGCTTCTTTGCGGGGAGTCGTGATTCTGCTTTGTCCCGGACGGCGGCGGTCCAGCTCGTGTTGTATGAAGTCCTGGTCGATGTCGATGCCGGCCGGAAACCCGTCGACGACTCCGCCTACTCCCCGGCCCGTGGCTTTCTCCGAAAGTCGTCAACTGGAATATATTACCAAATGTATTGCTCATGTCTCACCCTTTCAATATAAAATATACAGATGCCGCTTTTAATGGCAGTGTCCGCATCCGCAACCCTCTTCATGGTGGTGGCCGTCGCAGTCGCAGTCGCAGTCGTCTCCGCAACCCCCGCCGCAACTATCGCAACCGCATCCGCAACCTCCTTCGCCGCTCAGCATGTTGAGCATGCCTTGTATTTCGTCTTTTGTCGCATCGCGGTTTTCAGTGACTTCGCCGATGAAGTTCAACGCTTTTCCGGCCAAGGGATGATTCAGGTCTACGGTTACGGTATCTTCTTTCACATCTGTGATTGTTCCGTTAAAACGTGCTCCGTCTGCATTCATCAAGGGCACCACGCTTCCCGGATAAATATGCTCTTTGTCAAAGTGTCCGTTTACTTTGAATACATCTTTGTTCAGTTCAGTACGCGTTCCTGTTCATACTCACCGTAAGCTTCTTCTACGGACAGTGTGAAGTTGAATTTCTCTCCTTTCTGTAACGGTTTGATTTGTGCTTCAAAGGCATCCAAAGTTGTGCCCATATCCGAAATAAACTGGAATGGGTGTTCGATAGGAGCTTTTTCCACTAATTCTCTTTTCCCGTCGAAATCCGTATAGAGTTCGTATGCGACGGTGATGTACTTGTTGGGTGTCGTATCCATATATGTTTTCTAATTATTGATATAGGGTCGCAAAGTTACGGCAAATAAATGATAATCGGAAACGTATTTTCCTTTTTTGACTATCTTAAACGATTGGTTTCTTCATTTTGAAATTTGTCAGAAGTCGTAGCATGGCTTTTCTCTGCTGTTTTTCCACGATGGTGTAACCTTTGCTTTCGAAGAACGGGCGGGCTGTCAGGCTGACTTCGGACGTGATGTACGAAACGCCTTGCAATCGGGCGTATTTTTCCATGTCTTCCAGAAGCAGGGAGGCGATGCCTTGGCGTTGGAAGTCGTGGTGCACGAACATGGAGTTCAAATAGCCGTCCGGGCGGATAGCTGCGAATCCGACGGCATGTCCGGGGTATTCTTCGGCTATCATAAAATGGTGTGTGACAATCAATTCTTTCCAATGGCCGGGTTTGTCGGCACACGCAGCCCAGTCTTCCACTTCCTCTTGGGTGTAGTCCTTGCGGTTTGTGCGCAAGACGGTGTCTGTAAAGAGGGGTTTGAGAACCGGAATGTCTTCAGGTGTCGCATGGCGCAGGGAGAACCTTTTCCGTTCCATTTTCAGGATAGGGAAAGGATTGCCTTGTCCGTCGGTTTCCGTACGTTCGAAGGTTCGGAAGCCCAAATGGCGGTAAAAAGCCTTCCGCTTGCGGGTTTTGCTCGTTCACATCCACATATCGTATATTGAATTTCCTGAAGGCCATCAGTACCAGTTCTTTCCCGATGCCCATGCCCCAGAAGTCCGGTGCGATGAAAAGCATTTCGATCTTGTTTTTTCGAGACCGATAAAACCGGCAGGAACGTTCTGCACATACGCCACAAAAAGCCGTTCGATGTGGCCCAATCCGGACTTTACAAAAGGGGTGAGTCGCCGTATGTCGGCCTCCGTCAAGAAATGGTGGCTCCGGCGTACGGAGGCTTCCCACAAACGGGCTAACGTGTTGACTGTATCTTTCGTGCGTATGGGAGATGTAATGTGCATGTTTCGATTTTAAACGTGGTAAAGTTACGAATAAAAAAGAAAGTTGCTCACAAGATATGGGATGATTTTTTGGGGCGGGTGTGGCGATTTGTCAAATTGTCAATCCATCCCCTTTGAGATTTCGTTATTTTGTATCCAGACCGGATTGGTTTGAAAATACGTGATTCTTACGTGTTGGGAGAATATCCTTTTGACAACCAATCAGTGATTTTGCTTTTAATTTGTGCGACAAATAAACTTGGTATGTAGACGTGAGTGAAGAGACGTACGTATATGAGGTAGCAACAGCGTGACATATTGCCATCCGTTTTTGACTGCAAACGTGGCCCTTTTAGAGAAAAAAAAAAAATAGTTGGCAAAAGCATATTCCGGCTTCGCTTTCAGGTGTTTTTTCCAAGGGGCGCAGAAGATGGGTACGCAATCTGCGGAGATAAAAAATGTTTTTTGCTCCGAACGAAAAATCATTCGGCTGTGATTGAAACGCATTTTGAGTTAAAGGAAGTGAAAAACAGGGCTTAAATATGAATTTTTGTATTCAAAAATAGGATAATACCTCGTGGAATGCGTCCGGAATCAGAATATTGTCCTTTAGAGAAAGGGGCTTATGACTTACATTTTGTCAGCGAAAAGATATGATTTGCGGAAGTCTCATGGCTTGAAAGAATAAAAAGACATAGCGGAGGTATATGCCGGAGAGATAAGAAAAAATCAAGCTTTGCCGAAACAGCAGAAGCTTGTGAGGGTATGGTTTTGATGACTCTATGATATATTTGCAAGGCTTAAGTGATAGTTTGAAATTAAATACTGTGGTGTTTATGTTGATTTTGTTTAATACTGCTCGATTTGATAACTATTGTTTATGTGTATCTCACTTTTATACCCTAAACTTTTGTCTAATATGAAAAAAGGGGCTAAATTTGCAGCACTATAAAGAAAAAGTATAAAAACGCTATAAAGATGAAACATAAGTTGCGCAGTGCGCAGAGCACTGAAGGACGCCGTATGGCGGGAGCCCGTGCATTGTGGGTGGCCAATGGGATGAAACGTGAACAGTTCGGGAAGCCGATCGTGGCCATCGTCAATTCTTTCACCCAGTTCGTGCCGGGGCATACTCATTTGCATGAAATCGGGCAGATGGTGAAAGCCGAAATCGAAAAGATGGGATGTTATGCTGCGGAGTTCAATACGATAGCCATCGACGACGGTATCGCCATGGGGCACGACGGGATGCTGTATTCTCTGCCCTCGCGCGACATCATCGCCGACAGCGTGGAGTATATGGTCAACGCGCATAAGGCGGATGCCATGATTTGCATTTCGAATTGCGACAAGATCACGCCGGGTATGTTGATAGCCAGTATGCGCTTGAATATCCCTACGGTGTTTGTTTCCGGAGGGCCGATGGAGGCACACAAAATCAACGGGGAGAATGCCGATTTGATTACGGCTATGATCAAAGGAGCCGATACGTCGGTGAGCGATGAGGAGATGGCGAAGATTGAGGCTTGTGCTTGTCCCGGTTGCGGTAGTTGTTCGGGGATGTTTACAGCCAACTCCATGAACAGCCTGACGGAGGCTATCGGACTTTCCCCCCGGGGAACAGGACTATTTTGGCGACGCATGCCAATCGTATCCGTTTGTTTCAGGATGCGGCCAAATTAGTGGTAGAGAATGCGTTCAAATATTATGAGGAAGGGGATGAGAGCGTATTGCCGAAGAGCATCGCCACGCGCCAGGCTTTCCTGAACGCCATGACGTTGGATATTGCCATGGGCGGATCGTCCAACACCGTGCTTCATCTGTTGGCCGTGGCCAACGAAGCCGGGGTGGACTTCAAGATGGCGGACATCGACGCGCTGAGCCGTAAAAGTGCCCTGCCTATGCAAGTTGGCGCCCAACACGCAGAAGTATTCCATCCAGGAATGTAACCGTGCGGGCGGTATCCTTAATATATTAGGTGAATTGGCAAAGGCCGGTTTGTTGGATACGTCGTGCCGCAGGGTGAACGGCCGTACTTTAGGCGAAGATATTGCGAAATATAGTATTACGTCCGGACAGGTGGACGATGAGGCGCAGCGTATTTACAGCAGTGCGCCGGGCGGAGTCTTCAGTAACAAGATGGGTTCGCAGAGCAAGGTGTACGATACGTTAGACACCGACCGTGCCACAGGGTGCATCCGCGATGTGGAACATGCTTACAGCAAGGACGGCGGCCTGGCCGTGTTGTTTGGGAATATTGCCCAAGACGGTTGCGTGGTGAAGACGGCCGGAGTGGACGAAAGCATCTGGCATTTCAGCGGTCCGGCCAAGGTGTTCGATTCTCAGGAAGATGCTTGTGAAGGTATCCTGAACGGCAGTGTGGTAAGTGGTGACGTGGTGGTCATCACTCACGAAGGACCGAAGGGTGGGCCGGGTATGCAGGAGATGCTTTATCCGACATCCTATCTGAAAAGCCGCCATTTGGGAAAAGTGTGCCCTGATTACCGACGGGCGTTTTTCCGGAGGAACTTCCGGTTTGAGTATCGGCCATATTTCGCCCGAAGCGGCAGCCGGTGGGAATATCGGTAAGATTGTGGACGGAGACATTATCGAAATAGACATCCCAAACCGGAGCATCAATGTCAAGTTGAGCGAAGCTGAATTGGCAGCCCGTCCGCAACGTCCGATGACGCGTAAGCGTGTCGTACCCAAATCGCTGAAAGCATACGCTTCTATGGTGAGTTCGGCCGACAAGGGTGGAGTTCGTATGATAGATTAAAAACAGTTTTCAATATGGCAAAAGAAAAGATAACAGGCGCAGAGGCTTTGATGCGTTCGTTGGAGCACGAGGGGGTTACGACGCTCTTCGGCTATCCGGGCGGAGCCATCATGCCGGTATATGACGCCTTGTACGGATATAAAGATAAGTTGAACCATGTATTGGTACGGCATGAGCAGGGGGCTACCCATGCGGCACAAAGGGTATGCCCGTGTGTCGGGCAAGGTCGGGGTGGCTTTGGTGACCAGCGGGCCGGGGGCGACGAATACCATTACCGGCATTGCGGATGCCATGATGGACAGTACGCCCATCGTGGTGATTGCCGGTCAGGTCGGTGCTTCTTTGTTGGGGTCTGATGCCTTCCAGGAATGCGATTTGGTAGGTGTGACGCAACCCATCAGCAAATGGGCCTATCAGATCCGTCGTCCGGAAGATGTGGCCTGGGCGGTAAGCCGTGCCTTTTATATTGCCAAAAGCGGCAGGCCGGGGCCGGTTGTGTTGGACTTTGCCAAGAACGCGCAGGTCGGCTTGGTGGACTACGAACCGCAGGGTACGGATTTCATTCGCAGTTATGTGCCTGTACCCAAGACCGACCCGTGGGCGATACGTCAGGCGGCTGCATTGATAAACAACGCGAAACGTCCGTTTATCCTTGTCGGACAAGGGGTTGAGCTTGGCGGCGCGCAGAAGAAGTCCGTCAGTTGATTGAACGGGCCGATATTCCTGCCGGTTGCACTTTGTTGGGCTTGTCTGCTTTGCCGTCCGACCATCCGTTGAATATGGGGATGCTGGGTATGCACGGAAGTCTGGCCAACAGCATCAAGACGCAGGAGTGTGACGTGTTGATAGCCGTAGGCATGCGTTTTGACGACCGTATCACCGGTAAGTTAAGTACATACGCCCGTCAGGCCAAAAAGATACATTTTGAAATAGATCCCAGTGAAGTCAACAAGAATGTACCGGTAGATGTAGCCGTGTTAGGAAATTGCAAACAGACGTTGGCTCAGGTGCTCGAACAGGTGAAACCCAATCGGCATACGGAATGGATTGACAGCTTCGGAGAACATCACGAGAGAGAAAAGGAGGCAGTGATAGAACCTGAAATCCATCCGGCAGACGGACCGATAAAGATGGGGGAGGTCGTACGTAAGGTAACGGAGATGACCGGTAATAAGGCTGTCTTGGTGACCGACGTAGGGCAGAACCAAATGATGGCTGCCCGTTATTTCAAATTCTCGGAACAACGCAGCATCGTAACCTCCGGCGGTATGGGGACGATGGGATTCGGATTACCGGCTGCCATCGGAGCCACATTCGGCGCTCGGGACGTATGGTATGTCTCTTTTTAGGCGACGGAGGTATTCAGATGACACTTCAGGAGTTGGGCACGATTATGGAACAACGCAGTCCGGTGAAAATCATATTGCTCAATAACAACTATCTGGGTAATGTGCGCCAGTGGCAGGAGATGTTCTTCGGGAAACGGTATTCTTTCACGCCGATGATGAATCCGGACTACAATATGATTGCTTCGGCTTACGGCATACCGAACCGTACGGTCGTGGAGCGTGAGGATTTGGCTGCGGCCATACAGGAGATGGTCGATACGGATGGGCCTTACTTGTTGCAGGTGGCCGTGATAGAAGAAGGTCGTGTGTTGCCGATGTGTTGTCCGGGCAATGACGTGGACGACATGGTTTTGGATTATTAACGGGAGGATTTTTAGATGGAACAAGAGAAGAAATTCTATACCTTGATTGTTTTCTCCGAGAACTTTGCGGGGCTTTTGAATCAGGTGACGGCGGTTTTTACCCGCAGGCAGGTGAATATCGAAAGTCTGAATGTGTCGGCTTCCAGTATAAAGGGGGTGCATAAGTACACCATTACCTGCTGGAGCACGGAGGAACAGATACAGGTTATCACCAAACAGATAGAGAAACGCATAGACGTGCTCCAGGCTCATTATTTCACGGACGACGAAATCTTCATCCAGGAAGTGGCGCTTTATAAGCTGGCTACTCCCAAGGTGTTGGAGAATCCGGACATCTCGAAGGCCGTACGTCAGCACGGAGCGCAGATTGTGGAGGTGAATCCGACTTATACCGTGGTCAGCAAAAAGGGAATGACGGACGATATCATGTCGCTTTATTTCGCCTTGAATGAGTATAAGTGCGTGTTGCAATACGTGCGTTCGGGGCGTATTGCCATTACGAAGAGTTGCACGGAATATCTGGACGAGTTTTTGGAAGAACGGCGGCGTGCGTACGAGGAGCTTCAGAATAAGGAATAAAATAAGGTAAGGATTCGAATGAAAGAGAATAAAGTCGGGACTTACTCGTTTGTGGCCGAACCTTTTCACGTGGATTTCACGGGAAGGCTTTTCATGGGGTGTTGGGCAACCATTTGCTCAACTGTGCCGGATTCCATGCCACGGAGCGCGGTTTCGGTATGGCGGAACTGAATGAGAGTAACTATACGTGGGTACTGTCACGCCTGGCCATCGAATTGGAAGATATGCCGGCTCAATATGAGGAATTCTCGGTAGATACGTGGGTGGAGAACGTGTACCGTTTGTTTACCGACCGTAACTTTGCCATTTACGGAAGGACGGAAAGGTTTACGGTTATGCGCGTTCCGTGTGGGCCATGATCAATATGGATACCCGCAAACCGGCCGACTTGTTGTCGCTGCACGGCGGTGACATCGTGGACTATATAGAGACGGAAAAAGGCTTGTCCGATAGAGAAGCCCGGTCGTATCAAAGTGAGCAGTTGTATGCCGGTACGTTCTATGGATGTGTATTATAGTGATATTGACATCAACGGGCATGTGAACAGTATTAAATATATTGAACATGTGTTGGACTTGTTTTCCAAAGATTGGTATGCTGGACATGTCATCCGCCGTTTTGAAATGGCGTACGTGGCCGAAAGCTATTCCGGTGACACGCTCAGCTTCTTCCGTGAGGAAAACGAAGACGGGACTTACGATATCGAAGTGCGTAAAAACGTCGGCGGAGAGAATCCCGAAGGGGAAGTCGTGTGTCGAAGTAAACTTAAATTTGATAACAAATAGCAATTTATTGTAGGTGTATTAGAATAATTTTGTAACTTTGTCGTCGAGTTTCGTACAAAAAAAGAATTTTAATAAAGAACGCGGCTATTTGTCGCACAAAACAGAAATAGAAAATGGCAGAATTGAATTTTGGCGGTGTTATCGAGACCGTGATGACCCGTGAGGAATTTCCATTGGAAAAGGCTCGTGAAATATTGAAGAACGAGACGATTGCAGTTTTAGGGTATGGTGTTCAAGGACCCGGTCAGGCTTGTAACCTGCGTGATAACGGTTTTAATGTAATTGTAGGCCAGCGTCAGGGCAAGACATACGACAAGGCTGTGGCTGACGGCTGGGTGCCGGGAGAGACTTTGTTTTCTCTTGAGGAAGCTGCCGAAAAGGGTACGATAGTTTGCATGTTGCTTTCCGATGCGGCTCAGATGCAGTTGTGGCCGACCATCAAGCCTTATCTGACTCCGGGCAAGACCTTGTATTTCTCTCATGGTTTCGCTATTAACTGGAGTGACCGTACGGGCGTGGTGCCTCCTAAAGATATTGACGTCATCATGGTGGCTCCCAAGGGCTCGGGTACTTCATTGCGCACGATGTTCCTCGAAGGCCGTGGCTTGAACTCTTCTTATGCTATCTATCAGGATGCCAGTGGTAAGGCATTGGATAAAGTATTGGCTTTCGGTATCGGTATCGGTTCAGGTTATTTGTTCGAGACCACATTCAAGCGTGAGGCTACATCCGATTTGACCGGCGAGCGCGGTTCTTTGATGGGTGCTATCCAGGGCTTGTTGTTGGCACAATACGAAGTGTTGCGCGAGAACGGACATACTCCTTCCGAGGCTTTCAATGAAACGGTGGAAGAATTGACTCAATTTGATGCCGTTGTTTGCCAAGAATGGTATGGACTGGATGTATGCCAACTGTTCTACGACGGCGCAGCGTGGCGCATTGATTGGATGGGGCCGTTCCACGATGCCATCAAGCCGGTGGTGCAGAAGTTGTACCAGAGCGTAGTGACCGGTAATGAAGCGCAAATCTCGATTGATTCCAACTCGAAACCGGACTACCGCGTGAAGTTGGAAGCTGAATTGAAGGCTTTGCACGACAGTGAAATGTGGCGTACGGCAGAAACGGTGCGTAAATTGCGTCCGGAGAACAATTGATGAATTAAAAATTTAATAAAACCCAAAGGTGTCGGATAAACCGACACCTTTGGGTTTTATATTTAGTAGTACCATGAAGAAAAAGCTGATGTTATTTTGTACATGAGTCAACCTGAATGATATGCAGGGTACAGTGGGAATATACGCTCATTATGGTATCAAAAGGTATTCCTCATTACGTGATTGTATCGCCTGAAGGGCGGATTATACATGTATGGAGTGGTTATGGGACGGGAGTGCTGAAAAAGAAATTGGAAGACTGGGTGAAATAAAGTGGGACGAAACCTGACGTTCCGTCCCATTGTGGGTCATCTCTTTTTCGGGCTTATTGCGTGGAGTATTCCCCGTAATAGAGTACCCGGCATTGAATAACGGAAAGAATTGCCTTGGTCTGTCCGTTCGTCTACTTTTTTTCGATGAAGCGTTCTGCGTCTTTTTTCTGAAATCACGCCATCGTCTTGGAGTTTACGGATGGTGCGACGCTCGTAAGTGAGCATCATACGGATAGAGTTGACGGTAAGTGCATGGCGGTAAGCCTTCGGGTAATTTTGTTCCAGCTGCAAGGTGACATGATTCATGCGGTCTATGTTATGGTTGATTTCCGTACGAAGAATGTCCAATCGTTTTTTTCTGATCGGGTGTGAGGAGTTCGGAAGCATTGAGTTCGTTCAATAGGTTCAGATCCTCGTTTTGTAAAATGATGAACCCTCTGGCCAGGTCATATACGTTTACGATGCGTTCACGGAAGTAGAAACTGATGCTGTCCCCAAGTGAAGTTTCTTTTTTGGATACGAGGCAGGACGGAGGTGCGGTTGCAATAATTGAATATGGAGGGACGGAAGTCCAACGTATACTGTCCGTCATGGTCATACATCTCGTCGAGAGAGTTCATCAAATGAAGGAATGTGGTTTTCGAAACGACACCTTCATCATAAAGTTGATGGCATACGGCCTTTTTCGCGGTCCAATATACGGAGACGTATTTCGGAAAGGAATTCCATTGTGGAATAGGTCCGGACGGAGACAAAGACAGAGACGGTGGAAGGTATTTTTTCACTTTGTTCCAGTTTGCGTCGTGCAATGCCGCCTTTGCAGACAGTTTTTCCATATACTTTTCTGCACTGTCGTGTAAGTATCCTTGGATTTTGGAGTCGATCAGTACTCTGGCACTGGAAACTTGTATTAAGCCCAATCGTCTCAGTAGCCAACGCATGGTGGTGGCATTGATGGAAAGAGTGAGCGTGACGATACCGGCTGTGAGAAACAAGACCTGTCGTCTGATGTCTTCCGGAATTCCCGGTGTGTAAGAAACCATCAGGGCCAGTGTCATACCTAATGCTCCGCGCAGGCCACCCCATGTCAGAATGACGGACTTGCGTTTGAAAGTCCGTATCCCAATCTTTTCATAACGGGGTAGAAAAGCATGATCATGGCAAACCGGATGAGGTTCAGTCCTACGTAAACAAGCAGCAAAATGATGAGGTCGGACCAATTCAGGTCTACTTTCTCTGCGATGACCACACCGACCATGATAAAAACTAATGTATTGGCTATATGGGTAAGAAGTCCCCAGAACTTTTCCATGAATACGTTGACTTGCGGTTTCAGTCTGGGGCGGCCGGTATAAGAGATAGTCAGTCCGAAAGCCACTAAAGCGATGACACCGGATATGCCCATATAGTATTGGGACAGAATAAACGTGACGTAGGCAGAAAGGATGATGACGCTGTTTTGTATCATCTCTTCCGAGTTGATACGTGTAATGAACCAGATTGTCAGTCGGGCCAGGCAGAATCCTAAAAGTATTCCGCCAATAACGACTTCCAGAAATTGCACTACGGGAGAAGCTGTGCTTGCTCCACTAAGCGTATAGGCTCCGAAAAACAGCATGAAACATACGATGCCGGTTCCATCGTTGAGCAAAGACTCTCCGTCTACTAAAGTGGAGAAGCGTTTGCTGGTACCCAGTTCGTGCAATAAAGCTACGACGGCTACCGGGTCGGTTGCACTGATGAGGGCGCCGAACATGAGAGCCAACGGCCATGTCCACGAGGTGTACTCTGGAGCAAACAGGCTGATGCCAATCATGAGGGCGGCTGTAAGCAGCATGCAGACTACTAATCCGGGAACAGCCAACAGGGTGGAATTGGCCAATGTTTTCTTGAAGATGTGCATGTTCATCTCGTATGCCGCATCGAATATCAAAATGGGGAGGAAAACATATAGAATGAAATCCGGATTCGTATCGGCTACGGTTGCCACTGCATTTTCTACGCGTGGCATGAAGTCGAAATAATGAAAACGGTTGAGGAGGCCTATCAGTAAACCGAATACAAACAGTCCTACGGTATAGGGAAAACCGGTTCGTTTCAGTATGGACTTTAATATAGCGCCGACTAACAAGCCGACAATGGCCAGCAGTAGAGGGGCCAGTAAGTTGAAATCTTCCATAATATTCTTTTTAATGGGTAGAAAGGTCTACTCTACAAATATAACGAAAAAACCTACAAGACCATATCATCTTGTAGGTTTCTATTGTTTTTGTCGTAAAGTCTCTGCTTTTTTCTTAGAAGAAGAGGTAACGATTGTCTTTTACTTCGGCCTTTTCATACAGTTCATTGGCAAAACGGCTGATGGCGCGCATGTTGAGAGACTCTTGTTGAGCTTCTTCTTTTTAGCGTCGAACTTCTCGGCCGATTTGTTCTTATTGATAACCTGCAACGTGTAGACTCCGGCATTACCTTTGAACGGGCCTGCGAATTGATTGGCCGCTGTTTTGCTGGCTACGGCACTTAACATCGGTTCGCTGGAGCCGGTCTTCATTACGAAAGCGGAGGCACTGAACGTCACGTGCTTGATGGTGTCGCTTACAGCACCTTGTACTTTCATGGCGTCTGCTATGCTCTTCGTCTGAGCCAGTTTCTCTTTCAGCATCTCGGCTTTTTTGTCCTTGATGACTTCTTGCGTGAGATATTCTTTCATATCCTCCATCGTGCGGTAACCTTCCTTGTGTATACCGGTAAGGATGGCCACAAGCATGTGGTCGTTCTCACCACATTCGTAAAGAGGAGATACATTGCCTATTTCGGTGTCTTCATTGAATATCCATCGCATGGCCTCACGCGTGTTGCTTACTCCTCCTACATAATGTTCATTGTTGAACAAGTCTTTGCGCTCTTTGTAAGTTATAGCCGTTTTTCAGTGCTTTAGCTTCGATATCCTTTTGGGTAGGATTGGAAGCGATGAAGTGGCTGAAGTCGTTATAAGCCTTTGCATAAGTGTCTTTACTGAACTCAATCGGGCATTTGATTACGGCCACATCATATTTGTTGATCATGGCACGGCGGTCTGTCACTTGTGCGATGATGCATCCTGGGTAAGGTCAATCTTTTCGGTGGCATTTACCGGCATATTGGTGATGGTTTTGATAAACTTCAAGTTGTCGCCGTCCAAAGGAGCACCTTCATAATTACGTGAAGTAATCCATGTCTTCTCGCCGGACTGTTTGTATTTCTTGGCGATGGAATCGAAAGCCACACCGCCCCGCAATGCCGTCATGATGCTGTCGGCTGTCTTTTGGATGGCATTCATATCGGCGCCTGCTACTTGTATTTGACGAAGTTGGATGGAATCCGGTGCGGAAATCTTGTTGATTACCTTGATGATGTTCATCGTGTTGTCTCCGGCATAATAATAAGGAGCTTTCATCTGTCCTACAGCCATGGAATCCAACTGTGAAGCTATGTCGTTGGGGAATATGTTCTTGCTGACCGGAAGCGGACTGTAATTAATCGTAGAGCCACTCTCACGGACAATTTTAGCAATGTCGCCTCCAGCAGCCAAAGCTGTGGCTGTTTCTGCCATATCTTTGTCTAAGGCTGCTTTGTCGGCTGCGCTGGCTTTGACCTGAACATCGATAAATTTAATGTCACGGCTTTCGGCTGTTTGCTTGAATCTTTCTTTCAACTCATTGTATTTGGCTTTTAAGTCGCTTTCTTCCACTTTGATATCTTTGTCATTGATGGTAGAGTAGGGCACGGCTGCCATGATAATGTCGCTTTCATTGGTACGTGCCTCGAATGCGGCCTTGTCTATGATTTTGTTGCCTAACATCGCTTTGCTCAGCAGTACTTGATATTTTTGCGCAAGACTTTCCTGACGGAGTGTCTTTTCAATGAACATCCAGAATTTGTAGAGACTGTTATAGTAGTCCATGTATTCGGCCGGCATCTGTTCGCTTTTTGGTTTTCATGCCTTCATAATCGGTCAGGAACTTCTTCAGTACATTGGCAGCGAAACGGCCGGTTTGTTCGTTGCGGAAAGGTGTTTGCATCAGTATGGGACTGTTGCCTTCCGAAATAATGGATTGGATTTCTGCGTCAGTGACAGTCAGTCCCAATTCTTCAGCTTCGTGCTCGATGAGTTTGTTGTTGACGTATGTGTTCCAAACTTGGTCGCGTAATTGAGTGAGTTGTTGGTCGTTGAGTGCGCTGTTGCCACTGGTGAACTTCACAACTTCCGCATATTCGTCCACTAAGTTTTGGAATTCATGTACTGAAATCCGCTCTCCGTAAATTTCGCCGACTTGCTGCTTGCTTTCGTTAGAAGCAGACTGGATGGAGCGCATGGCTTCCTCGGCAATGAATGCAAAAGAGCCAGACCGATCACGATGACCAGCAAAGGCCACTTAGCTCTGATTTTCTGTAATGTTGCCATTGATTTAAATGATTATTATTTTTATTATTTTCTTTAAACGATTTAAGCGCACGAAGATACAAAAATCTTCGCACATATTCATGTCTGTTGGGCTAAAATTTAGTTATTCGACGATTTTCAGACGTACAAGTTCTATTTTTGTCGTTGTATTCTTGATGATTTTGAACTCGAAATGGCCGAATCTGATGATTTCGTTCAGTTTCGAAAGCTTTGATACTCGTGTAGAATCAGTCCGCTGACCGTGACATATTCTTCGGATTCCGGCAAATCCAATCCCAACAGTTCATTGGCTTTTTCTATTTCCAGCCGTCCGGACAGGACGTATTCATTCTCATCGACCTTTTTGGGCAATGTAGTTTGTATTGTCGTGCTCGTCTTCAATATCGTCGAAGATTTCTTCTACTAAGTCTTCCATCGTTACGATTCCCGAAGTTCCACCGAATTCGTCTACTACGATAGCCAGAGATTTTTTCTGCTGCATGAACTTCTTTAATAGCTTTTGGGCAGACATCGTTTCCGGGACCACGGGAGTTTCTTTAATTCGTAAAGTCCAGTCTGCCGGGTTCCGGAACATTTCGGATGAATGGATAAAGCCTACGATATGGTCTATGTCTTCTTTGTAAACGATGATTTTGGAATTTCCGCTTTCAATAAACCTGTTTTTAAGGTTTTCTATGGATGAACTGATTTCCACCGCTTCTATTTCTGTTCGTGGCACCATACAGTCCCGAACTTTGACTTCCGAGAAGTACAAGGCATTTTGGAATATCTTGATTTCATCCGTAATGTCGTTTTCATTTTGAGCCGATTCGATACTGGATTGTATCAGGTTGTCTAAGTCTATTTTCGTAAAAGCTTGTTCCGACGCTTTCTTGTTTACTTTAAGTCCCATCAGGCGCAATATGCCGCGAGATAGCGCACTGGTGAATTTGGATACAGGATAAAAAAGTATATAGATGATAAACGCCGGAACGGCGAATATCTTCAGCATACGGTTCGGGTTTATCTTGAATAGCGTTTTCGGAAGGAACTCTCCGGTGACCAACACGATTAAGGTTGAAATGATGGTTTGCAAAGCCACGTTCAGTCCTTCGTGTTGGTTTAAATGGATCGGAGAAAGGACGAATTCGTTGATCACTCCCTGCCATTAAAATACCATAGACGACCAACGCGATGTTGTTTCCGACCAAAAGGGTCGAGATGAAATCATTCGGACGTGTATAAAATATGGTCAGAATTTTGGAAGTCAGACTGGCATCGCTACGGTCTAACTCAACTCGAAGTTTGTTGGAAGAAACAAATGCGATCTCCATCCCCGAGAAGAAGGCGGAGAGCAACAGTATGATGATGATTTCTATAATGGTCAGTGTCATGGCTGATTGGGTTTGGTGGGGGCGGCACGCATGGCCGAGTCATTGGAGGATGAACTGCCACTGTCGCTGAAAGGCGTTTCGGCATTGGCGTTGCTGACAGAGTAGCGTGTCATTTGTTCGTTGGAACGGAAATTATAACCTTGGAGGAATTCATCCGGTTTCCGGATGGTCATGAACATGTTGGAATACATTTCATGACGGTCCATATCCCAAAAAAAGTTCTTCGCTAGTAAAGACAGTACCCTCTTGGTTGCGTATGACCACACGTCCGCGCAACTCCCATAGTTGTTGATTGTGGCAATATGCCGTATCCGATTGCACGAACCAATCGATGTGGAACGTGGAGTCGAACTTTTCCAAAAGTATGCCTTTTACGAAAGTCCATCGCGGCGGATTGGTCGTATTGTAGATATTCCATTCTTCTGCCGTGATTTTATAGCGGATGACTCCGGAGTCTGAAATGAGAGTCGAGATGCCCCATGATTGCATGAAAGGCAAGGAGTCGTTTTCGTTTACGGCCGGAGCGTGGTTTGATTTTTCCGTAGAGCACGAGAGTATTAAAATAAGCATAACAGTCGCCCAAACGGAGACTGTTATGTGGGTCAAACGGGACAATCCCGTTGTAGACTTTACCTTACTTTTTCTCATTACTGAATCTTCCATTTCATGGACCATCTTTCGTTGAACGTAATACCGACGTTGAGACGCAAGTAGTTTTCAGTAATTAAAGATGATACGCTAGGAACGGACCTGCCCCACTGAAATGCGATATTGACCACGGAACGGTTATTGATATTGTTGGATACGGGAAGAGCGAATCCTGCCGTTACACCGAATTCCGTGGGCCGTTATGTCCGTTTACCTTATAATAAGTGTGGAAAAAGACGCCCCCATACGATATTGTACCCGTCTTAAGTATTTGCTGCTGTAACGGTCCGGTTGGAACTCCCCTCCGATCACAATTTTGGTGCGGTTCATATAGTTTTCCGTAGTGCTGACAAACTTGTCGTTTATAATTTGAGGCACACGGCATTCTCCCCATCTTTGATGAGTTACGTCCAAACCAACTTTCCATTGCTCTTTGTGTGCCCATGCCAATCCGGCTCCGAAAGATGTGGGTAATTCGAAAAGCCTTTTCTATGACGGATTTCGTGGTATCTCCGTTGGCCACATAACTGTAATAATGGGCAGGAGAGTTGATTGCATGTCCGATACCGTATGTAATACCGGGAGTCAAAACGTCGTTTTTGCCGATTTTAATGGGATATTGTACTCCGATATCTATTTTATAGGAAGAAAGGTCAGCTTCTATTTGTCGACGTAGCCCGTTGCTTGCGCTGGTGGCTGTTCCGTCTTCATAAAAGTCTGCGTGATATTTTGGGCATAGTTTCCCCATACATATCCGAAATTGGCTCCGACAGAAAAGTTTGCGAACGGATTCCATCCCAAACCCACATACACCTCGTGCAGTCCTCCGTCCCCGGTATAGCTGTTGGTATAAGTCATGGTCGAACCGCTGTTGAAATGATCGCCCAGATATTTGCTTTCCGAGAAGTCATATCCTATACTGGAAAACGGGATAAAACCGAATGAAAATCCCAATCCCGGGCACAAACGGAAGCCTGCGTTGATATAGTCCAACGTGGTGTTGTGCGCATTGATACTGTTGCCTCCGCTTTTGAAATTTACGTTTTGCAACGTGAGACCTACGTCGAAGATGAATGATAAGGAATCTATGGCGGAATAGGAAGCCGGATTTTGCATATTGATGCGGTTTCCGTCGCGGAATCCCAATGCCACTCCGCTCATAGCCTTGTTGAAACCTTGCGACTGGTCTTTCAAGCTGCCGAGTCCGAAACGGGAATACGGGGAGTTTGAACCATTGGTCTGTGCGGGAGCATATAGTGTTGCCATGGCCAGCAACACGCAGAGTATAAGTTTATGACTGCTCATTATTAAATGCTAATATTCGGTTTAGCCCTCTGGGCACTATATATTTATCTGCAAAGATGAGATTTTTTATTTTGCTATCAAAGTTAAAAAATATCGCCACCAGTTAAAAAACCAAAAGGGACGGGTATTTTTCTTGGAAATATTTGATGCGTCCTTCTATTTCAAACTTCATGCCCTGAATGACTCCGGAGCGGATAGACGTTTCCGTATCATATCCGATGTCTAAGAGCGGCCCCTCGCTGTCTATCAACGGAAGTTTGGCTGTGAAAGCACGGAGGCTTTTTAGGCGCATTTGAAGTCCCGGGGAAATGCACCCTCCTTTGTAATGTCCGTTTTTGTCGATGAATTCGTAAGTCAGGCATGTTCCGGCATCGACTATAAGGATGTCATGCCCGGGGTATTGCATGTAGGCACCTACAGCCGCAGCCAACCGGTCCGCTCCCAACGTATCTGGAGTCCGGTAAGCGTTTGTGATCGGGACGGGAGTCTGTGCATTTAAATACAGCAAAGGGAAGTCGAGCCTTTTCAGTTGTCGTTCGGCTTCTGCGGTGATGCCGAATACACTTCCGACGATACCTTGTTTAAACGCATATTTATTCACGAATTCCGGCAAGCGTTCCAGTGTTTCATTTGAGGTCTTGATTTCTTCCACCGGAGTATCACCGTCAAAGGCTACCAGTTTGGCCAGCGTATTTCCTATGTCTATGATTAAATTCACGTGTTCATGCTTTGCGGTTGCAAAGTTAATCAAAAAATAACATGGCAGATGATTTCTTTGTCAAAAGATGCTGTCTCGCTTTTTTCCGTGAATGGCATGGGGCAAAAGGGAAAATGCACTAACTTTGCAAAAAGCTAAATATGGCATGGAATGAGATATTTGAGATTTGTGTTTTTATACACCTTATTATATATAGGAGGGCTGGCTCATGCCTTTCCGGCCGACTCTGTCGAGGTTAGTCTTTTGACTTGTTCTCCCGGAACCGAAGTGTATTCTTTGTATGGTCATACGGCCATTCGTGTGAAATCATATACCACGGGGAGGACTGGGTCTTTAATTACGGTGTGTTCAGCTTCAACCGTCCGAATTTTATATGGCGTTTTACGCGCGGCGAGTGCGATTATCAGATTGGAGCCTTGCCTTTTGCTTACTTTGCCGAAGAATATGAAGAGCGTGGGTCGGCCGTCTATCAGCAAGTGCTGAACCTGAGGGCATCGGAGAAGGAACGGCTTTGGACGCTGTTGGTAGAGAATATGCGTCCGGAAAACCGGGAATACCGTTATAACTTTCTTTATGATAATTGTACGACTCGGGCACGCGACCGTATAGAGGAAGCTGTGGAGGGAAAGATTATTTATCCGGAGCAAGACACTGTCCGTACGTATCGTGAGATTATTCATCAGTATACGGCTCAGCATCCCTGGGCGGAATTGGGTAATGACATTTGTTTGGGGGCGGAGGCTGACCGTCCTATTTCTGTACGTGACGAGATGTTCGCTCCTTTTTATTTGTTGCGTTACGCCAATGGCGCGGTGATTCAGGGCTCCGACGGCAGTATGCGGCCGTTGGTGTTGTCTCAATCGAAAGTGGTTGAAGGGCGTGATGTGGAAATACAGAAAGAATTCCCTTGGTCTCCGGCACTGTCCGTATGGATACTTTTTCTTTTGTGTGGCGGGGTTGACCGTGGTGGAACGGTGGCGTCATGCATGTTTTTGGGGGATAGACATTTTTTGATGTCATTGGTCGGAGGAATCGGATTGGTGGTCACGTTTCTTTTTTTCTTCTCCGTTCATCCCACAGTTGGCTCGAATTGGCAGAGTTGGGTCTTCAATCCCATTCCGTTGGTGGCCATGCCGTGGGTGGTTTGGTGTGCTGTTAAAAGGAGAAAAACTTACTATCATCCGTTAAATGCGTCGGTTTTAATATTATTTATGTTTTTTCTGCCCTGATACCACAAGATTTTTGTGTGGTAGTTGTACCTTTGGCCTTAGCTTTGTTGCTACGTTCGTGTAGCTATTGGATAAGCTATCGAAAAAAAGAAAAATAAGCAAGCCATGCATTCTAAAAGCTATCGTTTTCTGACTCCGTTGATTATGGTGCTGACCTGGGCCAATATGGAAGCCCAGACATCGCATCCTGTCCCCGGTTGGTGGTCAACGTGACGATAGACCAGTTGCGTACGGACTATATGGAAGCCTTTTCTTCGCTTTTCGGAGCCGGAGGTTTCAATAAGGTGATGCGCGACGGGCGTAGCTATATGGATGCCGCCTATCCTTTTTCCCACATAGACCGTGCTTCGGCAGTGGCGTGTATCATGACGGGTACGGTGCCTTACGATAATGGAGTCGTGGGCGAGCATTGGATGGACCGTAAGACTTTACGTCCGATGTATTGCGTAGACGATGCGACGTGCGAGGGATGGCTGACTTCCGAGAAGTACTCTCCGGTGGCGTTGAATGTTTCGACCGTCACCGATGAACTGAAGATGGCTACCGGAGGACGGGCTTTGGTGTACAGCATTGCCCCGGATGCCGACGCTGCAATTCTGGCAGCCGGGCATGCCGCCGACGGTGCTTTTTGGATAGACAATGCTTCCGGGCAGTGGAGTAGTACGTCTTATTACGGCCAGTATCCGGATTGGGCCTTGCGTTACGACGTTTCCGACCGTTTGTCCGGCCGTATTTCCGATTTGTCCTGGACTCCAATCAGTCCGATTGTAGAGAATTTCAATTTCTTTATTTCGCCTCAAGAGAGCAAAGGGTTTACACATAAGTTTACAGGGGAGACCGTAAGATTTATGAGTTCAAGACCAGTGCGTATGTCAATGACGAGGTCAACCGTTTCGCCAAACATTGTCTGGATCATACCGAGTTGGGCGAAGACCTTGTGACGGATTTCCTGTCCCTGACATATTATGCAGGGGACGTTCGATCACAAACCGGTAGCCGAAGTTCCGGTAGAGTTGCAGGACACGTACGTGCGTCTTGACCTTGAATTGGCGGAGTTGATTACGATGTTGGAAAAGAAAGTAGGGGCCGGACGTTTTTTGTTGGTCGTTACTTCTACGGGATATACCGATGACGAAATCACCGATTTCTCGAAATACCGTATTCCTACTGGTACGTTCAGTGTGACGCGTGCTTCTGCGTTGTTGAACATGTACCTGATGGCTGTATATGGCCAGGGGCAGTATGTGGAGACGGAGTTCGGCTCGCAACTGTTCTTAAACCAGAAACTTATAGAAGACAAGCAACTGAATTTAAGTGACGTGCTGACACGTGCGCAGGCTTTCCTGATTCAGATGGCCGGCGTAAAAGACGTGTACACTTCCCAGCGGTTGGCTTTGTCTGCGGGAGAAACCGAAATACGCCGTTTGCGGAACAGTTTCAACCAGATGCGTTCGGGAGATATCTTCATTGAAGTGTCTCCGGGTTGGAAGGTCGTCAACGAAGAGACGCATGAACAAACCTTGGAAAGGGCTTCATACGTAGGTTTTCCCATTTTCTTTTTCGGGTGCAACGTGCGGCCGGAAACGATAAAGACGCCGGTAACGGTGGATTGTATCGCTCCCACTGTAGCCCGCTTCATGCGTATCCGTGCTCCAAACGCATGTTCCGCAGCCCCTTTATCGGCAATCCGCTGATGAAGATATTTAAATAATTTTCTATTCTTTACTTTTTTTGATTAACTTTGCGCAAGTGCAAAAGCGCATCGCGTGAATAAAAAACAAAACAAAATATATGGATATAAACAAGTTTTTGAGCAAGCTTTTCGGGGAATAAGTCTACCCGGGACATGAAGTTGATTCAGCCGTTGGTAGAGACCGTGAAAAAAGCTTACCCTGAAATTCAGGCGCTCAGTAATGATGCCCTGCGTGCCAAGACGCAGGAAGTGAAAAAGTACGTGCAGTCTTCGGCCGACGACCTCAAGGCTAAAATTGCAGAGTTGAAGGCAAAGGTGGAAGAAATGCCGATTGAAGACCGTTCTTCTCTTTTTTCGCAGATCGACAAGTTGGAGAAAGATGTTTTGGAACGTTACGAACAGGCTTTGAACGAAGTCATGCCGGTGGTGTTCTCCATCGTGAAGTCCACGGCCAACGTTTTGCCACTCAGGAAATCGTGGACGTGACGGCCAACGATTTCGACCGCGAGTTGGCGGCAAAGTTCGATTTCGTGGATATTGAGGGTGATACGGCGCATTACCACAACCACTGGACGGCCGGAGGAAACGATACGGTGTGGAATATGATACACTACGACGTACAGCTTTTCGGTGGTGTCGTACTGCACCAAGGCAGATTGCCGAGATGGCGACCGGTGAAGGTAAGACATTGGTGGCTACCCTGCCTGTGTTCTTGAATGCCCTGACCGGCAACGGCGTGCACGTGGTGACGGTCAATGACTATTGGCCAAGCGTGACTCCGAGTGGATGGGGCCGCTCTACATGTTCCACGGTTTGAGTGTGGACTGTATCGACAAGCATCAGCCCAACAGCGACCCGCCGTCGTGCCTATCTGGCCGACATCACGCGTTCGGAACGAACAATGAGTTCGGTTTCGACTACTTGCGCGACAATATGGCAACGAATCCCAAGGATTTGGTGCAACGTGCACACAACTACGCCATCGTGGACGAGGTCGACTCCGTATTGATTGACGATGCCCGTACGCCGTTGATTTATATCCGGCCCCGTGCCTAAGGGCGACGACCAGTTGTTCGAACAATACCAGCCTCTGGTAGAGAAGTTAGTCGGTGTACAGCGTCAGTTGGCTACTCATACTTGGCCGAGGCCAAGCAGATGATAGCTTCGGGCGACAAGGAAAAGGTGGAGCAGGGATTCCTGCAACTGTACCGCAGTCATAAGGCGTTGCCCAAGAACAAGCCTTTGATCAAGTATTTATCCGAGCAGGGTATCAAGTCCGGTATGCTGAAGACCGAGGAAATCTATATGGAAAACAACAACAAGCGCATGCCCGAGGCTGTGGAACCGTTGTATTTTTCGTTGTAGATGAGAAGTTGAACAGCGTGGACCTGACGGACAAAGGTTTTGCCTGGCTGTCCAAAGCTACCTCAGACCGGAATTGTTTGTTATGCCGGACATTACGTCGGCCATGTCGGCGTTGGAGACAGATAGCTCTTTGACCGACGAGGAACGCGTCATGAAAAAAGACCAGCTCTATTCCGACTATGCCGTGAAGAGCGAACGTATTGCAGCAGTTGCTGATACCATGTTCAACCGCGACGATGAATATGTCATCATCGACGGCGAAGTGAAGATTGTGGACGAGCAGACGGGACGTATCATGGACGGGCGCCGCTGGAGCGACGGCGCATCAGGCGGTGGAAGCCAAAGAGCACGTTAAGGTGCAGGCCCAGACTTTTCGATTACCTTGCAGAACTATTTCCGCATGTATCATAAGTTGGCGGGTATGACCGGTACGGCCGTCCGAGGCCGGCGAGTTTTGGGACATCTACAAACTCGACGTGGTGGAGATTCCGACCAACCGTCCGATTGCACGTAAGGACATGAACGACCGCGTGTATAAGACACAGCGTGAGAAATATAAGGCTGTCATCGAGGAAATTGAGATGCTCATCAAGGCCGGACGTCCCGTGTTGGTCGGTACGACTTCGGTGGAAATCTCGAGATGTTGAGCAAGATGTTGCAGATGCGTAAGATTCCGCACAACGTGCTGAACGCCAAATTGCACCAGCAAGAGGCCGATATCGTGGCGCAGGCGGGACAGAGCAGCACGGTGACCATTGCCACCAACATGGCCGGTCGTGGTACCGACATCAAGCTGAGCGACGAGGTGAAGAAAGCCGGTGGTTTGGCCATTATCGGTACGGAACGTCATGAGAGCCGCCGTGTAGACCGTCAGTTGAGAGGTCGTGCCGGACGACAGGGAGACCCGGGCTCATCCGTTTTCTTCGTGTCCTTGGAGGACAAGTTGATGCGTCTGTTTGCCAGCGAACGGATTTCCAGGGTTATGGACAAACTGGGCTTTGAAGATGGCGAGATGATTGAACACAAGATGATCAGCAATGCCATCGAGCGTGCCCAGAAGAAGGTGGAAGAGAACCACTTCGGTGTGCGTAAGCGTTTGTTGGAATACGACGACGTGATGAACAAACAGCGTACGGTGGTCTATGAGAAACGTCGCCACGCCCTGATGGGTGAGCGTATCGGGATGGACATCTCCAATATGATTTGGGACCGTTGCGTGAATATCATCGAGAATAACGACTATCAGGGTTGCAAGGAAGGCTTTATCGAGGTCATGGCCATGGAAGTACCGTTTACGGAGGACGAGATGAACAGCATGAAGCGTGAAGATTTGTGCGAAAAGGCTTTCCAGGCTGCCATGGAACGTTTCAAGCAAAGACGGATATGTTGGCCGCTGTGGCCCAGCCTGTCATCAAACAGGTGTATGAGGCACAAGGACACATGTATGAGAACATCATGGTGCCCGTGACGGACGGACGTCGTATTTATCAGATTTCCACCCGCTCAAGGAGGCTTACGAAACGGAAAGCCGTTCCATCGTGAAGGCTTTCGAGAAGGCCATCATGCTGCATACCATCGACGAGGCTTGGAAAGAAAACCTGCGCGAACTGGACGAGTTGAAACATTCCGTGCAGAACGCTAGCTACGAACAGAAAGACCCTTGTTGATTTTCAAACTCGAAAGCGTGAAGCTCTTCGATGCCATGGTGGACAAGATTAATAACCAGACCGTCAGCGTACTGATGCGTGGACAAATTCCGGTGCAGCAGCCCGAACAGGTGCGTGAGGCCGAACCGGAACCGGCTCCCCGTCAGGAGAAGTACGTGGAATCCCGCGAGGACTTGACCGACCCCAATCAGGAGGCCGCTGCCCGTCAGGATACGCGTGAACCGCAGAAGCAGCAACCGGTAGTGGCTGAGAAGCTTCCGGGACGTAACGACCCTTGTCCTTGCGGTAGCGGAAAGAAATTTAAGAACTGTCACGGACGCGGATTATAAATCGGCGGACTGACGATAAGTTGTATTGTCCCCGGACGGGTCGGGTTTTCCGGCTGCGTCCGGGGAAGTTTGTTGTATGGGTACTCTCTTCGGATGTCATGATGTTTTTTCGCTTCTCTTCCTTAAATTTTGGAACTGGAATGTTTTCCGATACTGTTTTTTTGTACCTTTGATACAAGTATAAGTAAAACGACAGATTATGAAAGCCACTTCACAAACCATTCAGCAGATTGAACGTGCACTCAGGAAAATTGCAGCCAAATACCCGCAAGGCCGGGGAGGATTTGGCTTTGACGGATATCCATCTTCAGGTAAAGCCGATTCCGGCGAATTGTTGGCGTTCAACGATGACGATGAAGAGTTGACGCGTTGCGTGGTAGAGCAGTGGATGGACAACGGAGATGAGAATTTTTATGAAGAGATTACTCCCGTGTTGCGCCAGTGTATCCAGGGTATGAAAGATACGTTGGAGCATCTTTCCCTGTTGAAGCCTTATTCTTTCGTCTTGGTAGATGAGGACAAGGAAACGCTTTGCGACTTGTATCTTGTGGACGATGAGACGGTGATAGTGGACGGCGAACTGCTGAAGGGGTTGGACGAAGATTTGGATGATTTCCTGAAAAAGCTTTTGGAGGAATAAGGTGTCCCTTGAACGGACAAAATCGCGATTGGGCGAGGGTAAAGCCAAGTCCGTTTGGGCTTTGCGGGGAGCGATTTGTTCAGAATGTCAGAATGTCAAATCCGATGGGGCGAGAATCGCGTATTTTCGGGCAGGAGGCGTTTGGGGCCGCGCAAGGGCATTCTCGTTTGTCAGGGAAAAGGCAGAGTGTAAGTCGTCGGGTTTTTTCCTGTTTTTGTTTCGCCTTTATGTCGAATCGTACGGACAGATGCGGATAAGGTGTAAGCGAAATGTCGCAATCCCTATCTGTTTGTTTCTTGTTTTGGGAAACAAAATGAGTTCAAATAGTGTTTTTCGTATGCTTAAAATCTTGTTTGGGGGGCGTTTGGAGCTTGGTTTTAAGTCGTGTGATATATGTATTCCGTTCGTTTTGCGCACATCGGAAAATCGCTTTCAGCCAAACGATTTTTTTCAATCTCTTGAGATTGATTTGCATATATGCAGGCTTTATGCGAAAATACACCGCTTTTTTGCATAATTATTCTCTTTTGGGGCTTTATCTGACGCTGTTTTCTCAATTTAAAACAAGCGTAAAGGATTGAAATAATATCTTTTTGCCAGGATATAGAGGAAAATGAGATAAAATTGTAATTTGCAGACATGGCGCTTGTTTCATCTTAAGTTTATTCCGGTTCGATGGCTTGGAGCGAATCGTGAAGTTCGGGAAACAGGCTGTTCATTCAGTCCTGATGGATTTGAAGTGTCCTATCCCGGAAGGGGCTTGTGGGTGAAGGTGGAACGTTACGGCAGTTAGTCGCTTTACGAGTTTGTAGTCCAGCCTACTCCCCCCGGTGGTGTGCAGGTAATATTGGTTTGTGGAGGTGGCGAAGCAGGAACAAGGGGGAAGCGCGTTGGTCTTATATCGGATGAAATAGGAACATCCCGAAAAGTAGAAATCCCCTCCGCTTGTCATCGTACAGGTGGAGGGGATGGTTTTATATAGTATAAAGTTAAGGTCAGAACAGGCTCCACGACACGGTGAGGCCGGCCATGACGATGGCCACCATCGACATGAGCTTGATGAGGATGTTGAGGCTCGGTCCTGACGTGTCCTTGAACGGATCGCCGACGGTGTCGCCGACAACGGTGGCGCGGTGTACCTCGCCGCCCTTTCCGCCGAAGTTACCTTCTTCGATATACTTTTTGGCATTGTCCCACGCACCGCCGGAGTTGGCCATGAAGATGGCCAGTACGAAACCGGCCGACAAGCCGCCGACCAAAAGACCGATGACACCCGGTACGCCGAACACCAGTCCGGTAGCGATGGGAGCCACGATGGCCAACAGCGACGGAAGACCATTTCACGTTGTGCACCTTTGGTGGAAATCTGCACGCAACGGGCATAATCCGGTTCGGCTTCTCCGCTCAGGATGCCCTTGATTTCACGGAACTGCCGCCGCACTTCCTCTACCATGTGGGCCGCTGCACGCCCTACGGCGTTCATGGTCAACCCGCAGAACAGGAAAGCCATCATGCTGCCGATGAACATGCCCGAGAGGACCTTCGGGTTCATCAGCGTCACGTCATAGTAGGTCATGAAGTCGGTGAACGAGGCGTCATGTATGGCCAACGTGTCGCCGTTCGGCATGGTCAGTACAGTTTCGCCCAAGCGTGTCAGCCCGATGCGGATTTCTTCAATATAAGAAGCCAAAAGTGCCAGACCGGTCAGGGCTGCCGAGCCGATGGCAAAGCCTTTGCCGGTAGCTGCCGTGGTGTTACCCAACGAATCCAAGGCATCCGTGCGTTTACGCACAGCCTCGCCCAGTCCGCTCATTTCAGCGTTTCCACCTGCATTGTCGGCTATGGGGCCGTAGGCATCCGTGGCCAAGGTGATGCCCAAGGTGGAGAGCATGCCCACGGCGGCGATACCGATGCCGTAAAGTCCCATGCTCACGTTGGCAAAGTCGAATCCTGAGGCCAGCCAATAGGAAAGGATGATACCGATGACGACGGCTATCACTGGGATGGTGGTGGACACCATACCCAGTCCGATACCGGAGATGATGACCGTGGCCGGACCCGTTTTTCCGCTCTCAGCCAATAGTTGGGTGGGGCGGTAGGATTGTGACGTGTAATATTCCGTGGAGCGTCCGATGACGATACCTACCAGAAGCCCGATGACCACGGCGAACGAAATGTTCAGCCAGTTGTCTATCTGCAACGCCCAAAGGATAAGGAAAGTCGCCACGACAATCAGGGCGGAACTCAGATTCGTGCCTACGGACAGGGAGTTGAGCAGCTCTTTCATACCGGCGTCTTCCTTGGTGCGTACGGAGAAGATACCCAGAATAGAGAGTAGAATACCCACTGCGGCTATCAGCATCGGGGCGATGACGGCTTTGAACTGCATGTCCACATCGCCTCCGGCCATGAATGCCGCGGCACCCAATGCAGAGGTGGCCAGGATGGAACCGCAATAAGACTCGTACAGGTCGGCTCCCATACCGGCCACGTCGCCTACATTGTCGCCCACGTTGTCGGCTATCGTAGCCGGATTACGCGGGTCGTCCTCCGGGATGCCGGCTTCCACTTTGCCTACCAAGTCCGCGCCCACGTCGGCCGCTTTCGTATAGATGCCGCCTCCCACGCGGGCAAACAGGGCCTGCGTGCTGGCACCCATACCGAAGGTCAGCATGGTGGTGGTAATCATGCAGAGTTTGGCTGTCGGGGCGTAGATGTCGGCCGGGATAAAAGGCATCCAGAAGGAGATACCAGAAAGAGATGTCGAACAGGCCGAGGCCGACAACGACCAGCCCATGACCGCACCGCTGCGGAAAGCTACTCGCAGTCCTTTGTTCAGGGAGTTACGGGCAGCGTTGGCTGTACGTGCCGATGCGTAGGTAGCCGTTTTCATGCCCAAAAACCGGAAAGTCCGGAGAAGAATCCGCCGGTGAGGAATGCTATCGGTACCCATGAGTTTTGCAGGTTGAAGCCGTAGGCCATAACCGAAAACAGCACGACGAGTGCCAGAAAAACCAGTCCCACGATTTTGTACTGTTGTTTCAGGTACGACATGGCACCTTGGCGCACATGCGAGGCGATTTTCTGCATGACCGGTGTGCCTTCACTTTCTTTTCATCATCTGGCGGTAGAAGTACCAAGCCAGCAGCAATGCCAATAAGGACGATACGGGAATCATCCAAAATAGAAGATGCTCCATAGTAAAATGTGTTTTTGAGTTAACGATATGTTATTATCGGGTACTAAGGTAATGAAAAAAAGGATAATGCGCGAAGAAATCCGAATGAAAAATATCGGTATTGTTACTTCGTTATGGTATATTTGTACTTTGGTTAATAAATAGGGTTGAATAGGTTTAAGAAAAAGATAAGTTTATAAAAAGAAAGGACATGAATGATTTCTTATTAATGAAAGACTCTTCAGAGGGTGATAAAGGAAAGGAAGCCATGTTGGACTTCGTGTTGTCGTGGACCTTGCGCGTAGCGTCTGATGCTTATCCAGATAAAGAAGTAAAACAAACATTGCATAAGGCTTGCCGAAGAATTCTTTTTAAGTTGATATTCGGTTTAAAGAGATATGAGGAAATAGAAAGGAAGCAATGTCAAGTTTGTTCTGTGCAAGTGTGGAAACAATGGAATAATATCGACTTGCACGCCAATGTGACATTGAGAATTGACGGAGGTGAGCCGGAATATCATGTCATTGTGGTTGAAAATAAGATTTATACTCCATTGCGTGATAACCAGCTCGGGCGGTATAAAGAGATAATCCTTAATACCTACAAAGGAGGTGCCTACGAAAAGCATATCCATTTCAGGGGTAATTACGGGCTTTAATGAAGAGTGTCGGAAAGACGAGTTTGATAAGATAAAGAAAGAATGTGAGGCCAACGGCTGGGATTGTATTCCTATTCTTGATCTTCAACCCAATAATATTCTGGAAGAGGAGAAGCCTGACAGTGATATATTTGATGAGTTTTGGTTAAAGGAGTGGTGATATAGGTGAATGAAATGATTGTAGAAATGTAATAGTAAAAACGGAAACAGAATATGTCTCAGTTAAGATGTAACGGCAAGGTTCCCACCATTGTTTTTGGAAAGGTGGCTCGTGATATTGTTGCGTGTAAAGAGGTCGTGGATTGGCTTCAATGTCCGGTTTCCGGATTTGAGGATTTCATAGTGATTATTACGGACAGTACTGTCGAATACGAAGAACGTATAGATGCCTTTTTGCAAAGTGTGGTTAATGGCAGGCTTCATTACATGGTATTGATATGAATGACTCGCTCGACCGTCAACGCTTTCGTAACAAATGGATGTCTTATAATATAATAGGAGGGAACAAAGTTGAGACTGTGATTCAGCTTCTTCATAATATTTATGCCCATATTCTCAAAACAGGCATGATAAGTTATGATTTCACAGATTTACAATATATACTGAAACAAGGTTGTTGGGTTCAATCTGTTTGTTTTAAAGGAGAACTTTCTGATTGGGTGAAATCTTTCCAGATACAAGCCAATGCTTCGTATTCTTTTGGCCTCACATTAAATCTTGATGATGGCGAGAGGGTAAAGGATAATCTGGATGTTTTGCATGAGTGGTTTTGCCGGTTGGGCAATAATCCCGAGGTCAAGATTTCACTTCAGCCTGATGAAGATGAAGAAATGGAGACCATTGTGATTTGGACTTATGATGATGAATATTAGTTTTTGTGAGTTTTTCTTTGGCCAACTTAAAAAGGTAAGGGCTGCCTCCCATTATATGCAGGAGACAGCCCTTACTATTATAAGGTGAAGGATTTACTTCTTCAACTTGGCTAAACTTTCTTTCAAGGCTGCGATTTTGCTTTCGGCATCGGCCTGTTTCTTGCGTTCCATATCCACCACGGCAGCGGGGGCGTTGGCTACGAAACGCTCGTTGGAAAGCTTTTTCAGGACACTGGCAAGGAAGCCTTCCAAGTGTTTCAGTTCGGCTTCTTGTTTGGCGATTTCCGCTTCCACGTCTATCAGGTTGCCGAGCGGCACGGCATATTCCGTCGTGCCCACCATGAACGAAGCCGTGCCTTCGCCTTTCTGTGCCACGGTGTTGATGGCACTCAGGTTGGCCATCTTCTTGATGACACATTCAAAGTCGGCCTCCGGATTCCCACCTACGACTTCCAATGTCAACGCCTCTTTCGGGGCGATGTTCTTTTGGTTGCGTACGGTACGCACACCGGCCACGATACTCTTCACGTTCTCGATGTGGACGATGTAGATACCGTCCAAGGCGATGGAGTCGGCATCTTCCTTTGTGGGTTCATCCATCCGGAGCGGAGAAACCATGATGCTCTCGCCCGGTTGTCGGTCGTAGATGTGTTGCCAAAGTTCTTCGGTGATGAAGGGCATGAACGGATGCAGGAGCTTCAGCAGCGTATCGAAGAACGACAAGGTTTGCTCGTACGTCTTGTTGTCTATAGGTTGTCCGTAGGCCGGCTTGACCATTTCGAGGTACCAACTGGAGAACTCGTCCCAGAATAGTTTGTACACGGCCATGAGGGCTTCGCTCAGACGGTATTTCTTGAACAAGTCTGCCACTTCCCTTGCCGTGGTTCTCAACATGGCATCGAACCAGCGTGTGGCGATGGCTGCCGTTTCCGGTTGCGCGATGTCGGCCGTCTGCCAGCCTTTCACGAGACGGAATGCGTTCCATATCTTGTTGTTGAAGTTGCGGCCTTGTTCGCAGAGTGCGTCGTCGAACAGGATGTCGTTACCTGCCGGAGCGGACAGCATCATTCCCATACGCACGCCGTCGGCACCGTAGCGTTCTATCAAATCGAGCGGGTCGGGGCTGTTACCCAACGACTTGCTCATCTTGCGTCCCAGTTTGTCGCGCACGATACCGGTGAAGTACACGTTCTTGAACGGCATCTTCCCTTCGTATTCGTAGCCTGCCATGATCATGCGCGCTACCCAGAAGAAGATGATGTCCGGAGCTGTTACGAGGTCGGACGTGGGGTAGTAGTAACTGAGTTCCTCGTTGCCCGGGTGGTTGATGCCGTCGAACAGGGAAATCGGCCACAACCAACTGGAGAACCAAGTGTCCAATGCGTCCTTGTCCTGACGGAGGTCGGCTGCGGTCAGGTTGGCATCGCCGGTTTTTTCCTTGGCCAGTTCGAGTGCTTTTTCAGCGGTCTCGGCCACCACGAATCCACCTTGCGGCAGGTAGTAAGCCGGGATGCGGTGGCCCCACCACAACTGTCGGCTGATGCACCAGTCCTTGATGTTTTCCATCCAGTGACGGTAAGTATTTTTGTATTTGGCCGGGTAGAACTTGATTTCGTCCTTCATCACCGGTTCCAAAGCGATTTGCGCCAAGTGTTCCATCTTCAGGAACCATTGCATGGAAAGCTTCGGTTCGATGGGTACGTTGGTACGCTCGGAGAAGCCCACCTTGTTGGTATAGTCTTCCACCTTTTCCAGCAATCCGGCTTTTTCCAAGTCGATGCAGATTTGCTTGCGCACGTCGAAACGGTCCATGCCCACGTACATCCCGGCTGCCTCGCTAATCGTGCCGTTGTCGTTGAAGATGTCGATGGAGGGCAGGTTGTACTTCTCGCCCAACATGTAGTCGTTCACGTCGTGTGCCGGTGTCACCTTCAGGCAGCCCGTTCCGAACTCGATGTCCACATAGTCGTCCTCGATGACGGGGATGCAGCGGCCTACCAGAGGCACGATCACCTTTTTGTCCTTTCAGCCACGTGTTCTTCGGGTCGTTCGGGTTGATGCACATCGCCGTGTCGCCCATGATGGTTTCCGGGCGCGTGGTGGCCACCACGGCGTAGCGTCCGCTGCCGTCCGGACGGCCCTCTTCACCGGCCACCATATATTTCAGATAGTACAGCTTGCTGTGTTCTTCTTTGTAAATCACTTCCTCGTCCGAGAGGGCTGTCAGGGCTTTCGGATCCCAGTTCACCATGCGCACGCCACGGTAAATCAATCCTTTGTTGTACAGGTCGCAGAACACCTTTGATGACGCTTTCGCTCCGCTTCTCGTCCATGGTGAAAGCCGTGCGGTCCCAGTCGCAACTGGCCCCCAGTTTACGCAACTGTTTCAGGATGATGCCCCCGTGTTCGTCCGTCCATTCCCAGGCATATTTCAGGAACTCTTCGCGGGTGAGGTCAGTCTTCTTGATGCCCTTTTCCGCCAAACGGTTTACCACCTTGGCTTCGGTGGCGATGGAAGCATGGTCGGTACCCGGCACCCAACAAGCGTTCTTGCCGTCCATACGGGCGCGGCGTACGAGGATGTCCTGAATGGTTTCGTTGAGCACATGCCCCATGTGGAGCACGCCCGTCACGTTGGGGGGCGGGATGACTACCGTATAAGGTTCGCGTCCGTCGGGTTTAGAACTGAAAAGCTTGTGGTCGAGCCAGTATTGGTACCATTTGCCCTCTACGTCGGCCGGATTGTATTTACTTGCTAATTCCATTGTATATAACGTTTTTTATGTATTTCTTTTTTAGGACTTGCAAAGTTACATAAAAAGGTTATATATGGCGGAGTTTGGGACAATTAAATTACGGTAAATACCTTTGTGTACTCGGTAAATTCCGTTCGGTAGGTCAAGCATCTCATTGCAGTTCTTTTCCTGTGATGGTACCGTCGTCACCTTCTTTACAAATATACGGCTTGCCGTCTTTGAAATAGCAGATGTCGTAACTTCCACCGTATAGGGTAGTGGACTTTAGCATAAAGAAACTGCCATCGTCAGACTCTTGGATGGCATAGTCCATTTTATTGGACATTTTTCCGTCCTTAAAATATTTACCAACAGTCCACTTAATGGCCTTGTACCGTCTTACCGTTTCATCGGCAAATTTCTGTCCGTGTACTTCCTTGATACCGTTGTACATGTTGAGGTTGTCTTCTTTCTTGAATTTGCTCCGGTCTTGATATTCTGCTCCATAGTAAATATGGCTTGTTTCATTCAAGCAGACAATGTTCTTGGATGCTTGATAACGGGTTTGTCCGGTAGTGTCCTTGAAAATTTCCACTACCGGGAAATAACGGATATTCCGTAATGATTTGATGGAAACGGCATTACTTTTTATCCTTTTGTTGCGTTTCATATCTTTGGATTTTGCTTAAAATGGTGTCGCGAGCACCTTCAGTGATAGGGGTGTATAGGCTTCCACCTGGCAGTAGGGCGGCTGCTTGAAGGGCATATACGGGCGATGTCTTAGGAGCGGTGGCTACAGGCTCTTCCAAGTTGATACTTGCATTTACACAAGAAAGTAATGTACCGGAAACAAGCAGTGAAACGAAAAAAAGAATATTTTATTTTTCATAATTATATTATTTTAACGTTAAAGATAAAAAATAGAGTCTTTTGTTTATTTGCTATATACTGCATCATATTCCATCAATTTTCCCATAACTTATTTTTTTCTTCATAACCCTATACGGATCCATTATCGTTATGGAGCTTGAGGGGTCATACCAATCCTTATTATAATATTGAGAGCTTACGAATACGATGCAATGTCAAATTCTCCGTCAGCTTTTTAGCAATAAAACGGGGAGAGGATATGTATTCGTTTGGATCCATTAGTTGTTTCACAAAAAAATAGTGCTACTTACATTATTATATCCCTCCGATTCAAAAGAAGCGGTTGTCTCCTCCTGCCACTCGAACTTTGAAAGTTTCTTTGGAAGTGCATGTCGAGTTGGAATCCTCATTGAACATCTTCATCGCAGCTTTGTATTCTTTCATCAGGAATGTAAGATGAACCATATACATTGTCATCTTTTCCAACCAAGAAACTATGTATATAGTTAAAACAATGCGTACATTGCTCCATACCGTCTACCGCCTCCATGGAAGCATAGACGCACCAAGCCTCACCTTCTTGTTCAACATTGTCCACCTCCTCACTGAAGTCCACCTCTTTGGTTAAGGTGTCTTCTTCCCACTCGAAAGGAAATAAGGGTTGTGTGCCTACCATTAGAATAATAATCAGGCTGAGAATTTTCTGTTTCATAAGCATCCGTTTTTAATAAATAAAAATATTCTTTTTCTCAATATCCTGTTCTTGTAGAGGTAGATACCAACTGCATCTTCTGAACGTTGCAATTATAATGAAATATTTTCGGTAAAACAAGAATATAGATATAAAAATTAGGGTAACTATATACGACAATACCCTAAATGAGTTTGTCTGATTTATATTAACTGATTAAACTTAAAAACGGGATGTTTTTTAGGTTTTTTTAAATTCCTTAATAAATAACCTTGTCATAAGGTAGTGATTAGTTGTCTATGAATTTAACCATTTGTTTCTATTTGTCTTTCAATAGATTGAAATTCTTTTGAAATTCTAAAACTTTTTCTTTACGTCTATCTTGTAACTCATCAAGTTTTTTAATCGCCATTTTTTCTAAAAAATTCCATTTTAAATACCCGAATAAAAAGGAAGAATGAGTCCATTTAAAAAAATACCAATACAGTATATTTAATAAGAATTGGATTAGATAAAAAAGCAATATTCATATTCCAATTATTTTTAGATAGAATTGCCAATTAAAATTTACATTTGATTTATATATAAAAGAAAAGTATGATATTATTTCTAATAATAAAGCACAAACCAAAGAATAGATTATTATATAAATT
>VOFG01000992.1_pt1 | contig 80214 bp, 100 predicted proteins | sample 5384171 | NCBI WGS metagenome assembly VOFG01 (sample SAMN12384726, study PRJNA508395) | human gut metagenome | isolation source: healthy gut F | host: Homo sapiens
ATGGGCGAGAACGCGCTCTACCACCCTGAGCTCTGGTCGCAGTTTCTTGACAGCTCCAGCCCGTACTACCACAGCTACGGCTACATCATGAGCAACGCGGGGCTGCTGGACTTCTTCTACATCGGCGTTAAAGCGGGCATCTACCCGTCGCTCATCTTCATGGGCGTTGGCGCGATGACGGACTTCGGTCCCCTGCTCTCCAACCCCAAGAGCCTGCTGCTTGGCGCGGCGGCTCAGCTGGGCGTGTTTGTGGCATTCCTCGGCGCTGTGATGCTCGGCTTCACGGGTCCCCAGGCGGCGTCCATCGGCATCATCGGCGGCGCGGACGGCCCCACCGCCATCTACCTGACGACAAAGCTCGCGCCGGAGCTGCTCGGTCCCATAGCTATCGCGGCGTATTCTTACATGGCGCTCATCCCGCTCATCCAGCCGCCGCTCATGAAGCTTCTGACGACGGATGAGATGCGCAAGGTAAAGATGGAGCAGACCCGCGAGGTCAGCAAGGCGGAGAAGATCATCTTCCCCATCGTTGTGGCGACCTTCGTCATTCTCCTCCTGCCCTCGACCGCGCCTCTGGTGGGCTGCCTAATGCTGGGCAACCTCTTCCGCGAGACCGGCGTGACCGACCGTCTCTCCGACACGGCGCAGAACGCGCTGATGAACATCGTCACCATCTTCCTCGCGACCTCCGTCGGAGCGACGATGACGGGCGATAACTTCATTCAGGTGCAGACGCTCTACATCATCCTGCTGGGTCTTGTGGCATTCTGCATCTCCACTGTCGGCGGGCTGCTGGGCGGCATCGCGATGTTCTACGGCTCCGGCAAGAAGATAAACCCGCTGATCGGCTCCGCGGGCGTGTCCGCCGTGCCTATGGCGGCGCGCGTCTCTCAGGACGTCGGCCGCAGGTACAACAAGACCAACTTCCTGCTCATGCACGCGATGGGTCCCAACGTCGCCGGTGTCTCGAGCATGAGCGCGGCCTCGGTCTCGGTTATGGGTTCATCCGCCGCGAACACCGCGCCGGAGGCCGCGGCGGTCACGCCGTGCATTGCCGCCGCTGAGACATAGCCCTTCATCCACGCAGGGATGTCCGCGTCGTCCGCGCACCCGGTGGAGAGCACAGCGTCAACAGCGCTCTCGCCCGCGGCGAGCATGCACATGCTCAAAAACTCACCGCGCGTGACGCTCTTTTCCGGGCTGAAGCAATACCTGCCGCCGATCTGCTCGCCGGTGAAAATGTCCCGCTCACTCAGCAGCACGGCGGAATACTCATCCGCGCGGCCGCGCATATCTGAATAGAGCACGTCCTTCTTCGCTTTCTCTATCTTTATTATGACCGTTGCCTCCTGCGAGAGGTTGCCGTCGGTGTCCGCGGCCTTGTAGCCGAAGTAATCGCGCCCCTTCTTATTCTCGCGCGGGGTGTAGACAAAGCTGCCGTCCTCGGCGAGTTCTATCGTGCCTTTGACGGGCTCGGTGGTGATGGTGTACTCAAGCGCGCCGCCGTCCGGGTCATAGGCAGAGAGGCTGCCGCCGACAGAGACATTCTGATATGTCTTGAGCTCAAGATTCTCCGCGACCGGCGCGGCAGACGCGGCGTCGGCATCCGCCGCGAAAGCGCCGGGACACAGCGCCGCGCACATGGAAAGCGCGAGGGCAAAGCTGAGGATGGAAACGAATATTTTTTTCATGTTGCTGCCTCCATTGATAATATGTGGTACGCGGTTTATTCTGCGCTGAATTTGGGCGAATATGCAATTTGCGGTAGACGCGGAGGGCAACATTGTGTTATGATTACAGTCAGATAAGACGAATAATCGGAGGTCTCAACATGGAGATAACTGCTTCCGCAATATGGCTGAACACAGTCTTTGCGGGCTTTGACCAGAGCATCACGCTCGCGGTGCACCAGCTCTACAACTGGGGCGGCGGGTTCTTCACGCCGTTTTTTGAGTTTATTTCGTTCCTCGGCAAGGGCGGGCTGCCGCTGATCTTTCTGTCGCTGCTGCTGACGCTTTACAAGCCGACGCGCCCGCTTCGGCACGGCGATGTGCCTTTCGCTCGCCGTGGGCGCACTCATCACGAACTGCTGCCTGAAGATCCTCATCGCGCGCCCAAGACCCTATGCCGACGAGAGCAGTATATTCTATCAGCTGTGGCTGCTCGTGGGGCAGAATGTTGAGAGCGACAAGAGCTTTCCCTCCGGGCACACCACGGCGGCGTTCGCGTCGATGACGGCGGTGTTCCTCGTGGGCGACAAGCGCTGGAGCTGGACAGCATACATCTTCGCCATTCTCATGGGCGTGGCACGCATCTACCTGTGCGTGCACTTCCCGTCGGACGTGCTGGGCGGGATCATCGTGGGGCTCATCGGCGGCATCGCCGGCACGCTCATCGCCGCAAAGCTCCCCGCGAAATGGTACGAGCTGAACTTTTTCAAGAAGGGCGGTGACGCGGAATGTTCGGATTCGGCAAGCTGAAATTCAGAGGCGTCGACAAAAAGTATATTGACGACGCGGCGCACGTGGACGACTACAACTCTGCGGAGGAGATTGGGCGCGTGCGGCTGGGCAAGCTGTGCCTTTATTACCGCGACCTCGGCAAAAAATATTACGTTCCCTATGAGTACATTGACCGCAGGTTCACCCGCATAAACGAGTGCGCGCCGGACGACGGTCCCATCATTCACTACTACCGGCTCATCCTCATACACGACGGGAAAGAGTTTGCGAACCTCATCTTCAACGAGGAGGAGGACGTCGACCGCATTCACGCGCGGCTGAAGGAGATACGCCCGGAGATAGAATACGGCTACATTCCGCCCGCCGACGGTAAGCGGCGGCGGCTGTCATAAGGTTGGATATAACTAAGAGCGCACTGCGGTCAGGCAGTGCGCTCTTTTCGCCACGGCGCTGAGACGCGCCGATCGTCGCCATCTGATATGTATCAGAATTGTAAAAATGCGTGATAAATACTCGGAAATTATTCCGTAAAAAATGCTTTGCGGGTTATTACTTGGTGAAAGTGGTCATGCAGCTGCCGTCAGCAAAGATGAACTGGATCTCGTGCGTGCCGGCTTCAAGTGCCTCAATGACCGCGGAGGCGATGGTGACAGTGCCGTCCCCGGCAACCGTGAACTCGACCTCGACGCCGTCGATGAGGACTTTCACGACCGCGTTGGAGTTGAGAACAAACTCAAGATCTCCGTCCGTCCACTGCTGACCCTTGCCCTCGATGACGAAATACTTCGCGTACAGCGGCGCGGAAGCGGCGGCTGCGGTGGTGGTAGCGGAAGTCTCGGTCTTGTTATCCTCTGCGGGTTTGGGGTCGGGCGTAGGCTCGGGCATGATTATGCTGTAAGTCCCGTCGGGGTTCTCAACCAGTGTCGCTCCCTCGGCAAGATGTGCACCATTGGGAATTTCACTGAACGTACCGCCGGAAATAGTGACATCCGGGTCATACGTCTCTTTGCCTAAGTTGACTGACAAAATTTTGCCGTTAAGCGTACCGCTTTTTATGATAATAGTCCCTCTTGCGGAAATGTCACCCGTCACCGTGCCGCCGTTAATCGTCAGCACCGCGTCATCATTGACGTTATTGATAATTGCGCTAGTACCATTGAATTTAGGATTTCCCTCATGCTCCAGCTTAGCACCATCGTTAATTGTCGCGATTCCTCTGTTGTCAAGCGCAGGGCGACCCCCGCTGTTTTTCGCGCGGATCGTTCCTCCGTCGATAATGAGTGTGGCACCCGGCATATTCCTTACGGGGTTCAAACCTGCCGTTTCGGATTCTATCAAGCCCGTGCCTTCACTGCTGGAATCCTTGATGGTGAGTGTACCCTTATTGAGTATGATAGTCTTGTTATCTCCCTTGTTGAGAGAGAGCTTTTTGCCGTTGAGATCGATAGTAACGGTTTTCCCCTCGGGGATCACGATTCCATCCTTGCCATTAAAGTCCATGTCAGCGCCGATTTTTATCGTGCCGCCGTCACAGTTTTTGACTGCTTCCACAAGTTCCTCGATAGTGTTGACGGTCTGGTCGTCCTCGACGTCGATAGTGTACTCCACCCCGCCGACAACGAGTGAGGGTCTGCTTTGTGCCGAATGCCTTGCTCGTCATGAGCTTCCAGCCGTCCTCGGTGGAGGCGGCACTGAACAGCTCGTCCGCATTTCCGTAAGCGCTCTCTATGTCGCCCTCAATGCCAAGCTCACGGGCTATCTGCGCGAGATCAAAGCTCTCGCCGCCCTTGAGGCCGTCCATCTCATAGCTTTTGTCGCCATAGCGGACGACGACCTTGAAACTGCCCTCCGGCTGAGACGCAGGCTGTTCGAGCTGCGCGCCGCCGGACGCACCATCCTCTTCCTTGGGTTCTTCTTTCACATCGCCGGAGCCGTCGGATTCTTCTTCCGCAGGCTCTTTGTCGCCAGGATCGGACTGATTTTCGTCCTCACCATTGTCGCCGGGAATGACCTCTTCCTCTGTGGGAGGCGTGGGCTGTTCGGGCTGTTCAGCAGGTTGTTCGGGCTTCGGTTCCTCAGGCTGTTCATCCGGCTGTTCGGGCTGCTGCTCGTCCTGCTGTCCGCTCTGTTCAGTGGTCGTCGGGACAGGAGCGCCGCCCTCACCCTCGCCCTCTTCTGCAAAGGCGCAGGTCGGGATAAGTACGAGACATACTATCAACGCAAGTATGACCGCAATTACCAATTTTCTTCCCTTCATTGTTTTTCTCCTTTCTTCAAAGATTATATAAATTCCGCGTTTCGCACAATGGATGTGCGGCAACACAGAAGTTATACCGCGGTTTTTCTTTCGCAGTTGTGTACAACTGCGAAAAATTAAACAGCACTTTGCACTATAATCAACTGAGAATTTTGTGCAATTTGATGTTGAATTTTTCCAAAACGTATGGTAAAATGACCATACTTGCGAGTCAAAACCTGTACATTATGCAGATTTGATTTTACTTTTCGATCTGATTTTTTCGCAGTTGTACACTACTGCGAAAAACTATTCATACGATTTTTGCATATATTCAAAAGCGCACCTGTCAACTTCAACAAAAATGGAGAGAACAGCACCGCGGACGCTGACCCGCGGTGCTGTTTTCATTTCCAATTTTGATGCCGTTCGCTTATGCCGGGGTGACGCGCCACTCTACGGAGTATATGACGGGCACGGCGTCCGTCGTGCGCCCGACAAGCTCACTATACGTGCAGACATTCTCCGCGCGGGTATATAGGCGCGTCAGCTCAAGCTCCGCGTCCAGCCGGGCAGAGGTCATCCCCTGCGGCAGGGCGGAATACAGCCGCCGGTGCAGCCGCTCAAGATACACGCTGCCGCTCTCGGCAAAGCCGAGTATCACGCCGTCCGCGCGGACGGCACAGCCCTCCGCCACGCCCGGCGTCGCGCGCAGAAGCGCGTCCGTCACCGCAGCGCTGTCCCCTCCCGGCGGGGCGAGCGACAGCCGAAGCCGCCGGGCGTACACCGGTGCCTGCGCGTCCCCTGCCGTTATCTCATCCGCCGCGAGCGCCGCCACGTGCTCCCCCAGCCTCACCGTCCCCGGCGAATACACCCCCGCGAGCGTCTCCCCGCCGACCGTCATGGCATAGCCGACGTGCAGATTCGCCGCCGCCACGAGCACGAGCGAGAGCACGAGCAGCGCCGTCCCTATCCTTTTCCTGCTTTTTGCGTTCACTCCACCGCCTCCTCACGGTTAACATAACCCATACACGAGTGACGGTCAAGAGCTTCGACAAAGCATCTCCCGGTAGACATCAACAATATAAATATCTCTATTTCCCGCTGTCGGCCGCGGCGGCGCACTCCTCCGCCAGCTCCTCCGCGTCCGTGACGGACACCTCGAACGCGGTCTTTTCCACCGCGCCATCCTCCGAGAGCTTTATGTACCGGCGGCTCTGAATGCGCCCCTCAAGGCGCAGCTGCGTTCCCACGCCCCACGCCTCCGCCTCGCGCGCCTTGACGCCCCAGCAGATGCACGGCAGGTAGTCCGAGCGCCCGTAGTGCCGGTTGACGGCGAGCATGAGGTCGCAGATGTCGCGCCCCATCGGGGTGCAGCGCAGGTTCGGCGCTTTGCAGAGCGTCCCCGTGAGCTGCACGAGGTTGCAGTCGTCCTCGTCGGTGAGGTATATCTCGCGGGCGAACACGGTTATGACGAGCTTCGCCCCCTCCCCGTGCCGGTTGTTGAACGTGCGCAGCTGCCCTATGACGCAGATGCGCTCACGCTCCGCCGCCTCCACCGCCGCAAGCTGTTCCGGGCGGGCGATGATGTTGAGCGTGTCGCAGTTGCCCGACAGGCGCAGCACCTCCAGCGGGAAGGTATAAAACTGCTGGCCGCGGCTCGAATGAGAATACACAGGCTTTGCCGCCATCACGCCGCAGAGCTTCGCGTAATTTGTAGTGGGTATCATGTCCATATGCTGCCGTCCTTTTCGTGAATAGTGTTATTGTCAGATGGTTAAATCTATTCACAGCCGGTACTTGAATATGCCAGCGAAAACGGATATAATAGGCACACTGCAATATATATTTAATTGAGGAGAGTTTCAGCATGGACATAAAGAACATACTTGAAAAATGCGACCATACCCTTCTGCGCGTGGACTGCACGTCCGCCGAGATACGCACGCTGTGCGATCAAGCGATAAAGTACAGCTGCGCAAGCGTGTGCATCCCCCCCTGCCACGTCTCCGGCGCGAAGCGCTACGTCGGCGATAAGATGAAGATATGCACGGTCATCGGCTTCCCCAACGGATACATGACCACCGCCGCGAAGGCGTTCGAGGCGGCAGATGCCGTGAAGAACGGTGCGGACGAGATCGACATGGTGATAAACCTGTCGATGGTGAAGGACGGCTGCTGGGACGCCGTAGCGAAGGACATTTCCGCCGTGCGCGAGGCGACGCGCGGACACATCCTCAAGGTCATCATTGAGTGCTGCCTGCTGACTGACGAGGAAAAGGTGAAGATGTGCCAGATCGTGTCCGACTGCGGCGCGGATTATATAAAGACCTCCACGGGCTTCTCCAAGGGCGGCGCGACGCGCGAGGACGTGAAGCTCATGCGCGAGAACTGCCCCGCGAGCGTCAAGGTCAAGGCGGCAGGCGGCATATCCAGCATTCAGGACGCGGAGGACTTCGTTGCCCTGGGCGCTGACCGCCTCGGCACGAGCCGCATCGTCAAGCTCGCCATCGAGCAGGAAAAGGCAGAGACCGCCGCGGAAGCTAAGGGCGAGAACGCGGCTTACTGAACATCCGCCGCATCAGGCGGCACAGCCACAGCCCCGGCACGCTCAGCCCAAGCCACATCATCGAAAAGCGCGGGCATATCTGCCCCATGAGGTCGAACGGCAGCGCAGAATAATCCCACACGCCCATGCCGAGCGTGAGGTTGACGATGCACCCCGTCACGAACTCCACCGTCGTTATGACCGCCGCGCAGGCGAAAAGCTTCTGTGCGGCGCGCATGGGCTTGCGGGCGATGAGGTACATCAGCGTGAAGCATAAGCCGCCGCAGATGAGCATCGTCCAGTGCGTCCAGCCGCGCCATATGATCTCCAGCAGGCCGTAGACGAGCCCGCCGACTGTGAAAACCGCGATATATTCCGGCATCTCTCTATCACTCCGTGTCTTTGTGTTATATTCCTAGCTTTCCCCGCAGAGGTATTTTTATCACACGGAGGGAATACTATCTCTCAGGTACAGAGGTACACATGACTAACGACAACACGCTCGCGCTCATAAACCGATACAGAAGCCCGATAATGGGCTTTGCCGCGCTGTGGATCGTGTTTTTCCACTTGTGGCAGCCGCTGTTCGCCGAGGGCGCACCGGCGGCGCTGTTCTACGCGGAAAATGTCATAAAACGGCTCGGCTTTGAGGGCGTGGATATGTTTTTCCTGCTGTCCGGCATGGGGCTGACCTACTCCATCGGCAAGCACAGCCTCGGCGGGTTTTACCTGCGGCGTTTTAAAAGGCTCGCCATTCCGTTCGTCGCCGTCGCGGCGCTGCGCGCGGTGTGCGAGCGCTGGGGCTGGCGCGCGTTTCTCTTCGTCGTGTCGGGGGCGAACTTCTTCGTCGGGAATATGTACTTCTTTTTGTGGTTCGTCACGGCCATTGCCGTGCTGTACCTCGTTTTCCCGCTGTACTGGCGCTTTTTCTCCCGCGCGCGCTCAAAGCTCGCATTCACGCTGGCGGTCATCGCCGTGTGGTACGTGCTCTCGCTCGCGCTGGTCGGTGTTCTCCCGGAAAACAAATACGGCTTCACAAACCGCATCCCCGTGTTTGTCACGGGCGTGCTGCTGGGCTGGTGCGCGCAAAACGGCGTTCGCCTCCCCTCCCGCCGCGCCGTCGCCGCCGTTGCGGCTGTGCTCGCGCTGGCGGGGCTTATATTGAGCTTTCTGTGCAACTTCCGCGGTCTTGAGCTTTCACTGCCGCAGTCGAACTGCTGCCTGCCGGATTATCTGACGGCGCTTGGGCTGACCGCGCTGCTGGCGGAGCTTTTCGCCCTGCAGGACAAAGCCCGCGGCGCGCGGTGGATAAACCGCGCGCTCGGCTTCGTCGGCGGGATAAGCCTTGAATTTTACTGCGTGCAGGAGTTTCTGGGCGGCAGGACCGTCAACGCGCTCACGGGGCGCGTGCCGGACATCGCGGTGAACATCGCGGTGCTCGCGGTCGTGACGGTGTCCGGCTGGGCGCTGCACTGGGCGAACGACGCCCTGTGGCACGGCGCGGAGCGCATCGGGCTGAAAAACGCAAAAAAGCTGAAATGATAATTGCAAAAACTGCTTGACAAGCGGTGCGTAAGGGTTTATAATAACAAAGCTGAAAATAAAGAAGGTATGGCATCCACCAGCCTCACCCGGCGGCAGAAGGTCGTCCGCGGTCAATAGGAACGCATCGGTCATGTGCCGGAGAATGTGTTTTTACGCGCGGATGCTGTGCATCCGCGTTTTTTGTAGTCTATATTTATTTTGTGTTGTTTACCGGAGGTGTTTCAGATCGCAAACGCTGTTCATCAAATCAACGAGGAGATCATTGACAAGGAAGTTCGTCTCATAGGACCCGAGGGGGAGCAGCTGGGCATAATGTCCGCGCAGAAGGCTCTTGAAATCGCAATTGAGCATGAGCTGGATCTCGTCAAGATCGCTCCGGGCTCCAATCCGCCCGTCTGCCGCATCATGGACTACGGCAAGTTCCGTTTTGAGCAGACCAAGAAGGAGAAGGAAGCCAAGAAGAATCAGCGGGTCATCGAGATAAAGGAGATCCGTATGTCTCCCGGCATCGACACGAACGACTTCAACACTAAGCTTAAGAACGCCCAGAAGTTCCTTTCTGACGGCGACAGAGTGAAAGCCTCGGTGCGCTTCCGCGGGCGCGAAATGGCGCACACGGATATCGGGCAGACGCTTCTGCTCGACTTTGCCGAGAAGTGCAGCGAGATTGCCAATCTCGACAAGCAGCCCAAGCTTGAGGGACGCAGCATGTCCATCTTCCTTTCCCCCAAGCCGCAGACCCCGCCCAAAAAACCGGCGAAGCCCAAGCAGCCCAAGCCCGTTGCCGAGAACGCCGAGGGCGACAAATAATTTGTATACAGCAGGAGCATTCCCTGTATTAAGCCAAGGGAAGCTTAGATGAGCGCGTCGGCTCAGCGTTGACAGCAGCTTATTCAGAGCTTTCCATTTACGGAAGGAGAAAATATCATGCCCAAACTGAAAACCCACAGCGGTGCCAAGAAGAGATTCAATCTCACCAAGTCCGGTAAAGTAAAACGCGCTCACGCGTTCAAGAGCCATATCCTCACCAAGAAGGACACCAAGCGCTGCCGCCGTCTGCGCTCCGAGACCTACGCGGACGTGACCAACGAGGCAACCATCAAGAAAATGATCCCTTACAAATAAGGGCAGACGCTAATAGAGGAGGATAACACAAATGGCAAGAGTTAAAGGCGCAATGATGACCCGCAAGCACAGAAACAAGGTTCTCGGTCTTGCAAAGGGTTACTGGGGCAACAAGTCCCGTCACTATAAGATGGCTAACCAGCAGCTGATGAAGTCCGGCCGTTACGCTTACGTTGGCCGCAAGCAGAAGAAGAGAGACTTCCGCCAGCTCTGGATCACCCGTATTTCCGCAGGCTGCAAGATGAACGGCATGAACTACTCCACGTTTATGCACGGGCTCAAGCTCGCCGGTGTCGACATGAACCGCAAGATGCTCTCCGAGACCGCGATCCACGATCCCGCCGCCTTCACCGCCCTGTGCGACATGGCAAAGGCCGCTAATAAGTAAAACATCATTGTGTGTATTAAAAGCTCCGTGCACGTGCACGGAGCTTTTAATACACACATTTACCGCAAAAACACCCTGCGCCGCGGCGCAGGGTGTTTGATGTTTTATCTTATTTCCCGAGGTATGCCTTTTTGACCTCTTCGTTTGTGAGAAGTTCCGCCCCGGTGCCGGAGAGCGTGATGCGCCCGGTTTCAAGCACGTAGGCAAAGTCCGCGGTCTTGAGCGCCATGTTGGCGTTCTGCTCGATGAGCAGGACGGTGACGCCCTTCTTGTTTATCTCCTTGATAATATCAAAGATGCCCTTGACGACGAGCGGGGCGAGACCGAGGGACGGCTCATCCATCATGATGACCTTCGGGCGGCTCATGAGTGCACGCGCCACGGCGAGCATCTGCTGCTCACCGCCGGAGAGCGTCCCGGCGAGCTGCCACGAGCGCTCCTTGAGGCGCGGGAAGAGCGAATACACCCACTCGATATCCTCGCTGAGATCGTCCCTACGCAGATACGCGCCGATTTTGATATTCTCCAGCACGGACATATTGGCAAATACGCGCCGCCCCTCCGGGACGAGCGTGACACCGCGGGAGACAATGTCGGACGAGTCCTTGCCGGTGATGCTCTCGCCCTTGAACTCTATCGTACCCGCGCTGGGCTTGACGAGACCGGCGATCGCTTTCAGCGTGGTTGACTTGCCCGCGCCGTTCGCGCCGATGAGCGTGACGATCTTGCCCTCGGTCACATCGAAGGATATGCCCTTGACGGCCTCGATGCCGCCGTAGTTGACCTTAAGGTCTTCTTTACGCTGAGTATAACATCACTCATCCTCGCTCACCCCCAGATATGCGTCTATGACGTGCTCGTTGTTCTGTATCTCCTCCGGAACGCCCTTTGCGATGAGCTTGCCGAAGTCGAGAACGTATATCATGTCGCAGATGTTCATGACAAGATCCATATGGTGCTCGACGAGGAATATTGAAAGCTTATACTCGTCGCGGATATGGCTGATGAAGTCCGCCAGCTCCAGCGTCTCCTGCGGGTTCATGCCGGCCGCCGGCTCGTCGAGGAGGAGGAGCTTAGGCTCGGTGGCAAGGGCGCGGGCGATCTCAAGGCGTCGCTGTATGCCGTAGGGCAGGCTGCCCGCGACATCGTCCTTATACTTATCCAGCCCCTGCTCTTCCAGCAGTGCCATGGTCTCCGCGCGCATGCGGCGCTCCTCCGCACCGTTGAGATGGAGCGCGGCTGAGAAAAAAGTTCTGCTTGGCGCGCATATGCTTTGCGATGAGGACATTTTCAAACACGCTCAGCTTGGAAAAAAGGCGGATGTTCTGGAACGTGCGGGCAATGCCCTTTTCGGTGATAACGTCGGGCGTGTGGGACACGATATCGGTGTACATGCCCATGTTCTCGCCCGCGTAGAGCTTTTTCATCTTGCCCTGCGGGTGGTTTTCAACGATCGTCTCGCCGTAGAAGTCTATCTTGCCGTTTGTCGGCTCATACACGCCCGTGACGCAGTTGAACGCCGTGGTCTTGCCCGCGCCGTTCGGGCCGATGAGGGCGATTATCTCGCCCTTGTTGACATCGAGGTATTGAGGTTATTGACGGCGACAACGCCGCCGAATTGCATGGTTATATTTTCAATATGCAGTACGTTTTCAGGCATTGTCCTTCGCCGCCTTTCTCTCGCGTTTTGTGAAGAGCTTCTTGAAGAAATCTATGATCCCCTGCCACGAGAACTCCCTCGTGCCCATTATGCCCTGACGGTAGAAGAGGACGACGAGCATGATTACGACGGAGAACACGACCATGCGGAAGCCGCCGCGCATGAACGGGATGTTCACGCCGAGGTAGGTCTGAGAGTCGTCAAGGAAGCGCAGCCACCACTCGGAGCAGGCGATGTACAAAAACCTTCCTATGACGCTGCCCGTGACCGAGCCGATACCGCCGATGACGACGATGAGCAGTATCTCATACGTCATGGCAGAGGTGAAGGAGCGCGCCTGAACGCTCGCCTGGAACATTGCCAGCAGCGCGCCGCCGATACCGGCGAAGAACGCACTGGTCAGAAACGCCTGCATCTTGGTCTTGGCGAGGTTGATGCCCATCGCCTCCGCCGCGATCTCATCCTCGCGTATCGCCTTGAAGGCGCGGCCGTAGGAGGAGTTGATGAGCAGCACGATGAGGAAAATGCAGAACCGGAGCAAAATAACGACCGCACTCAGGGGAAAGGATGCTGCATTCGTGATGTTGAAACCGCAAACGTCGGATACTTTTTGAGGATGTTGGAGGCCGTTGGTGACAGGGCCGAAAACGTCTGCCACTGGATCAGCGCACGCAGGATCTCGGCAAAGCCGAGAGTGGCGATGGCAAGATAGTCGCTCTTGAGCGAAGGACGGGCAGGCCGATGAGCCACGCGAAGAACGCGGCGCCACCCGCGAACACCACCGCCACGAGCACGCCGAGCGACCAGACTACGCCGCCGCCGAAGCCGGTGGCGCCGAACAGGCTGGAACATCTCCTGGAAGGAGAATGGCCGCCGTTGAAATACTGATAAACGCCATCACGCGCTGCGTCCGGGATGGTGAAGATCGCGTAGGTATACGCGCCCAGCATCATGAAGCCCGCCTGACCGAGCGAGAACAGCCCCGTGAAGCCGTTGAGCAGGTTCATCGAAACGGCCACGAGCGAATACACCGCGGCCTTTTTTAATGACCGTAATGACTGGGAGGCAAGGGGGAATGAATTTTCCAGTACCATCGTCACGATATGAGCAGCGCGAGCACGATGGCAAAGGTGATCAGGATTGCCGCGGCGTTCTTTGTCTTTCGCTTTCAGCACAGTGATCCCCCCCTCTCAGACTTTGTCCGTGGCCTTTTCACCGAACAGGCCGGTGGGCTTGACCACGAGGACAACGATCAGCAGTGCGAACGTGAACGCATCGGAGAACACCGTCATGCTGGTGCCCTTGATGAGCGTCTCGCAGATGCCGATGATGAACGCGCCGATCACGGCGCCGGGGATCGAGCCGATGCCGCCGAACACCGCAGCGACAAACGCCTTCAGACCGGGCATGGCACCGGAGGTCGGAATGACGGTCGGGTAGTTCGTGAAGTACAGCAGCGAGCCGACGGCCGCCAGAAACGAGCCGATGATAAACGTTACGGAGATGACCTTGTTGATCTGGATGCCCATGAGCTGACTGGTCTCGAAGTCCTTCGCGACCGCGCGCATGGCCATACCGATCTTTGTGTGGTTGATGAGCCACTGCAGCAGCAGCACGAGCACGATCACGAGCACAGGCGTGATGACCGTGACCCAGTGCGTGGACGCGCCGAGGATCGTGACCGTGCCGGACACGAACGGCAGCGACGGATACGTCTGCGGCTGGCCGCCGGTGGCATATAGTGCCACGTTCTGCAGCAGGTAGCTCACGCCGATGGCCGAGATCATGACCGACATGCGCGGCGCGCTGCGAAGCGGCTTATAGGCCGCGCGCTCGATGACGAAGCCGAGCAGCACCGTCAGCACGAGCATGAGCGGAATGGACACGTACACCGGCAGGGACGCGCACATGAAGACCATCATGAGGCCTGCACACATGAACACGTCGCCGTGGGCGAAGTTAATGAGACGCAGGATGCCATAGACCATCGTATAACCGATGGCGATCAGGGCATACTGGCCGCCCAGCGAAACGCCGGATAAAATTTGTGCGACTAGAAATTCCATCTGTTTCCCTCTCTATCGTTTGCAAATGCGGACATTCAGCCGCCGCGAAACCGCGGAGCTTCCGCAGCTTTCGCAGCGGCTCAAAATCCCAAAGGGGGAGCCGAAGCTCCCCCCGGATTTTTGGATCTCAGACCGAGGCAGAAGCTCAGGAAGCCTTCTGCTGCGTCACGAACTTCCAGACGTTGGCGGCCGTGTCGATGGTCTTGATATAAGCGGTGTCGCGGATCGCGTCGCCGGTCTCGTCAAAGGCGATGTGGCCGGACACGCCGTCATAGGTCACGCCGGGCAGCGCTTCCATGACCTTGGCCGGATCGGTGGAACCGGCAGCCTTCAGCGCCTCGAGCGCAACATAATAAACGTCATAGCCCATGGCCGTCACTGCGGAGATGGTATCGTCGCCGCCGTTGGTGGTCTTGGCGTCGGCATTGCCGTTGATATAGGCCTTGATGCCGTCGTCGAAGGTCTTGTTGCCGCCTTCTGCGTAGAAGGTGGAAACGAACACCTGAACGTTGGTGCCCTTGGCAGCCTGCAGGACCATGTTGTCATCCCACGTATCGGAGCCGAGGAACGGGATGCCGATGTTCAGGGAAGCCGCCTGGGAAACGAGCTGCGTGGAATACGCGATCGACACGGGTGCAAAGAACACGTCGCAGCCCTGATCCTTTGCCTTGTTCAGGTAGGAGCTGAAGTCGGAGTTGTCCTTCGGGAAGGAGTCGGTGACGACGGTGCCGCCGGCCTTCTCAAATGCCTGCTTGAAGAAGGTGACCAGGCCCTGGTCATACTCGTTGCCGTTCTCGCCGAGGCAGTAGGCCTTCTTGGCCTTGAGCTCGGAAGAAGCATAGTTGGCAAGGACGGTGCCCTGGAACGGATCCAGGAAGCAGATGCGGAAGTAGTGGCTGTTGCCGGCCGTAACGTTCGGGTTCGTGCACGTCACGCCGATGGCCGGGATGCCGGCCTGCTTGAACGTGTCGGACGCGGCGATGGACACACCGGAGCCGTAGGAGCCGAGCACGAGGGAGACCTTCTCATTGACGAGCTTGGAAGCCGCCGAGACAGCCTTCGCGGAGTCGGAGCCGTTGTCGGAGTAGACGAGCTCGACCTTGTAGGTCTCGCCGCCGATCTCGACGGTCGGGGTCTCCTGGTTGGCATACTGCATGCCGAGCATTTCCTTCTTGCCGCCGGCGCCGGAGTCGCCGCTGGCGGGCTCGAACACGCCGATCTTAACGACCTTCTCGCCGTTGTCGGCCGTGCCCTTGTCGCCGCCGCCGCAAGCGCACAGCGCGAACACCATGACCAGAGCGAGCAGCAGAGCAATCGCTTTTTTCATTGTATTTCCTCCAATCATTTCTTCTCCGGACGGTGTCCGCATTGCGTGGACAAATGTCCTTCAAATGAATATGACGGCATTATACTATCTTTTTGCAAGGAATGCAATATCAATTTCACAAAATATTCATATAAAATTTCGAATACCTTGCACACTCTGACAGTCACAGCACAAACGGGCTCGCGCGCCAGTCGCCGCCGCAGCGGCGCTCCTCTCTGGCGGGGCAGCCGAGCACGTAGAGATCGTGCGCATCCGCCGTCAGGGCAAAGATCTCTCCGGCCTCGCCCGGCAGGCTCCGTCCGGCGGCCGGCTTCGTGATAACCGGCACCGAGGTGCACGCATCGATCGCGCGCAGCAGCTCTCTGCCCTGCGCGCCGATGGCCAGCACACGTGCATACGGCGGCGTGCCTGTGTCCATGCCGGCGGTAACGCCGAGGGCCGCGTACATCGTCATACGCCGGATGCGCGAGAGCGCATAGCGCTTGGATTTCGCCGCCGCGAGTACACCGTCGAGCGTCGGCTCCTCGTGCGCGGCGCGGTACAGGCTGTTGCCCAGCCCCTCGGATGCGCCGGGCAGCGTGTTGTATGCCGCCTGCGGCAGCATGCGCAGGCGCGAGAGAGGCGCGCTCTCCAGTGCCTCCGGCAGTACCGGCCCGCGGCCAAGTGTCTTTTCCCGTGCGCTGATCTCCGCCGCCGCCCTCGGCAGAAAGGCGGACACGTTCTCCCCTGCGCCGATGCGCGTGCGCAGCTCACTCGCCGAGCGCACATTCCCTCCGCCGGACGGTCGTGCTGCGCGCCGGTGCGCAGGATCGTCAGCGGGATGCAGATCGAGCCGCTGGTCAAAGATCGCCTTGAGATACTCCACGGCGAGAATGTTGTTCGGCGCCTGCAGCAGCTCTGCCAGCGCGCCCACGCGCCGCGCGGCGCCCGCTGCCGTGCCGCCGCAAACGGGATGCCGGCCTGCAGCTCGGCGCGCAGGTCCTCGCCCAGCAGCGGATCGAGCAGCGCCTCGGCCACCCGCTGCAGCGGCTCCAGCTCACCGCACTCGCTGCCGAAGCTCAGATGCGTCACCACGCCGAGACTGCCCAGCAGCCCCACGGCGCCGCGGGCAAAGCCCTCCGCCGACGACAGCGCCCATGGCAGCGGCAGCTCCAGCACCAGATCCGCCCCGCAGCGCGCAGCGGCCTCCGCACGCGCAAACTTGGCATACACCGCCGGGCTGCCGCGCTGCACAAAGTCGCCCGACATGACGCACACGACCGGGCAATCCGCGCCCAGACGCGCGCGCGTCTGCTCGATGAGCCGTGCATGGCCGTTGTGAAACGGGTTATACTCTGCAACGATGCCGATAACATTTCCCATTTTTGCACCTTCTTTCGAAAAATACTTGCGTTTTCCACTGAAATGATTACAATAAGAGTGTTATGGCATCATAATACTGTGGTTTTGCGAAAATTACAATATTTCATATGAGAAAGGAATCTGACTATGAAAATTCTTGTCATCAATGCCGGCAGCTCTTCCCTGAAGTACCAGCTGATCGACATGGAGACCGAGCAGGTCATGGCCAAGGGCCTGTGCGAGCGCATCGGCCTCGACGGCCACCTCAAGCACACCCCGCTCGTCGGCGGCAAGCCCGTCTTTGACGAAGACCTGCCGATGCCCACGCACTCCGAAGCCATCGCCGCGGTCATCGACAAGCTGACCAGCGCCGAGTATGGTGTGGTCACCTCCATGAAGGAGATCGACGCCGTCGGCCACCGTGTCGTCCACGGCGGTGAGAAGTTTGCCTGCTCCGTCAAGATCGACGACGCCGTCATGGCCGCGCTCGAGGAGTGCACGCCGTTCGCCCCGCTGCACAACCCCGCCAACATCACCGGCATCAACGCCTGCAAGGCGGTCATGGGCGACGACGTCCCCATGGTGGCGGTGTTCGACACGGCATTCCACCAGACCATGCCCGGCAAGGCGTATATGTACGCCATTCCTTATGAATATTACCAGAATGACGGCATCCGCCGCTACGGCTTCCACGGCACGAGCCACCGCTACGTGTCCGCCCGCTGCGCCGAGCTCATGGGCAAGCCCATCGAAGAGCTCAAGCTCATCTCCTGCCACATGGGCAACGGCAGCTCCATCTGTGCGATCGACGGCGGCAAATGCGTCGACACGTCCATGGGCTTCACCCCGCTGGTCGGCCTGCCGATGGGCACCCGCTGCGGCGATCTCGACGCCGGCGTGATCCAGTTCATCATGAACAAGTACGGCATCAGCATCGACGAGATGCTCAACATCCTCAACAAGAAGTCCGGCGTGCTCGGCGTCTCCGGCGTCAGCTCTGACTTCCGCGATCTCGATGCCGCCGCTGCCAAGGGCAACGACCGCGCACAGCTCGCGCTCGACATGTTCCACTACTGGGTCGCCAAGGTCGCCGGTTCCTATGTGGCGGCGATGAACGGGGTGGATGCTATCATCTTCACCGCCGGTGTCGGTGAGAACAGCAAGGCCACCCGCGCCGCCATCTGTGAGTACTTCGGCTATCTGGGCGCCTGTCCAGCTCTCGTCCGCCTCGGCGTTCGCCGCGGTAAGCGTGAGGCTCGCGTACTCCGCGCCGCCGGCAAGTATGATCACCTTGACAGACTGCGGGCGCTCGCCCTCCGGCACATTGCCGTGCTGCCACGTTTTGCGCACGATGATATACTCCCCGTCGTCGGCATAGGCGCACACGGGGACGAAAAGCGCCGCCATCATGGCGAGCACGGCGAGGCACAGTCCCAGCCGCGACGCCCATGTTTTCATTGTCTTCATGTACTTTCCCTCCGGTGTTTATTTGCGCTGTTATTTTGCGCACAGCCGGAAAAAAATACATTTCATAAAAACTTAAATTTCTATGTAACTTTTTTCTGAAACAAGCGTATTAAATAAAGGTACGATAATTTGGGGGTAAGAGTATGAACGAAAACCTTTCCGCGCCGTCCGGGGTCTGGACGGTCATAAAAAAATATTCGCCCTGCCGCTGCTGTGGATCGCGGCGGCGGCGCTGCTCATCGTCGGGCAGTCGGTCGGCAGCTTCACGTATCTGATCTTTGACCTCTTCCCGGCGCTGGAGGAGAGCGACGCATGGATGACCGGCGCGAGCTATGTCTACTTTATAGGTATATGGGTCGTCGTGCTGCTCGTGCTCGCGATCATCCCGAAAAACCGCCCCATCCTCGGCGCGCTGGGGAACAAAGTGCGCGGCAACACATGGCGGGTCTTTGCCCTCGGGCTTGCGATCGGCTTCGGCACGAACGCACTGTGCGCTGCCGCCGCCCTGCTCAATGGCGACATTCATCTGCGCTTTGACTCGTTCCGCCCCGTGTCGATCGTGCTGATCTTCATCGCGGTGTTCGTTCAGTCCTCCGCGGAGGAGGTCGTCTGCCGCGGCTTTCTCTATCAGCGCCTCATGCGCACGTACCGCTCGCCCGCCGTTGCCATACTCGGCAACGTGCTGCTCTTCGCCGCGCTGCATCTGGCGAACCCCGGCGTGTCAGCGCTCGCGGTCGTCAACCTCGCGGTCGTGGGGCTGCTGTTCTCGCTGGCGGTGTATTACTTTGACAGCTTCTGGTGCGCCGCCGCGATGCACACCGCGTGGAACTTCACACAGAACATAGTCTTCGGTCTGCCCAACAGCGGCAACGTCATGCCCTACGCCGTCTTTAAGCTTGACGCGGGCAGCGCCGCGCAGAGCTTTGCCTATGACCCCGCGTTCGGCATAGAGGGCACGGCGTTCGCGTGCGTCGTGCTGGCGCTCACCTGCGCTGGGATAATCCTCTGTGGGCAGAAGCGCAGCGCCCGCCCCACGGACATCTGGGCGGCGGAGAGCGGCAAATAACAGCAAAGTACAAATTATATATAACAAGGAGAAAATGAAAAGAATGAGATCAAAGCTTATCGCACTGCTGCTGGCGCTGGCGATGTGCCTGTCGCTCGCCGCGTGCACACAGACCGCCCCCGCCGCGGAGGAGACCGCCGCCCCCATAGAGGCAACGCCCGACGTCATCGGCGAGGGGACGCAAGCGCTTGTTACCACCACCGCCGTCGCCGCGCGCGGCACGGCATGGGTCGACTCTGAGCTTGTCGGCACCGTCAGCACCGACAGCGACATCGCGCGCAGGACGACTTCGCCGCCCACGTCAACCGCGATTGGATAGCCTCCGCCGCGATACCCGACGGGCGCAGCAGCGTCTCCGCCTTCTCCGAGCTTGGGGACGAGCTGGACGCGGAGATGAAGTCGCTTTTGACGGACACAACGCTCACGAGCCATGAAGCACAGCTCGTGCAGAGCCTCTACTCCGTCGTGACCGACTGGGACACGCGCAACGCCCTCGGCGTTGAGCCGATCGCTCCGCAAATGTCCGCGATCGAGCACATCACCTCGCTCGACCAGATGACGGAGTTTCTCACGGGGTACGCGATGGACCTCGGTCTCGCGCTCTTCTCCGTCAGCCCGAGCGCCGACCTTGACGTGCCGACCGAGTACACCGTGCTCATCGACTCCACCGCGCTGTGCCTCAACGACGCGGACGAGTATAATTCCGGCATGACCGACCTCGGTCAGCTCTATTACACGCTCTATCACGACACAAGCGTCTATCTTCTCCAGCGCCTTGGCTACACCGAAGACGAGGCGCTGGACGTGATGGAGGGCTGCCTTTGCATTCGAGGCGCTCTGCGCCGAGCACGAGCTGCCCCTCTCCGCGATGTACGAGGCGGATTTTTTACGGCAGGATAAATAACACCTACGACCGCGCGGGGCTTGAAGAGCTCGCCGGGTCCTTCCCGCTGCTGCCGATCCTCGACGCTTACGGCTACGGCGCGTCCGCGAAATATCTTCTGGCAGAGCCGGAATGGCTGGGCGCAATGGGCGATATATACACCGAGGAAAACCTTGAGGACATAAAGGATTATCTCAAAGTGCGCCTCGCCGTGGGCACATGCGCCGCGCTCGACCGCGAGGCGTATGACAAGGCGGTGGAGATCTCCAACGCCGTCAACGGCATCACCGGCACCGAGGACGACGGGACCGCGGCATACAACGTCGTCGCCGCGCTGCTCGCAGGACCGATGAACAACCTCTACATTGAAAAATTCTGCTCGGAAAAGACCCGTGAGGACATAACCGAGATAATAAACGAGATCATCGACCACTACCGCGTCATGCTCAGCGAGGAGGACTGGCTCTCCGATGAGATGCGTGCGGGCTCGGTGGAAAAGCTGGACAGCATGACCGTGCGCGCCGCGTACCCGGATAAGCTGGACGATTATTCCGCGCTTGAGATCGCGGGCGCGGCGGACGGCGGGACGTATCTTGACGCCATCCTCGCCATCAACAGATTCTCCCGCACCGACAGCCTCCGCTATGTCAACGCGAAGGTCGACCCGGAGGAGTGGGGCATGCCGGTCAATCAGGTCAACGCCGCCTATAACCCGCAGGACAACTCCATCAACATCCTCAACGGCATACTCGGCGGCGTGTTCTACAACGAGAACGCCAGCCGCGAGGAAAACCTCGGCGGCATCGGCGTTGTGATCGGGCACGAGATAAGCCATGCGTTCGACACCTCCGGCTCGCAGTTTGATAAGGACGGCGTGCTGAAAAACTGGTGGACGGACGCTGACCGCGCCGCGTTCAACGACCGCGCGGCAAAGCTCATCGCGTACTACGACGGCATTGTCCCCTACGAGGGCGCGGACAATTACAACGGCACGCAGGTGCAGACCGAGGCCATCGCCGACATGGGCGGGCTGAAATGCATGCTCGCCATCGCCGCCGACGACCCGGATTTTGACTATGACCTCTTCTTCCGCAGCTTCGCCGCCATCTGGCGCGAGCAGTGCACGGCGGAGAATGAGCTTCAGCTCGCCCAGCTGGACACCCACCCGCTCGCTTTCCTGCGCGTGAACGTCACAGTGCAGCAGTTTGACGAGTTCTATGAGACCTATGACATTCAGCCCGGCGACGGAATGTACCTCGCCCCGGAGGAGCGCATCGCGGTGTGGTGATGTTCGACAGGCGGCCAGCCGCCGCCTGTCTTTATTAACACTGCCTTCAAACATCTTTGCGCGAAAGCGGTATAATACTTATGTATTACAGCATAGGAGGCACTAACATGAGAAAAAAGCTTGTTGCGTATTTTTCCCCCACCGGCACGACCGCGAAGCTCGCCAAGACGCTCGCCGAGGCCGCCGGCGCCGACCTTTTTGAGATAAAGCCCGAAACGCCCTATACCCGCGGCGATCTGAACTGGATGGACAAGAAGGCGCGCAGCACCGTTGAGATGAACGACCCCGCTTCCCGCCCGGCAATCGCTGCGCAGTGCGGCGCAATGGCGGAGTATGACACGGTGTTCGTGGGCTTCCCCATCTGGTGGTACGTCGCGCCCACCATCATCAACAGCTTCCTTGAAAGCTATGACCTCGCGGGCAAGACCGTCGTGACGTTTGCCACCTCCGGCGGCAGCGGCATGGGCAAAACGCTGAGTCGGCTTGAGCCGAGCTGCAAGGGCGCAAAGCTCGTCGAGGGCAAGGTTTTCCGCGCCAGTACCTCCGCGGTAGAGCTCCGCTCCTGGGTCGAAGGTCTGGGAGTATGATCGCCCGGTTTAATATCATTCCATAAATACTTCACCCGCCGGTCCGCAAGACCGGCGGGTGAAATTTTACTGTTCAACAAATTCGATTATATCGCTCACTTGGCAATCCAGAAGGGCACACAGCCTGTCGATAGTATTGGTGGAAACGCTGTTGCCCTGCTTGATGGAATAATACGTTGCGCGTGAAAAGCCCATCTGCTCCAAGCGATAAGAGCTTATTCCCTTTTCTTTCATTGTCCGAAACAACGGCGCATAGCTAATCATCCATCAGCCCTCACAGAACATTACTGTGAATACTATAATGTTGAAATTCGGGCTTGAATATGTATGAATATCCGAGTATAATAATCACATATAAGGGGTTCTAGCATAAGGAGGGCGCTTATATGGCAAATTACCAAAAAATGTATACGATTCTTTGCAGTACGGTTGATGATGTTATCAATGAATTGTCTGCGATACCTTCAGCGCATCACGCATCAGAGCATCTGATCAAAGCACTTGAACAAGCCGAGGAAATATATATTGAAACCTCGTCTGACATGGATAGTCAATGAAACAGCTTCACCCTCCGATCTGCACTGACCGGAGGGTGAAACTTCATTATTCTACCCCAAACAAATCACGCATGGCAAGCTTTTTGCATTCCGCGGTGCTGACGGCGCCCTTGTGCGTTTTGGGCAGTTCGTCATAAAACACCACGTAGCGCGGTATCTTGAAGTACGCGATGCGCGGGCGCAGCCAGCCGCGGACAGCGTCAGCATCCAGCTCCGCGCCGGGGACGCGGATGATGCAGGCGCATACCTCCTCGCCGAAATGCCGGTCGGGCACGCCGATCACCTTGCACAGCGCGACTGCGGGGTTCGCCGCGAGCGCCTGCTCTATCTCCAGCGGGCTTATATTCTCGCCGCCGCGGATGATGAGCTCCTTGCAGCGTCCCTTGAGCGTGATGTTGCCGTCGGCATCCATCGCGCCGAGATCGCCGGTGTGCACCCAGCCGTCGGCGTCCAGCGTTTTCGCGGTCTCCGCCGCGTCGCCGTAATAGCGCTGCATGGTGAGATACCCGCGCACGCAGATCTCTCCCGTCTCGCCCGCAGGCAGGGGCGCGCCGGTGTTCATGTCGGCGATCTTGCCCTCGACGTGGTTCATGAAATGCCCCACGGTGGTGCTCTTGATCTCGATGGGATCGTCGATATTGCACACGGTCAGCCCCGCAGTGCACTCGGTCTGTCCGAGGCTGGACATGAGCGTGAAATGACTGCCGATGGTGTTCTGGACATAGAGAAAATCCTCGACGGAGTACCCCGCCCCGGCAATAACGCCGATGCGTAGGGTCTTCAGCCGCGCGGGAGAGAAATTCTCCTTTGAGAGCATGGCGAGGAACATCGTCGGCACGCAGTTGACGACCGTGCAGCCCGCGCTCTATCGCGTCCATAAGGTTGACGGTGCGGCGGTTTTCTGGAATACAGATGCACGCGCCCACGCTCATCGCCGTCATGAGGTTGACGGAGATGCAGAAGCAGTGGAAGATCGGCATGGCGATGAGGACGACATCCTCACACGTCATGGCGAGGTCGAACGCCTGCTGTATGCCGCCGTTGACGCGGGAATAATGGCTGGTGCAGACCGCCTTCGGGCGCGAGGTCGACCCGGAGGTGAAGAGGATGGTTGCGGTGTCCTGCGGCGTGACCGCATCCGCCGCCGCGCGCACGGCGCGCTCATCCCCGGGACAAGGTCGCCCAGCACGGGGTATGTGCCGCAGTTATGGCGGAGGCTGACGATATGCCGCAGACACTCCGGCAGCACAGCGCCGTCAAGCTCCGCCTCGAAGTACCCGTCCCCCTTGTCAGCATGCCCCAGCAGCAGATACTCCGCCCCCGTCTGCTCAATGAGGGGCAGAAGCTCCGGCAGGTTAAGGCTGGTGTTGAGCATGACGGCGACCGCGCCGATATACTCAACGGCGTACATCGCGGCAATACCGTAAGGGCGCGGGTCGGAGAGGATGGCGACACGGTCGCCCCGGCGGACGCCGAGGGTCATGAGCCGCCCGGCGCACTCGATGACCTGCCGCTCAAGCTCGGCATAGGTTGTATACTTTCCGTCGAACCACACGGCAGGGCGTGTGGGATATGTACGCGCCGTGCGGGCGAGCAGCCCGCTCAGAGTCAGATCTTCCAATGGCAACATTTATTGCACCACCAATCACAAATTTGGTCGAAAACTAAATAATTTTATCACGTATTGCTCGACGTGTCAACATTTCGTGCTGCTTGCTCTTGACATACCGCGCACGGCGTGGCATTCTTAGAGCATAACGTACATAGAGAGGTATCGAGAATATGAGCAAATACGCCCTTGTGATGATAGACATGCAAAACGGCTTCATTGATTCTGCGTCGCCGCTGTGCATCCCGATGGCGGCGGCGACCGTCCCCGCCTGTGCCGAGGTCATAACGCTCTGCCGCACGTCCGGCGTGCCGGTGGTGTTCACCACGCGGCACTACCGCGCCGACGGCAGCGACGTGGAAAAATGCCGCCATGACGTGTGGCTACGCGGCGGAAGGCCGCTGTCGGAGGTCTGCCCCGATGCGCTGTCGGACGCATTCCCGAAGGAGTTCACGCGCGATGCGCGGGACTACTGCATCGTCAAGCCCCGCTTCTCCGCGTTCTTCCACACTGAGCTTGACCTTATCCTCCGCCGCCTCGGCGTGGACACGGTCGTCCTCGCCGGGACGACCACGCCCAACTGCATCCGCACGAGCTGCTACGACGCGCTGTCGCTGGACTATGACGTGATCGTGCTGTCGGACTGCACATCGTCCGTGACGGAGGATGTGCAGCGCGCGAATCTCGCGGACATGGCGCGCATAGGCGCCGGGATCATGACCGCGGACGAGCTGAAAACACTGTTATAAATGTCAAAAAGGCTTCCCTCACCGGGAAGCCTTTTTCATATTCAGTTTAATCACTGTCCAAAATATGTTGACCAGCGCCCGCGATGCCGAGACCAAGCCCCGCCACGAACCACACGTCCAGCGCGAGGTTCACCGTCACCGCCCCGGCGAAGCGCCCGAGGACGAATGCGTCAATGGTGTTATAAAGCTGCTGAAGTATGTTGCCCATGATGAGCGGCGCTGCCAGACGCAGAAGATGCCCGGTCACGCTGCCATCGGTCAGCTCGGCGGTACGTGTCATGCCGTATGCCCCCTATCTCTGTGGTTGACATACAGTATAGCGCCGCGATATGCTTTGCGTAAACCGACAATATATCATGCTGATATTGACATTTCGTCAAGGAGAGCTTTTCAATATGGAGACAGAAAAATACCGCGCGCTCATGTGCGCGATCGAGACTGGCAGCCTCACCGCCGCGGCGGAGCGTTTGCAGTACCCCCCTCCGGCATAAGCCGGATGGTGGCCGCGCTGGAGGATGAGACGGGCTTTCCCCTACTGCTGCGCGAGCACGGCGGCGTGCGCCCGACGGCGGAATGCGCGCAGATGCTGGGCGCGTTCAGGGCGCTGTTGTACGCGGCGGACAGCTGCGCGACATACTCCATGGTGGAGGCGGGGCTGGGGCTGAGCATGAACAATGCCGTGAACGGGCGGCTGTGGTCGGGCGGGGTGAAAATACTGCCGCTCGACCCGCCGCAGTATGTCGAGATCGGCATAGCGTCGCGCGCGGACGCCTCGCCCGCCGTGAAGCGATTTCTGGACTTTCTGCGGACGTATCTCGCCGGCATGCATGGTCAGATAGAGGAGAATACACATTGATATTTCTGCGCAATATGATAAAATACAGGTAAAGAATATATTCAAGGAGAGAGACCACCATGTCAAAGATAAAGGGCGAATCCAAGCTCAGCTTTTTTGAAGCGGCGAGCATCATCGTCGGGCACGGCGTGGGCGCGGGCATACTGTCCGTGCCGTATCTCGCCGCGCACAACAGTCTGCGGGATATTCTGCTGATACTCGCGATATGCTACGCCTTCAACCTGCTGCTGCATTTTCTCATTGCGGAGCTTTCGTACAACAACGACGGGGCGCAGTTTGTCAAGTGCTTCGACAGCGAACTTTTCGCCGGGAAGCTCAAGACTGTGCTGACATGGCTGGCGTTCGCGCTGCTGGGCGTGTCGGTCATCGTGAATGTGAGCGCGTTTCTCACGGGCGCGGCGGCGGTGTTCCGCTCATGGCTGGGCTGGCCGGATTGGGCGGGCATAGTTCTGTTCTACGTTGTGGGCTCGGGCGTCGTGTTCGTGGGGATGAAGCTTGTCGGCATATGCGAAAAGCTCGCCGTGGGGGCGATGGTCGCCGTTATCGCCGTGCTCGCGGCAGTGACGTTCTCCGGCGACACCTACGCCATGCCGCAGGGCTGGCGCGGCATGAACAACGCCCTCGCGCTCTTTCGGGATGATTGCGTTCTCCCTCTCCGCCGTGATGAGCACGCCGCAGGTCGTCAAGGGGCTTGAGGGCGACGCGAAGCGCATCCGCGGCGCGATCGCGCTTGGGCTTGCGATAAACGCGCTTTTGATCCTCGCCATCACGCTCACGACACTCGCGGGTGTCGGCACAAGCATCACCGAGGACGGCGCGCTCGTCGACCTCGCGGCAAAGCTCGGCGGCTGGGTGAGCGTCATAGGGTATGTGTTCACGCTGCTGGCGCTGGCGACGTCGTTCTGGGCAAACACGCTGAACCTGCGCGACATCGTGAACGAGCAGACGCACTGGGGGCTGAAAATAAGCTGGGTCGCGGCATCGCTGCCGTGTCTGGCGCTGGCGTTTCTGGGGCTGAGCTCCTTTGTGGGCTTCACGCGCTTTGCCAGCATCATTCAGGTCGTGACGGGGCTGGGCATCATCGCGGCGTACAACCTCTCGCGCAGACGCGTGGGCTCGTCGGCGCTGCTGGGGCGCTTCGGCACGCTGCCGTGGCAGATCATTGTGGCGCTGTGCACCCTGTGCGCGACCATCGGCGCGGTAATGAAAGTGAGCTGAAAAGAGCATGGAAAGAACAAACGAATAAAGCATCCTGTAATACTCGGCACTGCCGCCGCGGTGGGCGCGGCTTCCGCCGTCGCACTTGGCGAGATATACCGCTATCTCTTCTGCCGCGATCCGGGGCCCATCGCAAAATTCGACAAAAAGGGACACGCCTCGGACTACTATGAGCACCGCGACTCCGCCGCCGCGCGCATGGGGCAGACCCCCTGCACGCGCTATACCATCTATTCTGACCGCGGCGACAGGCTGGAGGGCTTCTACTACCAGTCCGGCGACAAGCCCGCCGGGCGCATCGCCTTCATCGTGCACGGCTTCCGCTCCGACCATCTGGACGCGGGCGGGATGTATTATGAATACTACCTGCGCCGCGGGATAGACGTGTTCACCTGCGACAATGCCGCCGCGGGCGAGAGCGGCGGCGCGCACGTGGGCTATGACGTATATGAGAGCGCGGACTGCCTGAAGTGGCTGGACTTTCTCATAAAGACCTACGGCGAGGATATCCGCGTCATTCTGCACGGCTTCTCCATGGGCGGCGGCACGGTGGTGCACATGTGCGACGCGGTCCCCCGCAGGTGAAGTTCATCGTCGCCGACAGCACCTACACCGGCGGGGTGGACGTTCTCAAGCCGCGCATCGGCGCGCTCATCTATCCCCTCATCGCCATCAACCGCGTTGCCGCGGGGTATGACCTGCGCGATTCTGGGGTGCGCTGCCATCTCGCGCATACGCGCGTCCCCATGCTCTTCGTGCAGGGGACGGAGGACCGCACCGTGCCATATTACATGGGGCAGGAGCTTTATGAGCTGTGCCCCGGCGAGAAGGACTTTCTCTGGGTGGAGGGTGCGCGCCATGTGGAGAGCATGCACCGCGCCCCGGCAGAGTACGAGGCAAAGCTGGATAAGTTCATCGGAAAGTATATGTGAATTGAAAAACTGCCTGTGCAAGACGAAATGCACAGGCAGTCCTTTTATTTTTTCAGTATGCTGAGCACGCTGTTGGCAAGCTCCACATCGGAGGCCTTCAGCCGTATTCCGGCCTTGAGCGTGTTCCCGTCGGGGTATGTGACGGTGAAGGCAATCTCCTGTCCCTCGACCGCGCCGCGCTCCTTCACCGCGCGCATGAAGTCCGGGAACTTCGGGTGGTTAGCGCAGAAGCTTTTCCACATTCCTCTCAGCTGCAAAAGCGAGTTTATGTCCATAAACGATCCTCCGTCTGCATTTTTCACCTTATTATATTATGCGCGCGGCGAAAATGGAACCCCGGTTTTGTAAACTATTCCTCTATCCCCGCTCACACGTCGCGGCGGGTCATTATCACGCCGCTTATGACGGTGAAGAGCACGATGTACCCCGCGCAGGTCAGCACGAACGGCAGATACCCGCTCTCGCTGATTTGCTGCGGCGCGTTGGAGCTCATGCCGTAGGCCATGAGCGAGTACGGCCATATGCTGCCGAGCTTGCGCGCGAGAAAGTACAGCCCCGACAGTCCCCCGCCCAGCGACACCGCCACAGGCAGCGCAAAGCCGCGCAGGAAAAACGACACCGTCAGCTGTATGCTCGCCATCACCGCGCCGCCGAGCGTGCCGCACGCGCACCACACCGCCATCTCGCCCCACGGCGGGGCGGAGGTCAGCCCCGCGATCCTGCCCGAGGCGACATACAGCGCTGCGATCCACACCTCGCTCACAAATATCATCACCGCCGCAACGGTCAGCTTCGCCGCGTACACGGCGGACTTGCGCGCCGGGACGGAGAGGAGCTTGTTCCATCCGTGCTCGCGCTGCTCCATATACATCGTATAGGCGCAGTAAACGCCGATGAGCACGGGGAGGAAAATATAATCCGTGAAGAGCGTGTGCTGCGTCCAGAGACTGTACCACTCGCTTTGCAGTATCTCAATATTGCCGAGGTAATTGAGCGTGCCGAGCAGCGCCGGGATGACCGGCAGCACGAGGAACGCCAGCCACACCGGCGAGCAGTGCAGCTTCATAAGCTCTGCCCTTACAAGACGAAAATACATTACTATCACAGCTCCTTTCTGCAAAACGCCGCGCGCCCGACGAGATAAAAGACGAGCACGGCAGCGATAACACCGGCAAAGCACGCCCAGTCATGCCCCATGTCGGCAAAATAGGCGTTTTGATAGCGCGTCTCCTTTGTCCAGCCGAAAAGCCCGACAAATTGCAGTGCGCCGTACCACCCCCACGGGCACAGCCGCCTCAGCCACGGCAGCTGCGGCAGGAAGAGCGAGAACACGCCCGCAAACTCCCCCAGCGCGCCGACGCACAGCGCCGACGTCTGGTTGGGTATCGCCATGGACAGCGCGTGCTGCAGCATATATATCGCGGTGGTCGGCGCAAGGGTGAAGAGGAGAAAGAGCGCATACTCCCGCATGGGCGGCGCACCGGCAAAGCCGCACGCCAGCCCGCTGACTATCGCCGCGCCCCAGAAGAGCAGCACGCACAGCAGCACCGGCGCAAGACCGTATATGAGCTTCGCGTCATACAGCGCCCCGCGCTCCGCCATCACGCACATCAGCCGGAGGCTGCCGCGGCTGTGCTCAAGCTCGGCAAGGCGTGAGGAGACGAGCATGCAGATGAGCGGGAAGATAATGGCGCATACCATAGGCAGCTGATAGAGGTACATATAATACCCGTTTTTTATAGCGAAGTCCCCCGCCTCGCCCATATAGTCGGAGTAAAACGCCCACACGCACCCCACCGCCGTCAGCGCCAGCGCCGTGAGGAGCACGTGCCGCCCCCGGTTTTTCAGCCGTTCGGCTCTCAGCTAGGCGGCTCAGCTTAGACTCTCCTCGCTCCCTGTCATGCCGAGGAAGATGTCCTCGAGGCTCTCCCCGTGCGCCGTCTGCTCAAGGCGGGCAAGCTCTCCCTGATACTTCATGCGCCCGTGGGCGATGATGCCGACGTCGTCGGCGATGCGCTCCACCTCGCTGAGAAGATGGCTGGAGACGATGACGGTCATGCCGCAGCGCTCCGGGAGGGAACGGATAAGCTCGCGCATCTCCTGTATGCCGGAGGGGTCGAGCCCGTTCGTCGGCTCGTCGAGAATGAGGAGCTTGGGGAAGCCCAGCAGCGCCGACGCGAGACCGAGGCGCTGCTTCATGCCGAGGGAGAACGCTGAGGTGCGCTTGCCCTCCTGCCGGTCGAGCCGGACGATCTTCAGCACCTCGTCAATGTTCTTCTCCGGCAGGGCGAGTATCTCGGCGTAAACGCGCAGGTTTTCGCGCGCGGTGAGGTGTCCGTAATACGCCGGGGACTCGATGAGCGAGCCGACGCCGCGCAGAAGCGCCACGCGGTTTTTCTCCGTGAGGCGCTTGCCGAAAAGCTCTATCTCCCCAGCCGTGGGGTGCACAAGACCGAGCAGCATTTTCAGCGTTGTGGATTTGCCCGCGCCGTTCGGGCCGATAAAGCCGTATATGCGTCCCTCGCGCACGCTCATGTTCAGCTCCTCCACAGCGGCAAAACCCTTGTACCGCTTTGTGAGCGCGGAGGTTGTGACTATCTCATTCATCATTCTTCATCCTTTCCGCGGCGCGTTTTCCGCCGCCGTGGGAGAGAATAGCACAGAGATTTATTTCCCCTTACGCGCACATTAAGCGCGGCTTAAATTTCCTTAGCGTATTCAATCCGCGCGCAAAAGATGATAATATACCCTTGGTGATCAATATGAAGGATATGAAAGAGCTTTTAAACAAAAAAATACTCATCGTTGACGATGAGCGTGAGCTGCAAAAGACCGTGGGTGACGCGCTGTTCGCGGAGGGGTTTTTCAACCTCGTTTCAGCCGCGAGCTGCCGCGAGGCGCTTGCCGCCGTGCGCGCCCAGCCCGTCGCGCTCATCCTGCTGGACGTGAATCTGCCCCGACGGCAGCGGCTTTGCGCTTTTTCGGGGAGCTGCGCGCGCTGACGGACGCGCCGGTCATCTTCCTCACGGCGCGCGGCGACGACGCGGACAGGCTGGCGGGGCTGGGGCTCGGCGCGGATGATTACATCGTCAAGCCCTTTCTCATGCGGGAGCTTGTGCTGCGCGTGCAGGCGCTGCTGCGGCGCACCTACGCCATTGCCGAGGATGAGCCGGGCGCGGCGCTGGGGGATGTGTATGTGGACTTCACGCGCGCGGTGGTGCGGCGCGCCGGGGCGGAACTGCCGCTGACGGCGAAGGAGCTGATACTCTTCAAGAAGCTGTGGGAGAATCGCGGGCGCATCGTGAGCTTTGACGCGCTGGCGCTGGCGGCGTGGGGCGAGGACTATTACGGGCATGAAAACACCCTCACCGTGCACATCTGCCGCCTGCGCGAGAAGATAGAGCCAGACCCCTCCGCGCCGCGGCACATCATAACGGCGCGCGGACTGGGATACAGACTGGAGGGTGCGCATGAATAAAACAGCACTGAAGGTGTTTTTGAGCTGCTCCGCCGTGGCGGCGGTCACGGCGCTGGTACTGCTGGTGCTTAATTTGGGCGGGCTTATGTACATTGCGAGCGACAACGGCAAGACCGCGGCGCTGGCATACCGGAGCATACTGGACGATGTATCCGCCGCGTATGACGGCGGCGGCGCAGAGGAGGCAGACGCCGTTGCGCTGCCGGAGGGGTGCTGGTGCATCCTCGTGGACGGCGCGGGCAACGTGATATGGTCGCACGACCGCCCCGCGGACGTTCCAACGCACTATACGCTCAGCGATGTGGCGGTGCTCTCGCGCTGGTTTCTGCGCGACTACCCCGTCTATACCCGCACGCACGGCGCGGGGCTCTTCATCCTCGGTCAGCCGAAAAACGCCGTCGGGAAGTATTTCATCACGCTCTCCACGGACTGGTTTTCCTCCCTCGGCGCTCGCATCGCGCTGGTGCTCGCGCTTGATGCCGCGCTGGCACTCGCGCTCGCGCTCGTGATAGGGTCGAATCTCTACAAAAACCTCAAGCGCGTGACCGCCGGGATAGAAGCGCTCAGCCGCGAGGAAAGCGTGCACGTCGCCGAGCGCGGGATGTTCCGCGACACCTGCCGCCAGCTCAACCGCAGTGCGGCGGCGCTGGCGCGCAAAAACGCGGCGCTGGCCGAGCGTGACCGGGCGCGGCGCAACTGGGTCAACGGCATATCGCACGATGTGCGCACGCCGCTCGCCGTCATCATGGGCAATGCCGAGGCGATAGGCCGCGGCGCGGACACGCCGCCGGACACGCGCGAGCGCGCGGACAAGATCGTGGCGCAGAGCACAAAGATCGGACGGCTCATCGACGATCTTGATCTGATGTCATCGCTGGAAAACGATATGCAGTCCCGCCGGCGCGAGCGCGTGCGGCTGTGTCCTATCCTGCGCGAGGTCATGACGGACGTGGTGAACAGCGGGCTTCCGGACGGCTTCACCGTGGACGCGGAGCTTCGCGATGAGGGCGCAGAAATACTCTGTGACAGGGCGCTCATCGAGCGTGCGGTGTTCAACCTCATCTCCAACGCCGTGCGCCACAACACCGCGCCCTGCGCCGTGCATCTGAGCGAATACGCCGAGGGCGGTTATGTCCGCGTCGTCGTGCGCGACAACGGGCAGGGCGCACCGCAGGAGGTGCTGGACAGTATCGCCTTCATCCCGGACGCGGCGCACGGGCTCGGGCTTCCGATGGCGTACCGCATCGCCGCCGCGCACGGCGGACAGCTCGACGCGCGCAACGACCACGGGCTCGTGGTGACGATGACGCTCCCGCTGGCAGAGTGATGAGCTTACTAGCGCGTTACTCCCCTGCCGATTTTCGCAGATCCACGTTCACAGACACGTTGTATTCCCCGTATCAAAGGACAGCATATCCATCGGCGCTTCGTGAACGCCGGGAATGGTGCCGATGACCTCAAGCCGCCCGGGGAGCGTGAGCGTCGGGACAAGGAGATGATTCGCCCCGTCCGGGACGCGGATATAGCCGACACAGAGCGCGTCTATATCAACGCTCACGGATAATATCTCCGCGCCGACTGCATCCCACCATGCTTTTTCGGAGGCATAATTGGGGATGAGGGTATCATAGCGCCATGCGCGCATGGTCTCCTCCGCGAGCGCGCCCGCCTCGTCCCATGTTATCAGCTCCGCCTGCTCCACGGTCTCCACGACCTCCATGGGCGAGGCATAATAGAGGTCAATGAGCGCACCGCTGTTCGCCATGTGGAGCGTCAGGCTCTCCATTTCAAGTGTCTCCTCCTTGCTCAGGGTCTGCCAGTTGACAGGATAGCCCTCATACACGGGCTGTCCCGTCAGTTCTATCTGCCAGCCGCTGCCGCTCGTGGAGCTTTCCACGGTCTTCGCCGTGAAGCGCCACTCGCCAAATCCCATGTCGGCCGCGAGCTGTGCCGCCTGCTCGACCGCGGCAGTAAGCTCCGCCTCGTCCGCCGGGGCGGAGGCAAAAAGCCCGGCGTACATTTCCTCCGCGGACGCTCCGTCCTGCGGCAACACAAAGACGGAAATGCTGTGATGCTGATCAATGTTGCTCGCCCACAGCTCATATGTCACGCCGCCGACAGATGCGACGGCGCGCAGATTGCCGCATGGAACATCGCCGCCATACGGCGTGTCCGCGGGATCAGGGAAAACATAGTGCCCCTGCGGCCAGAACTGCCACAGGCACGGCATGGGCGTGGTCTCCCCGCTTGATTCCGGGGAAAATTCATAAATCTCCGCATCGCCGAACACCACCTCCGCCGCGGCGCGCGCCATATCCGGCGTGACGCTCCGCGCCCGCACGCGGAGCACGGGCATGGTCCGCGGCACGGCGTCCGGCGCGTCGTCATGGACGTGCACCTCAATAGCTCCGTCATCTGTTGTGAAGTCCATATTCACAGGCCCCGCCGTCTCCGCCGGTACGGCGGCGGTCTCCGCGGCGGCAGTCGTCGGCGTGTCCGCCGTCGCACTGCCGCAGGCGCATAGGGCGGTCAGCGCCGCACAGCAGAGCAAAACTGCAATATACCTTTTCATAATTATCTCCTTTCGGATATATTATCGGGGGGTATATTTTTATAGACGTGAGCCATGGGAAAAAGTTCATGCGAAAAAACAGAGGAGGCCCGGCTTTTGCCGGTCCTCCTCTGTTTTGATATAACCGTATACTGCTTTACTCCGCGATGTGCCAGCCCTCCGCCGCCTCGCGTATCTCGGTGAAGCGCTTATAGAGCCCGCCCTGCGCGATGAGCGATGCGTGCGTGCCGCGCTCGGCGATGCGCCCGTCGTCCACCACGAGTATCTGGTCGGCATTCTGGATGGTCGCCAGACGGTGGGCAATGGTGATGATCGTCTTGCCGCGCGTCAGCTCGGAGATCGCCTTCTGGATAAGGTGTTCATTCTCTGGGTCGATGCTGGCAGTCGCCTCGTCAAGGATGATGATGGGCGCGTTCTTTAAGATGGCGCGGGCAATGGATATGCGCTGCTTCTCGCCGCCGGAGAGCTTGCCGCCGCCCTCGCCCACAACGGTGTCATAGCCGTCGGGCAGCGCCATGATGAAGTCGTGGCAGCGCGCCCGCTTCGCCGCGGCGATCATCTCCTCCTCGGTCGCGTCGGGCTTGCCGAAGAGGATGTTGGCGCGGATCGTGTCATTGAAGAGATAGACATTCTGGAACACCATGGAGATGTTGGAAAGAAGGCTGTCACAGGTGAACTCGCGCAGGTCGTGACCGCCGACGGAGATAGCGCCGGACTGCGGGTCATAAAAGCGCGCGAGGAGGCTGCATATCGTCGTCTCTCCTGAGCCGGAGGGACCGACGATTGCCGTGGAGGTCTTTTTCCGGGATGGTGAAGCTGACATTATGAAGCACCTGCCGGGAATCGTACCCGAAGGAGACGTCCTTGAACTCAATATCATAATGCTCAAGCGGGATGTTCCGACCGTCGGCGTCGATGAAGTTCTCGCTGCGCAGTGCGTCCAGCTGATCCATCGCGTCGTCAATGACGCCGAGGACATGGGCGCTGTCGCTTATCGGCTCAAGGCTGGCAAAAATGCTGAACGAGAAGAACACGAACATGAGCATGAAGGAAAAGCTCATCTCGCCGCGCAGGCATTGCAGCGCCGCCGCGAGCGCGAGCCCCACACTGCCGCACTTGAGCGCGAGCAGATGCCACGCGTTGCCGGGGACATAGCCCCACTCGATTTTCAGGTGTATGTTTTTGCTGTCGCGGACTGCCGCCGTGACGGAGTCCATGGCCGCGCCGCCCTTGCCGAAGGACTTGACCACTGCGAGACCGCGGGCGTACTCAAGCACGGCGCCGGTCATGTCGCGGTTCGCCTGTGCCTCAACGGGTGCGTTGACGCGGCTGTAGTGCGAGATGACGAGCATGAAGCACAGCGACAGCGCCGCGGCGGCAAGCGCGATGAGCGCCGTGACGGGGGCTGCACACCGCAAGACCGATGAAGATGACAAGGAAGTTGAGATACCCGCCGACAAAGTTGTCGATCATGCGGATGCCCATGTTCTCAAGCGTGGAGAGCCCGGTGGTGATGGAATTGAGGATGTTGCCGGTGCTCACCTGCTGGAAGTACCCCAGCGAGACGCGCTTGAGCGCGTCGCCGATGGCGAGACGGTCGCGCGCGGTGAGCTGATAGCTTATCGGCTCCTGCAAGCGTGCACGCAGATAGTCAAAGAGGAAGCGCAAGAGCACGAGCGCAAGCTGGATAACGATGACCTTCCATATCCACGAGGTGTCGAACGCTGCGCCGCTCCACCGGCACTCGATGAGCTGCCCCACGGTGTATGCCGCCAGCGCCAGCGGCAGGGGCGGCAAAGATGTGCGAGAAGAAGGTCATGACAAAGCCGAGATACAGTTTGCCTTTAAACTCTCCGCACCAGTCGATAATGCGTTTGACCGTTTTGAACATTGCTCACGCCTCCTTCTCTGCGGACGATACCGCCCAGTTCTTCGCGCCGATATGCGCCTGCCACATCTCCCGGTACAGCGGGCAGTTTTCCAGCAGCTCCTCCTGCCGCCCCTCGGCGGCGATCGCGCCGTTTTTCAAAACGACGATGTTGTCCGCGTTCTTTATTGTGGAGAGGCGGTGGGCAATGACGAGCAGGGTCTTGCCCTTTGTGAGCGCGGCGATGCTGCGCTGGATCTTGTCCTCATTCTCCGGGTCGGTGAACGCCGTCGCCTCGTCGAGGATGACGATGGGCGCATTCTTTAGCATCATGCGCGCAATGGCGATGCGCTGCTTTTCGCCGCCGGAAAGGCGCTTTCCGGCCTCCCCGGCGGGGGTGTCGTACCCCTGCGGGAGCTTTGAAATGAACTCCTCGCACTGCGCCGCGCGTGCCGCCGCTTTGACTTCCTCATCCGTCGCGGCGGGGTTGCCGAGGCGGATATTCTCCAGAAGCGAGCAGCGGAAGAGAAAGTTATCCTGCGTGACAAAGCTGACATACTCGAAAGCTGCTCAAGCGGCATATCCATATTCACGCCGCCGACGGTTATCTCCCCGCCGTGACATCCCAGAAGCGGGCGATGAGCTTCGCCACGGTGGACTTGCCGCCGCCGGACGGGCCGACGAGCGCGGTGAAGCTGCCCTCAGGGAGAGTGAGGTCTATGCCGTGCAGCACCTCGTCCTTCTCGTCCCCCGTGTAGGAGAAGTGAACGCCGCGGAGCTCCACATCCGTGTGCTCCACCGCCGCGCGCTCCGCCGGTTCCGGCAGGGCGGGCATTTCAAGGAACTCCTCCAGGCTCTCCACGGTGAACTTCACCTGGCGCATATTCTCGGAAAAAACCTCAAGCTTGGCGAGCGACCCGACCATGGAGATGGACAGCATCACGGCAAGCGCCGCCTGCGCGGGCGTGATGACGCCGCCGTTTGCCAGCGCGAGCGCCACCGGCAGCGTGCCGATGAGCGTGGAGGGGAAGAGCGCGAAGCTGAGCTTCATGGTGACGAACGTGCTCGTCAGCCACTTGACGACAAAGGTGCGGAAGCTCGTGATCGCCCCGGCGTACTTTTCATAGCTGACGCCCGCGCGCCCGAACGCCTTGATGACCTCGATGCCCTCGATATACTCGACAATGGCGGAGTTCATCTCATTGCTGGACCGGTCATATTTCGCGAAACTGTCGCCGCTGATCTTGAACGTCAGCCCCATGCACAAAAACGACAGCGGGAACGTCACGAGCGAGGCGAGCGCGAGCCGCCAGTCGATGCACAAAAAGCGCGGCTATGCTTATCACCGGCAGCACGATATGCCCCGCGCCCTCGGGGATCATGTGCGCAAGCGGCGGCTCGATATTTTCTATCTTGTCGACCATCATGTTCTTTATCTCGCCGATGGAGTGGTTCTCCACATCGCCCAGCGGCGCGCGGAGAAAGCGGTCGGCAAGGCGAAGGCGCAGACCTTCAAGCACGGAATACGCCATGGCGTGGGATATGCCGGTGGAGAGGCTGAAAAGGAGTATCTTCACGGCATATGCCGCAAGGGCGAGCGCACACCATTTTATAACGGCGGCGGTCGTCGCCGTCCCCACAGCAAAAAGGCATATCATCCGATACATGCAGTAAAACGGCGCAAGCCCCAGCACGACGCTCACGACCGACAGCACGACCGACCACACCAGCCGCTTTTTCTCCCCCTGCGCGTAGGCGAACAGGGCGTTCATCCAGCTCTTTTTTTCACTTTTCATAGCTTATTCCTCTTTCCTTGCGATACTCCGTGGGAGTGAGCTTCATTATTCTTTTGAAAGCCTCCGTGAACTTTCCGGCGTTGTCGTAGCCGACCTTGCCGCCGATCTCCGCAATGCCCAGCTCGCGCCGGTTGATGAGCAGCTCCGCCGCCATATTCATGCGGTAGTCCGTCAGCCACGCACCGATGGCGGAGCCGTAGACCGAGCGGAAGCAGTTTTTCATCTGCGTCATGGGTGTGTCGAACCGGCGTGACAGCTCATCCTGCGTGAAATTCTCCGCGATATGCCCTGTGAGAAAATCATGTATGGCCTTGACCTTCTCCACCTGCGTTTTATAAAAGTATGGCGGGGCGGTCTCGTCCGCGGGGATGGTGACGGCGTCGAGATACAGCAAGAGCTCAAGCACCTTGACCTTGAAATACGGTATGCGTATCTTCTCCGGAACGCGGTACAGCTCGCCGAAGATATGCTCCATCATCGCTGCGCTGTGCACCACGCGCGGGTACTCCCCCAGCTGCCAGCGCGCGATTATCCGCTCCGGCGTCACGGGGAAGTCCTTCACCTCCTGCGGCAGCGCGGCCGCGGCAATGTCGCGGTCGAACGCGACGGTCAGCCCGTGGTAATGGTGCGAGGGGAAGATGAATGTTCCGGTGTGCTGCATCCTGAGGTCGAGCTTCATGTCCCCCGCCTCGGTATAGGCGAGCATATTGTCCCCCGGGGAATACTCCATCCGCCCCTCGCGGCAGTGGTCAATGGCAAAAAGCCGCCGGTCCGCCACATAGCTGCTTTGAAAGCTGCCCATGTGGAAGTCATTGAATGTGAGCATCACGCCGGGAAACACCTCGTAGACGGTCATCGTGCCGTCGCCGGTGTCGTTGCGGAACTGCCACACGGCGCAGCCGTCGCTCTGCGCCAGCAGCACCACGCCCTGTTTTTCAAACTGATCCGTACCCATAAACACCCGCTCCTCTACTCTCGCGTCGGTTAATCATGTCTAACTACTACGTAGTATAGCATACATTTTTCGCTTTGTCTTTACCGAAAAGGCGGTTTTATACCGTGCGGACGGGATATTGAATACAATCATTGTTCAAGCGTGCAGATTTCCGTGTTAAATCACTTGAACTATGAAGAAAATGGTGCTACAATGCGGTTAGATAAAGTTAACCGAGGTGGAGCGATATGAACGAAAAAATAACGCTCTCCGGCGTGCCGGAGACGATGTTACAGACGGTTTACGCCCGCGCGAAGGAGACGAAGACGCGCGGCGCGATACACGACGCGAAGGCCGAGGAGATCATCTCCCGGCTGGATTATGACTTTTCTCTCGCCGACAAGGACGCCCCAATGCACAGCGGCGTCATCGCCCGCACGATAGTGCTGGATAAGCTTGCGGGCGATTTTCTGGCGAAAAATCCGGGCGCTGCGGTGGTGAACATCGCCTGCGGGCTCGACACGCGCTGCTACCGCATGAGCGACTATTCGCACTGGTACAATTTAGACCTGCCCGAGACGATCGCCGTGCGCGAAAAGCTGCTGCCGGAGCACGGCGCGATCTCGCAGCTCGGCATGTCCGCAATGGACGACTGGGGCAGCGCCGTCGCGGAGACGGACGCGCCGGTGCTCATAATCATCGAGGGGCTGACGATGTACCTGACGGAGGCGGACGTGCAGCGCATCTTCGCCGTCATCGCCGGGCGCTTTCCCGCCGCGACGGTGTTTGTCGAGACGATGAATCCCATGGTCGTCCGCCGCTTCAAGGAGAAGTCCATCGAGGGCAGCAATGCGAAGTTCACATGGGGCGTCAAGGACGGCGCGGCGCTGGCGGCGCTGCTGCCGGGCTTTGCGCTCATTGAGGAGCACAGTCTGACCGAGGGCATGGCGGTGTTCGTGCCGGTATACAAGGTGCTGGACAAGCTGGGCTTTGTGCGCAATATCTCCAACAAGATCATCGTGCTGAAGCACGGCGCATGAAATATAAGGAGGTTCGGGCGGCGCACGCCTGAAGAGCAGGGGAAATGAAAGAGAGCTATATCGCAAAGGATTTCAGAAAGACCGCCGCGCAGTGCTTTCCGGAGAAGGCGGACGCGCTGTGCGCCGCGTTTGACGCGCGGCTGAACGAGCTGCGCGCGGAATACGCCGATGCGTCCGACGCGCTCAGGCAGCACCTTGAATCGCAGATAATGCCGGGCATCGCGGCATACGAGACCTTGCAGAGCGTCATGCCGAAGGATGAGGCGCTGGGGACGGTGCACGGCTATGTGGAGGCGCTGTCGCGGCAGTATCACAAATACTTCGTGGCGCTGCTGCGCCTTCCGGGGCTGTACCGCGTGCTGCCGGGCTTCGCCGCCAAGGCGACGCGCAAAAACTTCGGCACGGCAGCGGGCTTTGCCGCGACAGAGCTCCGGACGGACAAGGACGTGTGGCGCGTCGACATGACAAAATGCCCCTATCACGACGCCTGTGTGAAGCACGGCTGCCCGGAGCTCTGCCCGTGCTTCTGCGACAGCGACGATGTGAGCTACAGCGACCTGCACCCCAAGCTCGTGTGGCACAGGGAGACGACGCTCGGCCGCGGCGGGAACTGCTGCGACTTCTGTCTGAAGATCGCGGGGAAATAAGAATTTTCGGAGGACTGTGCAGTGTTCTGGGACAATGTCGCGTGGGTGTATGACATCTTCGCAAACGTCATCAACAGGAAGGCGAACCGCGCGCTGTGCGCCGCGGTGGCGGCGCTGATACGCCCGGAGGACGAGGTGCTTGAGTGCGCCTGCGGCACGGGGCTGCTCTCCGGCGTTATCGCCGGGCGGTGCCGAAGCCTCGTCGCGACGGACTTTTCCGAAAACATGCTCAGGCGGGCGTAAGATATGGGAGGCAATAATAATGCTGTATTCTGAGAAATTGAAGGATTTTCAAAGCGCGCACAAGTACGAAAGCACCGTTGTGGACGGCGCGCGGTACCGCTATATACTCTGCGGCAAGGAGAGCGGGAAGACGCTTGTGTTCCTCAACGGTGGGATGAACACGCTGGAAATGTGGATGGACTACGTCGACACGCTCGGCGCTGACGCGCGCGTGCTGCTCTTTGACTATCCGCAGGAGCTTGCCACAAATCAGGCGCTTGTTGTTGGGATGCACGCTTTCTTTGCCGCGCTCGGCATCGAAAAGCCCATATCGGCGACGACAACCCCATGGCTTATAATGAGCTTTTTGCGCTGGCGTTCGTCGCGCCGTATGTGGCGAGCGAGAAAAAGATACCGCCGGAGACAGTGCAGGAGATGATGCGCCGCGCGCTCTACCACATCAAGTGGTACTTCGGCATAACCGACCTGAACACCGCACGCGGCAAGGCCGAGAACAAAAAGAGCATCGTAAAATACGTCAGGTGGTACACTCCTGAGAAGGAAGCGCAGTACCCCACCTCGTTCAAGGTGGACTTCGTCGGGCAGCCGCACGAGGGCGCGTGCTATTACCGCATCACGCGCTGCCCCATCTGCGCGTACACGGAAAAGCTCGGCGTGGCAGAGCTTATGCCGCTCTTCTGCGAGCTGGACAATGTGATGATAACCCTGCAGCACGGTGTGCTGCACCGCAGGCAGACCATCGCCTCCGGCGGCGAATACTGCGATTATTACATAACCGGCAACAGGGAATGAGCCGTGGGTATTGAAATCCGGCGCAGAATAGTGTAGAATAGGCTTAGTTAGATGTATCTAACTAAGCCTATATTTATTCTTGTTATTAGATTGGAAAAATGATTTGAGCACATTTGGTGGTATTTTTATTCCGTTTCTCGGCACGTCGCTGGGCGCGGCGTGCGTGTTTTTCATGCGCAGGTCGCTCAGTGACCATGTTCAGCGCTCGCTGACGGGCTTTGCCGCGGGGGTGATGGTCGCCGCGTCCGTGTGGAGCCTTCTCATCCCCGCGATCGAGCAGTCGGCAGGGCTGGGCAAGCTGGCGTTTCTTCCGGCGTTCGCCGGGTTCTGGACGGGCATTCTTTTTCTTCTCACGCTTGACCATGTCATCCCCCACCTGCACGCAAAGAGCGGGCAGACGGAGGGTCCGAAAAGTCAGCTGCGCCGGACGACAATGATGGTGCTGGCGGTCACGCTGCACAACATCCCGGAGGGGATGGCGGTGGGCGTGGTGTACGCGGGGTATCTCTCCGGCAGCGCGCAGATCACCGCGGCGGGCGCGCTGGCGCTGTCGCTCGGCATCGCGATACAGAACTTTCCCGAGGGGGCGATCATCTCCATGCCTCTGCGCGCGGAGGGCATGAAAAAGAGCCGCGCGTTTCTCGGCGGCGTGCTCTCGGGCGTTGTCGAGCCTGTCGGCGCGGTGCTGACTATACTCGCCGCGCGGCTGATCGTCCCGGCGCTGCCGTACCTGCTGAGCTTTGCGGCGGGCGCGATGCTCTATGTCGTCGTGGAGGAGCTGATCCCGGAGATGTCGCAGGGTAAGCACTCCAATATCGGCACGGTGTTTTTCGCCGTGGGCTTCAGCATCATGATGATGCTGGACGTCGCGCTTGGATGAGGCATTGACTTGTGCGGTGCAGCGTCGTATAATCTTGGCGAAAAATCTGACCCCACAGGAGGCTCTTCACATGAACACACCATTCCGTTATGATTACGTCGGCAGTTTTCTGCGCCCCGCGGCGCTCAAGCAGGCACGCGCGGACTTCCAGAACGGCACGATCGACGCCGCGGCGCTCAAGGCCGCCGAGGATGAAGCCATTCTCGATCTCGTCGCCAAGCAGAAGGCCGCGGGCTACCATGTCATCACCGACGGCGAATTTCGCCGCGCGACATGGCATCTCGACTTCATGTGGGGGTTCAACGGCGTCGGGCACAGCCCCACGAGCACCGGTCTCCCTTTCCACGGCGAGGCGGCAATGGTGGACGACACGTATCTCACGGGCAAGGTCTCGCTCGACGCGCACCCGTTTGTGGAGCACTTCAAATTCGTAAAGGCGCTTGAGGCCGAAAACACCGTCGCCAAGCTCACCATCCCCGCCCCCGCGCAGTTCATCGAGCAGATGATAATGCCCTTCGCGCAGGAGAACACGAGAAAATACTACGCGGACAACCGCGAGCTTGCGGAGGACATCGCCGCGGGCTACAGGAAGTTCATTGCCGACGTGTACGCGGCGGGCTGCCGCAATCTCCAGTTTGACGATTGCAGCTGGGGTATGCTCGTCGACCCGATGGCGTGCATGTTCTTCGGCACGGACGAAAAGGGGCTTGAGGCCATCAAGGAGCAGCTTCTTGAGCTCAATAACATGGTCATCGCCGGGAAGCCGGACGACCTTGTCATCAACACCCACGTCTGCCGCGGCAATTTTCACAGCACTTATGCCAGCTCCGGCGCGTATGACGGCGTGGCGCAGACGCTGCTCGCCCGCGAGAACGTGAACGCCTTCTATCTTGAGTTCGACGACGCGCGCAGCGGCGGGTTTGCGCCGCTTGCCGCCGTCAGCGGCGACAAGAAGGTCGTGCTTGGGCTGATAACGACCAAGCGCGCGCTGCTTGAGGACAAGGAGAGCGTCATCGCGCGCATCCACGAGGCGGCGAAGTACGTCCCGCTCACAAGGCTCTGCCTCAGCCCGCAGTGCGGCTTTGCCAGCTGCGAGATCGGCAACAAGCTCAGCGAGGCGCAGCAGTGGGCAAAGCTCGCGCTCGTGAAAGAGATTGCAGAGGAAGTCTGGGGCTGATACCATGCGTTTTCCAAAGCTGCATCCGCAGATGTCGGAATCGCTGCTGACAGCGTCGTTCATCATCCTCTCCGGCGGCTTGCAGGACGCCTACACCTACATCTGCCGGGGCAAGGTTTTTGCCAACGCGCAGACGGGCAACATCGTGCTTTTCAGCGCCTACCTCTTTGAGGGCAATTTCTCCCGCTGTCTGCACTATCTCGTCCCTCTGCTGGCGTTCATGGTCGGCATTTTCGCGGCGGAGTGCATCCACCGGCATTATAAATACATGGAAAAGGTGCACTGGCGGCAGCTCATCGTCCTTGCCGAGATCGTGCTGCTGTTCATTGTGGGCTTTCTGCCGCAGGAGGTCAACACCTTTGCCAACGCGCTTGTGTCGTTCGTGTGCGCGATGCAGGTGCAGACGTTCCGCAAGGTGCGCGGGCACGCTTACGCGAGCACCATGTGCATCGGCAATATGCGCAGCGGGACAGAGGCGCTGTGCGTCTATTTCCACACCCGCGAGCCGGAGGTACTGCAAAAGGCGCTTACCTACTTCGGCGTGATCGGGCTGTTCGCCGCCGGCGCGGGCTTCGGCGCGCTGCTGACGCACGCGCTCGCCGAGCGCGGGATATGGGTGTCATGCGCGCTGCTCACTGTCAGCTTTCTTTTCATGTTCATCCACGAAAAGAAGAACGATGCAAGATGAAAAAATATTCCCCCGCAGGGTCAACATTTCTTCGACCCGGCGGGGGAATTTCGCATTTATTCACTTTCAAGCGTTTTCAGGTAATCCTCGAACACAAGTCCGGACTCGGCGACCGCTTTCGCCGTCTCTGAGCCGACATAGCGGTAGTGCCACGGCTCATAGATGATGCCGGTGGTCTCGCTCGTGCCGTTGGGGTAGCGCAGTATGAAGCCGTAGCGCCAGCAGTTCTGCATGAGCCACTGCTGCACCTCGGTGCGCTCCTGCCATTGGTCGAGGTTCGTATAGGTCTCGCTGATGAGGTCGAGCGCGAGACCGAGCTGGTGCTCGCTCGTCCCCGGCAGGGCAACAGACTGCGCCGCGATGGTCGGCGCGTCCGCGTTCGGCACGCCCTCCGCCAGAAGCCGGAGTATCTTGTTGCGGTAGAGCATCTCCTGATATTCCTGCGTGCGGTAAGCCGAGCAGATGATCGGCTCATACCCCGCCGCGCGGCAGTCGGCAAGCATCTGCGCCAGCGCCCTTGCGCAGCGCCGGTCGACAAGATAGCCCTCCACGGTGTCAAGCTGCACCGTGTACCCCTGCGGGACCTCGTTCCACGGGTTGACGAGGATGAGAAGCGAGGAATTGAACTCCTCCGCGCGGTCGCTCAGCGCCGCGGCGCGCGTGTCGTGCGCGGTCTGCTCCCGCTCCAGCGCGCGGCGCAGCGACAGCAGCCCTGTCTTTTCGCGCACCGAGACGGCGGTGCTCTCAAGTCCGGCGCTCTCCGTGAGCGCGCGCACCTCGCGCTCAAAGCTCACCGCGCGCCAGGCGTAAAACGCCCCCGCCGCAAGCAGCAGAGCCGCCAGCGCTGCCAGCACCGAGATGAGTATTCTCTTTTTCGCCTTAGTCTCCAAGAGCCTCACCTATGTAATAAAACTCAGAAATTGATGATGCCGAGATGCTCCAGCAGTATCTTCACGCCGATGAGAATGAGGATGATGCCCCCGGCAAGCTCCGCGCGGGACTTGTAGCGCGCGCCGAAGCGGTTGCCGATGTATATGCCGAGCGCGGACAGGCAGAACGTCGTCACGCCGATGAGCAGTGCGGCGGGCACGATGCGCACCTGCAAAAACGCGAACGTTATCCCGACGGCGAGCGCGTCAATGCTTGTTGCGACGGCAAGCATGAGCATCGTTTTGAACCCGAAGTCGTCATTGAGCTTTTCCGCCTCGCCGAACGATTCCTTGATCATGTTGCCGCCGATAACGAGCAGCAGCGCAAACGCGATCCAGTGGTCAACATTCGTGATGAGGCTTTCAAACCGCGCGCCGAGCAGATAGCCCAGCACGGGCATGAGAAACTGAAAGCCGCCGAAGTACAGCCCGACGAGCGCCATGTGCTTTTTCTCAAGCTTCTGCACGCTCAGCCCCTTGCACACGGACACGGCGAACGCATCCATGCTCAGTCCCACAGCGATGAGGAACAGTTCAACAAAACCCATTGTGTCATTCTCCTATATATAAAATATATTTTATATGCACAAATTTGTCAATGGCAACATTCACCGGTGGAGGCTTCCACCGGTGAATATTATAATGTTCAGGTTCAGAATTTCTCGTCGAGCTTATAGGTAATGTCTTCTTTAAAGCTCAGCTTTTCTTCGCGTCCGCCGGCAAGGCGGGCGATGGCGGGGATATGCTTGAAGAAAACAAGTCCCGCCGCGATGAGCATTATTTTCGTGCAGAGGTCGTTGTCAACCATGAGCACTGTGACCGCGACATAGATGAGCGTCGCGATGAGTGTGCCGAGGGAGAGATATTTCGTGACGAGCACCGCGCCGAGGGCGACCACCGCCGTGGCGATGCCGACGGACGGCGTGACCCACAGCCCGAGCGTCACAAGGCAGAGCGTTGCGTGGCTGCCCTTGAAGTCATAGAAAAGCGGGTACAGCCGCCCAAGGACGACGCACATGCCCGCGAAGGCGCGCCCCACGTCCGCATGCCCCTTGAAGCCGAGCAGCAGCGAGCCGAAGAGGATAGGCAGCGAGTCCTTCACAAGCTCCACCAGCAGCAGCCGCACCCAGCCCCACGTGCCGTATATCCGCCGGAAGTTCGACAGCCACAGATTGCCGCGCCCCAAGGCGCGCAGGCTCGTGCGGAACACGTAATTCGACGCAATGACCATGGTGCTCATGCTGCCGATGCCATACGCGACGATGGCGATGAGCAGCAGCAAAAACCAGTAGAGAATCATTCCTTGTCGCCTTTCTGCCGTATAACGATGCGCACAGGCGTCCCCTCAAGTCCGAACACGGCGCGTATCTGGTTTTCGATATAGCGCTGATAGGAGAAGTGGAACAGCTCTCTGGAGTTGCAGAAAATGACGAAGTTAGGCGGCTTGATGCCGGTCTGGGTCATGTAGTATATCTTCAGTCTGCGTCCCTTGTCCGTGGGCGGCTGGACGCGCGCCTGCGCGTCGGCAAGGACGTTGTTGAGCATGCCGGTGGTTATGCGCATATTGCTCTGGTCGTTGACGAAGTTGATAAGCTCGTATATTCTGTCGGTGCGCTGCCCGGTCATGGCGGAGATGAAGATGATGGGCGCATAGCTCATGAAGCTCAGATCACGCATGATGTCCTTGCGCATCTTCTCCATGGTGCCCGTCTCCTTCTCGACGAGGTCCCATTTGTTGACGACGATGATGCTCGCCTTGCCCGCCTCATGCGCGAGACCGGCGATCTTCGTGTCCTGCTCGGTTACGCCGTCGCGCGCATCGATCATGATGAGGCACACGTCCGCCCGCTCAATAGCGAGCTGCGCGCGCATGACGGAGAATTTCTCCACGCGCTCATCCACGCGGGACTTGCGCCGGATGCCGGCGGTGTCGATGAAGACATACTTGCCGTATTTATTCTCAAGCGGGGTGTCCACCGCGTCGCGCGTCGTGCCTGCAACGTCGCTGACGATTACGCGCTTTTCGCCGAGCACGCGGTTGACGAGCGAGGACTTGCCCACGTTCGGCTTGCCGATGACGGCGACCTTGATGCTGTCGTCCTCTTCCTCCGCCTCATCCGGCTCCGGAAAGTGCGCAAGGCAGGCGTCCAGCAGGTCGCCCGTGCCGTGGCCGTGCACGGCGGAGACGGCGATAGGATCGCCGAGGCCGAGGGCATAGAATTCATATATGGCGGGGTCGGTCGCGCCGGTGGAGTCCGCCTTGTTCACCGCGAGCACCACGGGCTTCTTCGAGCGCAGCAGCATGTTCGCCACGTCCTTGTCCGCCGCGGTCACGCCGGTGCGTATATCCGTCACGAGGACGATAACGTCCGCCGCATTTATGGCGATCTGCGCCTGCTCGCGCATGAAGAGCAGTATCTCGCTGTCGGTCGTCGGCTCAATGCCGCCGGTGTCGACCATGTTGAATTTGCGCCCGCACCACTCCGTCTCGGCATAGAGCCGATCGCGCGTGACGCCGGGGGTATCCTCCACAATGCTCAGCCGCTGTCCGACGAGCCTGTTGAAAAGCATGGATTTGCCCACGTTCGGGCGTCCTACTATGGCTACAAGAGGTTTTGCCAATGTCTTTCCCTCCTAATCGTTGTCGTTGTCAGTTCTGATTGTACTTATAATATTCCGTCTGCTCGCCGCCGCGGTCGGGCAGCTTCACCTCCGGCAGGACACCGCTCATCGCGTCCCACAGGCCGAAGCCGTCCTGCTCGATGGGGTAGATAGGCACACCGAGCGCGTCCATCGCCTGTTCGAGCGTGATGTCGTCCAGAAAATCCATCTCCTGACGGCGCAGCATATTCTGCGAGATGAAAAGCCGCGCGCCGAGATTCTTGCCCTTGAGCTGGCGGATGAGATCGCCGCCGGTGATGAGCCCGGTGACGTTGATGCTGTGACCGAAAAAGTCGTTCTCTATGGCGTAGACATGACCCCTCAAGCTTGGGGTAGCGGTGCTTTGCCATGGCGACAAGACGCTCGAAATACGGCGCGACGGACGTCCCCGTCGCGATGGAGAACGGGACATAGTCCGGCTCGTCCGAGAGCGTCAGCGCGGAGCGGAACTCCGTATGCATCAGCCGGATCATGCCCACGCCGTTTTCAAGCTGGGTGTACTCCTCATAAAAATCATCGTCGGGGATGTCGTACCCCGCCTTGATATAAAGCTCATCCCCGCAGAAGAAGATGCGCGTGCCATAGCGCTTCACGCATTCGTCACCGAAGGCGGTGATCTGGTCTATGGTCTCGGCGGCGTGCTCCCTCGTGAACGGCGTGAGCGGATACAGCCCCTCGCGGAACTTTGTCAGCCCGACAGGGACGATGGAGACGCTGTGCACGCCGGGGTACATGTCCGCAAGGTCGCGCATGGTGCGGTCAAGCTCCGCCCCGTCGTTGAGACCGGGGCAGCAGACGATCTGGCAGTTCATCACGATGCCCGCCGCCGCGAAGCGCCGCATGGTATCAATAGTCTCCCCCGCGCGCTTGTTTTTAAGCATCCGGCAGCGAAGCTCCGGGTTTGTGGTGTGCACGGACACGTTGATGGGGCTGACGTGCAGGGCAATGATGCGCTCTATCTCCCTCGGTGAGAGGTTCGTGAGCGTGATGTAGTTGCCCAGAAGAAAGCTCAATCGCGCGTCGTCATCCTTAAAATACATCGTCTTGCGCATGCCCTTGGGCAGTTGGTCGATGAAGCAGAACACGCAGTTATTCGCGCACGAGCGCGGGTTATCCATCAGATAGCTCTCAAAGTCCACGCCGAGGTCGCCGCCCTCGCGCTTGCGAATGTGCACCTCGCGCCGCGCGCCGTCGGGGCCTTCCAGCACAACAGTGAGATGCGGGTCATACGCGAAGTACTTATAGTCCAGCACGTCCAGTATTCTGTTGCCGTTTATCGAGATGAGCCGGTCGCCCGGGCGCGCGTGGGCGTGCAGCGGGCTGTTCTCGTCTATCGATTTTATAACATTTTCCATAAAGTAACTTACCTTTTGCGTATATATAGCCGTAAGCTGTATATACGCAAAAGGAGGAAAGGCATATTTCCTCTCCTCCTAAAGCTTTTTTACTTGCTCTCCTCGACGCTGATGACCTGACGGCCATTGTACTGTCCACAAGCCTTGCAAGCACGATGGGGCATACAGAATGCGCCGCAGTTGGGGCACTTGACGATTGCGGGAGCATCCAGCTTCCAGACGGAAGAACGTCTCTTGTCACGTCTCTGACGCGATACTTTTCCCTTAGGGACTGCCATGTTGACACCTCCTGATTACCGGCTGTTTATGAGCAGCACTGTTTTTATTCTTTATCCAAAAGCTGCTCAAGCACAGCAAATCTTGGATCAAGTGATTTCCGGCACCCGCAGGGGCCGAGGTTGAGATTCTTGCCGCAGCTCGGGCATAAGCCCTTGCAGTCCGGCGAGCACAGGAACTTCGTCTCCATATCGAGGATGAAAAGCGTGGAGAGGATCTCATCAAGATCGATCTCGTCCCCCTCCATCACGAACAGCTCCGGATTCACTCCGGTGTCCTCCTCCACGATGGTGGCGTCCAGCTCCGTGACCTTGGTGCTGGGAAACTCGCTTCCGCAGCGGTCGCAGATGCAGAGCATATCCGCCGTGAGCGCCCCTGTGAGATGGAGCACACCGGCTTCGTTTGTCACCCTGCCCTCGGCATGGGGAAGCGCCTCGTACCGCTCGACCGAGGGAAAGTCAAGACCGTCCGTACTAAGCTCGCACTCGAACGGGAGCGAAGCGCCGGGTATCTCTATTATGTCTCTCAGGTTGAGCCGCATATCGCACCTCTTGCCATTTATCCGCTGACATCAGCCTTAATATTATAGTTTGTTTGTCAAGGCTTGTCAACATAAATTTTATATAGTATAATCTAAAAAACGCGAAAATTTCGCTTATGTTGGGTTAAATTGGTATGAAAGAGATCACGGTCAAAAGCAAAATGACGCAAACCAGCGGCTCGACCGCTTTGTCGGCAAGGCTGTGCCCCTGCTGCCGGAGTCGCTGCTGCAAAAATATATACGCCTCAAGCGCATAAAGCTCAACGGCAAGGGCGCCAAGCGCGACACGCGCCTCGCCGTGGGCGACGTATTGCAGCTTTACATCAATGATGAGTTTTTTGAGAAGCCGCGCGAGGAAAATTCCTATCTCAAGGTCGGAACGCCGAAGCTCGACATAGTATATGAGGATGAAAACATCCTCCTCGCCGACAAGAAGCCGGGCGTGCTGTGCCACAGCGCGGGCGTATGGGATTATAACACCCTCATCGCGAATATTCAAGCCTATATGGCGCAGAAGGGCGAATGGCATCCGCGCGAAGGAGAATTCCTTTGCTCCGGCGCTGTGCAACCGCATAGACCGCAACACCGGCGGCATCGTCATCGCGGCGAAAAACGCCGAGGCGCTGCGCATCCTAAACGAGAAAATACGCGACAGGGAGATAGAAAAGTTTTATCTCTGCGCCGTCTCCGGGCGGCCGAGGCCGCCCGAGGGCAGGCTGGAGAACTCTCCTTTTCAAGGACGCGGCGAAAAATCAGGTGTACGTGAAGACAAAGCCGGAGCCGGGCGCGAAGACCGCGGTGACGGAATACCGTACGCTCCGCTCAAGGGGAAGCTGTCGCTGGTGGAGTGCCACCTGCTAACGGGGCGCACGCACCAGATACGCGCGCAGATGGCGCACGCGGGCTGCCCGCTCCTCGGCGACGGTAAGTACGGGCGCGAGCGCTTCAACCGGGACTTCGGTGAGAAGGGTCAGGCGCTCTACTCCTACCGTCTCGTGTTCGCGTTCCCGACGGACGCGGGCATGCTCAACTATCTGCGCGGGCGGGAATTCCGCGTGGAGCGCGTGGATTTTGCGGAGAAATATTTCGGCGTGGAAAATCTGGATTTTTAAGCGCGGCAATGCCGCACGGAGGGCTTGCATATGCTCAGACTTTTGGCGCGGCTCTTTATACGTGACAGGGAAAATGTCCGCGACGCGGCGGTGCGCCGCGCCTACGGCGCGCTGTGCAGCGTGTACGGCATATTCATCAACGTGCTGCTCTTCGCGGGGAAGTATTTCGCGGGCAGCATCTCCGGCTCCGTCGCCATAACGGCGGACGCTTTCAACAACCTCTCGGACGCGGGCTCGTCCGTGATCACACTGCTGGGCTTTGCCATTGCCGGGAAAAAGCCCGACCCGGAGCACCCGTTCGGGCACGGCCGGGCGGAATACCTCGCGGGGCTGGGGCTGTCGGCGATGATAGTCGTGATGGGCTTTGAGCTGGGCAAGGGCTCGGTGGAAAAGATAATCGCCCCGACGCCGGTGGAGGCGGGCGTGCTGCCCGCGGCGATACTCTTTGTGTCCATCCTCGCCAAGGTATATATGTGCGCCTACAACCGCGCCATCGGCAGGAAGATCGGCTCCGCCGCCATGCAGGCGACGGCGGCGGATGCGCTGTCGGACTCCGTGTCGACGCTGGTGGTGCTGCTGTCGATGGCGGTGAGCTACATCTTCAATGTGAATATCGACGGCTGGGCGGGACTCATCGTCGCGGTGTTCATTGTGCTGACCGGCTTCGGCGCAGCGCGGGACACGATTTCTCCCCTGCTGGGCAAAGCGCCAGACGCGGAGCTTGTCGGGCGCATACGGGAGATAGTCCTCGCACACCCGGAGATAATAGGGCTGCACGACCTTATCGTGCATGATTACGGTCCAGGGCGGCTGGTCGTGTCGCTGCACGCCGAGGTCGACGGCAGCGGCAACATCTTCGCCCTGCATGATGCGATAGACCGCGCGGAGCGCGAGCTGAAAGAAGCGCTCGGCTGCGTCGCGACGATCCACATGGACCCCATTGAGGCGGACGACACCGAGATTTCGCAGCATCGCCATGCCGTGACGGAGCTGCTGCAAACGCACATCTCGCCGGAGATAACCGTGCACGATTTCCGCATGGTCCCCGGCACGACGCACACAAACCTCATCTTTGACGCCGTCGCGCCCGTCGATCTCAAAATGACGGATGAGGCGCTCGCAGAGAAGATACGCACACTTGTCCACGCCACATGGACGGAGCACTACGCGATCGTCACCATCGACAGGTCGTATATATAATAGGAAGCACGGTACAGTTCCCGGCATTCGCCGGGTGCTGTACCGTGCTTTCTTTGTTATATACTTATAATTATATGCTTATTGGTGAACTGTGCCGTGTCCCGGCTCACATTCTTCTCACAGCCTGATACGCTTCACCTGTGGCATTGATTATCTTGCGCGCTTTCACGGCATTTCCGATCACGTCGCACTCAATGCCCATGTCGTCCAGCTCCTGCGCCAATGCGTTCAGCGGATGATATCCGGTCGCGAGCACCGTGGTGTCGCTGTGCAGGGTAAGCTCCTCGCCGTTTACGTTGAACTTAACCCCGTCAGCAAGTATCTCCACCGGCGCGGCATTTTCGATCACGCGCACATTGGAGGCTTTGAGCATGTCATTCATGCACTGCACATTGTTGACGGACTCCTCCGCGTACTTGAGCTTGCTACGCACGGTGACTGTGACCTTTTTACCAAGCCCATCTAGGAACAGCGCAGTCTCCACACCGACAACACCGCCGCCGATGATGACGCACTCCTCGCCTATCTCGCACTGGCGGCGCAGGACAGGCACAGCCTCAACGGCGTTTTCCACGCCCGGTATATTCGGGATATTCGCCGCGGCGCCGGTCGCGATAATCACATGGTCAAAGCCCGCTTTGGCGATCTCCGCCGCCGTCGCTTCCTTGCCGTAGCGCACAGGAACGCCCGATTTTTCAAGCTGGGTCTTGAGATACTCGACGTACTTCATAACGTCCTTTTTGAAGTCCGGCGCGCCGGCCGCGAGCAGCATGCCGCCAAGCTCGTAGGTCTTCTCCCATATCTCGGCCCGCATTCCGCGCTTTTTCGCTGTCAGGGCCGCCTCAATGCCGCCGCATCCAGCGCCGATGATGAGCACTGACTGCCCCTTCGTGTCGGGTGTGAGTGGGAAGTCATCCTCATGGTGCGCAACGGGGTTGACCGAGCATGAGTAGTTGCGGCCAAGATGCCCCAGCCTAAGGCATTCATTGCAGCCGATGCAGGGTCTGATATCGTCGCAGCGGTGCTCCTTCACTTTCTGGACATACATGGGATCCGCGATATGCTGGTGGCCAAGTGCGATGAAGTCCGCCTTTCCGTCTTCAAGCACCTTCTCGGCATACTCCGGACGGTTGAGCTTGCCCTGGCATATGACCGGTATGCTCACTGCTTTTTTGACGGCTTCCGCCGCAAAAAGCTGGCAGCCTTCATCTTGATAGACCGTGGGTATCTGGCGGTACCATACCTCATAGCAGCCCGTGTCCACGTGCAGCGCGCTTGCGCCCCATTTTTCGAGGAGCTTTGCGATCTCCACACCCTCCTCCAGCTTCCGGTAGCCCGGAACATCAAGGCAGTGCACCGGCGTGAACTTGACGATCTGCGGAAAATCCTTGCCGCAGTACCTCTGCACGGCCTCCATGCACTCGCCAAGGAAGCGGACGCGGTTTTCAAGGCTGCCGCCGTATTGATCAGTACGATGATTGAACGCCTCGGTCATGAACTGATCCGCAAGATAGCTGCCGTAGGCGTGCATTTCTATCGCGTCCGCGCCAGCGTCCTTTGCAAGCTTCGCGGAATAGCCCACCTTATCCGTGATAAACGCAATGTCCTCGACCGTGAGCTCTTTTGCATTTCATATTGGGGAACCAAAATGTCGGTATGGGGCTGCATGAATAGGGCGGCACGGTCGCGGAGGTGTACATTATGCGGCCAAGGCCCGGACCTATCTGCACACAGAGCTTTGCCCCGTATGCATGGACATTGTCGGCAAGCGCCGCAAGGCGGTTGACATGGTGATAATTTGACAGCGCCGAGCAGGAGTACCCCTCGTATTCGAGCACCGAGGCATTTCGCCCCGTGATTATAAGGCCCGTTCCGCCCTTCGCGCGCTCCGTAAAATACCTGATAGAGCGCGCGGAGTAGCCGCCGTCGCCGTCCGCCGTGGTACCCATGGGCGCCATGACGACACGGTTTTTCAGCTCCATGCTACCGATCCGCCCCTTTGTCAGAAGCATAGATCTATCAGCCATTTATTTTGCCTCCTCCGAGGTTTCCGCACTGACTTCCGCGCCCTTTATCGGGCGGCATGCAAGCGCGATGACCGCTATGATGGAGATGACTACAAGCGGAATGTAGAGATACATCGCGCTTGCGTAGGAACCGAACTTATCGAAGATGGCCGCGATAAGCACGCTGCCGATCGCAATGCCGCCGGAGAACACGCCGACGAACACACCGATGAAGGATGCATACTCCCTCGTGCCGAACACCTGACGGGTGAGCATGGGCAGGGGTGCTGCGTCCGGTCGCGATGCCGACGCCGGTGAGGCAGGCAACGACGTAAACAAGACCGAGCGCAGGCTTCGTGAGGAGGATAACGCAGGCAACGGTGAACATTGCAAGGCCGATCGCCACGATATACTTTATGTGCAGGTGGTCAGACACCCAGCCGATAATGAACGGCATGATCATGTTCACGGTGAACATAGGCGCAAGCGCCGCGCCGGCCTCCGCCGCTGAGTAGCCGAGATCCTGAACATAGATAGAGATGATGCCCATGATGGAGTAAACGGTGATGCCGATGACGAGCCAGATAACAATGACAGACCAGAAGTTGACGCTCTTCATGCCCTCTTTGAAGGTGATGCCGAACACAGACTCCGTCTTCTTTTCTTCGCCCGAGCCTTCCTCAAAGAACAGCGGCTTCACGCCGACCGTCTCCGGGGTGGAACGGAAGCAGAGCGCGATAATGACAGTGCAGACGAGGGAAACAATGGTGACGATGTTGAACGAGTGACGCCAGCCGTACTGGGCTATCCACCCGCCGACGATCGGGCTGAATATCGTTCCGCCGAGACCGGCGAGGGAGACTGTCGCGCCGACGAGCATGCCGGTGTGCTTGGCAAACCATGTGTTGATTATCGTGCCGCAGATGGCAGTCGCGAGGAACGCAAACGCAATGCCGACAACGATGGCCGCGACATAGAACATGCCGAGTGAGGTGGACTTGGAGTAAATAAAGAGGCCGACAGTCATAAGTACGCCGCCGAGAGTGACGATGCCGCGCGTATTTATGAGCTGTTTGAGCTTGCCGAGGAACATATTGGCCACGGCGCACACGATGCTCATTATCGTCATCGTCATGGCATACTGCGCGCGGGTGAACTCGGGGAACTCCGCAAGGATTGGAGCAGTGTAGACGCTGAGCGGGTTATAGATCATGCCGGTGAAGATCATCTGTATGATGACCGTGGTGAGCAGCGCTATCGCCGCAAAGTACCATGTTTTTTTGCTGTCTTTCATTTTCTTCTAACCTTTCTTTTTATATTAATGGTTTTACGCGCATCAATAACAGCTCCAGCCGCCGTCACAGCAGACATTGGTGCCTGTAACATAGCTGGACTCATCCGCCGCGAGGAACACGATAACGGAATCCAGCTCACCGCCGTCTGCCGGGTCTTTGCAGCCCTTCCCCGGACGCCCCATGGGCGTCTTGCGTTCTATCATCGGCAGCAGCGCCTTGAGCCTGTCGCCGCTGACGGCCTGTGACTCGAAGAAACCGGGGCAGACCGAATTGACCGTAACGCCGCGGCGCGCCCACTCCACGGCGGCGCCGCGCGTAAAGTTCAGCACCGCGCCCTTGCAGGATTCATAGGCAATGCATTTTGCCTCGCCCGGCACGCCGATACCACCCAGACCGAGTATGGAAGCGATATTTATAACTCTCCCATAGCCGCGCTCCAGCATGTATTTTCCAAAGCCTCTTGTAAATCTGAACGTCGCCATAAGCTCAAGCTGCACATGGTACATAAACATCTCATCGCTTATGTCCTCCAGCGGAGCGGACGGGCCTCCGCCGGTGTTGTTGACGAGTATATCAACTTTGCCGTATTCCGCGATGATCTGTCCGATCGCGGTCTCTATCTGTCCGGGCTCCGTCACGTCGCACACAACGGGCAGACAGCGCCGCCCCAGCCCGCGTATCTCCGCCGCGACCTCATCAAGCTTTTCCGCGCGTCTGGCAATTATCGCGACGTCCGCCCCCTGACGGGCAAGCGCTATCGCTTCGCCGCGCCCCAGCCCCGCAGAGGCACCCGTGACGACGGCGATTCTTCCTGTAAGATCAAACATCAGCCTTCTCCTTTAATCGTCAATAGTTGTACCGGCGAAGTATCCGCCGCGGACGGCCGTGCCTATGCGCCCGACCTTGTCGCAGTCGCCGATTATTCTCACGCGCCATCCGAAGCGCGCTCTCACCGCCTCCGCATATGCGCTCAGCTTTCTCAGCCCGAAAGCGCTTATCACGGTGTCCGCGGGAAGCACGTTCTCATTCCCGTCAGCGTCCAGCACGTGCACGCCGTCATCCTCGACCGACTTGACCTTCGTGCTTGTGTGTATGTCGAGCTTATACTCCTTCACGAGCCTGTCCAGCGCGGCGTGGCTCATCATATTCAGGTCGGGCGAGAGCTTCGGCGCCATTTCCACTATCGCCGGGCATTTTCCAAAGTCCTCCGCCAGCTCTAGCGCACAGTCACAGCCGGACTGTCCGCCGCCGCAGATGACGATATTGTCGCCCTTTATCATTTCCTTATGCCTGTGCGCATCCTGCACGGTTATCACATTATCCCTGTCCATGCCGGGAATGGGCGGCGTGAACGGCTCAGAACCGACCGCAACTATGTATTTGTCGTACCCCTCAAGCTCCGGGGAGTCAGCCGAAACGAAGGTGTTGAGTCTCAGATCGACGCCGAGCTTCTCCATCTGAACCTCGTAGTACTTGATAAGCGCCTTGAGCTGTCCTTTGAAGGACGGGGTCTCCGCAGCCGTGACCATGCCGCCGACCTTGTCCGCCGCCTCGAAAAGCGTGACCTTATGCCCGCTCAGCGTCGCCGTGCGCGCAGCCTCCAGTCCGGCAGGCCCCGCGCCGATAATGCACACCTTCTTCGGGCTCTCCGTCTTGGGTATGCCCATCCAGCGCTCCTGACAGGCCTCGGTGTTGACGGCGCAGCTGAGCATAGCCATCTTGAACGCGCCTGTCCTGCCTATGCAGTCCTCGTTGCAGCGTATGCATGGGCGCACATCCTCGCGTCTGCCCTCCATGAGCTTTTTGGCAGGTCAGGGTCGGCAATGAGCCCGCGGGCAAACATCACGAAGTCCGCGTCTCCGCTCTCTATGAGCGCTGCTGCCGTTTCGGGCGTGTGGTTGCCGGCATTCAATATGGGTACGCTGACAGCCTGACGCGCCGCTTTCGTGACATACGCCATGCATGCGTCGCCGAGATACGCGGGCGGGAATATGTAATCTATCGTCTCGTATGACCCGGCGTCCACGTCAAATGCGTCCACGCCCGCTTTTTCGAGCACTTTTAATATCTCAATGCTGTCCTCAAGCGTGCGCCCGCCGGGGAAGCGGTGGTCAAGCGAAATGCGCACAATGATGGGCATATCGGCTCTCGCGCCTTTGCGGCAGGCCTGAACGGCCTCTATCGCAAAGCGGCAGCGGTTTTCAACGCTTCCACCGTATTCGTCGGTGCGGTGGTTCCAACAGAGGGACAGGAACTGGTCGATGAGATAGCCCGCATGGGCGTGTATCTCTATCGCGTCGAATCCGGCCTTCGCCGCGTTGGACGCCGCGTTTGTAAACCAGTTCATCACGCGGGCAATATCGTCCTTGTCCATCTCCTTGCATATTATGCTCGGGTCAAGCGTCGCCGGGATGGCGGAGGCGCTCATGGGCGTTTTATAACGGCTCGGGAACGCATTTCTGCCAACACCGCAGCTGAGCTGTATCGCGATTTTCGCGCCATGGCGATGGACTGCCTCCACGAGTACGGACTGACGCGGCACGGAGAGCTTCTCCTCGATTGCGCCCTCTATGCAGCCGGAGGCAAGCTCCTGACTGATGAATGTGCAGCCCTCGATTATCATGCCGACACCGCCCTGCGCGCGGCGCGCGTAGAAGTCTATCTTGTTGTCGGACATAGTCCCATCGCCGTTCGCGGCATTCGTGCCGTGCGGCGCTTCGACAATGCGGTTTCTTATCTCCAAATTGCCGATCTTGAACGGCGTAAAGAGAACATCATAGTTTGCCATTTTATATTCGTTTCCTTTCAAATTGGTTTATCGGTCGGTTTACACGGCAAGGCCGGGGAAAAGCCAGCATATGAGCGCTACCGTGCAGGTGGATATTGTTGTCGCGACGACGGAGATCATAAATACGCTCGGATACCCATCCTTTATCTTCACATCACAGAATGAATGCGCCATGACGACTGTGCCGGCATACGGCATTGTGTCAAGTATTGCACCGGCGAAGGACGATATGCGGTGGATCGCCGCGAGGGATACACCCGCCTTATTAACTATCGGCGCAATGATGGGCACGGCGATTGCCTGTCCGGTCACGCTGCCGCCGCACAGCATGCACATGATGCATATGGTCACGATAAGCAGCACATACGGGCTGACCTGCATCGTGGACAGCGTATTGACGATCGCGTCGAACGCGGGCGTGCTCTGGACTACCTTCGAAAAGCCGATGACCGCGCATATGCTTATCGTCGGCGGAAGCGAGGTCAGGCAGCCCTTCGTCACGGTCGCCTTTATATCCCGGTTGGGGAAATACTTCATGAACATGAGCGAGGCGATGGTGCAGGTTATCGCAAGGGAGAGGTTTATATCGAGCTGGGCAAAATCGAAAAGCCCGACGAGCACGATCATGGGGATGAGCGTTATTATAAGATTCGGTCTCGCGGTGACATCCTCAAAATCCTTGTCGTTCGGACCGGGCTCAAAATGTCCGCCGCGCTTTATGTCGCGCGTGATGAGTATATTCACGAGAACAGTCATCGCGATGATCTCCACCACCGCGCCGATTATTCCGGGGATGGGTGCCGACCACGAGGTCGTGCCGAGTATCTGCATTGGGATAACGTTTCCCGGCTGAGGACTGCCCGGCAGGTCGTTTGCAAAGCCCAGACAGCCGCCGAGTATGCCGGCAACGATATATTTTTTCGGTATGTCCGCAAGCTTATACAGCGAGAGCGCGATCGGGTAGAGCACAAACACGACCTGTGATGCCCCGACACCGGCAAACTCAAGTATCGCCGACATCAGTATCAGCGCAACTATCACGATGTGCCGCCTCGTCGCCGGGCTGTACGAGTCTTTCAGGCATATCTTTGACACCGCCAGCGCGATGGTAAGCCCCGCCCCGCTCTCCGAGTAGAGCACCGCGAGCAGAGCGCAGAAGAACATCATGCCGAAATACTGCGTGAGAAAGCCGCCCATTCCGACGAGGTAAAGCTCCGTATATGCCGTGACGACGTTTAATCCGTTGAAGACCACGACGGTCAGCGCACCCGCGAGCGAGCTTATCATGATGTTCCACCCTATATAGGTGAGCACACCCATCACGATGAAGCCAAGCAGGCAGCCTATAAGTCCCACTGTGTCCATATCCATCCCTCTTTCTCTTTGTCAGAATTCTGTTTATCCTGTCTGTGCACGAGGATAACACACGTGTCAAAAAAATCACATATGCAATTGCCTCAACATTGTCCGCTGTGTTTGTGCTTTTTCACAAGCACCTTGTTTTTCGCCATGTATATTTCAGTCAAAAAACATCCTTGTCTTTGTCCTCCGTTTGTGATAACTTTTATTTTAACAATATTATCAGGGAGTGCGCAAAATGGATACTGTCGCTTTCTACAATCTTTTGCTCAGCGAGCTTGCCGCGGGCTCTATTCAGGATATCATCAAGGCCGCCGCAGACTATACGCACCAGCACATCACCGTGCTTGATCTGAGCTACAACGTGCTCGCAATGTATCCCAAAGGAAGCCATCGGCGATCCGTACTGGGATCCGCAGTTTCAATACGGCTATGTCCCCGAGTACAACATGAAAAAATATTCGAGAACAAGTATCCCGACGCCACCTTCGCCGGGGTGTCGTATATCACGTGGGGCGACATAGTCTATCCGCGCTGTGTCACTTCACTGAAGGACAACGGCAAAGCCCTCGCCCATGTCAGCATCTATCACACCGACCCCTCCATGAGCCGTGAGGAAATAATAGATGTGTGCACATGCCTCGATCATATCCTGCGTGTGTATTTTTTGAACAACAACCGCATTTCTACCGCAAACGAAGCCATTATGAGCGCTCTTGTCTCAAAGCTCTTCCTAGGTCAGCAGATAACGCAGTCCTATCTGGAGGAGTGGGCGCGCAGCGCCGGCACTCCCCTGCTCGGAAATTACTTTGTCGCCTCGATCTCCAACGAGGATATGCACAGCAGCATAATCGAGTTTCTCAGCACACGCATGGGGCATCTGCACAGCTGCTGCGCTTACGCGGAAATGCGCAAGTGCAATTATATTCTTTTTACAGCATCAGGATCAGCGCCACATGGACAATCTCAAAATGCGGCTGCTGGACTTCATCAACAGCTATAAGCTGCACATAGGCATAAGCGCGATGTTTTCCGACCTCAACAAAATAGAGATGTATATGTACCAATGCCGGAAGGCGCTCAGCATAGGGCGGCGGGTCGAACCAGAATGCAAGCTCCACAGCTTCGATAAGCTGCGCACGGAGATCATGCTGTCATATATACTGTCGAGCATGGATGTCGCGAACTGCACTCACCCGCTTTTCACAAAGCTCATGGATGAGGACACGAAAAATGACACACAGTACTACAAGACGCTCTCCATATATCTCGACTGCATATGCGACAGCGCAAAGGCCGCCAAAGCGCTCTTTATACACCGCAACACCATGCTCTACCGCCTGAAGCACATTGAAGAGACCTATGACGTATCTTTCAATGACGCCGATTTTGTAAAAGATCTAATGATGTCCGCGTGGGTACGTTCTGAAAAAGAAAAAGCGCCAGGCATTTGTGAAGAATCACAACCCTGACACATACGATTTTTGTCTTTGCACATTGCTCTTTGTCAAAACAAAAACTATCATAAATTCATAATTCTTTTTTAGGCGGTGATAGTTTTGAAAGGTTTTGGCACAATAATTCACGGTGAAACCGTCGGTTTCATTACAAAGGATATTCCCGAACCTAAGGAATTTGAGGCTCTGCTTGAGCCTGTCGTTATCGCGCCGTGCACTTCCGACGTGCACATCGCATTTGAGCAGGGACACAATCCCGCGCGCAACAACCGCATCCTCGGGCACGAGTCCGTCGGGCGTATTGTGAAGCTCGGCGCAGGCTGCACGGAATACAAGGTCGGCGACGTTGTGGTCGTCCCCTGCACCACGCCCAACTGGCGCACACTTGAGGTGCAGGACGGCGCATTCCAGCACTCCGGCGGGCTGTGTCAGGGCATGCGCATAGGCACAAGTCAGGACGGTGTGATGGCAGAGTATTACATCGTCAACGATGTTGAAATGAACACCGCGCATATCCCCCGACGGTGTGTCGCTTGAAAACGCGCTGATGGTGAGCGACATGATGACGACCGGCTTCCACGGTGTCGAACTCGCCGACGTTCAGTTCGGCGATACAGTCGTCGTCATCGGTACGGGGCCCGTCGGGCTTATGGCCGTCGTCGCCGCGAAGCTGCGCGGCGCGGGGCGTATAATAGCCGTCGGTTCGCGCGCAAAATGCAGAGAGCTCGCCATACACTACGGTGCGAGCAATGTTGTCAACTATAAAGACGGCGACATATACGCGCAGATCATGGAGCTCACCGGCGGCAAGCGTGTGGATAGGACTGTAATTGCCGGCGGCGGAACAGAGCAACTCCCAATCGCCTACAAGCTCACCCGTCCGGGCGGCGGAATAGGTGATCTTGTCGCGGCGGACACTCCGCCCAAAATTGAGATCGACACGCTGGATTTCAACCGCTTTGTGGCGCACCACAAGCTGTCAGGCGGGCTTTGCCCCGGCGGCCACCGCAGAGCAGAGCGGCTTCTCAGCCTCATCCAGTATGGCCGCGTTGATCCGTCGCTCATGCTGACGCATAAATGCTACGGCCTCGACGGCTGCCGCGAGGGCTTCGAGCTTATGCACCAAAAGCCCGCGGACCTGATAAAGCCGATAGTGTATATGAATGTGTAAAAACCAATGTTCGTTGACGCGGAAGGCATCTGCTGCCTTCCGCGTCAGCTGCTGTTTGGTTTATTCTTAGAGTGCCCAGTTTCGCGCCTATTTCTTATTTATTCTTATCCTTCGGGCGGAACACCAGCGCCATTATCAGCGCGAAGAACACCGCCGCGCAGATGCCGCCCGCACAGGCGGTCAGGCCACCGGTGAATGCGCCCAGCACGCCCGATTCCGCCACGGCTTCGCGCACACCCTTCGCCAGCGCATTGCCAAAGCCCGTCAGCGGCACGCTCGCTCCCGCGAGCGCGAAATCCGCGAGCGGCTGATATATCCCCAGCGCGCCTAGCACTACGCCCGCAACGACGTAGCTTGTGAGTATGCGCGCGGGGGTGAGCTTTGTGCAGTCGATGAGCACCTGCCCGATAACGCACAGCATACCGCCCACGGCGAACGCCTTTATATAATCCATGATGCTTCCCATGCGTCAATCCTCCGTTTCCAGCGCCACAGCGTGGCAGATGCCGGGGATGGGCTGCCCCTGCTGCGCGCTCGTCGGGCTCATGAGCGCACCCGTCGCCGCGAAGAGCACGCGCTTCCACACGCCGCGCCGCATCGCGGGCAGGATATGCGCGCACAGCACGCTCGCGCTGCACCCGCAGCCTGAGCCGCCCGCGTGCACATCCTGCGTGCGCAGGTCGTAGATCAGCACACCGCAGTCCATATACCGCGCGCCGAGCGTCACGCCGTCCGCGGCAAAGAGCGATTGGAGTATATCATGCCCCAGCGCGCCGAGGTCGCCGGTGAAGATGGCGTCATAATACTCAGGATCGCGCCCCGTGTCGGCAAAGTGCGCGCGGAGCGTATCGTATGCCGCGGGTGCCATCGCCGCGCCCATGTTGTTCGCGTCGTCTATCCCCGCGTCGACAATGCGCCCGGCGGTCACGTGCGTGAGGTGCACACCGCGTCCCTGCGCCGTAACTATCGCCGCGCCAGCGCCCGTCACCGTCCACTGCGATGTTGGCGGGCGCTGCCCGCCGTACTCAAGCGGGAAACGGTACTGCCGCTCCGCCGTGCAGAAGTGCGAGCCCGTCACAGCGCACGCGGTGCTTGCGTAGCCGCCGTCCGTTAGCATCCCCGCGAGCGCCAGCGACTCCGCCATGGTCGAGCACGCGCCGTATACGCCGAAATACGGCGAGCCGGTGTCCTTCATGGCGAACGCCGTGCTGACGCACTGGTTCAAAAGGTCGCCGGAGATGATAATATCCAGCGCATCCGCCGCCGTGCCCGCCTTATTGCAGGCGAGCGTGAACGCATGGCGGATCATATGGCTCTCCGCCGCCTCCCAGCTCTTCTCGCCGAAATACGAATCGGCGGAGACATAGTCAAAGCACCCGCCGAGCGGTCCCTCGCCCTCGCGCTTGCCCACCACGGCGGCGGACGCCGCCACGCACGGGCGGTGGGTCAGTTCTGCCGTCTGTCTGCCGAGCTTTTTCATCACATTACCTCGCTTAAATATCTAATGCGTATAGTATCTCCCGGATATATAAAAATACTCCCAGGGTCGAGCCCTGAGAGTATTTTTTGTATTCTGTACTGTTTTTTATTCCGCGCACTCCGCTTCGGCGCAGACCTCGTCCGCCAGCTTTTCCAGCAGCCCAAGATCCCACGCGAGCTGATACACGGTGTACCGCGCGCGCGTCTCCTTGCAGTAGAGCAGCGCATCGCGGAGTATATCCTTCGTGACGCCGATGTCGCGCGGCTCGCACGGGCAGCCGATATCCTTGAGCAGCGCGCGCAGCTTCTCCGCGGGGTAGACCCCGGCGAGCATGGCGCGCACCTCGTCCCAGTGCTGCTGCATGATGTCTATGCGTTTGAGCCTTCCGGCGGTCTCATTCTTGCCGGACTGCGCCTCAAGCTCGATTATCGCGCCCGCCGCATCGCCGTAAGCGCGGCGTATCTCGCGCTCCCATGCCGCGGCGTCATACTTTGCCGCCGCATCGCGCGCCGCGTCAAAGTCCGGCGTTATCGCCGCGAGCTTTGCCGCCACAGTCAGCGCGAGCACCGTGCCCACGGCGACCTGCTCGCCATGCATGGCGTAGGGCTTGCCGCGCTGGTCGCCCAGCACCTCAAGATAGTGCGAGAAGTGGTGCTCCGCGCCGGAAATGGGTCGGGAGCTGCCGTAGAGGCTGATGGACGCACCGGTCAGCAACAGGGCGTTCATCAGCTCGCCGATGGCCGCGGCATCGTGGTTCTTTATCAGCTCCGCCTTGCCCAGAATGTCGTAAACATAGTCCATGACGAGCGTGTCTATACTGCGGCAGTAATGGTCGCCGTTGATGAGCACGCCGAGATGCCAGTCATTTATGGCGTTGAGCTTGCCGATGAGGTCGGCAAAGCCCGCAACGTTCATGCGGTACGGCGCGCCGGAGAGCACGTCCGTGTCGCCGATGATGACCTCAGTGCTGTGGGCGGGCATGGTCGCCTTGAGACTGTTGACGTTCATGATGCCGACGGAGGCGGAGAAGCCGTCCATCGGCGCGCCGGTGGCGACGGTGAAGCACGGCAGACCGAGCTTGAAGCTGGAATAGCGCAGCATATCCGTGATGGAGCCCGTGCCGACGCCGATCATCACGTCGCAGTCGTCGGGCTTGTTTATGACGATCTCACCGAGCGTCGCCTCGTCAAAGCCGAGGTGCTGGATGATGAGCACATCGGGCGCAAAGCCCGCCGCGCGCAGGACGCTCTCGCACTTCTCGCCCGCGATCTTGTAGGTTATCGCGTCGCAGAGGATGTACGGGCGCTTATAGCCGAAGCGTTCCATATACTCCGGCAGGGCGTTTATCGCGCCCTTGCTGATGTTGACCGCCTTTATGGGCGCGTAGTGCGTGCGCCCGCAGTCACATTCCAGCTTGACATTCAGGTATTTTTCGACCGGCTGGGTGGTTTCATACATTTTCATGGCTGTGTCCTCCCCGCCCTCACTTCATGCCGTGCAGCAGTCTGTCGCCGACAGCGCCGCCCGGATGGATGACCGCGAACTGTTCGCGCGTATAGCCGGTCATCTGCATAAGCGCGATGCAGATGGCGTCGAACACAGAAATGACCGCCAGCGTGCTCGCCGTGGCGAGCATGTTGAACCGGCACGGCTCGCGCTCGACCTTGACACGCAGATATATATCCGCCTCGCGCGCAATGACGGAGTCGGGATTCTCCGACACGCCGATGAGCAGCGCCTTCTTTGTCTTGCAGGCGGGGATAAGGTTTGTAAGCTCGCGTGTGTTGCCGCCCTTGCTGATGAGGATGAGCACATCCTCCTCCTGCAGCACGCCGAGCGCGCCGTGCACCGCGTCCGACGGTGAGAGGAAGAGCGCGGGTATCTCTATGCAGCTGAGCGAGTGGGCGATCTTTTTCGCCGCCATGGCGGATGTGCCGCAGCCGGAGAGGATGACCTTCCCCTTGCAGTTCATAAGCGCCTTCGCCACCGCGACGACCGTCTCGCCGTCCAGCTCGGACGTGAGCGCACGCAGCCTCGTCCGCTTCCATTGTTATTGTGCGGTTGACCTCCGCCAGTATCTCATTATCGTTCATATTTACCTCCCGGGCGCCCTGCGGTCTTTGACCGAAAGCGCCTTATGCATTTTTAGCTCTAATATCATCTTTTATATCATTATGCTTTGATGCCAGTCAATAGCGCGGCGCACTTTGGCGGCGAACTTGACATACGCCCTCACCATGCGCACAAAAACGCGCAATACAAATGAGCAGCTATGTTCAGTCCTCCGGGTAGATAAGCCTGTCGCCCAGAAGCTCCTTGAGGGCGCTGTTTGCCGGGCGCTTATCCGTGACGATATAGTCTATCTCGTGCAGCGTGAAGAGATTGAAGAAATACTGCTTGCCGAATTTCGTGCTGTCGCAGAGGAGGATATGGAGCTTGGAATTGCGGTAGAACGCGCGCTTGACGGCGACGTTCTCATCGCTGAACCCATCGCCCCTGCTCCTGCGTGAAGCCCGCGCAGGAGAAAAAGAACACGTCCGCGTACATCCCCTCTATGCTTTTTATTGCGATGTTGCCCGTCAGCTCTCCCCATGGCGAGCGCAGGTAGCCGCCGCAGGAAAGTATGGAAAGCTTGGGCGAACTGCTCATATTCGCGATTATATCCACGCCGTTCGTTGCGATCTTCACATCCGGGTACTCCGTCAGGCGCGAGGCGAGAACGGCGCTCGTCGAGCTGGAATCAAAAAAATACGTCGACGACGGGCGCAGAAAGCGGCTGGCAAGCTCCGCAATTTTGACCTTTTCCGCGAGCTGCTGGGTCTTTCTGAGCTGGGCAGGCGTATCAAAGGTGCTGCCGGCGGTGAGCACCGCGCCGCCGTGCACGCGCTTGAGTATTCCCTGCTCCTCCAGCTCCGACAGGTCGCGGCGGATGGTGCTGGCGCTGGCGTAGAGCCGCGCGGACAGCTCCTGCACGGTGACGGTGTTGTGCTGGCTGAGATATGAAAGTATCTGCTGCTGTCTCTCCTTTGTGAGCATAGCTTTCCCTCCGTTTGCTCATTTATGGCGGTATTTGCGCGATTTCACTTGATTAAAAATATCATATTCCAATATGCTTGTCAAATGTTACGGTAATATTGACGAAAAACAATGAAAATGTTATAAAGGAGCAGAGCTGTTTTCGAGAGTTTGACAGCTGACGGAGCCTCAAGCCGGCAATCATCTGGCTTATGATAATCAGTTTTGATTATATCTTGCTCGTTTTTTCCGCATTTCCTGCATATTTGCTCACCATATATATGCTATTCGGAGGGTTATCATCCATGAGCGTTGGCATCAACATTGAACACGCGGTAAAGCGTTATGGCAGCAACACGATCATTCCTGATCTCTCGCTGCACATCCGCCCCGGTGAGTTTTTCACACTGCTTGGTCCGTCCGGCTGCGGTAAGACTACTCTTCTGAGAATGATCGCGGGTTTCAACACGATCGAGGGCGGCGAATTCAAATTCGGAGAGAAGCGCATAAACGATCTCGACCCCGCAAAGCGCAATATCGGCATGGTGTTTCAGAATTACGCCATTTTCCCGCACCTGACGGTCAGGAAGAATGTTGAGTTCGGGCTTAAAACCGCCATGTCCCCAAGGCGGAGATCGCCGCGCGCAGTGACGAATACATGAAGCTCGTGCACGTGGACGGATATGCCGAGCGTATGCCGGAGCGTCTTTCCGGCGGGGCAGCAGCGCGTCGCGCTCGCCCGCGCGCTCGTCATCGAGCCGGATGTTCTGCTGATGGATGAGCCTTTGTCCAATCTTGACGCAAAGCTGCGTGTTGAGATGCGCAGTGTTATAAAGCGCATACAAAACGACGTAGGCATTACGACTGTGTATGTCACGCACGATCAGGAAGAGGCGATGGCCGTCTCCGACCGCATCGCCGTGATGAATCAGGGCGTTATACAGCATATCGGCACGCCCAAGGACATATATCAGCGTCCGGCGAATGTCTTTGTCGCGACGTTCATCGGCAGGACGAATATGCTGGACGGCAAGCTCACATTTAGTGACGGGAAATACACGCTCACCCTCCCCGGCGGGTACACTGTCGTGCTGGACACTGTGGCGGCAGGCGCGGCGGAAAATCAGGATGTGTGCATTTCCGTCCGCCCGGAGGAATTCATCGTCAGCCGCGAGAGCGGTCTCGGCATGAGCGCTGTTGTGACGGACAGCGTGTTCCTCGGTCTCAACACGCACTACACGCTCACCCTCGCCACAGGCGAGGAGGTTGAGACGATTCAGGAATCCTCCATTGACTCCATCATCGAAAAGGGCAGCACCGTGTCCCTCACGGTCAAGACAGAAAAGATAAACGTGTTCACTGCCGACGGAACGGCAAACCTCCTGCGCGGTGTGCACAACGACCTTGAGGAGGGTTCGGTATGAGCGCCGGACGGAAAAAGTTCGAGATATGGACTGCAATATCCCTTGCGCTGTTTTTGATGTTTGCGGTGTTCTTCATCTACCCGATATGCACACTGCTGCGTCAGGCATTCACGACAAAGGAAGCCGCGTTCACACTCGACAACTTCATCAAGTTTTTCAGCAAGCCCTACTACTATAATACCATCTTCAACAGCTTCAAGGTCTCGCTTGCCGTCATGGCGGTCTCTCGCCATCGGCATCGTCATGTCATATTTCTACTCGTTCTACGAGCTGAAAGGGTCAAAGTTCATCCTCGTTTCCAGCATACTGTGCTGCATGTCCGCGCCGTTCATCGGGGCATATGCGTGGATACTGCTGCTTGGGCGTTCGGGCGCGATGACGCTCATGCTCAAGGCACTCGGGATAAAGGTGGGCAGTATATACGGCTTCGGCGGCATTCTGCTCGTACAGGCGACAAAGCTGTACCCGCTCGTGATGATCTACATGAACGGTATGTTCGCCAATCTCGACAACAGTCTCATGGAGGCCTCGTCCAACCTCGGCTGCACGGGTCTGCGCCGGTTTTTCAGCGTTGTTCTGCGCCTCTCCATGCCCACGATCCTCGCCGCCGCGCTGTTGGTATTCATGCGCGCGTTCGCCGACTTCGGCACGCCCATACTCATCGGCGAGGGCTATCGCACCTTCACGGTCGAGATATACAAGCAGTTTCTGAGTGAGACAGGCTCGGACTATGGCTTTGCATCCGCTATCAGCGTCATCGCCATCATCCTCACCGCCGCCATCTTCCTCCTGCAAAAAATACGCGACCAACAAGTTCAGCTTCACAATGAACGCGCTGCACCCCATCGAGAAGAAAAAGCCGCACGGCATCGGCGGCGTACTGATGCACGTGTTCTGCTATCTGGCAGTCGCGGTGTCCATGCTGCCGCAGCTTTACATCATTTACGTGTCGTTCCGCAACTCCAAAATGGGCGTGTTCCAAGAGGGGTACTCTCTGGCGAACTACCGCTCCGCGATAGAAAAGCTCCTGCTGCGCGCGACGAAGAACACCGTCCTCGTCGGCATTGTGGCGCTCGCCGCGATAATCATCCTCGCTGTGATGATCTCATATCTCGTTGTGCGCCGCCCCAACGCGTTCAACCACACTATCGACACCATCTCAATGCTGCCGTACATCATGCCCGGCTCCGTCATCGCCATCGCGCTTGTCATAGGCTTCGGGAAGAAGCCGCTCGTGCTGACCGGCACGCTGACGATAATGATAATGGCAGTCATCATACGCCGTCTGCCGTATACGACGCGCTCTGCCACGGCGACGCTCATGCAGATACCGATGTCGATCGAAGAGGCCGCCATCAGCCTCGGCGCGAACAAGATGAAGACCTTCTTCAAGGTGACAGTCCCGATGATGTCCTCCGGCATCATCTCCGGCGCGATACTCAGCTGGGTATCCATCGTGACAGAAGTTTCCAGTGCCGCGATACTCTACAACAACCGCTCCATCACTCTCACTGTCGGCACGTACACCGCCGTGAATCGCGGCAACCTCGGCGAGGCCGCCGCCTTTGCCGCCGTGACGACCGTGCTGACCGCCATCTCCCTTGTGATATACCTCATCATCAACAAGGGCAAGCAGATGGAGCTATAACAAGGTTCATTCGTGCGAAAGCACATTGATAAAACACAAAAAAAGGAGACCAGCAAATGAAAAAGTTACTCGCACTCATCCTCGCACTGACCATGGTCTTCGCGCTGTGCGCCTGCGGTCAGCAGTCCGCCCCCGCCGAAGCCCCCGCAGCGGAAGCTCCCGCAGCTGACGCCGAGACCCCCGCCGAGGAGGCCCCGCTTTCCGGCACTGTCGTCATATACAGCACGCAGACCGATGTTGACCACGAGGTATTCCTCAACATCTTCAACGAGCTTTACCCCGATGTCAATGTTGAGTTCATCAGCGGCTCTCTCGGTGAGCTGACCGCCCGTGTCGACGCCGAAAAGGAAAATCCGCAGGCCGACATCATCTTCGGCGGTCTTTCTCAGACCGACGGCGACCAGTACATCGACCTTCTTCAGGAGTACACCCCGAAGTACGCCGATGACTGCGCAGTCGAATCCAACGGCTACTACACCTACTTCACCTATCAGTACATCTGCCTCATCAAGAACACCGAACTGCTCGCCGAGCTGGGCGTTGATGTGAACGGCTACGCCGACCTTCTCCAGCCGGAGCTCAAGGGCAAGATCATTCAGGCCGACCCCTCCGCTTCCTCTTCCGCATGGCGTCAGCTGCAGACCATGCTTTATCTCATGGGCGACGAGTTCGGCGATGAGAAGGCATGGGATTATCAGCACCAGCTCATGGAGAACTGCGACGGCGTTATCTCTACCAGCTCTTCCGCTTGCTACAAGAACGTGTATAACGGCGAGTATGCCGTCGGTCTCACCTACGACAACGGCGCTATCTCCCTGCTGATGAGCGGCGCGGACAATGTTGAGATCGTATGGCCGGTCGAGGGCAACACCGTGTGCGCCTTCGCCTCCGCGATGGTCAAGAACTGCCCGCATCCCGAGCTTGCGGCCGCCGTGCTTGATGTTCTCTCCTCTGCTGACTTCCAGCTCGCCCGTGAAAAGGCAGCCGGTTCCCGCGGCACCAACACCACCTACGTCAACGACGAGAGCTACTTCCCCGCCGACCTTGACGACGGCGTTGTCCCCATGGACTTTGCCAAGATGTCCGCTGAAAAGTCCGACCTCATCGCGAAGTGGACCGATATGTGGGCAAGCATCAACGGCTAAAACCTCATCTATCCATAGCTTTTTCACAAAGGCACACCCCGCGCGGGGTGTGCGCTTCTATGGTCTTACCACCACTTGATGGTGTCCTCGACGTGCACGCGCTTTTCGATGAACTCGGGCGACGCGATGTCGCGGGCGCGGCATATCAAGGCGCAGATCCTCTTTTTATGCTCGCGGGCTTATTCGTGAGGATGAGCACTCTGTCGGCAAGATAGCACGCCTCTTCCACATTGTGCGTGATGAAGAGCACCGTGCTGCCAAGCTCCTGCCACAGGCGCACGACCTCGTCCTCAAGATAGAAGCGGGTCTTTATGTCCATCTGACCGTAAGGCTCGTCCATGAGGAGGAGGTCTGGCTCCATCGCGAACGCGCGCCCTATGACGACCTTTTGCTCCGTGCTGACCGACAGCTCATGCGGATACTGCTTTCTGCTCTTTGTCAGCCCCATGAGCTCTATTATCTTGTCGGTCTGTTCTTTTATACGCTTCTTCGGCCATCCCTTTATCTCCATGCCGAAAGCGATGTTATCCTCGACCGTGAGCCACGGCATTGCCGACGGCTCCTGAAAAACGAAGGAGAGATTATGCTTGCGCGGGTCCGCCTTCTCGCCGTCGATGAGTATTTCGCCGGAGGTCGGCTCAATGAGGCAGGTGAGGGTGTTGAGAAACGTCGTTTTGCCGCAGCCGGTAGGACCGACGACGCAGACGACTCGCCCTTGCCGATGTTGAAATTGCAGTTTTCAAAACTTCGAGGGAGCCGAAGTTTTTTGCAGAGGTTGCGTACCTCGACCTTGTACTCGCTCATTCTATCTTCACCTCATTCCAGCGTGAGCGCTTCGTTGGCCGCGATCTCCTGGCGGATGCGCATGAAGTCCTCGGACACGTGGCTTCTCGGTCTCTGGAGCGAGCTGAGATCGTACACGCGCTTGACCTTCGCAGGGCGCTCCGTGAACTGTATGATGCGGTCGCCGAGCGTGACGGCCTCCTCGATGTTGTTCGTGACGAACACTATGGTGCGCTTCTCCGTCTGCCAGATGCGCAGTATCTCTTCCTCCATGGCATAGCGCGTCTGCGCGTCGAGCGCGCCGAACGGCTCATCCATGAGGAGTATTTCGGGGTTTGCGGTGTACGCGCGCGCAATGCCGACGCGCTGCTTCATGCCGCCGGACAGCGCATGGGGATAGGAGTTTTCAAACCCCTGAAGCCCGACGAGCTCAAGGTACTTCTGCGCCGCCGCGCGGCGCTCCACCTTCGGCACGTTCCTGTATTTCAGCCCGAGCTCCGCGTTCTCCATGGCGGTCTTCCACTCATAGAGACCGGTCTTCTGGAACACCATCGCGATGCGGCTGTCCGTGCCGCTGATGGGCTTTCCGTTGAGCGTGATCGTGCCCGAGGTCGCCTTGACGAGCCCGGCGATGATGTTGAGAAAACGTCGTCTTGCCGCACTGGCCGGGGCCGAGCAGGACAAGAAACTCGTTCTCGCGCACATCGATGGATATGTCCTCTATCGCGTCGGTATCTCCCTTGGACGAAAAGAACGTCTTTGCGATATGGTCAGCCTGCAATATTATTTTCTCTTCCACGGACACATCCACCTTTCCAAAAAGTCAAAGCCATAAGCGAACAGCGCGCCGAACGCGCCTATCATGACCATGCCGACAATGGCAAGCGTGAGGTCATTGGCGCTGCTGCCCTGCATGATGAGAAAGCCGATACCCTCGCGCGCACCGAGCATTTCCGACGCGAGCAGCACCATCCAGCCGCCGCCGAGCGCCGTGCGTATGCCGGCGAAAATGGCGTTGAGCGAGCTGGGCAGAACGACATCAAAGAGCATATCCGTGCTCTTCGCGCCGAACACGCGGCCGACCTGAAAGTTTATCTCCGGCACCATGATAACGCCGGAATACGAGTTGATGACGATGGGCATGAACACGCCCATTGTGATGATGGCGACGCGGGAGAACTCCGTCGTGCCGAACCACAGCGTGAAAAGCGGGACCCACGCGATGGGCGGGACGGGTCTGATGACCTCAAAAAGCGGTTTGAATATGGCGCGGAACATCTTGCTCCACCCCATGGCGATGCCGAAGGGCACGCCCACCACCACGGAGAACAGCAGCGCCGTGAGCACGCGGCGCATGGAGATCCACACGTGGTATATCATCGGGTGCTTGGCGACGTTGCCCGACCAGATCGTGATCAGCCTTCTGAGCGAGGCGTAGGGGCTGGGCAGCTGGGTGGTGCCGGTGGCGGAGACGTTCTGCCACAGCAGCAGGAATGCAGCGATGAGCAGATACGGCCCGATATAATATATAGTCTTATAGAGCGCGCTGCGGTTTTCCAGCAGCGGATTTTTCTTAGTTTTCATTTTTTAGGTCTCCATTTCAACACGACTCTCTCAACGAGTCCGACAATGCCGGATGAGATGAAGCCAAGTATGCCGATGACGATGATGCCCGCCATGATGAGGGACACGCTGCCGAAGGAGCGTCCCATCTGTATCATATAGCCGAGACCGTTGGACGAGGCGAGCATTTCTGCCGCGACGATAGTACCCCATGCGCTTCCCATTGAGGTTTTAAGCCCTGCAAAAATATCATGGGCATAGCGGAGGAATGCCCCTGCTGCAGAAAATCTTGAAGTTTCCGGCGCCGCAGGTCTTTGCGACGTTTATGAGCGTCTGGTTTGTTGACCGCACGCCGGTATAGGTGTTGAGCACCGTGGCGACGAAGCACCCGGTGAATATGATGACGGACCTCGCCTCCACACCGATGCCGAGGAACAAGAGCACGATGGGTATCCATGCAAGGCTCGGTATAGGGCGCACCATCTCAAAAAGCGGGCGGATTATACGGTCGCAGAGGCGGAACCACCCCATGAAGAGACCGAGAGGTATCCCAATGACCGCCGCCAGAAGGAACCCGAGCCAGACGACCTTTGCGCTGGCCCAAATATGCTGGATGAGCACGCCGCCGTCGGGCTTTTTGTCCGTGACCTTTCTTGCGATGGTCTCAATGACGCCGACGGGCGAATCAAAAAATCTGGTGCTGACAAGGTGGAACTGAACGGCAAGCTGCCACACGAGCAGCACGAAGAGGACGACCACCACGCTGACGGTGAAGTACTTCATGCTCTCCCGGCGCATTGCCTTCGTTTCGGCGATGCGCGCTTCAGCCCGAATCTGTGCGTAATCTTTTTCCATAAAATGTTCTCCTATGTGCAGCTGATCCCATTCCCCGGTAATCCGGGGAATGGGACAAGACCGACATTCTCAGTCTTTCCGGGGATCATGCGGTGTGGAGCTCCTTGTACATGTCGATGGCCTTGGCAAGGTAGCTGGCGTCAACGGCTGCAAGAACCGCGTCGCGGTCGGCGGCATCGCGGTTGCCGATGGCGACCTGGATGTCAAAGAACGTGCCGAACTCATTCTGGAGCCCGGTGAGACCGTTCTCCTGAACCTCGCAGAGGTTCTCATAGAAACTGAGGTCGGGGAACATGGTCATCTTCTCGCTGGCAAGAGCGGCGTCAACGGTCGTCTCGGTGCCGAACTCGTCAAGCATGACCTGGGAGAACCACTCTGCGCCCTGCTCCTGGTTGGCGTTGTCCGCGCACCACAGCAGAACCTCCAGCGCGCCCTCGAGGTACTTCACAACAGTGTCCTCGTTCGCGGCGAGCCAATCGCCCTCGGCGATGATGTTGCCGGCCATTGCGGCGTTCATGCCGCCCATGGTGTGGCAGACGGTGTAGTTGGGATCCTCTTCAAGCATGGTGGTGTAGGTGCCGGAGACAAAGATGACGTCGGCAGAGCCGCTGGTGAAGGCCTGATAGCCCTTGTCGATATCGGAGTTGACGATGTTGACGTCGTCCTCGGTGAGGCCGAGCTTGTCGAGCATGAACATGAGGTCAGCGTCGCACACAGTGCCGCGGCCGACGAGGATGGTGAGACCCTTCCAGTCGTCAGCGGAGCCGAGAGTCTCGGGAATCTCGCCCTCAGCCGCCTTTGCAAGCGCGCTGTCGGAGCGGCAGAAAGCCTTGTTGGAGTAGTCATAGCCGGAGAGGGAGATGACCTTCATGTTGTAGGTCAGCACGCCGGTGATCGCCGCGGGTGCGCCGATCCAGCCGATGTCCCAGTCGCCGGAGGGGTTGGCCTCAAGCTGGGGAGGACCGGAGACATAGTGGGTGCGGGTGACGTTGAGCCCGAGCTTCTCCCAGATGCCCATCTGCTCGCCCGCGATGAGGGGAACGGCAGTCTGGACAACGTTCTGTCCGGAGGTGGGCAGGTCGACCATCTCAACGGGGGCTTCGGCGTCGGCATTGCCGGCGTCAGCCGCGGGGGCGTCGGTCTTGGTGTCGGCTGCGGGCTGGGAAGCGGTGCTTCCGCAGGCGCAGAGTGCAAATACCATGCACAGCGCCAAAACCAGTGCTAGGATTTTTTTCATTTTTGGATTCCTCCTGTTTTTTATTTCGGCGGTCAGTTTTACCGCGTACTCACTTTTTTATTTCTGTGTTTGGGCGTAGGCCTCGAGGAAGCGTGCACGGAAGCCGTCCGTGACGGGCTCGCCCGCGTCCCACATCGCCTCGGCGGCGGCGCCGTATACCGGCGGCGCGCTTTGCAGCACGAGGTTCGCGCCCGGCGCGCTCTTCTGCTTTATCGCCTCAAAATATTCCGGGAAGTGGCTGACTATCCCGCCGCCCGCGACGACGTTGAACTCACCGTCAAAGCTCGTCCGTGCGGCGTAGGTCAGATCCGCCATGAGCGCCGACTGGCGCTGGAATATCTCCTCGCAGACGCGGTCGCCCATTCTGCGCCCGGCAAACACCGCCGCGGCAAACGACGCGATATACGGTCTCCCTCCGCGGTGCACCATCGGGATGACCCGGTCATCCACCGGGCAGCCGAGCATTTCGCCCAGCAGCTCCTGCAGCACGGTGTGCTCTGTCCTGCCGTCTGCGGCGCGCAGAGCCATGCATATGGCGTCGCGCCCGATCTCAAACCCGCTGCCGCCGGTGTCGATCATATAGCCCTTGCCGCCGATGTGGCGGAGCGGCTGTCCCTCGCGCCGGACGAAGAGCGAAGAGCCCGTCCCGCAGACCATCCCGCAGCCGTCGGCATGCCCGAACGCGCCGGAGATGAGGTTGCAGCCGTCGTCCTCGATGCGGATGCAGCGTATATCATAGCGCCGAGAGATCTCGTCGGAGTATATGTCTCCATTGGGAGCGTCCCCGCGATGCCGCCGTAGAGCGTTTCGACCGCGCCCCCGGCGTTATGATACACCGCGTCGATGTCCTCCATCAGGCGCTTTCTCGCCTCGTCGCAGCCGATGTCGGTCGGGTTGTTGCCGGGTCCTACATGACGGGCGAGGATGTTCCCCTCCGTGTCGAAGAGCACGGTGTCGGTCTTTGTCCCGCCGCCGTCAATGGCTATACAGTACTTCATAAAACTCCCCCGCCTTTATTCGAGGTCTATTTTATACTCGCCCGGTATCGCCGCGGCCTCCGCGTCGTGCAGATAGAGATGATCCATCCTGCCCGGATAGTGCGGATGTGTCTTTGTGACCTTTTCGTATGTCACGCTGCTCCTGGTCTTGTTCACATCGCTGTTGATATATTCGTCGAGGAGCCGCTTCATCTCAGATACGGTCGGGTCTGCCGCGTCATAGCACTCGTGCTCCTCGGGAATATGGTCAAAGTAGAAGTATCTGTCCTCCGCGCGGCGGTATATGAGCTTGTGCGTGCCGTCTGTTATCATATATGTGCCGACGTCGCCGCAGCCGTGCTGGGAATAGACGTACTTTCTGCCGTTCTCGCCGAAGAGATCAACGCCGTCAAACTCATCCGCGTCGTACTTCGCGCCCGCGTAGTGCAGCAGCGTCGGGGCAATGTCCACAAGGGAGCACACATCGCCGCTTCTTCCCGGCTCCGCGCCGGGGTATTTTATCATCAGCGGGACATGGCAGGAGGAATCGACCATCGTGCGCTTTCCTATCGCGCCGTAATCGCCCATCATGTCACCGTGATCGCTGGAGCGTCGTACATGCCCTTGTCCTTGAGCGCCTTGATTATCCGCCCGACCTGATAGTCCACAAACGACACACAGGCAGTAGAAATTTTGCTGCGCAGAACGTCCTGACGGCTCATGTCGAGGCGCTTGCACGAGCAGCGCTCGCCGATGAGCGAGGAGAAGCGCGCAAGCTCCGCCTCCTCCGGCATGAACGGCGCGGGGATCCTCGCGGTAGAGCTTCTGCCACGGGGAGGGCGGGCAGTAGGGCGGGTGCGGATGGATGAACGAGGAGAAGAGGAACATGGGCTTGTCGGAGGAGTAGTTCTCTATATACTCAACGCTCTTGTTGCCCACCCACTGCGTCGGTGATCCTCGGGTGCAAGCTGAGAGATCTGCGGCATGTAGTACATTTCACTGCGCATGCCGTTGTAGTCGAACACCCACGGGTATTTCGCGCGGATGAACTCCATATACTCGTCGCCCTCGGCGGCAAGCTCCTCCTGCGAGTGGCGCTTTTCAAAGCCGATGTCGCCGTAGGCATCCCACAGATAGTGCATCTTCCCGACGCAGCAGCTGTCATAGCCCTGCGCCGTTATGCGCGAATAGAAGCCCTCTCCGTCATAGCATTTTTCGGTGTTGTTGTTGTTGCAGCCGGTTCTGGCCGGGTACTGCCCCGAAAACAGCGACAGCCGCGCCGGGACGCACACCGGCGACGGCGTGACGCAGCTGTCAAAGCAGACGGAATCCCGCGCGAGCGCGTCGAGATTCGGCGTCTGGATATGTGAGTTCCCGAACGCCCCGATAGTGTCATATCGCTGCTGGTCGGTAAAGAGGATCAAAATATGCTTCATGCTCCGCCTGTCTCCCATAGTCTAATGAATTCCAGAGTTTGTTTCGTTTTTCTTTCAAAACGAAAGTTGATTATTGCGTTTCAAAAAGTATGTATATATAATATATTTTGCGGTCCGTTTTGTAAAGTGGCCGATTTGATGAAAAAATTGAAGTGTTTTTGTGAAAGTTACACATAGTTTTTGTGGATGTTTTAACGTTCTCCGCGGTTTTTTCGCAAGTTGACAATTACGGAGAGAAACATTATAATGAACAGCGTCGATTTGACCAAAAATCTGTTTAACGAAAGCTGATATATAATGGGAAAAAGCATTGGAGACCGCCGGCAGGAGATACTTGACCTTGTGAACCATTACGGTTCTCTCGACTTCTCTCAGCTCCGCGAGAGGTTCCCCGGCGTGTCGGACGTCACGCTGAGAAAGGACCTTCAGTTTCTTGACGACACCCGGCAGGCCATACGCACCCACGGCGGCATCAAGTCCATCCCCTCCGCTCTCAACTACTATTACCGCTCCAACGTCAACCACGACCTCAAGAAGATGATCGCGGCAAAGGCCTCCGCCCTCATAAAGCCGGGGGGATTCCATCTTCATCTCCGCCGGGACGAGCTGTGCAGAGCTTGCCCGCTGCCTCCCCGTCTTCCCGCTGAAGGTTTGCAGCGACGGGGTGTACACCGTCAGCAATATCTCCACGCTGCCGAGCATATCCGTGCAGCTGCTGGGCGGGGATGTCGATCTGAACATCATGCGCGTGGAGGGCATCTCCGCGCTCGACCAGCTCGACAGCTGTCACTTCTCGCTCGCTTTCATGAGCGCGCTGTCGCTCGACCCGAACTACGGCTTTGCGCACAACAGCGCGATGACCGTCGCCATCCTTGAAAAGGTCATCGCCCATTCGGACAAGACCGCCGTCCTGCTCGACTCCACCAAGGCGCGCGGCGGCTTCTACCCGCACATGGTGCCGCTCTCCTCGGTGGATATCCTCGTCACGGACGACGCTTTTCCCCCCGCCACGGCGGAGCTTCTGCGCGAAAAGGGCATAGAGATAATCTGAAACACATATACACGCAAAAATTCCCGGATAATGCCGAATACAAAGCATTATCCGGGAATTTGTCGTTTTCACGCACGGATCAGCGTTTTCTCTTCGCGGCGATGCCCTCCGCCATTTTCCGCATACGCTCCGCGGAGCAGGCAAAGAATGCCTCATAGCAGCCGCACCATTTGTTCACCGCGGGTATGCCCGCGTCAAGCGGCTCGCGTTCGCGGCGGCAGCCGTTTCTGCACAGGGCGTACCATCTGCACGCCCGGCATTTCTCCGGCACGGGCAGCGAGTCCGCCGACAAAGCGCTCGCCCACAGGCGACCTCGCCAGCTTGAAAAACGAGCTGTCATTTATATTGCCAAGCTTCCACTCGTCCAGCACGTAAAAATCGCAGGTGTAGACGCTGCCGTCCGCCTCTATGAGGTAGTACCTGCCGCAGCGCCCGCACATTCCGCAGTTTTCCGGCTGCTGTCCGAGGAGGATTGAGATGTAGTTGTCGAAGTTGCGTATACTGACGGGGCGTCCCGCCGCATACGCCGCGTAGTACATATCAAAGCTCTTTTTCAGAAAGCTCAGGTACTCGTCCGGGGTGAGCGAATACTCCGCCTTTGTGCCGTCGAGATGGTCAAGGCACGGGATGTACTGGATATACCCATAGCGCGAGAGGCTTTCAAAGCACTCCTCCGGGTGGGCGGCGACGTCGGAATTGACAACGCAGAGGATGTTGAAGTCAATGCCGCGCTGCTCCAGCTTTTTCAGCGTCGCCTCCACCCGCTCCGCCGTGCCGTTCCCGGCCGCGTCCCGGCGGTATTTATCGTGCAGCGCCGCCGTGCCGTCAAACGACACGCCGAGGAGAAAATTCTCCCGCGCGAAGAAGTCCAGCAGCTCATCGCTGATATTATATCCGTTCGTCTGCAAGGAATTGTGGATCGTCAGTCCCTTGGAGTTGTAGCGCTTTTCAAGCTCAACAAGCTTCTGAAAAAAGCCAAGCCCCGCGAGCGTCGGCTCGCCGCCCTGAAAGGCAAAGGATATTTCCCTGTCCGCGTATGCCGCGGCGCGGCGCACGATGTTGTCCAGCGTCGCCTCCGACATACGCCCGAGGTCGGCGTGCTCGCGGTTTTCCGCCACGTCCGTATAAAAGCAGTAGCGGCAGCGCATATTGCACAGCGCAGACACGGGCTTTATCATTATCGACAGCGGCGGCATTTCGTTTCTCCCCTCAGCTTATTTTCAGCGTCTCCCACAGGGAGTTGACATAGTCGAGCATGGCGCTGTCGAGCGTGCGGTAGGCATAATCGTTATAGAGCGCAGCAAAGTCGTCTATCTCCGGATATAGTATATCCATTGCGTCCTCGCCCATGTCGTCGATGTACCCCTGTCGGTATACACCGCGGAGTTGGGGAGGCGTAGCAGATATACTCCGCGTTCGCGATTGC